>Ga0105106_10000238_pt1 | contig 38754 bp, 31 predicted proteins | sample PPLLaktember2015_5_FD_79109 | JGI IMG/M metagenome (GOLD analysis project Ga0105106, IMG submission 79109) | Freshwater sediment microbial communities from Prairie Pothole Lake near Jamestown, North Dakota, USA - PPLs Lake P8 Core (1) Depth... | ecosystem: Environmental > Aquatic > Freshwater >... | reverse complement strand
TAGTCCTTGCGAATCGCACATGGGCGCGCTATAATAGCCGTTTGTGGTTTCTGTTTGACCTGGAATTCGAGGATTGTTATGCCTGTTTATACATACCGGTGCGAAAATTGCGGTGTACAGTTCGACCGCCAGCAATCTTTCAGTGAGCCTACCCTGACGCGCTGCCCGGAATGCAACAAGAAGACGCTGCGCAAGGTTTTCTTGCCGGTAGGGATTGTTTTCAAAGGCTCAGGTTTTTACGCCACCGACCACCGTTCTCCCTCAGGGGCGAGTCGCTCTTCTTCTGCGGATAAACCTGGCGAAACCCCTAAACCCAAGGAAAGCGAGGCTGACGCCAGCGTCGAGAAAGCGACCAAGGCGCCGGAGAATAATGATTGAATGGCCCGGCTCAGGCCGGTTGCCATTTTCTTATTTTTGCAGGAGACGCCCCGCTCTGGCGGCGTCTCTTTTATAAAAAGGAGAAAACAAGATGAAAGAAGAGCTATTGTCCCGTGTGAAGCAAGACCAGGTGAAATTTATTTCTTTGCAGTTCACCGATGTGACCGGTGTGGTGAAGAGCGTGGATATCCCCAGCCATCGTTTGAAGGATGCCCTGGAGGATGGCGTCTGGTTTGATGGCTCGTCGGTGGAGGGCTTTGCTCGCATCCAGGAGAGCGATATGCGCCTGGTGCTCGACCCGGCGACTTACGCCGTTTTGCCCTGGTCGCCACCGGAGCTGCGCCGGGCGCGCATTTTCTGCGATATATTCACCCCAAGCGGAGAGCCCTTTGCGGGCGATCCGCGCGGCACGCTCAAGCGCATGCTGTCCAAGATCGAGGAGCGCGGCTGGACGTATAATGTCGGCCCTGAGCCAGAATTTTTCCTCTTCAAGCGCAATGGCCCCGATTCGATTCATCCCGTCCCGCACGATGTAGGTGGTTATTTCGATTTTTCCGCCAGCGATGACGCCGTGCGGGTGCGTACTGAGCTGATGGACGCCCTGCTGGGGATGGGCCTGGAAGTGGAGATGGGGCATCACGAGGTGGCCCTCGGTCAACACGAGATCGACTTCCGTTTTGCCGACGCCTTGCGCGCCGCCGACAACATCCTGACCCTTAAATACACGGTCAAGGCGATTGCGGCGCAGCACGGATTATTAGCCTCTTTCATGCCCAAGCCGATCTTCGGTATCAACGGCTCGGGCATGCACTGCCACCAGTCGCTGTTCGATGCGCGCGGAGAGAACCTGTTCTTCGACGCCAACGATGAGTTCCACCTCTCAAAATTGGCCTTCGGCTTTATCGCCGGGCAGCTCACCCATGCGCGCGCCCTGGCGGCGGTGGTCTCCCCCACGATCAATTCCTACAAACGTCTGGTGCCCGGCTATGAGGCTCCCGTGTACGTGGGCTGGGCGCAGATCAACCGCAGCGCGCTCATCCGCATCCCGCGTTATACCGAGGGGCGCGATAAATCGATGCGCGCCGAGCTGCGTTTCCCCGATCCGTCAGCTAACCCTTACCTGGCGCTGACGGTCATGCTGGCAGCTGCGTTAGATGGCATCGACCGCCAGCTTGCTTGCCCGGAACCGCTCAACAACCTGAATGTGTACCACCTGACGCCCGAAGAACGCAAGGCGATGAACATCGCTGAGCTGCCGGGCTCGTTGGCGGAGGCCTTGCGCGAGCTGGAAGACGATAAAGTGCTCCAGGACGCTCTGGGCGCCACGACCTACGAAGCCTTCAACCGCGCCAAGTGGGCGGAGGTGGAAGAATCCCGCATGCGCGTGACGGATTGGGAAGTGGAACGCTACCTGGAAACCGCCTAAACATAACCGCAGAGGACACGAAGTAAAGGGTGAGTGGCAGCGCTATTCGCTGCCACTCACCCTTATTTTCCCGGTTATTCATGAGGGTCGGGGGCGAGGTAGATGAGCGGCAGGCTCACCAGGGTCACGGCGTATTTGACCAGTAAATTGCTCAGGAAAATCTGTCCTACCACGACCCAGGGGAGCGCCCAACCGAAAGCTCCAACGGCAAAAATCAGGTTATCGATCGGCACGCTGGCGGCATTGCTCACCAGGACGCGCAGCCACTGCCAGCGGCGTGTGATGCGCGTGACGAACCAATGGTACATCTCCGTATCCACCAGCTCGCTGACCACTTCGGCAGCGATGGATGCCAGCACGATGCGCCATACCGGCGCCAGGATGGCGCTGAAGGCGGGTCCTAACCCCCAGGAAGGGTCGCTAGGCACGCTGGCAGCCCACATCAGGTAACCTGCCATCAGCAGGTTGATCAGCCCGGCTGCCAGGATCAGCGCCTGGGTATTGCGCTTCCCCAGCACTTTGTGGACCACATCGCGCAGAGTGAAGGTGATCGGGTAGATAAAGGTGCCCATATCCACCGCCAGACCTGCCACCACACCGATCTTCAGGCTGGCAATATCGGAAAGCATCTGAGCAGCGATATAGGCCGAGACAACCAACACCGCGATCAAGGGTATGGCTGGCGCCAGGGCGGTTTGCGACCGGCGCGGCGTGGACAGATCACCGGGCGGCGCGCCTGGAGTTATGGGTAAATCGGATGAGTGGAGGCTCACGAGAATGCTCCTTTGTTTTGATCAGGCGGGAACTGCGACCGCCGCAGTTTTGATCGACCGGTCGTGCGGTCTACCGGGTTGCCTGCCACCGGTGAAGGAAAACGAGAGGTTAATTCAATCCCGAAAAAAATTGCAAAGTAACGTCACCCACCAACCTGGGTTTGGCGATGTGTGGTTGGTGCCCGCTGCCGACCACGCGATAGGACATAACCCTGGGGAGCGCCTGCACCATGCGCGGGAAGGAGCTGGGGTGCAGGGTCTGGTCTTTCTCGCCCCACATCACCAGGGCCGGGGAATCCACCTGGGGTAGTATGGGGGTGAGGTCGGGAATATCCCGGGTGATGTAAACGAAATGGGGTGAGGCGCGCTTGTAATCTGCGGCTACCTGCTGGCGCGCCTGGGGTGAAAAATGGGCGCCCATCTCCTGATCCCAACCCAGCGCGGTATGGATAACCCATTCCGGAACGGCGCGCACGGCTTTTTCACCCAGCTCAGGGCGCCGGCGCGCCAGGCGCAGCAGGGGGGAGAGCTGGCGAGGGCTGTAAAAGGGATCGATGAGCGCCATGCCACGCACGTTCTGCGGCTGGCGCAGGGCGTGCAGCAGGCTCAGATAACCACCCAAGGAGTGACCGACCAACAGCGGGGCTTGTTTCAAATGCAGGCTTTCCACCCAGGCGGAGAAATGCGCATAGATATTCTCGATGTTATATTGCTGCGCATCTTCGGGCTTGCTGCTATCGCCATGCCCTAAAAGATCGAGGGCATACGTGTGGTAGCCATGGGCAGTTAGTTGCGGGATGAGCTGGTTCCAATCGCAGAGCGAGGCAGCCACTCCGTGAATCAAGATGACTGGCTGGCCCTGACCTTCTTCAATGTAGTTGGTGGTATACCCGTTCTTCATGTACTCGTTTCTTCATAGCGCTTTGCCAGCTCACGGCGCAGCACTTTACCGATGAAGCTGCGGGGAAAATCATCTACAAAGATGACCAGGCGCGGCACCAGCTCTGGCGGCAGACGGCGCTTGCAATAGGCGATCAAAGCTTCGGCAGAGGGGCGCTCTTTGCGAGCGATGACAAAGGCGATGGGTTGTCCGGCAATGGCAATCACCGCGGTCTCTTTGACCTGGGGGATTTCGAAGATCACTTCTTCTACATCGCGCGGAAAGGCCGGCTCACCGGGTTTTGTAGGATACCACATATCCACTTTTCGGGCAACGATGCGGAAATAGCCGTCCGGATCTTGCTGGGCCACATCCCCGGTGAGCAGCCAGCCATCGGGAAGGAGCACACGCCGGGTCTCTTCGGGTTTTTGCCAGTAACCCAGCATAACCTGTGGGCCGCGCACCGCCAGCTCGCCGATTTGACCGATTGGGACCTCATGGCGACCTTTGGGCAGGTCCACCACGCGTGCTTCGGTAGACGGAAAGGGAATGCCGATGCTGCCCACTTTGCGCTGACCGTTCAAGGGGTTGGCGTGCGTCACCGGACCTGCCTCGGTCAGTCCGTAGCCCTCCACCAGGCGCCCGCGGGTGAGCTTCTCGAAAGCCTCCTGGACTTCGACCGGCAGCGGCGCCGAACCGCTGATGCAGGCTCGGATCGAATCGATCCCGTATTTGCGCACACCCGGAAAATCTTTGATCGCCACGTACATCTGCGGCACGCCGGGGAAGATGGTCGGGCGGTAGCGTTTGATCGCATGGAGGGTATCGCTCACTTCAAAACGCGCCTTCAAGATCAGGGTGGCGCCGAGCGAGATGGGTACATTCATCGCCGTGGTCAGTCCATAGGAATGGGCGAAGGGCAGCACGCACAGAAAGCGCTCGCGGCCTTCTTGGGCATCCGGAAGCCAATGGCGCGTCTGCAAAGCATTGGTCACCAGGTTGCGGTGTGAGAGCATCACTCCTTTAGGGACATCAGTAGTCCCGCCGGTATAGATAACAGCTGCCAGGTCGTTGGCTGTGACGTTTGCCCGCGGCGGTTCCTGGCTCTGGCTGTAGAGCAGGCTGTTGAAAACATGGATGCTGGCATCCATGGGGATATCCAGCAGGTGCAGCTTGCGCGAGCGGCCCGATAGCAACAGGGCGGCGCGTTTGAGCGGGGGAAGATAATCGCCTATATGGGTGAAGACGATATGCTTGAGCGGAGAATCTCCGCTGGGCTCCAGCTTATTCTTGATCTCGTAGATGAGCGAATCGAATTGGGTCAGGGTGACCAGGAAGCGCGCCCCGCATTCGTGGATCTGGTGGATGAGTGTATCGGGCTCGGTGGTCGGCAAAGTAAAAACGGCCGCGCCTCCCGCTTTCAGCGCGCCGTAGAAAGCGATCACCAGCTGCGGGACATTAGGCAGCAGCAGCATGACCCGGTCGCCTTTTTCCAGGCCCAGGGATAACAGGGCGTTGGCGAAGCGGTTTACCTCTTTGCTCAGGCGCAGATAGGTGATGCGCCCGCCCTCGAAGTTGAGAGCGATGTGCAGGGGAAAACGGCGCACGGCTGAATCGAGCAGATGGGGCAGGGGCACATTGGGGATCGCGATGGTATGCGGCACGCCCTGGTCGTAATGCGGCAACCAGGGGCGTTTCTTGAGCAAATGGGTATCCACGCCATCCTCAGGTTCAGCCTGGGCCGTACGCCAGGAGCGTTCTCCGCTTTCCAGGAAGCGGTCGATGGCGCGGTTGACGGCATCCCGCCGCTCCAGCATCACCATGTGACCGGAGGCGCCTACATCCACCTCTTCTGCGCCTACGATGGAACGCGTGACCTCTTCGAACAGCGGTTTTTCGAAGACGCGGTCCTGATATCCGCGAATCACCAGGGTGGGCGCGCGGATACTGCGGAACAAAGTCCAGCCAACCCAAAGCGACAGGTTGTCTTCATACCAGGACTTGAGCACCGGCGGCGGCGCCCCTAACCAGTTGCGCGTAAAAGGGGCGACCACCTGCAGGGTGGAATGCGGCAGGCGCAGCAGCATCCGGTAGAGCGGATTGAGCTTGAATTCCCCGGCAGTTGCCAGGAGCACCAGGCGTTCCACCCGCTCGGGATAAGCAACCGCAAACTCAGCTGCCACGGCCCCACCGAAAGAATGGCCCACCAAAACAATTTTTTGATTGACACCCAGGGTATCCAGAACATTGACCAGGTCAGCCTGCAGGGTAGCCATGCGATATTCACCCGGCGGTTTATCCGAACGTCCATGTCCGCGCAGATCCAGGGCAATAACCCGGTTCGAGTGGGAAAAGTGATGGAGTTGGGCCGCCCACTGCCTGGCTTTGCCGCCGAAACCGTGCAGGAAGACGAGCGTGCGTTGTGGCTGTTCTGGAGCAATATCGATGACCGAGAGACGCACCAACGGACGTACGGAGACGCGTACATCGTGACGGTAGAGTTCCAGGTCAATTTTCATGTTGGAAGTCTACAACATTAATCTCAAATCGTAAATGCCTGAGGGCTTGAAAGAGCTGAGGCTGCGCCGATCTGCAAGGCGCAATGCGCTAGAGCACCTGGTCCAGGTCGATGCCGCGGGCAGCCGCCCGTTGGCGCAACCACTCCATCTCGGTCTCTGGGACGATGGGGATCTCTGCTGCGGGGCGCCGGACCAGCTCCAGGGCACCTTCCGCACAGGCTGGCACACACACACCGCAGCCGACACAGCGCCGGCTGTTGACCTGGGCGAAGACCTCCACGCTCAGCGCCCCAAACTGGCAGGAATCGAGGCAGTCCTGGCAGCCCGTGCAGCGCGTCTCGTCCACCTGGTTGACGAAAGGCGAGCGCGCCACGGCGTCGGCGATGCCCAGCTCGGTGATGCCGCGCAAAACCCCGCATGAACAGGTGCAGCAGTTGCAGATGTACCAGGTGCCGCGTTGGTTATTGCTCACCGAATGCACCAGGCCAGCTTTAGCGGCGCGCTGCAGGGTGTTCAAAGCCTCTTCCAACGTCACGGCGCGCACATCCGAGGAGCGGTCAAAGGCCCCTGGTTGGCGGCTCAATGCCATGCACACGTCAATTGGATGCTCGCACGCCTCGCCGATCAAGGCTTTCTGTTTCCGGCAGATGCAGTCTAAAACCCCCCACGCCTGAGCCTTGGAAACGATCTCTGCCGCGCTCTCGTGCGGGTGGATTTCAAGATCGATCCTTACGCTCTCACCCACTGGGATCACACGATGCACTGGCGGAGCCACGCCCAGGACTGTGGCGAAGGCCTGTTTGTAATAATCTTCGAACAGGCGCGCCAGGTTGGCATCCAGACGGCCGACCTGCAGCTCGTAGATGCCCACCACGAAGGGCAGCAGTTTGTAACCCAGCCCGTCTTCAACCCGCCCGGCCTCCACCAGCCCGCGGCGCGCCATGCCTTTGAGCATCTGGCCGACCAGCGCAGGGTCGCCGCTCGTGCGGCTGGCGATTTGCTCGGGTGTCTCACGCCGCAAGCGCAGCTGCGCCGCCAGCTCCGCCTCTTCAGGCGTGAACAGGCTGGCAAGCAAGCGCAGCTCACTACCATCTTCTGTAGCTGGGAAGCCGTTGGGTAGGCTATCCAGGCGCTGCGCCAGGCGCGTATAAGGGTCTTTGTCCATGAAAGGCCTCCTTTGGCTCGTTTTTAAGAATCCTAAGCTTGTGTACCTATAAAATACAGGAAATCGTTCTGCCAGGCAAGTGATAAATTTCCTCACTTCAGGGCTTTTCTGAAAAGGCGATTGGAGTGTAATTGAATGGATGCCCAAATCATCTCTTCCCCGGAAAATTCTAAAGAACCGCGATCATTCCAGTTGTATAATTAGGGGTAATGATTGAAGGAGGGTCTGGGATGGCTGAGAAAATCGAATTTTCCAGCAATTACACTGATTTAAGCACCGATAAGGGCTTTCAATACGAATATAACTGCGAGCGCTGCGGCACCGGGTACCGCACGCGCTTCCGGCCTTTTGTTTTGGGCAGCGTTTCTGGGGCGCTGGATGCCGCCAACAGCCTGTTTGGGGGCATCTTTGGGCAAGCAGCGGACCTCGGCGAGCGTGTGCGCTCCGCGGGTTGGGAGAAGGCGCATGACGAAGCCTTCACGCTTGCCATTGAGGAGCTGCGCCCCGATTTCATCCAATGCCCGCGCTGCTCGAGCTGGGTGTGCAAGGCGAAATGTTGGAACAACCAGCGTGGTTTGTGCAAGGAGTGTGCTCCCGACCTGGGGGTGGAGATGGCTGCTGCACAGGCTAGCCGCACCACCGAGGAGATCTGGGCGCATTCTAAGATGGCTGAAGAAGACCGCGAGATGCTGAAAGAGAAAAGCTGGCGTGAGGGGGTGCGCGCCACCTGCCCAGACTGCGGAGCTGCGTTGGAAAAGAACGTCAAGTTTTGCCCGGAATGCGGTGCGAAAATAAATGCCGAACGGCATTGCACCGAGTGCGGCGCCAAGCTAGGCGCCACAGCCAAATTCTGCCCGGAATGCGGGACGAAAGTCACTTAGAATCAATCTGAATAAAGGACTCCCCCCGAATTTTCGGATAGGTTCATCATCGCTGGAGGCTGAATTGTACAATTCGATCCTGGTGCCATTGGACGGTTCCAGCCGGGCCGAGCGGATTCTCCCCCATGTGGAAGACCTGGCGCGCCATCACGATGCCAAGCTGATCTTCTTGCGCGTGGTGGAGCCCGATTTCGGCGGCGTTGGCTCTTCAGGTACGCCAGCGGAGTTTTTCCTGGAGACCTACCAGCGTCGCGTGGATGAGGCTGAAGCTTACCTGACCGGGCTGCAAGGGCAATTTCGACAGAAAGGTATGCAGGTGCGCGCCCTCGTCGAACGTGGGCCGGTGGTGAGCACGATTATTGAAGTCGCGGCGCGTGAAGATGTCAGCCTGGTGGCAATGGCGAGCCACGGGCGCAGCGGCCTTGCCCGCGTGTTCTATGGCAGCGTGGCTGCCGGGGTGCTGCATCGCGTAGACCGTCCTTTACTGGTGGTGCGCGCCGACGACTGAGTCAGGCGATTGTGAGTTGGGTTGTCTGGCGGGTGTATACCCGCCAGACAACCCAACTTGCGTTTAATGGCTGTTAGGAATTCATGGCAGTAACATGGTAAAATACCACGAATTTGCAATAATACCAGTCCAAATTATCCTAGATGTTAAGCAGTTGGAGGGGTCGGAATGAGCGGTACTTTTGATTGCCCGGCGTGCGGTGCAGCCTTAGATATCGTCGAAAGCAGTAATGCGACCGTCGAATGCAGGTATTGCGGCAGAACGGTCATTGTACCGCCTGAGCTGCGCGGCGGACCGGCGTGGTCTACAGAACCAGGACAAATGGAAGAGGTATCCTTAGGGGGGATGATGGAGCAGGCTGCCCGTCTGGCAGATGTGGCTGAGCTGGTGCGCTCGGGCAAGAAAATTGAAGCCATCAAGCTCTACCGCCAGCTGACCGGACTGGGGCTAAAGGAATCCAAGGATATCATCGAACAATTTCAGAGCGGGGGGACCCTGGCTTTCACCAGTGTTTCTATGAACCAGGCAGGATTTGTCGATGAAGATGGCGAGGTCGACAAGGAAGCGCTGCTGGCCCAGATTCGGGAGCTGCTCAACCGCGACCAGAAAATCGAGGCGATCAAGGTTTTCCGGCAAACTTACGATACCAGCCTCAAAGAATCCAAAGATGTGGTCGAGGCCATCCAATCGGGAGAGCGAACCTCGCTGGACGGCTTTTTCCCAGGTGCCAACGCGCCCAAGGCAGCTCCGCAGGAATCCGCCGCCATGCGCAGCGGGCGACCTGTGCCTGGCTGGGTGTGGGCGCTACTGATCGTTTTCATTATCGCCTGCACTGTCTTGCCGTTTTTGTTCAGCTCGATTGCTACGATCGCCCCGCTGGCAATCCTGTTTCAAAACCTGGGGATCAGCGAGGTGATTGCCACGCCGCTGGCTGACCTGCCAAATATCACCCCGGGCATCCGACTACCCGGCGAGGCCCCTGGCGTGGGCCCCACGCCTTTCGTGCTGACTGTGCGCGGGCCGGCGCGGCAGGTGCTGAGTTTTGGCGGCGAGGGCAGCGGTCCCGGGCTGTTCATTGACGCGCGCAGCATTGCGGTGGACCGGAACACTGGCGCAATTTACGTGGCGGAATACCAGGGCGGGCGCGTGCAGGCTTTCGATGCCAGCGGAAAATTCCTCACCCAATGGAGCCTGGGAGACCGTCAAGCCATCATCTTTGACCTGGCTGCCGGGCGAGATGGGCAGGTGTACGTTTCCAGCGGGGGCCAGATTTTACGCTACGAGGGTTCCACAGGCGCCCTGATCGGCCCGTTGCGGGTGGAAGGCAATGACGATTACCTGGAAAGCCTGGCACAGCGCGCCTCCGGCGAGCTGGTGGTGATTGGCGGCGGCGAAAATATCCTGTGGATCGACTCCGCTGGAAAGCTGGTCCAAACGCTGCCGGCAGCTATCAGCACGGTCAGCGACGATTCGGAGCTGGATGCGCGCGTGGCGGTGGATGGGTTGGATTTTGTTTATGCGTTGGGCAGGTTCAACAACGCGGTCTTCAAGTTCGCGCCGGATGGCAAGTATGTCAACCGCTTTGGCAGCGACGGCGATGAGCCCGGACAGTTCCGCGCCCCTTATGCAATTGCGGTTGACAATCAGAGCCGGGTCTACGTGAGCGATATCCATGGAATCCAAATCTTCGATAGCAACGGGCGCTATCTGGATACGATCGACCCGGAGGGCGGCGTTGTGTTTGGAATGGCCTTCAACGACCAAAATGAGCTGTTCACCGTCTCGAACGACCAGAAGGTGAACCAGTATGCTCTCACCCTGGGCGATTAGCGGGTTGGCGGTTACCAGATTCCAGGAAGCAGGCGATAGCGTACGCGCTGGGCATATTCCGGGTAGCCCGGCAATTCAGCGATCAGCGTGCGGTCCTCCAACAAGGTGCGGGTGATGATAACGGCAACAGCCAAAACCGCCGGAATCCATGCCCAGGATGAGCCGAGCAGTAAGGGAAGCGCCAGATCATAGGCGGTCATTCCAGTGTAACCGGGATGGCGTACAAAGCGATAGGGCCCGCTGTCTACAACGCGGTGCCCGCGCTCACGCTGGATACGCACCACGCCGGAGAAGAAGCGGTTGGCGCGCACAGCCCACAAAGTGAAGAGAGAGCCGCAAACGACGACTGCCAGGGCGATGAGCGTCACAGCTAGAGGCAAAGGCGCGCTGCCCGTATAGCGCCGGTCCAGCCCGGCGATGATGGCGATGAAATGCGGGCTGTATGCCATCAGCACCGCCAGCCCGATATCCCAGCGTTTTGTGCCTTCCCCAAACTGGCTGCGCTCGATCAGCAACCCGAGATTATCGGGGAGCAGCAGCGCGGCAGTGAGCACCTGGCTGGCTGCTCCCAGCCCAACCAGGGCCCAGGCTTGCCACCAATCGGTGCTCCTGGCGGACAAAAATAAGGCAGCAGCCAACAATAAGATGTAGACGGTTTGTTTGATGGCCCAGCGCAACATCCCCAGAACAGTAGCGCCATTTTGGTCTTCGTGTTTTACGACGGTTGGACTGCTCACTTTATTTCTGCCTTTATCTCATAGTGCTGCGAGCGAGCGTCGAAGCGCGCCAGCAAAGCCCGCGCCTTTGGCGGGACGACCGCCACTTCGTAATCCTGACCGGCGAAGGCGCGCACAGCGAACTTGCGCTCTGCGATGCCCACGAAAATCTCGCTCTTCAACAGTTCTTCATAGGCGTCTGCATTCTCAAGGCTGGTCCAGCCGTGCCAAATTCGTCCAATCATCGTTTTGCTCCTGAAAGCGGTTAAGCCTGGCTTGCCAGCCAGGCCTGGATAGTCTCGCGATGTTCTTTGTAATGCCACCAGGTATTGGCTGCCACCATCATCCACAGCGGGATGCCCTGCCGCGTGGGGAAACGATGCGGATCGACCAGATCCTGCTCCGTGAGGACGGCGAGCAGCTCCAGGGTGCGCGGGTGCGTTTCGCGGAAATCCGCCAGCACATCCTCAAGGTCCCGGTTGCGATTCTCCAGGTAAACTTTCTGGTTGATCTGCTGCAAGATGGCATCCGTGAAACTGGCGGGACGGTCGGGCGGCTCGCCGCGTAGAATTTGGGCTGTCCAGCGCTGCATATTCGTTTCCCAGGCGGTCAGGTGCGCCAGGATGTCCTTGATACACCAGCCGGATTCTAGCCCGGGCTGCAGGTATTGGGCAGGGGTTAACCGATCGAGGGTGGCTTCCAATTCCAGGCGCTCGGCCTGGATGCGCTGCAACAGCTCGCGTTTGCTGATGGTTTCAAAGCGATCGCTCATGGCGTACACCTCCAGGCTGGCTCAGTCCAGCGTATATTCTTCTTCAGCATCTTCTGCCAGGCTTTTTGGTAGGGCGGTCCCCTCGGGAGGCTCGTATTCGACTTTTGCTGCCCGGGCGCGGATGGCAGTCAGGTGCCTGCCTGCCACCAGCATCGGCTGCGGGTACAGGGTGATGCGCTTCCCCAGCCAGTCATCCGTGTCTTCACTGCCCAGGATTTCGGCGAATTGGTAAGCCAGGGTGCGGCTCAGGATGACGCCCTTCTTGGCTTCCTTGAAATGCGCCACCCAGCGCTCGACCTCCGGCGCGTTGGGCTGTGGGTGCATCTTCTCGGAGACAATGGTCGCGATGGTCAGGGTGACGGGCTTGCCCTGCAAATCTTCGCCGGTGGCGTAGCGCTTGGGGAACATCTTCGAGAGCTTCATGGGATTTCTCCGTGCAAGGCGAGGGCGGCCAGGATCAAGGCGCGCAGAGCGGGGGCTTGAAGGTCTTCAGAGGAGGTAATTTTGACATGGCGGGCGCGTTTGCCCACGCCTGCCAGCAGACCCTCAGGATCGGGCAGTCGCGCGCCATTGCTAAAAATCAGGTTGAGGTAAGTTTTGTAGGGGGCGATGGCGCAGATCAAGTCGGCGTAGCGCCTGCCCAGGCCGTAGGCGATGATCGTAGAGGGCGGATCGACCTGCTCGACCGCCTGCGGGATGACCTGCAGCACCAGAGCGCGGGTCAGGCGCGCCAGCTCCTGCACTGGAGGGCTGTAGGCGCCGAGAAATTCTTCCAGCTCGCTGCTCATGGTACCAGTATACTGAAATTTCGGTGGGAGTCAAACCCTTGAACGTGAGAGGGTGTTCCCGTGTCATGTGCTCCAGTGTCACGTGAAGTGTGAATTCTCTGCGGTTATTTATCGTTTGGTGGGGTAAAATCAAGCCGGAGGCGCCTATGCCTGTGATTACTGCCATGCTTTCCCTATCCACCCGCGGCCACGGCGAGATTATCGATATTACTACCCAGACGTCTGACCTGGTGCGCCAGAGCGGCCTGAAAGACGGCATCGCTGTGATATTTTGCCCATCTTCGACCTCCGCCTTGACTACGATCGAGTACGAGCCTGGCGTCTTGCGCGACCTGCAGCGCCTGTTTGACGAGATCGTACCGCCGGAGCGGGCCTACGCTCATGACGCCGCCTGGGGAGATGGCAACGGTCACAGCCACGTGCGCGCCGCTTTGCTCAAAGCCTCGCTCACGGTGCCTTTCGTGCAGGGGCGTTTCACCCTGGGCACCTGGCAGCAGATCGTGTACGTTGATTTCGATAACCGCCCGCGCCGGCGTGAGCTGGTGGTGCAGATGATGGGGGAATGAAGGGAATTCTCGGTTCAGGGGTTGGTCGCCAGTTTGCGTAGAGTTCGTCGTTGGATAGTGAGGCCGTCGGCTGACGAAAACTGGAGTAAAATATGCGTATATTCTTATCCAAGGAGGTTAGGAGCGAGAATAACAAAAATCCGACTGATTTCTGTATCACCCCATCAAATCATCATCAATTGATGAAATAAACAAGGAGAAAAGAGAATGAAATCTAAAAGACTAGCCGGGACCGTGTTAGTTCTGGTGATTGCACTATCCATGATGCTGAGCGCCTGTGGTGGGCAAGCTACCCAGGCCCCGGCAGAGCCCGCGGCGACGGCAGCCCCGGCAGCCGCGGCTTGTTCGCAGGTCGAGGTCTTTTCCTGGTGGACGGGCGGCGGCGAAGCTGCCGGCCTGGACGCCATGATTAAGGTCTTCAAGGCCCAGAACGCCAACATCGAATTCGTCAACTCTGCTGTGGCTGGCGGCGCTGGAACCAATGCCCGCGCGGTGCTCGCTACCCGCCTGTCTCAGAACCAGCCGCCTGATAGCTGGCAAGGACACGCCGGTCAGGAGCTCATCGGCACCTATGTAAAAGATCAAAAGATTGAGCCGCTGAATTTCCTCTACGAGCAAGAGGGCTGGCTGGCTGTGATGCCCGAGACCCTCATCCCACTCATCTCGCAAGACGGCAATATCTATTCCGTGCCCGTTAATATCCACCGCGCTAACGTGCTGTGGTACAACCCGTCCATCCTGCAGGCTAACAACATTGCTGTTCCGACCAGCCTGGACGAGTGGTTCGCTGCCATGGATACGCTTCAGGCCGCCGGGGTTGCCCCGTTGGCAATGGGCGAGCAATGGACCGCCATGCACCTGATGGAAACCGTTCTGCTAGCCAGCCTGGGACCTGAGAAATACAACGGCCTGTGGGATGGCAGCACCGACTGGGCGGGTGCAGATGTCAAGGCTGCCTTGGATGCCTATGCCAAGACATTGACCTACGTAAATACCGATGCCGCTTCCCTGAGCTGGCAGGACGCTGCTCAGCTGGTGGTGGATGGCAAAGCGGCCTTCAACGTGATGGGCGACTGGGCGGAAGGCTTCTTCAAGGAGCTTCAGAAGGCCCCCATGACCGATTTCGGTTGGGCGCCTACCCCTGGCACCGCTGGTAATTTCCAGTTCCTGTCGGACTCCTTCGTCCTGGCAGTGGGCGCTCCGAACCGGGAGTGCTCGATCGCCTGGTTGAAGATCGCCGGCTCCAAGGCCGGTCAGGATGCCTTCAACCCGGTCAAGGGTTCTATCCCGGCCCGCAGCGACGGAGACAAAGCGCTCTACGATGAGTATCTCCAGTCTGCCATGGCTGACTGGGCCAGCAATACGGTGGTCGGCAGCCTCACCCATGGTGTGGTTGCGAATGATTCCTGGAAGAGCGAGATCGATACCGCTCTGGGCCTGTTCCTGGCGGATAAGAACGTGGAAACCTTCCAGACCGCCCTTGCTGCAGCTTGCAAGAGCTCTGGACCCTGCCAGTAACCTCGTATCCAGTAATCGATGGCTGGCGCACTCTGTGCGCCAGCCATCTTTCAAACAGCCTATCCTTGATACGCACAAAGCAAATATCTCCCTCCCTCATATTCTGGGAATGAAGCGATGTTCAGTCGAAAAGACCAAATTTTTGGCTCCTTGCTCGTCCTGCCTTCGTTGATCGCGGTTGGCATTTTTGTTTATGGGTTCATATTCTGGTCCGTCCGGGTCTCGTTCAGCCAGTGGAAAGGTTTGACACCCGATTACACTTTTGTGGGCTTAAGCAATTATATTAACTTATTGTCTGACCCGCGTTTCATGATTGACATCCGCAACACGGTCATCTTCACCCTGGTGTTTGTGCTGGGGTCGCTCCTCATCGGTTTGAGCCTGGCGATCCTGCTCGATCAGAAGCTGCCGGGTGAGGCTTTCTTCCGCAGCCTGTTCCTGTTCCCCATGGCGATTTCCTTCATCGTCACTGGCGTAGTTTGGCGTTGGCTGATGAATCCGGCAACCGAAGCGACGCGGATGAGTGGATTCAACCTGATCTTCCAATCGCTTGGATTGGATTTTCTGATCAATACATGGCATTTGACGCCGACCTACGGCATGGCAGCCATTGCCCTGGCCGCCATCTGGCAAATGTCGGGGTACACCATGGCGCTTTACCTGGGCGGCTTGCGCTCTGTCTCCGACGAATTGCGCGAAGCTGCCCGTGTGGATGGCGCCAGCGAATTTCAGGTCTACCGCCACATCATTTTGCCCATGCTCTGGCCGGTGACCCTCAGCGCTGTGATTATCTTGGGGCACATCTCGCTCAAAGTCTTCGATTTGATCATCGCGGTAGCAGGCAAGCAGCTCCCCCTGGACGTACCGGCGATCTATATGTGGCAGACCACTTTCGACGGCTTATTTTATGGCCGAGGCGCATCGATCGGCATCCTGCTTTTGATTAGTGTGGCGGTATTGATCATCCCCTATTTGTACAATTCTTTACGCAGCGAGAGGGAATTATGAGCAGTGTGACTTCCACCGCGCCAGCCAGATCGTCGTGGCATTTTGAGCGCCGTTACTTGCTGTATATTCCGCTCATTTTCATGACCATCTTCTACCTGCTGCCCTTGTACGTCATGCTGATCACCGGATTTAAGAGCTTTGCAGAAGTCAACCTGCAGACCATGTGGAACCTGCCACGCAGCCTGGCACTGGATAATTACCTGGAGGCTTTCACCAAGCTGGCGCCCCACCTGTGGAACAGTCTACGGATGGTGGTGCCGGCGGCGATCATCTCGTCGATTGTAGGGTCGATCAATGGTTTTGTGCTGGCGCGTTGGCGCTTTCGTGGTTCGAATATTGTATTCCCGCTGCTGCTGTTCGGCATGTTTATCCCGTACCAGAGCATTCTGATCCCGCTGGCGGTATTTATGAAAGATATCGGACTGGCGGGCAGTATGTGGGGCTTGATCCTGACCCACGTGATCTACGGCATCCCCATCACCACCCTGACCTTTTACGGTTATTACATGACCGTGCCTAAAGAGCTGGTTGAGGCGGCGCGTATGGATGGAGCCGGCATGCTGGGTACCTTTTTTAATATTTTCCTGCCCAATTCCATCCCCGCCTTCGTGGTTGTGCTGATCTGGCAGTTCACTTCTGCCTGGAACGACTTCCTGTTTGCGGTGATCCTGACGGGCAACGAGCAATGGCCGGTGACCGTGGCGCTGCAAAATATGGCAGGCAGCCAGATCATCGCCTGGAACGTGCAGATGGCTGGCTCGCTGCTGGCGGCCTTACCCACCCTGCTGGTCTATGTTTTTCTGGGACGCTATTTCTTGCGCGGTTTAATGGCGGGGGCGCTTAAAGGGTAATCAATCCGATATTGGGCTGGCAAATATCCCCAGGTGGTTGGCGACCGGGCGCTGGCGGCTGCGGATGCCGTGATTGATGGGGGAATTCAACGCCACCGCGCGGCCCAGCGCATCGCGCATCACAAGCGTGGATGAGCCGCCCCCGTCCATATTCATGCCAACGTGCCCGCCGTATGCCAGGAGGATCTCAGCCAGCTCTGCCAGGGTGGCGCCCTGGCTGTAACGGGGCTGGCGCCCATCTACTACCACGATGATCAGGCGGCGAGCTTGCTTATCCAGGGCAATGGCAGTGCGCGGCTGCGGGTTGTCTTCCGGCGTTGGAAGCGCCTGGCCCTGCTCCACCAGCATCAGGTTGCCGGAAATGGCGTTATACACTCTTCCCGTAGGGGTATTGAAACGCGCCTGGTTGGCCCGCGAGATGTACAGCACCGGCTCTGCATCGGTTTGGTCGGAATAGACGCTGCCGCGCGATGCCGCGAATCCCACCGGCTCGACGGGGTCGCCGCGGTGCGGATAATAATCCAGGAGGGTATTGGAGCGCCAGGGCTCGAAACCATCGCCGTTGACCGCAATCTGCACACCGAACTCTTTGAGGAAATGGGAGGTGGTGCGCGCTTTGGAAGAGAGGTCGGCTTCAGGGTCGCCAGGGGTCACCAGCAGCTCGATCCCGCTGGCGCGCAAATCGATGGTGACGACATGAATGACCATCGGGCGCGGTGAATTGCGCACTTCGCGCGTGTAGTGCACACCTTCGAACAGGTCCCGGTTGGTAGGGGATGGCTGCGAGCGGATTCCCAACCACAGGAAATAAGCAGTCACCGCCAGCAGGCTCCCTAAAGCCAACGCGGTGGCTGCGATCAGGAGTTTATTGCGCATCGGTAAAAAGACGCTCCACCAGGGGTTCCGGTTCCTGCAGCCCCCGTTCCGGGTATACCAGCCAGGCCAGGAATTCGACGTTGCCTTTCGGCCCCAGCAAGGGAGAGCGCAGCAAGCCGCCCAGCCCATAGCCCTGCTGCCGGGCAAATGCAAGCACCTCCAGTAGCACCTGGCGGTGAATAGCGGCATCCCGGATCACGCCGGAGCCGCGCTTGACCTGGGCCCGCCCGGCTTCGAACTGGGGCTTGATCAGGGCGATCATGTTACCCTTATCCCTTATCCCATTCCCCTGATCCCCGGAATCTGGGGCAGGCAGTGCAGGCATGAACCAGTTCTTGATCACTGGCAGCAAGACTTTCAAGGAAATGAATGCGGCGTCCACCGTAACCAGGTCCACCGGCTTGGGCAGTTTTTCAACGTAGCGGGCATTGGTGCGCTCCATGACCACCACGCGCGGATCCTGGCGCAGCTTCCAGTGCAGGATACCATAGCCCACATCGATGGCGTAAACACGCTCTGCGCCGTGCTGCAGCAGGCAGTCTGTGAACCCGCCGGTGGAGGCGCCCACGTCGGCGCAGGTCAGCCCGCTGGGGTCCAGGTGATAGGCCTGCAAGGCAGCCTGTAATTTTTCTCCGCCGCGCGAGACGAAGGGCGCGCCGTGCTCCACCTGCACCTGGGATTGGGGAGAGACGCTGGCGGCGGGTTTGAGCACCACCTGCCCATCCACGCGCACCTGGCCCGCCATCACCAGTCTCTGCGCCAGGGCGCGGCTCTCTGCCAGCCCGCGCTCGACCAGCAGGATATCCAGGCGAGATTTCGACATGCCGCAATTCTAACGCAGAATTATGTCAGCCGGATTCCAGGATGATATCGAGCGTCTCCGATTCCATAATCCAAGCAGCGAGCGTATTGATCTCCGGCACATCAACAACCAGATTTTCAGCATTGTTGGTCTGCACGAGGGTGCGGTGCAGATTGGCAGCGTCTCTCTGGCGCAGCTCGCGCAGCGAGTCCACCCCTGCTGCGAGCAATAAAGCGGCGATGTAGGGGTCAATACCAGAGAGGCGCAGGAGATCAGCCATTTTGGCCCAGGCATAAAGACGATCCATCGGGATGCCAATGGCTTCAACCAGGGCCTGCCTTTCTTCTGGGGTTGCGCTGGCATTCAACAGGTCGAGGGTGGTGGTGATGCTCTCCTCTCGAAGCAAGCCTTCAATGTGAGCATTAATCCCGGGCAGGCTCAACAGAGCTGCGCCGGGGGTGGTAACCTTGGGCCAGGGTAAGGCTGCGAAGTCTGCTTTCTTTACTGACCGAAGCTTTTTAAGCGCTGGATCCTTCTTGGCATAGAGGGTCTCTTCTGGATCAACTTCCAGGCAACGGTCCAGCAGTTCCAAAGATTTGGTTAAATCCTCTTCGGTTGGAACCGTTGCTCCCCCTGACCGGCTGTAGAAACAGGCCAGGTTATATAAGATGCCCTGGTAGGATTGTTTTTCAAGGTTTCTCAATTTTTGCCAATCCTCGTTCGCAATCGATTCACTACTTCCCGCATTAAGGATTATTGCCTTCTGGAGGGAGATAAAAACCATATCCGCCGCATTGTTCAACTTCTCTTCATCTTTACAACTCAGTTCAGTACACGCTGATTGGAGTCTCTGTATTGCACACGGTAAGTTGCCGTGTACCCCATCGGAGAGGATATATTTATCCATTTCTATGATGGCTCTCAGGTAATCTCCATAAGCAAAGATGAATTTCGGGTTGGAGGATGCAGAGTCCGGCGATGTCCCAGGTACAACGTCTCTCGCGCTTAATTCTTGACATTCATCGACAGCACTCGCACCTAATTCTTGTTCCTTCTGATCATCCAACCTCGCCAGATAATCCAAAGGTTTCTTGAATGGATCCGGGGCATTCGCAGGGGGATAGGTTTCTAACTCGATTTCTCTCTTTAGCACAAGAGCCATGTTATAGAGAGCAAAATTGTTTTTTCCGTCCAACTGCAGGGCTTTGAGAAGCATCCTTTTCCGCTGTGGGCCTGTAAAGCGGGCAGCTAGCCAGTTGTAGGCGTAACTTTGCCAGGATACTGTGCCGAAAGGATCGCGCAATTCCTTTCGCGTATCTTTATCGACATTCTCTTGCACTTCTTGAATCTGTCCTTGTTCGAGGGGTTTCAGCCAACCCCCGTCTTTCGAAGTAACTTGTTTAATAAGCCTGGATAGATAAGCAGCTATTTTATTGGCATCCGGTGGTACCATTCGTCTTTTCGTATCGTCCGTTTCTTTCTTTTTGACCACCATCCAATAAACCCATACGGCTGCTACTTCGCTTAATATGTAGTAAGCGTCTGAGATTGGTGCGCCCCCTGCCGAGTACTTTGGATCATAGTCAATTTGCCAAAATGTTTGGCTTTTTTCCAATTTTTTATCAGTTCGGTTTATCAATCTTACAGACACACCTGCACCGCGCTGTTGATCACCAATCAGCGTGCCGCTGACCACCGTCACGGGTATTGGAAAGATTTGGTTGATTAATTTCCACAGACTACTGATCTCTTTGCCAACTAACTCCGCTCCCAATTCAATGGGATCAGCCGCTGCCTGAACCATCCCTAGGCTGTTGTTCGGGGCTTTCTCTTGCAACCTCAACAGAGTTTGTTCCATCTGCAGGATCAATCCTTCATTCGGATCAAAATCCAGCTTAACGCCAGGCTTGAACCCATCGATATCCAGTGCCAGTTGGCTGCGACGATAGAATACTACTATAGGAATAGAGATACCTGCCAGGATGATCAGCCAGAACGGCCATTTCCACCCCCAGGCCTGAATGCGATTCCAGAAAAACCAACCCCGTTCAGACGGAACATTGCCCTCCTGTCCGGGAATCGCAGTGGGACTCCCGAGCGGCGTGGGGACCCCGCTGGAGATGGCTTCGATGCGCAGCTTTCTGGCTTCTTCATACAAGCCCGCCTTGGCGAGGTTATCAGCGCGTTCGTATGGGGAGGGCGGTGTGGTGGTGGGCGTGGGGCTGACTGTCGCAGTGGGGGGTGGTGTAGCAGAATTTTGGATATCTAGCAGGATACCCAGGGCGCAGGCGGGTTGTTGGGAGCGCAATTCGTTGGCGAGCTCCTTCGCTTGTTCTGGTTGCCCTGAAGCCACAAACTGGCGCGCAGCCTCACAACGGGCATCCGCGACATCCGCCAGGCCTTGCAAGGCGCAGCTCAAGCCGGGGTCCTTCTCCAGCAAAGTCAGGTATGCTTGCTCCGCCGCATAAAGGGCGCGTGTATTTTGATATAGATTTTCTGGAGTAACACTTAAGAGCTGGTCAATGGGGTCGCATACATCTTGCGCCCTGGCGGGAGTGAGGCTCGCTAAGGTAACCCCAGTAAAGAGGAAGAGGAAGAATAATCCAAAGGAGATGCGCTGCCTGATCTTCATGGTCCCATCCTCATCGAGCGCGTGCAGCTAAATATGGAATTGTCACTGGCTGTCTTCTAACCGGTCAGATTATAGCATATCTTATAGCTAAATACTCCGGATTATGGCGGGGTCTTTGGGATTTCCCGTGGTAAAGTGAAGATGTGGGGGTGTTTTGCGGGCGAAGCCCGCAAAACACCCCCACATACACACCCCGTCACGGCGATTCCCAAAGAGCCTTATGGCGGACCATCTATTGAATGCGATGGGGGCAGAGCGATGAGGTTATCGGGTATCGACAAATCTTGAACGAGGCGTCGCTTACCGGCGCCGTAAATAAGGCAGGAACAGAATCGGGTTGCCGGCGGGCTGCGCCGGGACGATCTTTAACGCCACATCGTCTGCCAGTGCGTCTACGCTCAAGGTCAGCGCGCCGTTGGCGTTGGCTTGCAACGTTTCGATGCGCAGGATGGGGAGCGACAGGGCGGAGGGATAGGTATCCCACCACTCCACGCGGTAATCCTCGCCCGGCAGAAAACCGGTTAGGGTCAGATTTCCCGATACCAGGGGTATAGCGACGTTATCTACCACGTTGCGCCAGGTATGTTGGGTATTGAATACCCACAGGTGAGCGCGCTGGTTCACCAGGTCTTTTTGCCCCCAGGTGCGCAGATTCAGGTGGGTCGAGACCGCCGCGCTGTCCTGGTAATGACCGTTGTTCAGCGGTAGTCCCTGGATGAACTTGTTATACGCCCCGTATTGGTCACGGTGATCGAATATCAGGCTGCCGTTTGGCTGGTATTGGTAGATATGGGCAGTTTCGTACCAGTACGATTCGATCAGCCCGCCCCAGTTGAGGCCAGCCCACACAAAATTGTGCAGCCAGGTGGCATCCGTATCCGCGTCGAACTCGTTGGTCGGCGGCTCCGATTCGACCTCGGTGAACCCGGTTTCCCCGCGGATCACCGGTTTCCCTGCGCCCCCTGGGGTGAGAGCTCCATATGCCATGCTGGCGCTGACCGACGCCTGGGCGGAATCGTCAAAATAGCTATCCGTCTGGGGAATATAGCGATGCACGTCAGCAAAATCGACATTGCCATAGGTGGGATTGGCCCAAAAAGCATCCCTGGGGAAAGAGTGCCAGAAAGAGGTAGACACCAGGTGGTGATTCGGGGCAAATGAGCGCATGGTTTTGCCCAGCTCGTCCGCCAGGGTGAAGTGCAGACTGCTAGCGGGGTCGCCTTCGTTCAGCAGCTCCCAGGAATGGATGCTGGTGGAGTAACCCCAGCGCGCCTGCAAGTAGCGCCACCAGGCCTGCTGCAGCCAGCGCGTCTTGGTCAGGGCGCGCCCGTTGCCGTAGAACCACTGGTTACCCGGGCATTCTGCCGGGTCATTGTTGGGATCCAGGTCATCGCAGGCGGGATCATCGGGGATGGGATTGCCGTCGTAATCGATATGGTTGAAAATCCAGCCGTTCTTTTCCAGGATGACGGGCCGCAGGTAGATGCCATATTGTTCAGCCAGCGCCAGCATTTTATCGAAAGCGTACGAGTTTTTTTGCTCCATATAGTAATGATGGGCCATCCACGGCTTGGAGACGATATTTGGGCCGTAAACGCCGCCGCCCAGGTCCTCTTCGATCCAAACTTTATCGATGTACGCCCTGCCGGAGGTGACATTTTCCATGACCAGATAGAAATAGGGCAAGAAATCGTAATCGCCGGTCGTCAGGCTGCCTTCCAGCGTTTGCCAGCCGCTGGTGTTCTGGGACTGGTGGGGAGTGACCAGCGCGCCGGTGCCCGGGTCGTGGCAATTGTTGCCATCTTCCCACAGCCAGTCACCGATCTTGGCAGTAAACCCATACGGGTGCCCGGCAATGCGCGGGCCGGCGATGTTAGCGGTTTTGTAAAGGATGCGCACCCGGTAGGTGGTATTGCGCTTGACGGCGGGCGGCGCTTTAAATAATCCAAGGAACATGCACGGGTTAGCACCCGCGCTGATCTTCATGGATACGTCACTGCCGGGATACACCTCTTCCAGGCTCATGCCGGTGAAAGGGATATACAGGCTGTGCAGGTCAGGGTTGATGGTGTTCCAGGGATTCCAGGAGACGTCAAAGATGCCCCACTGCGAAAGCCAAATGCGCGCCAGTTGGATGCCGTTTTCCGCCATGATCTGGAAGTTGTCCTGGTTATCCAGGACCGGGTTATTCCAGCTTATATGGTTGAAATTCATGTTATAACCCAGCCCTGGGAAGTAGACGCCGTTCTCGAATTCGAAGTAGCGCGCGTCGGTTTGGCTGACGCGCACGAATCCACTGCGGCTGGAAGGGCCAACAGAAAAAGTTGCCGCATCCGTTTGGCTGGGGCCGCTGGCATCCTGAGCCACCAGCCGGTATTGCCAATCGCCTGCCTGGGTGGGCGCAAAGCGCACCTTCCACGAGTAGTTGCCGGTTGGGTAGAACCATTCGCGGTTGCTCTTGACCTGGTCTTCGAATTCCTGGTAGTAGAAGGCAGGCTGAGTGTACACCGTCTGCCAGTTATCCGGAGTGAAGAGCGCGTCGACGGTGATGCCAATTTCCGGCGGGATGCCGGCAGGCGGAGCTGCGTCGTAGGGCAGCTGCAGATTCTGTGCGTTGGTATCCACCTGGAAGGTGATCTCGAACTTCTCGTAGCGCGGGATTGTACCCCCCGGATAGCTGGATGAGTTAGTTTGTACGCTGTGGATCAGCGGGCTGGCAGAGATGTAGGAATCCGTTGGGAGGACCAGGGTTAGGGCAAAAAGGATACGGATAATAGTTTTCATACGATCTTCTCCAAAACGATTTTAACACAGATCATCTTGACGCCGATCCACATAGAAAGTAGCTCTTTGGGAATCGCCGTGAAGGGGTGTGTATGTGGGGGTGTTTTTCGGGCGAAGCCCACAAAACTCTCCCACATCTTCTCTTTACCACGGGAAATCCCAAAGACCCTAGAAAGTCCTTTGTTCGTATAATTTGAGGGATGGAAGATAATCTTGGTCTCCGCTTCGTAATAGTCGACCGCCAACTTATCGAGCTGATAGGCAGGTTGCCAGCTCAAAAGCGCCACCGCGCTATGCTCGATGTACGTGAACTGGCTGTAGGTTTGATGCGCGGACGATTGAGACGGAGTTTTCCAGAAATTTCTGAAGTGGAACTTAATTTTAAAGTCCTCGAGGTCACTACACGTGCCCACAAAGCGCCAACCTGATTTGGGTCTCTTCCTAACCACGTTACTATGCTGATCCAGAGATGATGCGAAATTCAATTAACATGGGGATTATGTTTAATATCATTGATACGGATCGAGGGGAAAAGGCTGATCTGTGCCATTAACTTACAACTACCAGGGAGCCTTTCGGCGCCGTGTCAGGCAGACCGTGGAAATCACGGGTGCAGATCCATTTGATGTCTGGTGTGCCCGGCTTGAGGATGTGATCATCGGATTACAGAAGCTGATTGCTTAGGAAATCATTCATCCTCCCCTCTCCAAGCGCGAACGATAGGTATTTTGTCCTATGATCTGATCTGGGGCGCACAGAGCCCCGTTCGTAGGTATAATTCAGCCTGTATCCCAACTTCTCGAAGGAGTATCCTTTATGAGCGATCGACGTAACGCTGCCATTCAATTTGCACACGAAAACCGGCAGCGTTTTTTAAACGAACTGCAAGAAATCCTCACGATCCCTTCCGTTTCTACAGATCCAGAGCGTAAGGCGGATATGCTGCGCGCGGCCGAATGGGTCGCCGGCAAGATGCGCAATTTGGGCATTGAAAACGTGCAGGTAATGCCTACCCCTGGTCACCCGGTGGTGTATGGCGAGCACCTGCGGGCTGGCTCAAAAGCGAAGACGATGTTGGTTTACGGGCATTATGACGTGCAGCCTGCTGAGCCGCTGGATTTATGGGAGAGCGGAGCCTTCGATCCGACCGTGCGGGGAGATAACCTGTATGCGCGCGGCGCAACTGACATGAAGGGCCAGGTGATGGCGGCTTTGAAAGCCATCGAAGCGGTGATGAGCGCTGGCCCGCTGCCGATCAATGTCAAATTTCTCATCGAGGGTGAAGAAGAAATCGGTTCGCCCAGCCTGGGGGCTTTCATCGCTGGACACAAGGACCTGTTGGCATGTGATTTTGCTCTCAACCCCGATTCCGGCATCCTGGATCCGGAACTGCCCACCATCACGTATGCGCTGCGCGGGCTGGCGTACTTTGAAATCCGCCTGTATGGCCCCAGCCAGGATTTGCATTCAGGCGTTTTTGGCGGCGTAGTGCACAATCCGGCCCAGGTATTGTGCGAGCTGATCGCTGGAATGCACGATGACCAGGGCCACGTGACGCTGCCCGGATTTTACGACTCAGTGCATCCTATGAGCGCCGAGGAGCGCGCCGAGCTGGCGCGCCTGCCAGTCAATGAGGCTTCTTACCTGGCGCAGACCGGCGCCAAGGCTCTGTGGGGTGAAACAGGTTATACCCCTGTGGAACGCACGGGCGGGCGCCCGACCCTGGAAGTCAACGGGTTGCTTTCTGGTTTCACCGGCGAAGGCTCTAAAACAGTGCTGCCGGCGCGGGCTATGGCAAAGGTGTCCTGCCGTCTGGTGCCCGACCAGGACCCTGAAGTGGTGTACCAGCAGCTTTTGAGATACCTGGAAGCCAAAGCGCCCAAAACCGTGCGGTATGAGGTGATCAAGCATGCCGGCTCGCCGGCTTCTATCTCCGATCGCCACTCTCCTGCTATCCAGGCGATCCAAAAGGCGATGGAAGCTGTATGGGGCATCCCACCCGTTTTCCGCCGGGAGGGAGGCAGCGTACCGGTGGTGGTGCAGTTTCAGACTCACCTCGGTGTTGAATCGGTCAACGTTGGTTTTGCCTTGCCAGGCGATAATATGCACGCTCCCAACGAAAAAATCCACCTGCCCACCTGGGCGCGTGGCATCGATACCTTGGTGCACTTCATTTATAATTTGAGCCAATGAGGCGTAAAACGTGCAGCGTGATGCGTGAAATGCAGTAATGCATCACGCATCACGTGTCACGCATCACGGACCACTGTATAATTGGTATGTTGATATTAAATGGTGAACAAATTGACTTCTGAATCCCGTCTCCCCTCCTATGGCGGACAGGCCGTGATCGAGGGCGTTATGATGCGCGGCGCCCGCTCGGTCGCCATCGCCATGCGCGCTCCCGACCAGCAGATCATCCTGCACACCGAGAATTTGGGAGGCATTTATAAGAGCCGCCTGGGGCGCATTCCCTTCGTACGCGGGCTGGTGATGTTGTGGGATGCTCTGGGTTTGGGCATGCGCGCCCTCACGATCTCAGCCAACGCTCAAACTGGGGAGGATGAGAAGCTGGAAGGCCCGGCTTTGTATCTCACCCTGGGGATTTCACTGGCATTTGGGATTGGGCTGTTCCTGCTGGCTCCGGCAGTGGCTGGACAGCTCAGCGAGCGCTTCCTGGGTTGGAATGCCTGGTGGGGCAATCTTGCGGAAGGCCTGGTGCGCCTGTTTTTGCTCATTGGTTACATCTGGGCTGTAGGCCGCATACCGGATATCCAACGCGTGTTTGCCTATCATGGCGCGGAGCATAAAACCATCAATGCTTATGAAGCGGGCGCGGACCTCACCCCAGAAAACGTAGCAGGTTTTTCGCTGGAACACCCTCGCTGCGGAACGGCTTTCTTGCTCACCCTGGTGCTCCTTTCGGTGGTGCTTTTCAGTATTTTGGGGCCTCTGCCAGTTTTTTGGCGTCTGGCGAGCCGCATATTGCTTCTCCCGGTCTTAGCCGGGTTGGCTTACGAATACATCCGTTGGACTGCCAACCACCTGGAATCACAACTGGTGCGCTGGATCGTCAAGCCCAACCTGGCGATGCAGCGCCTGACCACGCGTGAGCCGGATCTGGCGATGCTGGAAGTCTCGATTGCCGCCTTCAATGCGATGAGGCAGGGAGAGAATCAGTTAACCCTGTAGCCTTACGGTTCGATCTTGGAGCGTTAATGTGGTCAAACCGGCGCAGCCTGGTTTACGCCCTGTATTCCCTGCTTGCGCTTCTCCTTTCCGCTTGTGGCCTGGGGGGTGGTTGGGCTGAGCTCACCCCCACCTCATCCCCAACCGCAGCATTAACTCCCACCCCAATACAACTGCCCGACTTGAGACTGAATTCTATTCAGGTGCAGATTGCTGATCGCGCAGCCTGTTATTCGGATCGTTCCGAGCTGGGCTTTGATCTGGTCGTTGAAAATGGGGGCACGATGATCGCGCCTGGTTTCAGTGTGCTGGTCAATCACCAACGCCTGCAGGTTCCAGCGGGGATGCAACCCGGAGAAAAGCTAAACTTGTGGTTTGCAGGATTCGAAGAACACCTGGAGATTACCCTGGATGTGGATCAACAGGTTGTTGAGTTGGATGAGACGAATAACCGTTTGGTGCGCGATCTGGCAGTGCCGGGGGAATTATTGGTGTGTGCGCCGACTGAAATTGTCGTCCAGCCCGAATTGGAGTCGCAACAGACCCTGGAAGGCCACGAAGGCCGTGTACTTAGCCTGGCTTTTTCGCCGGATGGGCGTTTGCTCGCCTCTGGTTCTACCGATGACTCTCTCCGCCTGTGGCGTATCAGCCAGGGCAGTTTGTTGCGCACTATGCAAGGTCACGCACTGCCGGTGCTCAGTGTGGATTTCTCTCCCGATGGGCAGTTCCTGGCAACTGGCTCGGAAGACGGATTGCTGCGCCTATGGCGGGTATCCAATGGCAGCCTGATCAACACGCTGCGTGGGCATGGAGGGCGTCTGCGTCGCGCCATCTTTTCACCGGATGGCGAAATACTGGCGACCTGCGCCGAAGATTTTACCGTGCGGCTGTGGCGCGTTGTGGACGGCTCGCTCCAGGTGACCATCGATGAGGGTATGGCAGACGTATTGGATTTAGCCTTTTCACCCGATGGAGCGTCTTTGGCATGGGGAGAAGCCAATGGCAGTGTGCGTTTATGGGTTCTCGCCGGACAGCGCTGGTTGCTCATTTTGAGTGACTCTTCTTCGCCTGCGCTGGCTGTAGCTTTTTCTGCCGATGGCAAGCTTTTGGCAGCCGGAAGGGAAGATGGCAGCATCTCCCTGTGGCGGGTATCCGATGGCGAGCTCTTGGGTACCTTGCGCGGCCATCACCTGGGGGTCACCAGCCTGGATTTCTCTCCGCAAGGATTAATCCTGGCTTCAGCCGGGAAGGATGCCACGCTGCGCCTTTGGGATGCAGCCCTGGTTTTGGATGAGCCTTCTGGCTCGCTTGCACCCCTGGCTATCTTGGTAGGGCATAGCGAGGGTGTGAATCGGGTGGTTTTCTCTCCGGATGGGCAACTAATCGCCTCTGCCTCCGATGACCGCACGATCCGGATCTGGAGAGCCGATGAACGCCCCTAATCGGGTGATGAAATCGAGTATACTTACTGCTTGCCTATGACCGAAAACATCCGCAACTTTTGCATTATTGCCCATATCGACCACGGCAAGTCCACGCTGGCCGACCGGTTGTTACAGCTCACCGGCACGATCTCCGACCGGGATATGACCGAGCAGGTGCTGGACAGCATGGATTTGGAGCGCGAAAAGGGCGTCACCATAAAAGCTTCGGCGGTGCGCATGCGTTACACCGCCCAGGATGGTCAGGATTATGAGCTGAACCTGATCGACACCCCCGGACACGTCGATTTTGGTTATGAGGTCTCGCGCGCCCTGGCAGCCTGTGAGGGGGCGATCTTGGTGGTGGATGCCACCCAGGGCATTGAGGCGCAAACCCTGGCGAACCTGTACATGGCGTTGGAAGCCGACCTGGAAATCATCCCGGTGATCAATAAAATCGACTTGCCTTCTGCTCACCCGGACCAGGTGGCGGACGACATCAGCAATCTACTGGGGACCCCTGCAGACCAAATTTTGCGAATTTCAGCGAAGGCCGGCTTGAACGTGGAGGCTGTGCTGGAAGCCATTGTCAGCCAGGTGCCTGCTCCAAAGGGGAAGGATGACGTACCCTTGCAGGCGCTCATCTTTGATTCGCATTACGATCCCTATAAAGGCGTGGTGGCTTATGTGCGCCTGGTTGAAGGCTGTATCTATCCAACCGACACCTTGCACCTGATGGCCAGCGGCTCCGAAATCAAGCCGGTGGAGATCGGCATCTTTGCTCCTTCGTTGCGCCCTGTCGACCAATTGAGCGCCGGCGAAGTGGGTTATGTGGCAACTGGATTGAAGACCGTGCGCGAATGCCGGGTGGGAGATACCTTTACCAACGCTGCCCATCCTACGCATGCTCCCATGCCGGGGTACCGTAAAGTTAAACCGATGGTCTTTGCTGGAATTTACCCGGTTGAAGGGGAAGACTACGGCGATTTAAAAGATGCCCTGGAAAAGTTGCAGCTGAATGATGCCTCGCTGATTTATGAGCCGGAGACCTCCCAGGCGCTCAACTTTGGCTTTCGCTGCGGCTTCCTGGGGATGTTCCACATGGAGATCATCCAGGAACGCCTTGAGCGTGAGTATGACCTGGATATCATCGTCACGGCCCCCTCGGTGGAATATGAAGTGGTCTTAGGGGATGGCAGCCTGCTTCGCATCGATTCCCCTGCCCAGCTCCCGGAAGAAGCCCAAATTGCCGAGATCCGCGAGCCGTGGATGAAGATCCAGATCTTCACACCTACCGATTTTTATGGCACCGTCATGGATCTGGCGACCAAGCGGCGCGCCGTATTCACCGAGCAAGAGTACCCAGCCCCTAACCGGGTGCAGCTTAGCTTTGAAATCCCGCTCTCCGAGCTGATTGTGGATTTCTTCGACCAGTTAAAATCACGCACGCGTGGTTATGCATCTTTAGATTACCAATTTGCAGAATATCGCCCCGACGACCTGGTCAAGCTCGAGATCCTGGTGAATGGCGAACCGTTGGATGCCCTGGCGACCATTGTGCATCGTGAGGATGCTTACCATAAAGGCCAGGCGGTGATCTCCAAGCTCAAAGATATTATCCCACGCCAGTTATTCGTGGTTCCCATCCAGGCTTACGCTGCCGGGCGGGTGATCTCACGTGCCAACGTTAAAGCCATGCGGAAAGATGTGCTGGCGAAGTGCTACGGCGGGGATATCACCCGCAAGAAGAAGCTGCTGGAGAAGCAAAAACGCGGCAAGAAGCGCATGAAGATGGTGGGCAACGTGGAGATCCCGCAAGAGGCGTTCCTGGCGGTCTTGCGTTACGGAGAAGATTGAGATAACCGACCGTCCTTCGCAATCACCAGATGAAGCGCGCCCCGGCGCTGATTGGCGGCGCGTGGTGCCCGGCCTGCTGGTAAGCGCACTTTCCCTTGCCGTGGTTTTTTATATTGCCGATTTGCAGAAGCTCAGCCAGGCGCTGCGCCTGGCTGATTACCGTCTGATTGCCCTATCGTTTGTCACTACCTTGATCTGGTTGCTGGTGCGTACCGCCGTATGGCGCACCCTGCTGCAAGACCGGGCGCCCGCGAGCATGGTGTTCTTCAGTCTCAATGAGGGCTATCTGCTGAATAACTTGCTGCCTTTTCGGCTGGGTGAAATTGGGCGTGCCTTCCTGTTGGGGCGCAAAGCCGGGCTGGATTTTTGGCAGGTGCTCTCCACGATCGTCATCGAACGCATCCTGGATCTGGCTTTCGCGGCCGTTCTGCTGCTGGCAACCCTGCCTTACGTGGTGGGGGCGAGTTGGGCGCGCCAGGCAGCCCTGGGGGCTGGAGGCCTGATGGTGGCAGGTTTGGCGTTTCTTTATTTGTTAGCGCGCAACCGCCAAACCGTTCTGGCAATTTTCCAGCGCGCAACCCAACGCTTTCCGGTGCTGGCGAGGCTGGGAGGCAAAGTCATCCCGGCGATGCTGGATGGGCTGGCTGTGTTGACCGATGGCTGGCGCTTCTTACGCGCCGTAGGGTGGATGTTGTTGGACTGGGGTGTAGGCATTGCGCAGTATGTACTCCTGCTGCAGGCTTTTTTCCCTGGAGGGCGCGCCGTGTGGGCTGCATTTGCCCTGGGAGTGGCTGCGCTGGGTGTTGCAGCTCCATCCTCTCCCGGAGCGGTGGGTGTTTTCGAAGCTTCGGTTGTTGGCGCCCTCTCGTTGGTCGGGTTGGATGCCTCTGTGGCTTTGGCCCTGGCAATCACCCTGCACCTGGTGCAGGTGCTCACCACTGGAGTGTTTGGCGCTTACGCCCTGGCGCGCGAGGGGGAATCCCTGCTGGGACTGTACCGTAAGCTCTTGGATCGAAGGCTGAAGGCGTGAAAGTTCTTATCGCCCTGACTTATTATCGCCCGCATTATTCGGGGTTAACGATTTACGCGGAGCGCCTGGCGCGCGCACTGGCAGAGCGCGGTCACCAGGTCACAGTCCTTACCGCACGCTATGATGGTCGCCTGCCAACCCGCGAGCTGCGCGATGGCGTGCAGGTAATCCGCCTAAATGTGCGCCTGCGGGTGAGCAAGGGGGTGATTGCCCCCTCCATCCTCTATCGGGCGTGGAAGCTGTCAGGTGAGGCCGATATCGTCCACCTGCACCTGCCGCAGCTGGACGCTGCCTACCTGGCGCTGGTGGGCCGGCTGCTGGGTAAGCCCGTGGTGCTGACCTATCACTGCGACCTGCGCCTGCCGCCAGGCTTCATCCATTCGCTGGCAAACCAGGTCTCTCACATCGCCAATCATATTTCCGCCCGGGCAGCCTCTGCCATTGTCACCAATACGCGCGATTATGCCGAAAACTCGGCCTTCTTGCGACGCTATTTGCCAAAAGTGCAGCCTATCTTGCCCCCGGCAGGAGTGACCGCCATCACCGAGGCCGACCGGGAGGCCTTTCGCCGCAAGGCCAATATCCAGCCAGGGCAGCGCATTATCGGTATGGCGGCGCGATTGGCAACCGAGAAGGGTGTGGAATTCCTGACGCAAGCCATGCCGCTGGTGATGCAGCATTATCCCACCGCCCGCGTGTTGTTCATGGGTCAGTATCAGCAGGTATTTGGCGAGCAGGCTTATGCCGGGCGGCTTGCGCCCCTGATCCAGGCGCTGGGTGAGCATTGGACTTTTCTGGGCAACCTGCCGCCAGATGAATTATCTGCCTTCTTCCACGAATGTGAAGTGACCGTATTGCCCAGCCTGAACAGCACCGAGTCGTTTGGTATGGTGCAAATCGAGTCCATGTTGTGCGGCACGCCGGTGGTGGCTTCAGACCTGCCCGGTGTGCGCCAGCCGGTGTCGATGACTGGCATGGGACGCACCGTCCCGGTGGCGGATGCTCCAGCCCTGGCGCAGGCGATTATGGAAATTCTGGACCGCCCGCAAGATTATGGCGGCGATACGGCAGAAATTACCCGGCGTTTTGCCCCGCAGACCATCGCCCAGGAATATGAAGCCTTATTCGATGGCCTGCGCCGCCATCAGACAATTGAAGATATTTCGAAATCCGCACCTTCTAATTCGCTATCCGCAACCCCTAATTTGCAATTCGCAACTCCTAATTTGGAATCCGCAATTCCTGCCTGGCAATCTACAATCCCAAATCAGCAATCAGCTATCAGCAATCGACCATCCAAAGATTTCCTCTGGCTGCACCTGCGCGACCTGCCCTATTTCCGCGCCATGCTGCGGGCTGCCGAAGCGCAGTTCTACCAGGATTTTGAGCTGCCCTCGCCGGTTTTGGATGTGGGCTGCGGGGATGGGCACTTTGCTTCCCTGGCTTTCGACCAACCCCTGGATGTCGGGCTGGATCCCTGGGGAGGGCCCGTCCGCCAGGCGGCGCGTCTGGGCGGATATCGCGCGCTGGTGCAGGCGGATGGCGGCGTTATGCCTTTACCCGCAGGATATTTCGCCAGCGCTTTGAGCAACTCGGTGCTGGAGCATATTCCACACGTCCAGCAGGTGCTGGCAGAAGTGGCGCGCGTGCTGCAGCCGGGCGCGCCTTTCCTTTTTTGCGTGCCCAACCCGCGCTACCTGAGTGAGCTCTCCATCTCCTCCTGGTTGGCGCGCATGGGCTTGAGCCGCCTGGCGGAGGGCTACCGGGAATGGTTCCGGCGCATGTCGCGCGTCCAGCATGCCCAGCCGCCGCAGGTGTGGCAGGGCTGGTTGGAACAGGCGGGCTTCCGGTTGGAGAAATGGTGGCATTACTTTTCCCCGCAAGCCTTGCGCATATTGGAGTGGGGTCACTATTTTGGCGCGCCCACGCTGCTGCCGCATGCCGTGTTGGGGCGTTGGATTATCGCTCCATATCGCTGGAACCTGGGGCTCACTGCGCGCCTGGTGCGCCGGCATACCCAGGCGATACCGGACGACCAGGGAACCTTTACCTTTTATGTTGCCCGGAAAATTTGACGAAGCTTATTTTAAAACCGAGGCCTACGCACAGGTCTCATTTGATCGATTCAGCCAATACTGGTGGTCGAACCGGTATTATGCGCTGCTGGCGCGCCGCCATGGTCCCCGTGAGGGGCGCGTACTGGAAGTGGGCTGCGGATTGGGACACCTGATTAACGGGTTGGTGGATCGCTACCAGGTGTATGGCGCAGATATCAACGAATGGGCCCTATCACAAGCCCGGCGCAACGTACCGCAAGGTAATTTTGTGCTGCTCTCCGCGGAAGACCTGGGCGCTTTTCCGGATGATGTCTTCCAAATCCTGATCGCCAAGCATGTTGTGGAACACTTGCCTAACCCGGAGCGTTCGATTCAGGAGATGGCGCGCGTGCTGGCTCCGGGAGGCATGCTGCTGTTGGCAACCCCCAACCTGGATTCTCCGATGCGCGCCCGTAAAAAAGAAAAATGGATCGGCTACAAGGACCCAACGCATATCAGCCTCAAGCCGCCCGCCGAATGGCTGAGCTTGCTGCGCCGCAACGGTCTACGCCCACGCAAGGTATTTTCCGATGGGTTTTGGGATGCACCATATTCCACCTGGCTGCCTGCCCGCCTGCAGAAGCTGCTCTACGGAGCGCCGGGGGGCTTGCAGGCAATCCTGGGATGGAGTATCATACCTCTTCGTATGGGCGAGAGCCTGATCGTAATGGCGGACAAAGATTGATGGAAGAACCCAGCGTACTGGATTACGTCAAATCCAAGCTGGCTCCCTGGCGGGGACAGAAGATTGTCATTCCCCCTGCAGAGCCCGCGCCCGAAGACCTGGCAGCCCCTCAGGAACCGCTTATCGCGGGACTGGCTGAACGCGAATCGGCTTTACCGGCAGCCGCTCCGTTTGCCTTGCCCTGGTCTGCAGCCATTCCACGGGTGCTGGCTATCCCCTGGCGTTCGTTCCTGGCGCTTGCGCTGGGGTTGCTGGCGCAGCTCTCCCTGGAGCCATCCCCGAATCGCACCTGGAAAGGCGGCGCCATCCTTTATCTGCTAGGGGCCGGTTTTGTCGTGCTTGCCTGGTGGCGCGGGGAGTGGCAGCCTTCCCCGATTCCAGAGAGCCAGGCTAGGCAGCAGCCGCTCACCCTGCGCATCGCGCCCTTCTTCCTGGGTGGCGTGCTGAGCTTGCTGGCGTTTGCTGACCTGGGGGGAAACCTGTTCACCAGGCGCAACCTGGCTCTATGGTTGCTCTCATTGGCATGCTTCGTGTGGGCTTTATGGCTACCCCAAAAGCGCGAGCTTTCGCTGTGGCAGCGGTTGTCAGCAGCTTTCACGGGCCAACAGGTGTCGATTTCACCCTGGACGATGCTCTTGCTGGCGGTATCGCTGCTGATCCTATTCTTCCGGGTCTACCAAATTCAACAGACGCCGCCCGAAATGGTGAGCGATCACGCGGAAAAACTGCTGGATGTGTGGGATGTGGTCAATGGGCAGACCAGCATCTTCTTCCCGCGCAATACAGGCCGCGAAGCGCTCCAGATGTACCTGACCGCTGCGATTGTCTTGTTGTTTAACTCCGGTTATTCCTTCCTCAGCCTCAAGATCGGCGCCGTGCTGGCGGGTCTGCTCACCCTGCCCTATATCTATTTGTTGGGGAAAGAAGTGGGCAGCCGGCGTATTGGTCTGCTGGCGTTGGTCTTCGCGGGCATCGCCTATTGGCCGAATGTAATCTCACGCGTGGGCCTGCGTTTTCCACTCTACCCGTTGTTTGTAGCGCCAGCCTTATACTATTTGCTGCGCGGTTTACGCACTTCCAACCGCAACGACTTTATCCTGGCAGGCCTGGCGCTGGGAATTGGCTTGCATGGTTATACACCTATCCGCATTCTGCCATTTGTAATCCTGGCAGCGGTCGGGCTTTACTTGCTGCACCGCCAGCCTGCCGAGAACCGCCGCCAGGCAATCCTGGGGTTGTTCGTGCTGGGGATCATTTCCCTGGTGGTCTTTCTACCCTTACTGCGCTTCGCACTGGAAAATCCTGACCTTTTTGGATACCGCTCCTTTACGCGTCTGGGCTCGGTGGAACGCCCGCTGCCCGGACCGGCAGGCGAGATTTTTATCAGCAACCTGTGGCGGGCGGTGAGCATGTTCGCCTGGAACGACGGGGAAATTTGGGTCAATTCCATCCCTGGGCGCCCGGCTCTGGATGTGGTCTCGGCAGCCTTCTTTTACCTGGGAACGGCCCTGTTGCTGGCGCGCTATTTGCGGCAGCGTCACTGGGTGGACTTGTTCTTGTTGCTCAGTGTCCCGCTGTTAATGATGCCGTCCATTCTCTCCCTGGCATTCCCTGCCGAAAACCCGGCCCTCAACCGTATGGGAGGGGCGATTGTGCCGGTTTTTCTGATCGTAGGAATTGCCATGGATGGCTTGCTCTCGGCAATCTCAAACCGTTTGGGGGGATGGTTGGGCAGCGCAGCCGCCTGGGGCGTGATGCTATTGCTGCTCTTCGGCTCTGCCAGGCAAAATTTTGACCTGGTTTTTCGCCAGTACCGGCAATTATTCGAGCAATCCTCCTGGAATACATTAGAGATGGGCGGCGTGGTCCGAGATTTTGCTGATTCGGTAGGCAGCCCGGATACCGCCTGGGTGCTGGCTTTTCCACATTGGGTGGATACGCGCCTGGTGGGGATGAATGCCGGTTACCCGCTGCGCGATTACGCCATCTGGCCTGAGAACCTTGCCAACACCCTCAGCGAGCCGCGCGCCAAGCTCTTCCTGGTTAAACCCGAAGACAGCGCCGGATTGGATGCTCTGCGCCAGCTCTATCCGCAGGGTGCATTGACGACTTATACCTCGGCGGTGGAAAGCCACGATTTCCTGCTTTATTTCGTGCCGCCCCAATCAGAACCGTGAACAGCATCCCGCATCCCGCATCACGCCTGACTTATGACTCACACTCCTGAGACCCAATCCAAGCGCCGCAGCCTGATCTCGGACCTGCTCCTTGTATACATCTTACTGGCGGGAGCCTATTTTCGCCTGACCGGAACCGGTTGGGGTGAATACCAATACCTGCACCCCGATGAGCGTTTCCTGATTTGGGTCGGATCGGATATCCAACCGGTAGGCGCCCCGGCAGAGCGCCTGGGGCAGCCGCCTACGGCTGAAAAGATCACCTGGCGCCAGGCTTACCCGCAGGATTTCCCGGATTGCCAGGAATGGGGCGGCTATTTTGACGCATCCTGCTCCTCCCTCAACCCCAACAACCGCGGGCATGGGTTTTACGTGTATGGCACGTTGCCGCTGTTCATCACCCGTTATGTCGTCGAGTGGATTCACGGTCATTCCGGCTTCAATGAGATGACCGATATCGGCAGGGCGCTCTCTGCCCTGGCGGATATACTGACGGTCTTCCTGGTCTATCTGGTCGCGGCGCGCCTGCACAACCGGCGTGTGGGCTTGCTGGCAGCTGCTTTCTCGGCGGTGACGGTGCTGACCATCCAGCAGGCGCATTTCTTCACGGTGGACACCTTCCTGAACTTTTTCACCACCCTGGCAACTTATTTCGCCGTATGTGTGGCAGATAGCGCCTGGTGGCAGGATAAAACCAATGCCAGCCAGGAGACGGCGGACACCTCTCCCGCGGACGGATTGCCGCAAACACCAGCGGACGAACCTCAGAAAATCCTGAAGCGCTACGCCCGGCGCCTGCGCATTGACCGGCTCATCTGGCTCAGCGCCGGTTTTGGGGTAGCGTTAGGCTGCGCTGTGGCTTCCAAACTGAACGCCGCGCCGGTGGCTGTGATGCTTCCGGCAGCTTTCGCATTGCTGGTGCTGCGATCTCCGGCTGAAGATCGACCGCGCCGTTCGCTGGAGGCGCTCTTCAACTACCTGGTGCTGGCAGGCGTCGTGAGCGTGCTGGTGTTTCGCCTGTTCCAACCCTACGCTTTTATGGGGCCGGGTTTCTTTGGCTTGAAACCCAACCCGCAGTGGGTGTCCAATATTCGCGAGCAGCGCATTCAGGCTGCCGGCGATGTAGATTTTCCGCCCGCCTTACAATGGGCGCGCCGCCCGGTGTGGTTTTCGGGTCAAAACATGGTGCTGTGGGGTCTGGGCCTTCCCCTGGGCATCCTGGCCTGGACTGGATTTGTTTGGGCTGGCTGGCGCCTGCTGGCGGATAAATCGCATTGGAAAGAGGAATGGAAACATCACGCCCTGTTGTGGGGATGGACAGCTTTCTATTTTATCTGGCAGTCCCTGGCATTCAACCCCACCATGCGCTACCAACTCCCGGTATATCCACCTCTGGCAGTTTTTGCCAGCTGGGCGGTTGTAGCGCTGTATGACCGGGGGAAACGAAAAACGTTTTCTCCAGAGAGCAACCAAGAGGCAGAACCTGCTCCCGGACCATCCGGGGGCCAGGAATGGAATCCAGCAGCTGAGCCCGTCCCTCAGACGGGCAACCGCTGGCTGCGTCTGGCGGCTGTTCTGCTGGGAGGCCTGGTGCTGCTCGCCACAACCGCCTGGGCTTATGCCTTCACGCGCATCTATGTGCGCCCAATCACACGCATCGAGGCGGCGCGCTGGATTTACCAGAATGTGCCCGGACCGATCAACCTGCACATCCAGGTCGGTGATGGGCAGTATAACCAACCCCTGCCCTTCCCGCAGGGTGTCACCATTTCAGCCGGGCAGCCTTACCAGACCTACTTCTCACCCGGGGCTGACGGCGCACTCGGCGAGCTTTCCCTGGGTCATGTCCTGGAGCTGCTCGACAACCCGCTTCCCAAAGTGCTCGCGCTCACGGTGGATGATCCCAACGATAGCAATCCACCTTCCAGCGCCTCGGTTACTTCCAATTTCAATGCCAGCAGCGACCCGCGCGGCGAATCTTATCGCCTCTCCCTGGAGCCGGCTCTGCCGATGGTCGCCGGCGTGCAGTACCAGCTTACTTTTGAGCTACATGGCGGGAATAGCGCGGTCACTCTCTCGGGGGCAGCGCCTGCCAACGAGAGCACATGGGACGACGGGCTGCCTTTGCGCATTGATGGTTACGATGGGTACGGAGGCATTTACCAGGCGGGTTTGAACTTCGAGATGTACTGGGATGACAACGCCGATAAGTACGAGCGCTTTGTCACTACTCTGGACCAGGCAGATTATCTGTTTATCACCTCCAGCCGCCAGTGGGGCTCGCTGCCGCGCATACCAGAGCGCTTCCCGCTCACCTCTGCTTACTATCGCTATCTGCTGGGCTGTCCGGCAGAGGGAACTATCGAATGGTGTTACGCCACGGCGCAGGTGGGCAGCTTTGAGGGCCGCCTGGGCTTCGAATTGGTGCAGGTGTTCGACTCATCGCCGCGCCTGGGCTCACTGGTTTTCAACACCCAGTTTGCTGAGGAAGCCTTCACGGTTTACGACCATCCCAAGGTCTTCATTTTCCGCAAGTCTCTGGCATACGATCCAGCCCAGGTACGCAACCTGCTGGGCGCAGTAGACTATTCACAAGCCATCCATATCACACCCAAGCGGGCTGGCT
>Ga0105106_10000236_pt1 | contig 38790 bp, 29 predicted proteins | sample PPLLaktember2015_5_FD_79109 | JGI IMG/M metagenome (GOLD analysis project Ga0105106, IMG submission 79109) | Freshwater sediment microbial communities from Prairie Pothole Lake near Jamestown, North Dakota, USA - PPLs Lake P8 Core (1) Depth... | ecosystem: Environmental > Aquatic > Freshwater >... | reverse complement strand
TCTCCGCGCAGACCGATCTCTACCCGCGGCAGGCGGCGGGTACGGATGGAACTGTGCCGCTGCACGCGCACCGCGCACCGGCAGTGGGAAAGGTCTATTGAGCATGCCACGGCGGGTGCTGTTTGCATGCGGAGGAACGGGTGGTCACGTGTTCCCCGCCCTGGCTATTGCCGAGGCATTGCAGCGGACAGCGCCGGATCTGGAGATGGTGTTTGTAGGTACGCGCGGACGCATTGAAGCGCGGATCGTACCGGCTCATGGTTTTCCGTTTACTACCATATGGATTGCCGGATTCAGCCGTCGTATGTCGATCGGGACGCTGTTGTTCCCGTTGCAGCTGGTTGTTTCGTTGTTGCAGTCCCTGGTGTTGCTGCTCCGTTTCCGCCCGGCGGTTGTGGTTGGCACGGGAGGGTATGTGTCCGGGCCGCCGGTGTTCGTGGCGACGCTCCTGGGGATTTCGACCGTAGTGCAGGAACAAAACAGCTATCCGGGGATTACCACCCGTTTGCTGGCGGGTCGCGTTCGCGAAGTGCACATTGCGTTTGAAGCGACGAGGAAGTTTCTCCGGCGGAGCCATGGGGTATTTCTTTCCGGCACTCCCGTCAGGGCCGCCGTCGGAACGCTGGCGCGGCCGGAGAGCCTGGAGCGGCTCGGGCTTCTTCCCGGTCGGCACACCGTGCTTGTCATTGGCGGGAGCCAGGGCGCGGCATCCATCAACGATGCGCTGCTTGCCGCGCCGGACCTGTTGAGCCGGCCGGATGTGCAGATACTCTGGTTGACCGGCGCATCGGAGCTGGTGCGGGTGCAACAACGCGTCGCCGTATTGCCCGGAAGTGAGGGTGTCCACCTCCGTGGATTCCTGGAAGAGATGCCCCTGGCCTATGCGGCGGCGGATCTGGCTGTGTGCCGGGCCGGGGCGTCGACACTGGCAGAAGTACTCTGTGCAGGATTGCCGGCGGTGCTTGTACCGTATCCTTATGCCGCGGCGGATCATCAGACGTTGAATGCCCGGACGCTTGCCGCCGCCGGTGCGGCGGTACTCATCCCCGACTCGGAAGCAAAGGAACGGCTCGGGAAGGAAATCCGGGAGATTCTCGCGCATCCCGAACGCAGAGAGGCGATGGGTGCGGCCGCGCGGGCGCTGGCACTGCCTGACGCTGCGCGGACCATCGCGGATGCAGTTCTGAAACTTATGTGACGATACCATGGCGGATGAGGAAAAAATATTCAAGTACAAACTCGACTTCTACTATCAATCAGCGCTCATCTATCTTCTCACGCTGATTGTGTACGGCGGCATCCGCGGCAATTTTGTCGAGGCCGAGTTCAAGTACGTGTTGCGTGATCCATTGCTGTATGTCATTGTCTTCTTTGTGGTAATGTCATTTGTGACGTTACTGCTCAACATGGCGCGCAACCGTCGCCTGATCATCACCCAGGATGCAGTCATCTTCAAACACCGGTGGGATGAACGCCGCATCGCCATCGGGGACATCGAGTGGATGCACATCGGCCGCGAAGCCGGCGTGCAGACCAGCGGCCGTTTCCAGGTGATCCTGATAAAACTGAACGATAAACGGCGTGCCTACCGTATCCGCGTCGGACGCTATGAGCGGGAAAAAGAACTTGTGCAGGAAATGCAGGCCATTGCGACGCGTGTTCCCCGGCGCAAGCGGCGCGTGTGGCGACGGCCCCGGATTACGGACCGGTAACGATACAGCGACAGAGAGAATAGACGCATGTTCACTTCCATCAAGAAACTCCATTTCGTTGGTATCGGCGGCATCGGCATGAGCGGCATCGCGGAAATTCTGATTGACCAGGGCTTCACCATAACGGGATCGGACCGTGCGGGCAACGACAACATCGATCGCCTCATTGCGCTCGGGGCACAGATCTCGATCGGCCACCAAGCGTCAAATGTCGATCCCGACGTCGATGCCATCGTATACTCGTCGGCCATCCCGCCCGACAATCCGGAAATCGTCATTGCGCACCAACGCAAGATTCCTGTCATCCGCCGTGCCGAGATGCTGGCAGAAGTCATGCGGCTGAAATACGGCATCGGCATCGCCGGAACGCACGGAAAGACCACGACGACCTCCATGGTCAGTCTCGTGCTGATGGAAGGCGGAGTGGATCCCACCGTGATAGTGGGTGGCCGCCTGCATGGACTGGCGGGGTCCAACGCACGGATGGGAAAAGGGGAGTTCATCGTCGTCGAGGCGGATGAGTTTGACCGTTCGTTCCTGTCGATCACTCCCACCATCGCGGTCCTGACGACGCTCGAAACCGATCATCTTGACTGTTATCGCGATCTGGAGGACATCAAATCGGCGTTCATTCAATTCGCGGGCAAAGTCCCCTTCTACGGATTTGTCGTTCTTTGCCTCGATGAGCCTGCGCTGCAGGATATCATGCCGAAGATCAAGAAGAAAATCATCACCTACGGCCTGAACAGCCAGGCGGATTTGCAGGCGGTGGACATCTCCCACAAACAGAACCGGACGCGCTTCACGGTACTACAGAACGGGCGCGAATTGGGCGATGTGGAGCTGCAGATCCCGGGCAAGCACAACGTCCAGAATGCCCTGGCGGCCATCACAGTCGGGCTGGAACTCCGCGTGCCGTTTGCACAGGTCAAGGCTGGAATCGAAAAATTCACGGGCGTTTTCCGCCGCTGGGAGGTGAAGGCGGAAATCGGAGATATCATGGTCGTAGACGACTATGCCCACCACCCGACGGAAATCAAGGCGACCCTGGCAGGAGTGAAGGCGGGATGGCGAAAGCGCGTGATATGCGTGTTTCAACCGCACCTGTATTCGCGGACGCGCGATTTCTACGACGAGTTCGGCCGGTCGTTCTTCAACGCCGACATCCTGGTCGTCACCGATGTCTACCCGGCACGCGAGGAACCCATACAGGGCGTCAGCGGCGAATTGATCGTCAATGCCGCAAAGGAAGTCGGCCATAAGCATGTCGTATACCTCCCAGACAAGGCCAAAGTACCGGCGTTTCTGATGGAGATGAAGCAACCGGGTGACATCATCATCACGATGGGTGCCGGAGATATATGGCGGTTTGGTGAAGAGTTCATTGGCAAACTGAAAGCGGCACAGTGAGTACACGACGGACAATATCTCCAGCACCGCATGCGGCGCGGCGCGGCCCGGAGCTTCTCGTACTTCTCCTGCTGGCACTGGTGATCATCGGCGCTGCAATCGGAGCCCGCATCTGGATGGACAGGCTCCCGGTACTTGGTGTCCGCATCGAGGGAACGCGGATCGTTCCGTCCGCTGATATTTTCCACCTTGCGGCCGTGCCCATGGACCAGCGCTTGTATGATGTCCAGCTGGCTGAAGTGCGCGACCGCGTGCGCCGGAACCCATTTGTCCGGGACGTTGCGGTGCACCGGGATCCCCCGGATCGCATCCTCATCCAGGTGGAGGAACGGACGCCGGTGGCAGTTGTTGCCGCACACAACACGTTTTATGTGGATGCCGAAGGCATGTTGATGCCGGTGATCCGGTCGGAAGACGCCTTTGATCTCCCGATCATTACAGGCGTAGCGAAAGTCCAATCCTGCGAAACCGGAAGGCGGCTCACACACCCGGCAATTCGCGAGGCGCTGCTTCTGGTGATGGCCGCCCGGCAACTGCATGACGGGCTTTACCGGAGGATTTCCGAAGTGCACGTCGATGTCTCGGGAGATCTCCTCATGTACACCGCTGACACCGGGGTGCCCGTGGTCGTGGGCCGCGGCGACATCACGACAAAGCTTGAGAAATTCGAAGCGTTCTGGAGCGCTATGGTGACCAACCGGGGCGCGCACACCCTCGCGTCGGTCGACCTTCGCTTTGCAGATCAAGTAGTGGTACGCTGGACGAATAGTGACGAACAGATGACGAACTGACTGATGTCACCGGAAGGACATTCTATGGACAACATTATTGTAGGCCTCGATATCGGTACCACAAAAGTGTGTGCAGTTGTCGCCGGCACAGACGAACACGGTCGCATCAACATCCTTGGCGTGGGACGAGCGGTCTGCGAAGGGATGACCCGTGGCGTGGTGACGCATATCGATCGGACAACCTCGGCCATCAGCAGTGCCATCAGTGAGGCACAGGCCTCTTCGGGCGTTGCCATCCGTTCCGTGATCGTCGGTATCGCCGGCGACCATATCCAGAGCTTCCAGAGCCGCGGGGTGATCGGGATCAGCGGTGCGGAACACGAAGTGACCAATGCCGATATCGATCGCCTCATCGAAGACACCAAACGCGTGGCCTTGCCGTCGGACCGGAAGATCATACATGTCATCCCCCAGGAATTCATCATCGATGGACAGGACGGCGTGTACGACCCTCTCGGCATGGCGGGTGTGCGGATGGAAGCCAACGTGCATATCATTACCGGACTCGTCAGTGCGTCGCAAAACATCTATAAATGTGTGCAACGTGCGGGACTTGAAATCAGCGATATGGTGCTCGAGCCGCTGGCATCGAGCTACGCCGTGCTGGACGATGAGGAAAAGGAAGTGGGAATCGCTCTCCTGGATGTCGGCGGAGGCACCACCGATCTGGCGGTGTTCGAAGAACGGACGATCCGGCATACGGCAGTCATCGGCGTTGCGGGAAAGAAAGTCACGGATGATATACGCAAGGGGCTTGGAATTCTCACGGAGCAAGCCGAGCGCATCAAGAAGGAACATGGCTGTGCATATGTCCCTGCGGTCGTGGACAATGAACCCATCGTGCTTCCAGGTGTGGGCGGGCGGGATCCGATCAGCATTGACAAGCGTGTGCTCGCACAGATCATTCAGCCCCGGATGGAGGAAATCCTGGAAATCGCCGGGCTCGAAATCAAGCGCTCCGGGTACAGCAAACATCTGGCTGGAGGAGTGGTGCTGACAGGCGGGGGCGCTCTCATTAAAGGCACAAGCGAATTGGCGCATATGGTGCTGGGCATGCCCGTGAAAATCGGCATCCCCAGCGGTTTCTCCGGAGGTCTCGTCCGCGAAATAGAGAACCCGGCGTATGCCACGGCAGTCGGTTTGATCTATCATGGTTTGAAACATCGTCCGTCCGCAGCCTCAACCGGATCAGGACGAAGCAGGAGAGAGAACAACCTGGGCGTGTGGATGCGCAAAGTGCGCGAGTTCTTTGATGCCCTGTGACCACTGAGTGTAACTTATAAACCCAAAGGAGGAACAAACAGTGATCGAACTGGATAATGGATTCGATCGTGGAGCAAAGATCCGCGTGGTCGGTGTCGGGGGTGGCGGCGGCAACGCCGTCAACAGTATGATCAAAAAAGGGCTGCACGGTGTGGACTTCTTCGCAGTCAACACCGATGTACAGGCCCTGCAACGAAACCAGGCCCCGAACAAGATACAGATCGGTAAAAACCTGACCCACGGTCTGGGTGCGGGCGCTGATCCGACGATCGGGTATCGCGCGGTGGAGGAAGACCGCGAAGAGATCGCCCGCGCATTAACCGGGAGCGACATGGTATTCGTCACCGCCGGCATGGGAGGCGGCACGGGAACCGGCGGGGCCCCGCTCGTCAGTAACATCGCGAAAAGCCTGGGCGCCCTGGTTGTGGGTATTGTCACCCGCCCATTCCAGTGCGAAGGAAAGAAACGCACGGGACAGGCCGACCAGGGCATCGACGAGTTGCGCAAGCAGGTGGATACCCTCATCGTCATCCCGAACCAGAAACTGTTGTCGATCGTAGAACGCCGAACGCCGCTGACTGAAGCATTTGACATTGCCAACAGCGTGCTGTACGGCGCCACACGCGGCATCTCGGAACTCATCACCGTTCCCGGGTTGATCAATGTGGACTTCGCCGATGTCCGGACCATCATGCGTGAGATGGGTGATGCCGTCATGGGCACAGGTGAGGCCACGGGAGAGAACCGGGCAACGGAAGCCGCTCACATGGCGATCTCAAGCCCGCTCCTGGATGATGTCTCCATCAACGGTGCCCGGGGTGTTCTGGTGAATATCACCGGCGGACCATCAATGGCACTGTATGAGATTGATGAAGCGACAGAGATCATTCACGGTGCCGCAGGCGATGAAGCAAATGTCATACTGGGTGCCGTTATTGACGACCAGCTCACGGATGAGATTATTGTCACCGTCATCGCCACGGGCTTCAATCAGCACATGCCGCAACCGAGCGCGGTGCACCCCGTCGCACAGAAATCAGTGCGCCCGATCGAGCGGGTTCCGACAGGCGCGGATGACCTGCAGATCCTCGATGTCCCTGCCTACAAACGGCGCGGCATCGAATTGAACTTCGCGGGAAACCGTACCGAGCAGGATCCTCCGAAAGAGAGGATCGATAAGAGCGATCGGGAAAAGCCGGCGTTCTTGCGCAAAGTTATGGACTAGACGTTGATGCTGCAAAGACGTGACACTCACCTGCGCCCACGCAGGTGAGTGTCACTTCAGGTCTCCGTCACCTCCCTTTTCTGTCACCTTGCGTCTCTGCCACCTTCCACCCCCCACCTCCGTCACCTCCCTTCTCTGTCCCTTGCGTCTCTGCCACCTCCCACCTCCGTCACTCCCTATCTCTGTCGCCTCCCGTCTCTTGTGGTTGCTTCTTCCTCCCGACTTTTCTACTTTTCTTTCATGATTCGCTCGCTCTTTCTTTGCGTTCTCTTCTTGTGTGCTGCAGAGGCAGTGCAGACCCAGACGACAACGCTCGCCAGCGCCGTTCGCATCGGCCGCGTGAAATACGCGGGAGGAGGTGATTGGTACAACGACCCCTCCGCCGAAGCGAACCTCCTCGCGTTTGTCCACCAGCAAACGGGTGTCGATGTCGATCCAACGTACACGCCGGTGGATATAGGCAGCGAACAGATATTCTCGTTTCCGATCCTGTTCATGACGGGACACGGGAATATTGCATTGACCGGCAAGGACCTGGAGAACCTTCGCACATACCTGCAGAACGGCGGGTTTCTCTACGCCGACGATGACTACGGCATGGACAAATCATTCCGGCGTGAACTCAGCCGTGCGTTTCCCGGCCGTGATCTTGTGGAACTGCCATTTTCGTTCGGGCTTTACCACACCCCCTTTTCCTTCTCCGCGGGACCCCCGAAAACGCATAAGCACAACGAGAACCCGCCGCGCGCATACGGACTGTTTCATGACGGGCGTTTGATCGTACTGTATACGTATGAGAGCAATCCCTCTGACGGGTGGGCAGATCCCGAGGTGCACGGCGACCCGCCCGACAAACGGGAAGAGGCGCTCCGGTTCGGCGTGAACATCATCATGTGGGCCCTGACCCATTGAGGCGCTGACATACCACATGCCAACCGATATCGCTAATATTCTCAGCCGGCTTGCCGATGTCCGTCGCCGGGACTATAGCGTACGATCCTTGAGCGGGCTGTTGTTCGCATTTGCGCTCATCATTGCCGCGATCGTGGTCCTGCTCGGCATCGAAGCGCTGTTGTGGCTCGACGTCACGGCACGCACCGTCATTGCGGTAGTCATGCTCGCCGGCGGTATCGGTCTCATCATCTGGCTGGCAGGAGTCCCCCTCGCCCGTCGTCTCGGCATTCTCCGTGCCGAAGCGGACCTTGTTACGGCCGGCCGGATCGGCCGTGTTTTCCCGGCAATTCACGATCGCCTGCTCAACATTGTGCAATTGGCGCAACAGAGAACGTCTGCATCCGCCTACTACTCCACCGAACTCATAGATGCCGCTCTGGAAGACACACAGCGGGATGTGGCGTCTGTGGACTTTTCGTCAATAATTGATCGCGGTCCGCTCCGGACGGCATTCCGCCTCCTGCTGGCCGGGATTGTGCTGTCGGCTCTCGCGGCAGTCATCCTGCCGCGGGACATCGGCCAGGCGGCGTATCGTCTTGTGCATTTCCGGCAGTCATTTTCGCCGCCCGCGACGCTCGTCCTGCACGTCGAACCCGGGAACCGCGACGTCGTGAAAGGGGAATCGATCGAAATCACCGTGCGTGCGGCGGGGACGGTCCATGGGCCGGTCGAAGCCTTGCTGCGCCCGGCGGGTCAGGTAACGACCGATATCCATACTCTTGCTGGACGGCCCGATGGAACGTATCGCTACCGTCTGGAGGGAGTCCGCCTGTCGACATCCTACAGGATCCGCTCGGGTGACGTCAGTACCGAAGAATATCTCCTCCGGGTGCTTGACAGGCCTTCCATCGTTGCGCTCCGGGTCCAGTTGACATATCCCCGGTACACCGGCCTTCCGCAGAAGGAGCTCGATGAAAACATCGGGGATGTTACCGCCCCTTCGGGGAGCGTGATGCGGGTATCGCTGCGATCCAGCAAGACCGTGGCCGGGGCAACGCTCTATTTTGACGACGGTACACGTGTCGCGCTGAAAAGTGATGCGAACACCGCCCACGGGACGCTGATCCTGCGCGCCGACCGGAAGTACCATCTTGACGTTGTAGATACGGAGGGGCTGCACAATGCGGATCCTATAGAATACGCGATCCGCGTCATTCCCGACGCACCTCCGGCCATCACCATTGTCGCGCCCGGCATGAATCTCAATGTTGCCGGCAACGAACGGTTGCCGATGGTTTTTCGCATCACTGACGATTACGGCATCTCACGGCTCCGCCTTGCGCAGAAACTTGTGCACTCACGCTACGAGCCGGCCGCCGACGATTTCACCATGGTGGAAGTTCCCTTTGTTCCGGGACCCGGAAACGAATGGATCGTGCCGTTTGCGTGGGAGCTTTCCTCGCTTCATCTCTCGCCCGAAGATGTTGTCGAGTATCATGCGGAAGTCCTTGATAACGATGCCGTGTCCGGTCCAAAGGCTGCCGTTAGCGGCACATTTACGCTCCGTCTTCCGTCCCTCGACGAAGTGTTTGCCGAAGCCGAGAAGGGGCACGAAGCGGCGGAAAGCGATCTTGAGAAAGCCCTGAAGCAGGCAGAGGATGCCCGCAAGGAACTCGACGATCTGTCGCGCGAGGTGAAGAGGCAACAACAGAAACTGAACTGGAACGAGCAGAAAAAAGCGGAGGAACTCGCCAGACGCTACGAGGAGATCCGCAAGAAAGTTGACGACGTCCAGCGTACCGTCGATACCATGCTGGAGGAGTTGCAGAAGAACAACGTGCTCTCGCCCGAAACGATGGAGAAGTATCAGGAGCTTCAGCAGCTCATGGAGCAGATTTCGTCTCCGGAATTTGCCGAAGCACTCAAGCGGTTGCAGCAGAACATGCAGCAGATGACGCCGGAAGCGCTCAGAGAGGCGCTCCAGAAGTTCCAGTTCTCGGAGGAGCAGTTCCGGAAGAGCATAGAGCGCACACTGAATCTCCTGAAGCGCATCCAGGTCGAGCTGAAGGTGGATGAGATGCTGAGGCGCACGGAGTCGATGGAGAAGGCGCAGGATGGATTGCGCGAGGATCTGGAACGGCGTCCCCCGGCGGACAAATCCGCCGCAGAGTCGAAAGCACAGGAACAGAACGATCTGCGTGACCAGGCGGCCTCGCTCAAACGGGAGCTCGGGGCGTTGGAGAAGAGTATGGAGGAATTCCCCGCCGAAATGCCGGTGCAGCAGATGCAGGAGCTGCAGGCACTCCTGGAGAAGAGCGGCATGGATGCCGCCATGGAGCAGAGCACAGAACAAATCCGGCAGGGTGACTATCAGCAGGCCGTGCAGCAGCAGGAGAAATCATCACAGGCGTTGCGCTCGCTCAAGCAAGGACTGCAGCGGATGAAACAGGACATGCTGCAAAACCAGCAGCGGCAGGTGGTGCAGGAGATGCAACGTGCGACGCAGGACCTGTTGGATATCTCGAAGCGTGAAGAAATGCTGAAGAACGAATCGCGCGGACTTGATCCGTCCGCGCAGCGCTTCCGGGAGAATGCCCAGCAGCAAATGGACGCGCTGCGCGATCTGGGAAATGTCACCGGCCGTCTGGGAGGGCTTTCCCAGAAGACCTTCAGCATTTCGCCGGAGATGGGGAAGACGCTCGGCGATGCAATGCGTGCCATGACCCAGGCCCTCGAATCCCTCGAGCAAAGGAGTGGAGCGCAGGCGGCCCAGCAACAGGGAGCTGCAATGGGCTCGTTGAACCAGGCCGCGCAACAGCTCCAGGAAGCTGCGCAGGGTCTGATGCAGGGTGGCGGACAGGGCATGGGGATGGCAGGCTTCATGCAACGGCTTCAGCGGCTCTCCGGAATGCAGCAAGGCGTCAATGATGCGACACAGGGCCTCAGTCCACAACAGGCAGCCGAGATGGCGCGGCTTGCCGGGGAACAGGGCATGGTGCGCAAGTCCATGGAGGAGCTTGCCCGTGAGGCCAGCCGGACAGGCGAAATGAGCAAGCTCTTGGGTGACCTGAACCGCATCACCCAAGACATGCGGGAGGTCCAGACGGACCTTGCGCAGGGCAACGTCAACCCTGAAACGCTCCACAAACAGGAGCGCATTCTCTCCCGCATGCTCGATGCACAGCGTTCCATGCGCGAACGGGACTACGAGAAGCGGCGCAAGTCGGAATCCGGAACAGACATCGCCCGCCAGAGTCCCGGCGCACTGGACCTCACGACACAAGAAGGCCGAAGCAAGCTCCAGCAGGACCTCTTGCGGGCGCTGGAAGAAGGTTACAGCAAAGACTATGAAGAGTTGATCCGCAAATACTATGAAGCGTTGCAGAAATAGCTGACCATGTACACTGTCTCCTCGATTGCCCGCACGCTGTACAAAAACTATCCCGGATTCCGTCTGGATCACCAGGCGCCGGCGACCTGTGTCCACGCCGGGCTCAGTGCGGAAATCCAACGTCTTGTCAGTGACAGCAACGGTCTCCTTACACAACAGGAAATCGGCCGATCGATAGAGGGACGAAGCATCAATCTTCTCACCGCGGGTTCCGGACCGCGGAATGTTCTGGTCTGGTCGCAAATGCACGGAGATGAATCCACCGCGACACTTGCGTTGCTCGACATCCTGCACTTCTTCACGCGTGAAAGCCGGCTTCCCTGGGTTGCGAAAACACTCCGGTCTCTCTCGGTGCACTGCATTCCCATGGTCAACCCTGATGGGGCCGAGTCGCGCACACGGCATAATGCCGTCGGCATCGACATCAACCGGGACGCACGCGCCGGGCTCTCTCCCGAGGCCAGGGCGCTGCGTCACATCCACCGGAAGATTGCGCCCGAATTCGCATTCAATCTGCATGATCAGAGCCTCCATTCAGCCGGTGACACAGCACGCGTTGCAGCGCTCGCGTTGCTGGCGCCGCCCCCTGATGAGCAGCGATCCATCCCGCGTGTGCGCCGGCGCGCGATGCGCCTGGGGGCACTCATTGCGAAAGCGCTCCACCCATATGCCGGCGGGCACATGACCCGGTACGATGATGCGTACGAACCGCGTGCATTCGGAGATCTCTTTCAGTCTCTGGGGAGCAGCACACTGCTGATCGAATCCGGCCATTGGCCGCATGATCCGGATAAAGCGACGATCCGCAAGTTGAACGTCGTAGGAATTCTCTCGGGTCTCTGGAGTATCGCGGGCGGTGCGTATGAAGACGCCGATCTGGATTCCTATACCGGCCTCCCGCTGAATGGCTCGCGGATGTTCGACCTGCTGATCAGGGGGGTTGAGCTCCGCCATCCCAACGGGTGGTCCGGCACTGCCGATCTCGGTGTGCTGTACGAGCGCTACAGTGATCGTGCGACCATCAAGGAAATAGGAGACCTCCGGCTGTACGGCGGGCTGGAAGTACACACCCTGCGGAAGCGGGTCCTGCCCCCGGAGTTGATGCGCGTCGAAAGCAGTGTCGAACGCCAGACGCTGTACGATCTCCTGCAGATTTACCGGGCCTCACCCCCTTCCCGTGCTTGACACTTCCCGAAGGATCCCGTACCATTCATACTTAAGAAGTGTTCCGTTATTTCGCAAAACGGATGCCATGAAGGTTGCAGGAAAGAACACAAAGCAGCGAGAATTTGAATCCGAGGCCCTTCCACACGCCGACCTCCTGTACAATTATGCCCTCCGGATGACAACCAATGCGGCCGATGCGGATGACCTGGTACAGGAAACCTTTCTCAAGGCGTTCCGGTTCTGGGAGAAGTATGAAAAAGGGACCAACATCCGCGCATGGCTGTTCCGCATTATGAAGAATTCGTACATCAACCGTTACCGGCGTGAGTCGAAAGAACCGGACACGGTGGATTACGATGAGGTGCAGAACTTCTACAATACCATCCGCGCCGACTCGGCACCGTCGAGCAATACGCAGGAGTCGGCGTTCGGACAACTCCTTGACGACAATGTCGCAACGGCGATTGTCCACCTTCCTGAGGACTTCCGGACAGTCGTCATCCTCTGTGATATTGAAGGACTGACATACGAGGAGATTTCGGAGTTTCTTGCTGTACCCCTGGGTACGGTGCGTTCACGGCTGCATCGTGGAAGGAGTCTCCTCCGCACGGAGCTTCTCACCTACGCACAAGACCGGGGGTACGCTCCAAAGGATTAGGGACCGTACACACGACGCGCCGGGATCCAGAGGCGTCCCCGGGACCAGCTTCCATTTCATCAGGAGACCATCCTTACCTCAAATGCATCAGGCCACCATCCCGGCTTCCCTTCCCTTAGACCGCCCTCCGTGCTTCATTTCACCTGTATCCCCACCAACGAATCGCCGAGTTGACAAACCGTCCCCTTTGTGGTAACTTATCATTCCCAATTCAGCAAACTCGTTGCCATGGCATCAGAAAAACATCAGCATAGTGCTACTGCTCCCTCTCCTCCGGAGAATATCCCGACCCGGTTGCCGGTGCTCCCGCTTCGCGACGTGGTGATCTATCCGTACATGATCTTTCCCGTGCTTGTCGGTCGCGAATCATCCCTGCGTGCCGTCAACGAGGCCCTTGAACGGCAGAAGTACATTCTCCTGGTCGCACAGAAAAGCTCGATCACCGAAGAGCCGGGCATCGAAGAGATATATCACGAGGGCACTGTTGCCAAGATCATCCAGATTCTCAAGCTGCCCAACGGGCTGATGAAGATCCTCGTGGACGGCGTGGTGCAGGCGAAAGTGGACCATTTCGTCGCCAATCCCAAGTACCTCGAAGCCGACGTGGTGCTTGCGTCGATGCCTGTGGTGGTTGATTCCGAGCTGGATGCCCTGTTGCGGCACACGGCGACACTGTTCGCGGAGTACGTTCACCTCAACCGGAACGTCCCCAGCGAAGTACTCGTTGCCTTCGAGAATACCCGCGAACCGCTCCGCCGGATGTTCTATATTGCTGCGAACATTCTCCAGTCGGTCGAAGTCAAACAGCGTATCCTCCAGATCACGTTCATCCGTGAGCAGCTTCATGAACTCATCCGCATCCTCAACTCCGAGAACGACGTTCTCAAGATTGAAAAAGAGATTGACACCAAGGTACACGACAACATTGCCAAATCGCAGCGCAAGTTTTTCATTCAGGAACAGATCCGCATCCTGCAGGACGAGCTCGGCGACGAGGAGACCTCGCCGGAGCTGGTGAAGTTGAAGGAGGACCTGAAGAAGTGCCGGATGCCGAAAGCCGTGGAAGAGAAGGCAATGGAGGAGTATGCCAAGCTCAAGAAAACCCCTTCGATGTCGCCGGAATCCACGGTGATCAGAAGCTATCTTGACTGGATGATCAACGTTCCGTGGTACAAGAGGAGCAAAGACAACCTCAACGTTGAACATGTCAAGAAGATCCTGAACGACGATCATTTCGGGCTCGAGAAGCCGAAAGAACGGATTCTGGAGCACATTGCCGTTCTCAATCTCGTGCGGGAAATGAAGGGGCAGATTCTCTGCTTTGTCGGGCCTCCCGGGGTCGGCAAGACGTCGCTGGCGAAGTCCATTGCCCGTGCGCTGGGGCGAACGCTGGTGCGGATCTCGCTCGGGGGTGTCCGCGATGAGGCGGAAATACGCGGGCACCGTCGAACGTACATTGGATCGATGCCGGGGAAAATCGTGCAGTCGATGCGGCGCGCCGGTGTCATCAATCCCCTGATGCTGCTTGATGAGGTGGACAAGATGAGCATGGACTTCCGCGGCGATCCCTCTGCGGCAATGCTGGAGGTCCTTGACCCCGAACAGAATGTGGCCTTCAACGATCACTATCTTGACGTTGACTACGACCTGTCGCACGTCATGTTCATTACAACGGCGAATGTGCGCTACGCTATCCCGCTGCCGTTGCAGGATCGCATGGAGATCATCGAGCTGCCGGGATACCTGCAACACGACAAGATGGAGATCGCCCGCCGCCATATTATCCCGAAACAGCTGTCGGAACACGGTCTGCAACACCGCAGTGTCGTGTTCACGGATGCGGCGATCGCCAAGGTGATCACGGAATATACGCGGGAAGCGGGCGTCCGGAATCTCGAGCGGGAAATTGCCTCGCTCTGCCGCAAAGTAGCAAAAGACATTGTTGCGGCGAAACAGAAGAAGTCAAAGCGAAGCAAGGGTGAATTCACCGTGGATGCCGCTCTGGTCGAGAAGTATCTCGGGGTGCCGCGGTTCCGTAACAGGCAACGGGCGGAGGAACGCCGGGTGGGTTCGGTGACCGGACTGGCATGGACCAGCGTGGGCGGTGATATCCTCCATGTCGATGTCAGCGTCATGCGCGGCGCGGAGAAACTGACGTTGACCGGACAACTTGGCGACGTAATGAAGGAATCAGCGCAGGCGGCGTTGAGCTACCTGCGGTCGCATGCAAAACAGCTGCAGCTGCCCGAAACCTTCTTCAAAGGAAGGGAAATCCACGTTCATCTTCCGGAAGGCGCCATTCCCAAAGACGGGCCCTCCGCCGGTATTACCATGGCGCTGGCCATGTATTCCGCGATCAGCGGAAGGCCAGCCCGGTCCGATGTCGCCATGACGGGCGAGATCACGCTCCGCGGCGAAGTGCTCAGCATCGGCGGTCTGAACGAGAAACTCCTCGCCGCGCAGCGGAGCGGCATCGGCACCGTATTGATACCGCAGGAAAACGTGAAAGACCTTCAGGAGATACCGGCGAGAGTAAAAGAGGGGTTGACGCTTGTGCCGATCAGCCGGATAGAAGAGGCCCTGCCCCATGTGTTCTCGGCCGCTCCACGAAAACGCAAAGCAACCTCCTGACAAAGCGACTTCCTCATGAGCGAATTCATCGTCACGGCGCGCAAATGGCGCCCTATGAAGTTCGAAGATGTCGCGGGACAACGTCACGTCATTGTGACACTCAGAAACGCACTTTCGACGGGACGCATAGCCCACGCGTACATATTCAGCGGACCCCGAGGTGTCGGTAAGACCACCACGGCGCGCCTGCTGGCCAAAGCGGTAAATTGCCTTTCACCGGTTGATCTGAACCCCGACAATGCGTGCGAAATATGCACGGAGATCACCGAAGGGCGTTCGTTCGACGTGCAGGAAATTGACGGCGCCTCGAATCGCAGCGTTGAAGACATTCGCAATCTGCGCGAGGCTGTGCGCTATGCGCCGGTCAAGGGCCGGTACAAAGTGTATATCATCGACGAAGTGCACATGCTGACGAAGGAGGCGTTCAACGCGCTCCTGAAAACCCTCGAAGAACCCCCGCCCCACATCCTGTTTATTTTTGCCACCACGGAGCTTCAGAAAGTCCCGGCCACGATTCTCTCCCGCTGCCAGCGCTTCGACTTCCGGCGCATTCCAACAGGCGAGATTCACCGGAACCTCGCAGGGATCGCCCAGCAAGAAGGGCTTGTGGTGGATGACGAAGCGTTGCTGCTGATCGCTCGGCGCGCCGACGGCTCTCTTCGCGACGCCCAGAGCCTGTTTGACCAGGTGATTGCCCTTTGCGGCCGCACGGTGACACACGCAGCAATGCTCGAAGCGCTCAATATCGTCGACGAGGACTATTTTTTCCGCGTGACATCGCTGATGGGGACACAGGACCCTGCAGGCGGTCTCGCCCTCGTGGAGGACCTGATGAGCCACGGGTACGACCTCCGTGAGTTTCTGGTCGGCCTGATCGAACATTTCCGGAATCTCCTCGTGGCCAAGGCGACAGGCAAACTGGAGCTGATTGATGCGTCCGATGTACTGCGGAAACGGTACGGGGAAGTCGCAGCTCAATTTTCCATCGGTGATCTGCTCCGCGCGCAGCGCCATGTCAGTGCGACGGAGATGAGCCTCTCCCGCACCGCACAAGCCCGGTTCCGGCTTGAAGCAGACATCGTTCAACTGGTGACCATGCCGCGATCGGTGGACCTGGGCACGCTGATCGAAGGGCTCGACGAGCTAAAAAAAAAACTGGCCGGTGAACGGCAGCTAGAGACTCCGGAAACCGGGCCGCGACAGCAGCCATCCCCTTCTCCCGTCGCACCGGTACGGCGGGTTCCGCCTCCCCCATCTGTCTCCGTACCGCCACGTGTGGTACCACCTCCGGTGTCTCCCGCAATGCGCCCGGTTCCATCCGCAGCGGTGAGTGAAAACGAAGTACGATCGCGGTGGACTGAATTCGTGGCCGAGGTATCGCGCGCCAAGATCTCCGTCGGCACAGTGCTCGGATCGACGACTCTCCTGGGTGTGCAGGAAGGCATCCTGCGCATCGGCTGTGTTGATGAGTTCCAGGTGGCTTCCGTTGAGCGCAACCGTGAAGTCCTTGCCGGGATATTTCAAGCGGTCTTTCACGTCCACGTGCGCGTTACCGGAGAACGGATCGTGTCGGGAGAGTCGGCGGTCCATCCCCCCGCAGGAGCCGACGATGAACATCCCATTATCAAAGCCCTCAAACGAGAGCTTGGTGCGGAACCGATCTGAACGGCCCCCACTCTTCATTTCTTTTTTTTGTTTTCCCCCCCGAAAAATCCCCGCTCACGGTGTAATAACAGTTGAGCATTGTTACCGTTCTTTTCGGCGCGGGCCTCTAAGCCTGGTCGGTTGCGACAGCGGAATAGCCGCCTGGTTGGGTCGACGATGGCGCAGAGGAAGTCGTGTTTCCCGTTCGCCCAGAGTCTGTTTTCCGTGGCACCCTCGTGCAGTATCCTCCGTCGGCGGTCGTTGCGGGCGAGCGCGGGCCGGGGATCAGGGCGCGGAACGAGGGGACCGGGATGCGGATGCACGGTGTGCAGCGGGAAACACCTCAGCGCCGAATATGTACCGGGATAGCCGGGGGCACAACGCCTGAACCGCGGCGGGTTCGGTGCGTTTGGGCCTCCGGCTCCCGGCGCTTGACTCTTTAGCGGGTTTTTGAGATAATGTCACTGGATGCTGGCATGATGACAAGCAGCGGGAGAGATATGAGATATGGAATGCTGGTCGTGCTCCTTGTTCTGACGCAATGCGCGGAAGCGGGGACAGGTGTGGCAAAGTACGCAGGGGAGTTTATCTCGCTCGGTGTTGGTGGCCGTGCACTCGGATTGGGTGGAGCATATGTGGCGCTGGGGAATGACGTTACCGCCGGATATTGGAATCCCGCCGGCCTCGCCCGGATTTCCTACCCCCAGCTCACGTTAATGCATGACGAACGCTTCGGCAGTCTGGTGAACTACGACTACGGTGCCGTAGCCTTCCCCTTCGGTTCACAATCGACCATTGGCGTCAGCCTGCTGCGGCTGGGGGTGGATGACATTCCGGATACGCGCAACGCCGGCGTGGACATTAACGGCAATCTTACCTATGACCCCTCTCAATTCAGCCGGGTAGATCCCAACCGAGTCATGTACTTCAATGCGGCTGACTGGGCGATGTATGTGTCCTACGCCCGTGCGTATTCAGAGGATTTCTCGTATGGCGCGAATGTGAAACTGATCCGCCGCGAATTAGGCGATCATGGTGCCACGGGCATCGGCGTCGACATCGGCGTATGGTACACACCCCTCGACAACCTGCTGCTTGGCGCCAATTTCCAGGACGTGACGACAACGTTTCTTGCATGGGACACCGGGACCAACGAACTCATCTCACCGACGCTGAAAGTCGGCTCGGCCTATCTCATCGAGGCATTTGGCGGGCGTTTTGCACCTGCGATGGATTTTGACATCCGTTTTGAAAACCGGCGGACGGCGTCTCTGGCCCATCTGGGACCGGTCAGTGTCGACCTCCATACGGGGATGGAGTACCAGTTCAAGGATCTGATCGCCCTGCGCGTGGGGTACAGCGACATCAAACAACTTACGTTGGGCGCGGGTGTGCATCTCCCCAAACTCAACATCGACTACTCGTTCATGAGGTTTGATCAGGGCGACAACATGGATACCCACCGCATATCCATGACCTTCACGCTGGAATCAGCAGAATTCCAGAGGGTCCCCGATCCTGAATAGTCGATGCCGGTGAGTGTCGCCGGCTATTTGGTTTTCATCACGAAAACCCCGTCCCAATCGTCGGGCGGAGGTTGCCGCCGGTAGGTGTGGACCCGCTCAAGATGGAGTTGCGTGGGATAGTCATCCGGTTGTATCGCGAGAGCCGCCTCAAAGGCCGTGCAGGCCTCCTGCCAGTGACGTGAGAAATACGCCGCCATGCCCTCTGCGTAGTACGTTAAGAAGTGCTCCAGTGCATCGGTAGTTTCCTCCCCTTTCATTCCCAGCAGTTCATAGACGCGCACCGGTTCATGCCTTCCCCGAACGGCAATGCGGTCAAGCTCGCGGCCGACAATCTCCTTCTTGACGAGTTCATAGGTACGATGCGTCACCATGATCCCGGTACGGTACTCGCGGTTTGCGCCTTCGAGGCGGGATGCGAGGTTTACGCTGTCGCCGATCACCGTATAGGCGAATTTGCCGGTTGCACCCATGTTTCCCACAACCATGTCACCGGTATTAAGCCCGATGCGAATGTGGAGTGGTGGCCGTTCGAGTTTCCGCCACTCGGCATTCAGCTGCACAGTGCTTTGCTGCATTTGCAGCGCCGTCATGCACGCACGCAGCGCGTGATCATTCTGCGGGATCGGGGCACCCCAGAAGGCCATGATGGCATCGCCTTCATACTTGTCCAGCGTGCCGTCATTCTGAAAAATCAGGCCCGACATCACACTGAAGTACTCATTGAGAATGCTCACCAGGCCTTCCGGCGGGAGATGTTCGGACATGGCCGTGAAGCCTTCGATATCGCTGAACAATACCGTCAGTTCCTCGCGGCGTCCGCCGAGCACCAGCCGCTCAGGGTGAGCGACAAGCTCGTCGACGAGGGAGGGGTTGACATAGGTGCTGAACATGGACTTGATGAGCATGCGTTCCCTGCGCTCAACCACGAGATGGTAGGTCGTGCTCATCACATAACCTCCGAGCACGGCGAGAATAGGGCTTACCACCGCCATGACATAGGAAAAGTTGATGAAGACAAATATTGCCACGCCGACGATGATCACGATTTCGGCCAAGGTGAAGAGAAATCCCAGGAGTCCGACCAGCAGGTGATACCGCGTTTTCACATCGCGCAGCATCGACGTCGCGATGAGTGTGACGAGCACCAGGAACAGAATGATCAGCGATTCCGTGAAGGGCGATTGCACAGTAAGAAACGAATTCCGGAGAATGCTCTCGATCACATTGGCATGGATTTCGACGCCGTACATCAGGTTGTCGCGTTTGTACACCCCGCGGGCAATCGCAACGGGGAAGAGGTCTTTGTACTCCGGCACCGTCACACCAACGAGGACGATTTTCCCGGCAAAGGTGCTGTCGTAGAGGTATCCATAGAAAGGATCGCTGAATGTGTTGATATCCTGCGCCAGGGTTTTCTCGTCGAGCGTGTTCAGGGTTTCGTCGTCAATGACATCATGAAATCGGATGTGCGGAAATGTCCCGTTGGGCCCTGCCAGGTTGATAAGAAACGATCCGGCGTCATACCGCGGGATGGTGCGCCCGGCGTACAGAAACCCGTCGCCCTGTGCTACGGGCACAGTGTGCGGCGGGAGCTTGAGGGCTTTGTTCAAGACGGCGAAGGCCAGTGTGGGAATTGCGATCTCCGTGCCGCCCGAATCGATCACAAACAGGGTATTGTAGGTGCGGAACACACCATCCGCGTCATTCCGGATGTTCACCAGGCCTAAGGAAGGGTCGACTGCATAGAAGATGTTGCTGAAGTCTTCGTCGGCGGAGGAGGTTACATAGACATCGCTGTCGGCGTCGCGTTTGCCGGCCAGAACGGCAATGCCGGTTTCCCGGATGGCGTGCGCCAGAGCCGAGTCATTGGCAGGTGAATACAAATCGGGCCCGCTGAAGAGCAGGTCAATACCCACGGCGCGGGCGCCTGCAGCCTTGAGATTGCGCAACAGGTGCGCGTAGTATGTACGCGGCCAGGGAAACCGTTCGGGAAAATTGCGAAAAGTATCATCGGAGATTTCAACGATGATGACGTGTGGCGAGTCTTTCACCGCGGCATTGGAGCCGCGCATCTGGAAGCGGTAGTCAATTGTGGCAAGTTCGATCCGCTGGACCACGCCCAGACGCATCACGCGCACCTGCGTCAGGGCAATGATCAATGCCGCCATGCCGAACGCCAGACCGAATCGAGTCAACCAGCCGCGTTGACCAATGGTGAGCCGAATCGCTGGCATCGCCTCCTGCCCTAAATGGTGACTCGGTAGCGCAGATTGACGATGCTGTCATTCATGCCATCGTCGGTGTGGAAGTACGTACCCTGAAGCTGGAAGCTCATATCCGGTCGGACCGACCACTCCACCCCTAGATCGGCGGCTGTACGCCGGTAGTCACCGAATGTCGGCGCAATGGCACCGGTGAGCGTCAGCACTTCGCTGATCAGCGTGTAGCGCCCCACCAGGGAGAGTGCCGTATAGTTCCAATCAATGCTCCGGCCGCGAGACTCACTGCTGGGAATGGTGTTCCTATGCACCCCGATGCTCACGACGGTCTGCAACGGTATTGCGTACTGTGTCGTGAGGCCGGCTTCGCCGGAGAAACTTGCCAGGTCGTACTTTCGCACGGTTTCATCGCTGCGCTTCGAGGTGGAAAGACTGAGCGTTGCTGTGTGCCGTGCCGCCAGCTGAAAATCATATGAGGTTTGGAGGTACAAGCGCAACGTCGCATCCAGGATCGCGGAGAGCGAATCCGGGCCCGCCGCAGAAAGGCTGTTATCGTTGCTGTACCGCGAGAAGCCCGCAGTGACCGTCGGCAAATCGCGACGGGAGAACCATGTCGCAGCAACATTGATATTCGAATATACCGTCGTGGCCGCCTTCGTCTTTGCAGTGTTATCCTCCAATCGCTCGAAGCCCAGCGTGAGAAACATCTGATCATCCAGCAGTCGGGCGCGGTCGGTCAATTGAATGCCCCGGATGTCCGTCTGGAGAAAAGACTGGCCGAACGACGTATAGTCGCTGCCGCGGAACAGATACGTTGCGCGGAAGGCATTGTTAAAATACTCCAGACCGACACCGAACTGATAGGCAAGCGTCGAAAGTCTCTCCAGCGACAGCGGACGCAGGTTGTCGTTGACAGTGATAAAGCGGGTGAGGATGTCGCGAACCGCCTTAATAGTGCCCGGATTGCTTTTGTATACAGAATCGATGTATGCGTCCGTGAAATTACCGCTGCTGATGTCCGCGTTGTAGGCCGTCAGGGCGGCCTGACCCGTCAGTTCAACGCGATTGTTGTCAAACCTGGCCATGAAATCCGTCCCCAGCAGGATGTTCTCCTGAGGCTTTGTGCCGTTCCGGATGGAGCCGAGATCGTCGCCGGAGCTCAACCAGGAGAATCCCACCTCCCAGTTCTTTCTGTTTCCGATGCTGGGGCGGACCGCGAACAACCTGCGTGCGTAGGTTCCGTAGGAGAATTTTCCCCAGGTCGTGCTGTTAATCTGGTCGAACGCCGCTGTTGAGTCGCGCAAGAATTCCAGCGTGAGGCTGTCGGCAGGAAACGACGAAAGGAGTGTCCCTTCGACGCCGCGTGTGATCTCACCGAGTGAGAGATCCAGGCCGAAGATACCATACCTGGCGTTGGTCTGCAAACCGCGCACGCGCTTGCCGTTGAGCACGAGTTCTGGAAGCGCGGGATAATGGTCTCCATATCCGGCGGTAATCCAGGGGGTTTCGACACCGATAAAGTAACGGTGTTGAGGCTGCCGGTCACTCTTCTCATCGGAAGTGAGGAACAGATTGCCGTTGAATTTCCAGACATCTGTGCGCCCGTTGAATTGCGCGGAGGCGCGATTATACCAGATGCCGGTGCTGCTGATGTTTTCGTGGCGCGACTCCACCTGGAGAGTCGCGTTGTAGTCAAAACGGCGCTGGGGAATGGTCGACGACAGCAAGGTCTCCTTGCCGGACCGCCGCACAAAGAACGTGCGCGCTGATGTGGCATGCAACCGCCCCATCCTGTTGAAGAGGCCCACCTTGACCGTGTGCCGTCCCGGTGAGAGCCTGATGCCCAAATTCTCCGGGGCAAGAATGATAAGGTCTCCGCTGAATACGGCGGCCTTCGTGACGTTTGCCTCGTCAAGCTTGATTTGCGTGGCACGCTGTACGACCGCGGTGTCCGCCCGGAGCAGCGAAATGGATATCAGCACATCGTCGGCGCTCAACACCTCGTCCGGATCGGGGCTCAGAAACAGTATCTGTTCTTCTGCGGCTTCCCTAACGGTGATGCGCAAGAGTTGTGGCGGGGGCACGACAAGCGGATCGCCCGTGGCACTCCGGGGATATGCCTCACGGTGCCCTGCGGCATCAGCGAGAACGAGGTAGTACTCGATGAAGGGCGGAATGACGCTGGCAGGGGGAATCACGGATGAAGCGGAGGACCCGCGAAGATCCATTTCCGCCCTGCGAAACTCCCGCGTACCAAAGGGCCGGTACAGCAGGAGGACCGTCGTAGCGGCATGTCCGTCACGCAACGAGGCGGTGACCGTAACGCTGCTCCGGGAAACCCCCTCATCCGTCGAAACGCCGGTAACGGCCGAAGAAAGCTGAGCGCTGGCACCCCACGCTGGAAGAAGAGAGAGAATCACCAGGACTGGAAACGGGGATGTGTTCATGCGTGCCGGCATCCCGGGACACTAGTCCCTGAACTCGATCTTTAGCCGGCTCGACTTTCCCTGTGGGTTGCGCAACTCGAGCTCAATTTTCTTGTTCTGCCCGTCCTGCAGGGCATTAGCTGCCGCCCTCCGCTCGCGGTCCGTGGATTGGCGGACGACGAGAGTACCGTCACGGTTGGAGATCCCCGTGAATCCTGCACGGACTTCAAGAAAACGGGAAGAAAAACGGTTGGAGAATTGAATTGTTCCGTCGGTGACTACCAGCGTGTCGGATCCTGTGGTCGCGCTGAGTGCTCCGGCTGTTCCGCGAATCGATGCAACAGAGGTTGGTGATGTGAAGCGGAATTCTTCTCCCGCACGTTGCTTTGTCACATTGAAACCAACGACGCCGGTCTGGACCTCCACCGATTTCGAGAACGACCCGCCCGATATACTACCGGTGACCGTAAGTTCGGATCTCTCACGGAGGTGCACAAGACTGTTGTCTTTGAACTTGATGATGGCAAGGGAGGCGGGACCCGTGCGCACCATGTCGCCGGTAGACAGCGTTTGTCCGCGGGCGGCTTTCTCCCACGTTCGTCCGGTCTCCTTCCGCAGTACGTCGAGTATCACTTTGCTGAGAAGTCCGATCGGCGCGCCCGGAGGAGCGGTCGCGAAAGCAGTACATGGAGAGCAACACAGGATCAGCATGAGAAGATGGAGCAAAATCGGTTTCATGGCAGACTCCAGTGGAGAGGCGTCCTACTCGATATCCGCGTTGATGACGCTCGCGGGGTTTTCACGTATCTGCTCAATCAGCTTCACGAGTTCGGATGTTGTTACCGGTGCGCCGTTCAACAGGATCTGGCCTGTGGGAGACAACGCCTCGCTCCGGATACGTTCGAACAAGGCCTTATGTTGTGGCCCCAGCGCCCGTTCGAGTTCATCCAAAAGACTCTGGATGGCCGAATTACCGCCGCCGCTCACCGTAAAAGAGCGAATCGGGCTGCGCAATGCGCGGCCGCTTCCCCCCGCCGTGCCGAACAACCCCTCGACGAACCACACATAGGTTTTGGCCGGTTCAAGCGGGCGGACCCCCGCGCCGGGGTAGAGGAAGGAGTTGCCCGTTACCTCTGAAATCACGTGTGGGACGCCGCTCGTGGCTTCTTCGGGAGAGGATTGCCCGGGCAGCCGTTCGAAAATCGAAATACGCGCACGGGCTCCATCATAGTTCCACTGAAAGAGAGGAAACTGGCCCACACCGGCGTCATTGTCCACCGGGAACACAAGTTCAACCCGCGAAGGATTCGACAGGACGAACTTGAATGTGGCCCGGAAGATCTGCTGTCGCGTGCTCTCGACCTCGATCCGGAATGTGTAAACGCCGGCAGGGAGCACGCCCGCAGGAAGTGCTACTTCCTCGAAGTGTCGTTTGGCGGCAGGGTCCATGCCATAGCCGCGGCGGAGGTCCGGGTTCCGGAGATCGAGATTGGTGAATGAACGGCTTCCCTGGATGGTGAACAGAGCCGACTCAAAATGCAAAGCTGAGGGAAAGGACTCGCCACCGGACAAATGGGCATCAAGGAAAAGTCGCATGGTCGCGTCGACCGACGCGGCAGCACCCACCACCCCTTTGACCCGGAGGTCGATGGTGAACAGCCACTTCGGGGACGTGGAATTGATGAAATCCACATCTTGCAGCGTCAGCACGTCGACGGGAGCGGTAACCGTGGTGATTTCGATCGTCGGGACCTGCGCGTACAGCGGCAACACTGCAGCGACGAGTATGGCGATGAGAAGAAGGGATGTTCTCATGAGATCGCCCGATAGGAAGTGATAGAACTGCCATCAAAAATAAAGTATAGCAAATAACGCCGTATCGTGCAAATACCTAGAAATGCATCAAATCGTTGTAGAGCACAAATGCCATAAACGCCAGCAGAAGGACAAATCCTGCCTTCTGAAGTGCCATGCGCACTTTGACCGGGATCTCACGTCGGAATATGGCCTCATAGATAAGGAAGACCATGTGTCCCCCATCGAGTGCAGGGAACGGAAGGAAATTCAAAATAGCCAGACTCATGCTCAGCAATGCCATGAAACCCAGATACGTGAGGATGCCGAGCTCTGCAGTCTGGGTAGCCATCTGGGCGATCTTGATTGGCCCACCGACGGACTGTGCAAACGCAATCTTACCGGCGATAATCTGTCCGACCTGCTTCACGAAAAGGACACTGACGCTGAACACGTCACTCCAGGCTTGCGTGAAAGATTCGGGCAGCGAATAGTCCACTTTGTGCACGGGACCGTTATACCGCAGCGCGTAACCAATGCCGATCATACCATCGGCTGTAGGGATCGTGGTGCCCGTCAGCTTCTCTCCGCCCCGCCGCCACTCCACCTGTACAGGCTTGCCGGCATTGGCTTGCACCAGCGGTCTCACCTGGCCATCCGCGCCAAGTGGTGTGCCATTGATGGAGGTCAACACATCGCCCGGTTTCAGTCCCATGCTGTCGGCAGGCAAGCCGGATTGCACCGTGGTGACTACGATTTCGGTATGCGTTGGGACAATGCCAAAGGCGCTTTCCGATGGATCGGGGATCGATGCGCGCGGAACCTGTACGTGGAGTTGTCCACTTCGCCGCATTATGGTGAAATCGATGTCGTCGCCGGCGTTGTCGATGTAGACACGATTGAGAATAGCGTCCCAATCGCTCACCGGAGCTCCGTTAACTTCAAGAATTCGGTCGCCTGCCTGCAGTCCGGCCTTCGCGGCAACGCTTTCCTGAAGCACCGTTCCCACTTCGGTGGTTTCCCGGACCACCTTGCCTTGTGTGTAGTTGATACCCCAGAAAATGGCCACGGCAAGCAGGATATTCATGATAACCCCGCCTGAAATCACGAGCATCCGCTGCCAGATCGGTTTTGCCCGGAATTCCCAGGGTTTCGCCTCCTGTCCCAGATAGTCCGTGTCGAAGCTCTCGTCGATCATGCCGGCGATCTTCACATACCCGCCGATTGGAATCCACGAGACGCAGTAGTCGGTGTCTCCGATTACCTTCCCGAACGCCCGTGGAGGGAAGCCAATGGAAAACCGGTCCACCCGCATGCCGCATAGTTTGGCGGTGATGAAGTGCCCGAATTCATGGACGAAAACGAGCACGCCAAGGGTAATCACAAAATAGAGGACAGTTTCAAGTACCTGCATGGTTCTTTCTCATGAAGGGACTACATTCAATTGCCTGACCACGAATTCACGTGTTTCGCTATCGGCACGGAGGATATCGGACAATTGAGGATGGTGCACCGTCTGGTGTGATGCCAGCGCCGCCGTGATCAGCTCGGGTATCGCGCTGAAGGCGATGTGGCCTTCGAGAAACTCTTGCACGGCCATCTCATTTGCCGCATTCATGACCGCCGGCGCCGTGCCCCCGGAACGCAAGGCCTGATATGCGAGGGCCAGGCAACGGAATTTCACCAAATCTGGTGCGAAAAAGGTCATGTGCTCCAGAGCCGCGAAATCCAGCCGCTGAAACGTGGAACGCGGGCGCTCCGGGTACGTCAGCGCATACTGAATGGGTAGTTTCATATCCGGGATGCCGAGCTGGGCCTTCACCGAGCCATCCACAAATTCAACCATCGAATGAATAATGGACTGCGGGTGGACCACCACATCAATGGCTTCTGCCGGCAGACCAAAAAGCCAATGGGCTTCGATTACCTCGAGCCCTTTATTCATAAGAGTGGCCGAGTCAATTGTGATCTTGTTGCCCATCTTCCAGGTTGGATGGCGCAGTGCCTGCGCGGGTGTTATCTGAGCGAAGTCCTCCACCTCAAAATTGAGGAACGGTCCGCCGGATGCTGTGAGAATCAGACGTGCGACACTCAGCGTATCCTCCCCCTGCAGGCATTGCAGGATTGCGCTGTGTTCGCTGTCGATTGGGAGGAGCTTGACCCCGTGTTCCCTGACCTTCTGCATCACCAACTCACCAGCCACAACCAGAGTTTCCTTGTTCGCGAGAGCGATGTCTTTTCGTGCCTCTATCGCACGGAGCGTCGGGAGCAATCCCGCAAAGCCGACGACCGCACTGACCACAGTGTCAACATCGTCACGCGACACCACCTCCAGTAGTCCCTCTTCCCCTACCAGAACCTCAGTAGTACCATTCACGAGGCTGCGGACGCGGTGAGCGCAGGATGCATCAAGGACAACCACACCGCGCGGATGGAACCTGCGAACCTGTTCCATCAGCAGGTCCACGTTCCGGTTTGCGGAAAGATACGTAATCCGGAAACGGTCCGGGAAGGTGCTGATGACATCCAGACTGCTCCGCCCGATCGAACCGGTGGAGCCGAGGATAGCGATGTGAGTTGTGTGTTTCACACGGAATTCACTTGTCTTATCAAGGTAACCAAACCCTGCTTGTATATCAAGCAACAGGAAGCTACATTTCTGGAGGACGAACAGCCGGGATGACGAAGCTAATGAGGCAACAGAACGCATATCGCCAGGCGCTTGACGTGATCCGGATCTGTATTTTCACGCTTTCGTTTTCCGTTGTGTGTACGGGCATCCTCCACTCTCAAACGCCGGATGCACAGGCGAAGTTTCGTCTTGCCCAGGGGTTTGAGCAGGCAAGTGAGTGGGAGCGGGCTGCGGAACTCTACCGCGACCTTCTCCAGAATGAACCGGGCAATTTTGCCTATTTTGACGGCCTCCAACGGATGTATGCGCAGTTGAAGCGCTATGACGACGCCGTACGTGTAATCCGGAAACGCCTTTCGCTGATCCCGAACGATCCGATGCTCTATGGCATGCTCGGGACAGTGGAGTATAGGGCCGGGCATGAACCGGAAGCCACACGGGCATGGGAACGTGCGATCGAGATTGCCCCCACCAACCAGCAATCTTACAGGCTTGTCGCCACACTCATGATCGAAAACCGGTTGCTCGACAGGGCGGCGGAGATGTACCGGAGGGGCCGGGTGGCGTGCGGTGATGCACAATTGTTCACGTTCGAGCTCGCACAACTTCTCGTTGCTTCCATGGACTATTCAGGCGCAACGGAAGAGTACCTGCGCTGGCTCGAGCAGAACCCGGCACAAATCGCATTTGTGGAGAACCGCCTCGCGGCGTTCACGTATAAGGACGAAGGCCGGGCAGCAGCCACCCGTGTAGTCCAGTCCCGCCTCGATCGCCAGCCCACACCCGGTCTCTACGAAGTCCTTGCCTGGCTCCACATGGAGGGCAGGCGCTTCGATGAAGCGTTTCAGGTGTACCGTCGCATTGATGACATTTCCAGCGCCAACGGTGTTGCGCTTCTGGGTTTTGCCGACCGTGCTGTCCGTGAGCGGGCGTACGCCGTTGCGTCCCAGGCATATCGTGAAGCTTTGAGCCGGGCGTTGCCGGCACAACGCGTGCCTCAGGCTATGTACGGCAATGCGTGCGCACTCAAGGAGCTCGAGGTTGCCGCCGACAGCGGGGATGTTCTGACCGTAACAGGCATCCGGACGTCCGGCGATGCCCGTATGCGCCTCGCGGAAGCGGTGAGCGCATTCAACGCGATTGCGGAGGCACATCCGGGTACCGAATATGCGGCAAAGTCGCTCTATCAGATCGGCCTCATCCAGCTGCGCCAGTTTCAGGATCTGGATGTTGCGGCAAGGACGTTTCAGCGGGTACTTGCAGATCCGTCGGCAAACCCCTCCATGCGCAATGACGTCCAGCTACGATTGGCGGAACTCCTGATTGCCCGGGCTGATACGACCAACGCGGCAGCGGCACTGCAGAGTGTAGTGGCGGCGCGGAACGCAACGCCCGATCAGACCGATGAAGCGCAACTGCACCTGGCCGAGATTGCCCTGTTCAACGGGCGAATCGACGATGCGGTGAAGTCGCTGTCGGGAATATCGACAAATGTCCAGAATGACTTTGCCAATGATGCCATTGCACTCCAGGTGCTGCTGCAGAAGAATACCGGCGCTTCGCCCCAGGCGCTCACCCTGTACGGACGTGCGGAATTTCTTGCCCGGCAACACAGGACTCCCGAGGCCGTACAACAGTTCGTGGAGCTCGCACGGCTATATCCCCTCTCTCCCCTGATCGATGATGCGCTCTTGCGCGCGGGGGGATTGCTCGCACAGGCCGGACGATATCGCGACGCGCTCGGTGTATACGACAGCCTGCTGACGAAATATCGCGACCAGAGCAAAATGCTTGACTACGCCTTGTTGAGCATGGGCGAGGTGCAGCAATACGGTTTGGGCCAGCCGGCAGCGGCGATCGCCGCATACGAACGCCTTCTTTCCGATTATCCACTATCGGTGCTTGCCAATGAAGCGCGTCGGCGCATTCGCATGCTGAGGGGAGAATCACTGTGAAGATATCAGGACTGAAATTGTGGACCAGCATCCTTGTGTTGAGCATGTGTGCCGGCGTGTCCACGGCACAGAACAAGATCCTGGTGATGATGGATCTGGCGCAGACCGATCACCTGAAGGCATACGGGATGGCATATTGGGCGCTGACAAAGAACATGGAAGTTGACTGGCTTCTCAACTACCGGGGGGGGTCATTCATGATGGACGAGAACCCGGTGCTTGGCACAGAGTGCAGCGTCCGGGGGGTTGCATTCGAGAGAATTCCCGCTGCGGCTGCGGTACAGATCTATGCAGAGGTGCAGCGCGATGACAACAACATGGATGTGGTGCGGCTGGAGAAAGCCCCGAAGATCGCCGTGTACGTTCCGCCGGGGTACAAACCATGGGATGATGCCGTTACGCTCGCGCTCACGTACGCCGAAATCCCCTATGAGAAACTCTGGGACAAAGAAGTTCTGGAAGGGAAATTGCACGAGTGCGACTGGCTGCACCTGCATCACGAGGATTTCACGGGGCAGTACGGAAAATTCTTTGCATCCTTTGCCAGTGCGAACTGGTATCTCGAGCAACAGGCGATGCTGGAGAGAGAGGCACGCACGCTCGGGTTCAAGAAAGTGTCCGAGCTCAAAAAAGCCGTTGCCCGCAGCATCAAGGAGTACATCTCCGCCGGCGGATTCATGTTCGCCATGTGTTCAGCGACCGATACCTATGACATTGCGCTCGCGGCGGAGAACACCGACATCTGCGATGCAATGTACGACGGCGACCCTCCGGATCCCGATGCCCAGTCGCGCCTGGATTTCTCCAGAACACTAGCGTTCACAAATTTCACGCTGGAGAAAAACCCGCTGCGGTACGAGTATTCAGATATTGATCAGCCCCCCAGTGATTTGCTCGCGCTCCAGAATCCTGAAACGGACTACTTCACGCTTTTTGAGTTCTCCGCGAAATTTGATCCCGTGCCGACAATGTTGACGCAAAATCATATGAATGTCATCAAAGGATTTCTCGGACAGACCACCAGCTTCAAAAAGGCGTGCATCAAGAAGACCGTCATCGTTCTTGCCCAGAAGGAGGGGACAGACGAGGTGCGCTACCTCCACGGCAACTACGGTCGGGGCACGTTCACGTTCTACGGCGGTCATGACCCGGAGGACTACCAGCACGCGGTCGGGGATCCGCCGACGGATCTGTCATTGCACAAGAACTCGCCGGGATACAGGCTTATCTTGAACAATATCCTTTTTCCGGCAGCGAAGAAGAAACAGCAGAAGACCTAGACTTGTTACCATTATGTACCATTTCTCCACCATTTCCGGAGGTTCCATGCGTTCTTTCATACTTACCGCTGCGTTCCTCGTAGCGACGGCCGCCTTCGCACAGCCGGTTGTCGGAGGGCTTGCTCCTTCTGTGAACTTCGGGGCCCACGCGAATTTCATGAACGCAAATTTCCCGGGCCCACAGGTCAATGGAGCCGCCGCGCTGAAGGATGTCTATGGTGCGGGATTCGGCGGGGGGGTCCACCTCGACGTCCAGCTGGCAATGGTCAGCTTCCGCCTCTCCGGCGACTACCTGTCGTTCTCTCCGGACAACGACAAATACCGTCAGGGGCTTGAAGGGATTATCGGGACGGCTGCCGGCCAGTTCAGCGTCTCCGGTGGCGGGATCACGATGTGGTCCGGCAATATTAATGCCAAGATGGCGATCCTCCCACTCCCGATCGTCAAGCCCTACCTCACCGGCGGCGTCGGGGTGGCCCGGCTGAGTGTCGACGATGCGAAGGTCATACAGGGTGGTATTGAAACAAAAGCTTACGCGGGATTCGCCTCGGAAACCAAAACAGCATGGAATCTCGGTGCGGGTGTTGACCTGTCAGTCGGTGTCACACTCTTTCTTGAAGTCAAGTACATGTGGGTGATGACCGACCCGGAGGCAAGCACCCTTGTCCCTGTGAGCATCGGCGTCACTTTCTAGCTGGTTTTCCGGGCGTCGCTGGACATTGTACGCACCGGCCGGGCTGGCAGTATGCCCGGTGCAGTTCAATCGCTCCGAGGTGAAGAAGGGCTGAGTCAATGCTCACACACCCGCGGAGCACATTCAGCTCGACGGCCCGGGTAACGCTGTTGCGCGGCGGGGTCGGCAGCGCCCTGGCCACTGCGCGCGCATGCAGGCAGAGTAAGTGATCATGACAGAGACGGCCGTAGAGCAAGGCCATCGGCACAAGAGTATTCATGATCATAGCATCGATGCGGTGCGTGCCGAGGGCGATTGGTGTGCCGGTTCTCTTGTTCCGGAAGTGCAGGTGACGGCTCCAGAACCCGTCGGGCAAGAACGCAAACACATCGCGCAGCCGCTTCACACGCGTACGGGGTGAAAGGCCGTCGCAACGGAATATTTCGAGAATCCGGTGTGCGCCGGAGTCGTTGAATATGGCCGGAAGGAGAAACACGAAGGCGGCAAGCCGGCTGGTGGGAAAATTGACCGGACGCAGACGGAAGAACAGCCACTCAGCTTCATGAAGGAGAGGGCGATGAATCTGTCTCCGGAGATCCTTCCATCGGTGCCGCAATCGACGCACATACCGCACGGACGTTTGCTCCTTCAATCCATGAGGTGAAGGCAACAGGCCCGAAGCTCCGAAAAGAATTGCCATCATTGTCTCCGTGTCCGCGAGCGACCACTGTTGCAGCAGCTTCAACGGCACATTCTGTGCAAGCGCGCCGAATGGTTTTCTGTTCTTCACATATCCCAATCCCTCCAGGATGCCCTCATAGAGCATCTGATCCCACGCAGGTTGAGCGTTCAGCTCGCACCTTGTCCATCTCTCCGCCGTTGTCCGCTCACGTTCCGGAACCTTTCTATAGCAGCGTCGCTGCTCATGCACGGTCAGGTGCTCTTCACGGAGCAGCTCGTCGAGCCGCGCCTCAAGTACGTTCATCCGGCGCCTGATGCGCCGCCATCCGAGACGCTGCAGCACCCGGCAGAGTGATTTCGCGGGGAGAACACCAAGTTGACGGACGCACGGGGGGGGTGGAGGGGATGATGGAGCTGTTGATGATCCATCCGGAGGCAGGATGAGGACAGGGACGACCCGCCTGCCTGCCGTGTGAGTCGGCCGAACATCGCTGGGGCATTCGCCCACAACGTGGAGTATCACGCCGTTGTAGTGTGCATCCTTGTCGTGATGATGTGCCACCCAATCACGTGCGTGCAGATGCACTTCAACAGCGCCGCGATACAAACGACCATCAAGGCGTATCAGCACATCAGTGTAGTCAGGTCCGCCATCACAATTCGGTACACCGGGCGAAAGCACCATCAGAGGCCGGCGGTCGGAGGTGTGCAGGAGGGAGGTAGAATCGAGTCGTTCCCAAACCCGGCGGATGGATATCTCCGAGATTCCATCCATACTGAGACACCATGAAGATGAACGCCCTTGCAGCCGGAACATCAGCATCCGGTCGCGGGGGTGTTACGCGACTGCGCGATACTCGTTGATCTGATCGCGCATCGTTGATGCGGCGTTTCTGGCGGCGTGAGCGAAATCTTCACCGGCGGAGGCATAGATCACATTCCGTCCGGCGTTGATAATCGCAAGGCAGCCGTTCTTGTCGCAGCCGTACTGCACCGCCCGCCTGAGGTCGCCCCCCTGTGCCCCGACACCGGGGATGAGCAGCGGAAGCCGTGGTGCGAGTGAACGGATGCGTTTCAGTTGCGATGGCCGGGTTGCCCCGGCGACAAGGCCGAGGTTCCCCTGCGTGTTCCACCGTTTGACCCGTGCGATCACCTGCTCGTAGAGCGGTTTTCCCCCGCTTTTCAGGTACTGAAGATCTCTCGCGCCGGGGTTTGAGGTGAGTGCGAGCACAAAGACGCCGTGGCCTGCCGAGCGGAAAAACGGTTCGAGCGAATCGCGGCCCATGTACGGGTGCACGGTGGATGCATCGAAGCGTAATTCGCTTATCAGGGCGCGCGCATAGAGTTCTGATGAATTCCCGATATCTCCCCGCTTGCCGTCGGCGATGGCAATGACAGATGGGGGGATATGCTCCCGTGTTCTGTGCAACACGGTCCACCCCTGTTCGCCGAGCGCCTCATAGAACGCCAGATTCAATTTGTAGGCGCATGCAAGGTCATGCGTGGCATCGATCAGCCGTTTGTTGAACTCAAGGACACCTTCGGGAGTCCGTGGGAGATGTGCAGGAAGTTTCGCAATGTCAGTGTCAAGGCCGATGCAGAGGAGAGAACGCTGCGAGTCCTGCAGCGCACGGAGGCGGTCGGTAAAGGGTGTCACGGGTTTTTCCATCGCTGTTTTTCCTCTTCCGTCAGTAGTTCATTCATCGAGCCGGTGCGGTATCCCTGCAGGTCAAGCGTGACATATGTAAACCCGAGCTGTTTGAAGCGGGCCACAAGCTCACCGCGCAGGGGTTCTTTGACCAGGCGTTCAATTTCTGTGGGATCCACTTCCACACGCGCCGTGCTGTCATCGTGGAAGCGCACCCGGAAGCGGCGAAACCCGCTGTCTCGGAGGAAGGTTTCGGCGGCGTCGACCCGGCTCAGGTTGTCGCGAAGTATGGGCGTACCGTAAGGGAAGCGGGACGAGAGACACGCAAATGACGGCTTGTCCCAGGTAGACAGCCCCAGATGTCGGGAGAGCTCCCGGACTTCGGCTTTCGAGAAACCTGCTTCCAGTAACGGCGAGCGGACCTCGCCCTCGGAACGGGCACGCATGCCGGGCCGGAAGTCGCCGAGGTCATCTGTAATTGTCCCATCGGCGATCCAGAGAATGCCTTCCCGTTGGGCAATCTCACGAAGTTTGCCGAAGAGTTCCGTTTTGCAGTAGTAGCATCGGTCCGGCGGGTTCTCCTGGAACTTGAGCACATCGGTCTCTTCCGTCTGCACGATTTCGTATCGTGCTCCGATGCTTTGGGCAAGGGCGAGTGCCTCTTCGAATTCCCGGGTCGGGTAAGTCTCCGAGCGGCCGATCATTGCCAGAGTTTTTCCGCCGAGCTGATCGACCGCGACTTTCAGCAGAAGCGTGCTGTCCACCCCTCCGGAATATCCGATGACCAGGCTCTGCATTTCATCAAGGATACGCCGGAGGGCGCCATATTTTTCTTCGAGTGCCGGGTTGATCATGTGCGCTTCCATCCTATTGAACGAAACGACCTCGCCCCACCGAGGCGGAGCGAGGTCGGCGGTTGACGCCGTTGCGCCGCCTACTTCCGCAGGAGACTCTTGAATTCTTTCATCGTCCTGACTCCGGGGAATTCACGCTCGAAGTCCTTGCGCATGTTCGGATCAAGACGGAATGAGCTTTTTAGCGATTCTACGGCTTCAAAGTTGCGGTTCAATACCATGAGTACTTTGGCCCGCAGGTAGAACGATTCAGCCGACTTGGGGTTCGCATCCACAGAACGGTCAAAGGCCTTGAGTGCCTGGCGGAAATACCCCAGCTCAAAAAGCGTCTCGCCGTAGTCGAGCCACGCTTCGAAATTGTGGGGGTCAAGCCGGGTCACCATCCGGTAGCTCACGAGCGATTCACGGAGCTTTCCCATATTGTACAGGAGATCCGCCTTGGCGTACCAGAGCTCGGGATATCCCCGATGAATCGTGATCGCTTTGTTGTAGTCCGTCAGCGCCCTGCGGAAATCCTCCAGGGCATCGTAGCAGCTGCCGCGTCCGAAATAGGACTCGTAGTGGCTGTCGTCAAGCTTGATGGCCTGGTTGAAGCTATTGATGGCATTCGTGTACTCGGCAAGCTCTTCGTAAGCATTCCCGAGGTTGTGCCAGGCGGGCAGGTCTTTTGGCTCAAGACGGAGCGTTTCCTGATAACACTCGACAGCATCGTGCAGGCGGCCCAGGTTTGCCAGGGCATTTCCTTTGTTATACCAGGCCGCAGGGAAATCCTCGCGGATCGCCAGAGCGGTGTCGTAGCTCTCCAGAGCCCGGTGGAACTGTCCCAACCGGCTCAGGACTATGCCGCGGTTGTACCAGGCGTTGAAGTTGTAGGGGTCGCGGTCGATATGCTCGTCATAGCACCGCAATGAATCTTCAAGCTGGTCCAGATAGTCATAGCAGTATCCCAGCTCGTACCATGCTTCGCGGTGATCGGGGTTTCCATCAAGGATGAACCGCAGGATCTGAGCGGCGTCATCGTATTTTTCCATCTTTTCGAGCGTAATGGCCTTGTTGAAGAGAGCTTCCCCATTGGTCGGTTCGATCTCAAGGGCCTGGTTGTAGCTCGTGATGGCTTCCTCGAGCCTCCCCAGCTCGTCCAGGGCAATCCCGCGGTTCACAAGGATCTCCGTATCCACCGGATTGAGGTTTAAAGCCGTGGTATAGGCATCGAGGGCTTCGGCGGAACGGTTCAGATTCGAGAGGATGAGTCCCTTGCGCTGCCAGGTGTCGGCACTGTACGGCACATGCACGAGCATCCGGTCAACAAAACGGAGCGCGTCTTCGTATCGCCCATTGTCGAAGTAGAAACTGACGATTTCGTCGAGCGCTTCGAGGTTGGTGATATCAGATGAACCGTCACCGAGCAGATCTTTGTACTTCTTCAGCTCGTCTTCAAAACGGTCCGATCTCCCCTCCTCGCCCTCATCATCGTCAAAACTGCCGTTGTCCAGAATGCTCATCACAGCTCCGTTGGAAGACATCCCTCAGGGGTAATAAGTTCAAAAAAGTGGGTGAAGTCAATAGATTGATTTTGAGGGCCCACAGCCGTATATTTGTGTCTTAGTTTTCAATGATTTCCACGAATATTGACACATTGCGGGAGCGCATTGCCGCTGCCAGCCGCAGGTCAGGCCGCCGGCCGGAGAATGTGACCCTTGTTGCAGTTGCCAAGACATTCCCGGCGGAACAGGTTGACGAAGCGGTCCGCGCCGGCGTCGTGGACATCGGTGAGAACTATGTGCAGGAGTTGCTTGGCAAGCGCGAAACACTGTCTGCCCGGGATATTCGCTGGCACTTTGTAGGGCATCTGCAGTCGAACAAAGTGCGCCAGATCGCAGAGTGGATACATCTTGTGCACGCGCTGGACAGCGTATCGCTTGCGCGGGAGCTCGAAGGCCGGGCGGCACGGGTGGGGAGAACTCTTGAGGCCCTCGTCGAAGTGAACACCACGGGGGAGCAAACGAAGTTCGGCCTGCCACCCGACAGAGTTGCCGGATTCATCCGATCACTCGAGCCCCTCGCACACGTCCGCATCGCTGGATTGATGACCATCGGTCCGTTTCTACCTGACCCTGAAGGGTCACGGCCGATGTTCCGGATGTTGCGGCTTCTGCGCGACGAAATCGCCCGGACGCCGCAGGCGAACACAGACTTGCATCACCTGTCGATGGGCATGTCAGGCGACTTTGAAGTGGCCATTGAAGAAGGGGCGACACTTGTGCGTATCGGCACCGCAATTTTCGGATCGCGGAAAAAGCCTGGATAGGCAGAGGACCATATGAAACTGACACCGCTGGACATTCGCAAGCAAGAATTCAAACGCGTGATGCGCGGCTATGACACCGTCGAGGTCGACACCTTCATGGACGTGATAGCCAATGAGTTTGAGGAAGTCCTCAAATCCCAGAAAGAAATGCGCGACCGTCTTGTCGAACTGGATGTGCAGCTGAAAGACTACCGGCAGATTGAAAAGACTCTGCAGCAGACGTTGCTGCAGGCCCAGGAGACAACGGGGAAGACGTACGAAACCGCCCGCAAGGAAGCGGAACTCATCGTCCGGGAGGCCGAGCAGAAAGGCGCGCGAATTGTGGAACAGGCACATGACGAACATGCGCGCGTAAAGAATGAGATCATTCAGCTCACCAGCCGGAAAGAAACCCTGATCCAGCAGCTCCGTGTGGTGCTGAGTGCAGAGCTCGACCTGCTGAAATCGCTGGAGCTGGGCACCGCGGAAGGGCTTGTGACACCGTCTCCGGTCGGTACGGGGAAAGCCGCTATCGATTTGGACGCGATCGCAAAGACACTCGACCATGATACAACTTCACAAGCTCATTGACGAGGCGATAGCCTTCCTGCGGACCAGGACCACAGCGACACCGGAGATCGGCATTATTCTCGGCACCGGTCTCGGCGGTCTGGTCAAGGAAATCGCTGTTGAGACCGTAATTGACTATACGGAGATTCCGCACTTCCCGCTTTCCACGGTGGAATCCCATCATGGCAAACTGATCTTCGGGCGGCTGGGGGGGAAGAGCGTTGTCGCGATGCAGGGACGCTTTCATTACTACGAAGGGTACACCATGCAGCAGGTGACCTTTCCCGTGCGCGTGATGAAGTTCCTGGGAGTGCACACGCTGCTGGTCTCCAACGCCGCCGGCGGGATGAATCCGCAGTTCCGCAGGGGAAGCTTGATGATCATCACGGATCATATCAACCTCCTGGGCGACAACCCGCTGATCGGGCCCAACGATGAGACACTTGGCCCGCGGTTTCCGGATATGTCAGAACCGTACAGCAGAAAACTGATTGCTCTGGCGGAACAAGTGGCGCTGGACCTTAAGATCCGTACGGAGCGGGGGGTATTCGTGGCGGTGCCCGGGCCGAACCTCGAAACCCGTGCCGAATACCGATTCCTGCGATTGATCGGGGCCGATGCTGTGGGAATGTCCACCGTGCCGGAAAACATCGTTGCGAACCATATGGGGCTGGCCGTGCTGGGTTTCTCCATTATCACGGATGAATGTTTCCCCGATGCGCTCCAGCCTGCGAACGTTGAGGAAATAATCGCCGTTGCTGGATCCACCGAACCGAAGTTGACGGCAATCATGAAGGGTGTCGTCGAACGGCTCCCTGCTCAGTAAAGGACAGTACTGCGTGTTCAAAGAGTTGAACGAACGGGTATCGTACCCTGTTATCGAGAAGCAGATCCTGGCGTTCTGGAAGGAGCGCGGGATCTTCGAGAAGAGCATTACGACCCGCAATGGCAGACCGGGGTTCACCTTCTATGAAGGTCCGCCCACCGCCAACGGCCGTCCGGGTATCCATCACGTCATGTCGCGCACGCTGAAAGACCTCGTGTGCCGCTACAAGACGATGTGTGGATATCAGGTGCACCGGAAAGCCGGCTGGGATACGCATGGCCTGCCGGTGGAAATCGAGGTCGAAAAGCATCTGGGTTTCAAGCATAAGGAGGATATTGTTCGCTTCGGGGTTGCCGCGTTCAACCAGAAATGTCGCGAGTCGGTCTGGAAATACAAGGCCGACTGGGAACGCATGACCGAGGAAATGGGGTACTGGGTGGATCTCCAGCATCCCTATGTGACATTTGAAAACAACTATATCGAATCCATCTGGTGGGCTCTCAAGCGGGTCTACGACGAAGACATGATGTACAAGGGGTACAAGATCCAACCCTACTGTCCGCGTTGTGAGACACCGCTTTCATCGCATGAAGTCTCGCTCGGCTATGAGGATGTGAAAGACCCGAGCGTGTA
>Ga0105106_10000235_pt1 | contig 39047 bp, 42 predicted proteins | sample PPLLaktember2015_5_FD_79109 | JGI IMG/M metagenome (GOLD analysis project Ga0105106, IMG submission 79109) | Freshwater sediment microbial communities from Prairie Pothole Lake near Jamestown, North Dakota, USA - PPLs Lake P8 Core (1) Depth... | ecosystem: Environmental > Aquatic > Freshwater >... | reverse complement strand
CTCTGCCACGAAATTCTCATGCGGTTGCTTCCCGGGCTTATCGAAAAAGATCTCGAACTGTTCGGTTCTTCTATCAATGCGATCCAGGGTCTCGGGTTCAAGAAGGTCGAACTGGGCCTGCAGCCAAAGGAGATCCCTGCGCTTATTAATATAATGCGGTCATCGGGAGCAGCATGCGCAGGTATGAGTTCATTCGGCCCTACGGTCTATGCAATAGGTGATTCGGATATGAGGGGGATTGAACTGGCGGCACAATTATTCATGAACGATCATGGCGGGGGGACTACCCTGATAACTACTGCCCGGAACAAAGGAGCATCGGTGAGGATCGCGTAATTTTTTTTTGTGCAGTCACCTTCCAGCCACTGACTTTCTGTAAATTCATTAAATACTCATGGATGACACTCCCGAAGGCTTCGGCTTTTACCTCCGCTCTACTGTTGTGGCGATTCCTTTGATGCGATAGAACCAATTAATCGTAATAAGATAAAAAAATCCATTTTTCAAAAAAAGCATTTTTTCTTCTTGAATTTGGTAACGTATTTTTTTCATTCTTTCACATCTTTATCAGTTTTTTTATGGCAGAAAAAATTACAGCATCATCTGCATCCATATCATATCAAATGGCTCGCCGAATTTACTCCCTGCATTATGCAATCTGCCCACTTCGGTAAAACCATAACGCAGGTGAAACTGGATACTTGCTTTGTTTTTTGAGGTCATGTTTGCCACAAGCGAGGTCATACCCATTTTTTTCGCATCGTTGGTGAGACGGTCGAGAAGATTTTTCCCGAGACTCATACGGGTGTATTCCGGCTGGATAAAATAAGTCAGCATGCCTGTTTTCATAAAAGCTGGAAATGGCATCAGTGGCTTCATCAATCCAAAACCCACTACCTGTGCTTCGTGCTCAAGAACATAAAATCCAAGTGCCCCTTCACGTAAAAAAGCAAAGAACCGGTCGTTGACCGGTATTTCTGGATATGCAGCATAGCTGGTTGCAGCATAGTAATTAAAAATCGTGATGATCCTGTCGCGATCACGGTCACTGACTTCGCGGATGATTACTTCCTCATTCATGTGCTGATTATCGTTATTCATAGAAAAAACCCGAGTTGACTGACAGATGATTGTTTTTTTCAAGGGTTCTTTATTTTTTAGGATTGGGTTTTGCAATCCCATTTGAGAAAAGTTCAGGGATTTTAAAAAAAGACCTGTTTAAAAATAAGGCCCATTTTTCCCGGTATGATCGGATAGTACCATATCTTCACCATTCACTCTATAGAATCTGGCATTCTTAAGCAGAATGAAGTATTCCGATTCCTGTTCCATTACTCCCGCGGGCTCACTGCAGTACTCTGACAGGTTTTTTTAACTGGTTTATCCTAAAGTGTTTTCGTCAGCCTTCCATAATCCCATGTAAGGATTACAGCTGTCGTATCCGCTGAAACTCCCGTTATTGTAAAATGTCAGCTGAATGCCGGTTAACCGGACAGGGACTTTGGGAGTTCCATCGATAATCAATGCTTTTACATACTATGGTCTGACCAGCGATGAAGAATCGTTGCCGTTTGCTGAAACGACAGGAGAATTAGTTTGTGGAGTATTTTTTAAATCGGGTGTCTTTCCCGGGAGATAACCTGTGCAACCGGCAGCAAGGATACATCCCGCCATCACGAGGGTTATTACCTTACCTGAATATTCCATATAAGTCATCCCTGCTCATCAGAGTTATTTCTTCCTTCGGAGGTGCAGGTTTCATTCAATCCTGAGTGCATTCCCAATCGTGCAAACAGGCAGGTATTTTTCTGATCATCAGTCCTGGTGTGAAGGACTACTGATCCAATGCTTTTCTTTTTTTTTGAAAAAAATGTCCACCGAGTAATAAAATTCTTATTTCCCGATTTTTACCAGCATCTCTTCCAGGGAAGGATACCGTGACTCGATCTTTTCCACTTTCCCACCTGCATCCGCAATAAGTCCGGTGCATTCGTTGAGCTCGCTTATATCCTCTGCATCGCAGGTGTAGAACCCTTCTTCTTTCCGGTAAGTTTTTGAATGCCCTATAAGTTTACCCGGATCGTCAATCGAGAAGAAGATAGTATAGGTCAATGTACCAAACTGGTCGCGAAGCTGATTCATATTCCCGAAAGCGACCATTTTTCCGCGTTTGAGGATCATCACCTTATCACAGATTGCCTCGACCTGGTAAAGGTTATGTGCCGAGAGCACGATCGTTTTGCCCTCCTTTTTAAGCGTGCGCAGGTAATCGGCAATGAATCGCGAAGTCATCGGATCAAGCCCGCTCGTAGCCTCGTCATATACGAGAAATTTCGGGTCATGGATGAGCGAGCGGGCGATTGCCACCTTCCGTTTCATCCCCTTGCTGAATTCACCGATCTTTTTCCCGTCAGGCTCAAGTGACAGCGCAGCGAAAAGCTGGTTTGACCGGACCCGTATCTCCTGCGCTGAAAGACCGTAAATCTCACCGAAGAACGCGAGGTAATTCTCGGCAGTCATTGTTTCATAGAGCCGTGACTCTTCGGGCAGGTAGCCAAGAGTTGCCTTCAGGGCAACCGGGTTTTTTATTACATCAATATCGTTGATGAACAATTCGCCGGATGTTGGCGTAATCAGACCTGAGATAATCTTGAGGAGCGTGGTCTTTCCCGCCCCGTTATGCCCGATTATGCCGAAGATCTCACCATCTTCAAACTCAAAACTCACATCAGCCAATGCAGGAAAGGTATCGAAGTTTTTCATCAGGTTGTGGGCAGTGATCATGAGCGGTTTCCTTCTCGATCAGACTTACCCGGAATGTGACATATACCTTGGGATGCAGGCATTCCCTTCATATTGACCCGGATTCAAACCCACGTTTTTAATCCTGCATGTCCGGCACAGCAAGGCAGGGCTTGCCGGATAGTTGGAAGCGGGATCAGGAATGATCAGGAATCTTTTTCCTGCAATACCGTGAGAGGACAAAAAGTACGATGTCAACACCGATGAGTATTTGACCAATACCCAATACAACTCTGTACTCAACCATTCTGTGCCCTGGTTAAAACAATACCATTAAATGACAACTGTTAACGTCAGATCAAGAAAGGACGGCTCATGAGCACGCTTACCGACATCGCCACTATCGCACGATGGGAAGTGAAGAAATCCTTCTCCATGATGAGCCGGGATGTCCTGCCAATTTCTATCATCCTTTTTGTCCTGCTCGTTCTGGTGACCGGTTTTTCCTCCCAGACCGGATTACACCTGCAGGACGGAATGTACGAAGTAGGCGTTGCTGATCCCCAGATTGCCCAGCTCCTTGCCGGCGATGCAAGGTTCTCCGTTTATCTGCTTGATGCACCTCTCCTGAACGCAAACAGGAACTCTTTCGATCTCATCATAGTCCAGGGAACAGTGTACAGCAGCGCAACCGAAAAGGCCACTGCCGCACAAAAAACCCTTGAACGCGATTATTCGAAATATGTCAACAGCATCTACAATACAGAAAATGATCTCTTTGCTGCATATCCCCTCTGGATCGATACCCAGAGCGTAAAAAGCGAACTCACCTTTCTGGCAACCCAGAGCGGACAGTATGTCAGCGCTGCCCCACGTCGGATCGCTCCGGTGCCAGAAGGTGAAGTGAAAAATGTTCCTACTCCGTCGCCAACACTTGCGATCTCACAAGAAGAGCTTCGCCAGAAACTGGTCCAGTCGAATGCAAAGAACTCCCAGATCTCACGCTACACTGAGGTGCTCTCAACAACTGACAGCTCGATGGGCGATTTCAAGACACCATCCCAGCTCTCCCCCCCGCTTCCATTTGATTCCATCATCCTTGTCTTCATCTTCATCTTCCCGCTCTACTTTACCTCACAGTTCTTTATGATGAGCATCATGAACGAACGCATCGAGCGCAAGGGTGAGATCCTCCTCTCCACCCCTCTCAGGACATCGTCAATTATCATCGGCAAGGCACTCCCGTATTTTTTCGGTATGGTTGTCATATGCGCCGGACTGACGTTGTACATCAGGGCATCCCCGGTTATCATTTTTCCCCTTGTCCCGGTTATCTTCTTTTTCCTTGCCAACGCCCTGCTCATCGGTATGCTCTCACGCAGTTTCAAAGAACTTTCGTTTATTTCGATCTTCTTCTCAACTGTTGCAACCTCCTACCTCTTCTTCCCGAGTATCTTTGCCAATGTCCACGTTATCAGCCTCATCTCCCCCCTAACCCTTATCGTTCTCACCATCCAGGGTTCTGCCTGGACGATCACCGATTACCTCTACTCTACCTCACTTTTCTGGCTGACCGGTGCTGTACTCTTCTATATCGGCACCAGAAATTTCAAGGACGAACGGCTCTTTTCCGAAAAGCGACTTGTATCCCGCGTTCGGGAATTCCTGTCGGAGATCCTTTCTCAGAAATATCCGTTCATTTCACTCTTTTTGTTAAGCATATTCTCTATCCCCTTCATTTTCATGGTGCAGTTGATGTGCCTTGTACTCTTTTTCAATCTCCCCATGCCGTACTCGCTGGTGTTCCTGCTTCTGTTCTCGGCATTGATTGAGGAGGTCGCAAAGAGTGTGGGCATTTACACGGTCTATATCCGTGATCCTCAATTCCTCACTTGGAAAAACCTTCTGCTGGCCTGCGCAGCAACCGCAATCGGATTTCTGGTCGGGGAAAAACTGCTCCTTTTTGCCACACTCGCCCAGATTTCAGATTCAGTCTTTGGCAGCATCCTCTTTTTATCACTGGGATCTCTCTGGCTGCCGTTGCTCCTTCACTTTGGCTGTGTGCTCATCGTTGCCTGTTGCCTGAAAGTCTGGGGTAAAAAGGGTTTTATTCCCGGAATTGCGATCGCCATGGTTGTGCACTGCCTGTATAATCTTTATTTCATTCTTGGGTGGATCGGATGAGGTCAAAACACCTGTCAATTATTGCAAAAAAGGAGTTCCGGGGTCTCATGAACGAGAGGACCATTCTTCTGGCGGTTTTGCTCCAGCTCTTCATCGCCATGTTCTCATCGTTTCTTATGGTTGGGCTCACTTCTATGTATGACCCGTCTTCACTCTCGAAATATTCCCGTTCACGGTACAGTATTGGCTATGCAGGAAATGAGTCCCAGTTACTCACCAATCTCCAGACAAGCCCGGATTTCCGCGTCTACCAGATGGATCTATCGACCGCTGTAGCAGCTCTTAAGGAGCGCAAACTGGCTGCTGTCATCTATGTGCCCGATACCCGGCCGGACGCACCGGAACCGGTCAAGATAACACTCTATTCGCTGCAAAATGATCTCCAGACTGCTATCGTGGAGGTAAAGCTCAGGGATATTTTCCTGAAATATGAACAGGATTTGCGGGAGATCCGTGCAGACCGTTTGAAGCAGGAGATTGTCCCGATTCAAGTCCCTGCAACGAGCGGGGGCGGGGACTTCTATGAATTTGTGTACGGCCTGCTGATCCCACTCCTGGTCTTTATGCCGGCAATTATCGCATCAGCACTTGTCATCGACCTGATCACTGAAGAATACCAGCAAGAAACGCTCGAAACGCTTATTTCAACGCCAATTACTTTTGGAGAGATAGTCTGGGGGAAAGTTATTGCGTGTGAGGTGCTTGTGCCCATACAGGCAGGTCTATGGCTGGTTCTCCTGATGATCAATGGTATCGCGATCCTCAATTCAGGATTGATCCTGCTCCAGGTGACTGTAACATCACTGATCCTGATCCTGCTGGGAACCCTGACTGCACTGCATTACCGTGAACGTACCGCAGCACAGTTCATCTTTTCCACAGCTCTTGTTGTTGTCATCCTGTTTGCCCTTGCCTTGCCATCAAACCCCCTTAACCTGCTGACACGGCTTGCTGTGGGAACAGCTGCGGGGGAGCAATGGCTTGTGCTCGGTATCACCGTCGGCATTGTCATTGTTCTCGGTTATATTACGCACTGGTATGCAGAAAAAATCGGGAAAACGCACCAGACAGGTTAAAAAAAAGAAATTGATCTTTTAGTAATAAGGCAACTCAATCGGTTTATCAAATATCCTGTAGGTTTTCCCTGAGCTGGTGAGGAAAACAACAACCTGGTCACTACCCCTGGTACCGGCCATAACCAGCTCGTCGCCACGGCGAGGCTTTCTTGCACCATCGTTTAAGTACTGCTCTTCAACCTGACCGTCAGAACGGGTAACCCGCATCATGATATTCTGGACAAATACCTCCCCTTCACCCCCGTTATAGAGCAGGTGGATAGATGCGTCTGGACGCTGTTTCTCAACCTGAATATTAACATATTGTCCGGGAGGAAGGGTTTCGACCGCAACCGGTGTCGATACCACCGTGGCAGTAGAGGAGGATGTGACCAGGGTCGGGGAAGTTGTGGAAACTGTTGTTTCCTGGGGTTTTATCTCCGCCTGGGTCGGACTGGTACAACCTGCAGAGAGCGCACAGAGCACAAGCCCGAATGTTACTACCAGAATTGCGGTGTATTTCATAAAGAATGCTTTATTTTTTTTTATATTTCTGATTTGCGCTCTGCAATAGAGATGACAGTTGTTTGTTCTTAATGTCCGGTTTTTTTTGAGCTGTACACAGTTCCGGGCAGCAAAAATGCATGAAATGGCAGAAAAGAACAGTTAAATTAAAAAGGACACCCGGATTAAGTTTACATATCAGGAGTAAAAGGGAATGTTCTGTCCAAAATGTGGAAAAGAGACTGATGCATTAGGAAAATTCTGTCAATGGTGCGGAGCGGATATTGTGTCGACACCGTTATCACCCATCTCCACTCCTGAAGAGGAGGATGGGCCTGATGTCGGGGTATATGCCGGCCTTGGCCGGAGATTTATTGCCTGGATTGTTGATACAGTCCTCATACTTCTTATCGGGATAATCGTAATTACCTTTTTTTCCCTCATAAACGGGTTAAGATATGCATACTACCTCTTGGTTCAGCGGGCTCCGATCGATGCCCTTACGGAAGCTGGAACTGTTGACGCTGCGGTTTTACCGATTATTACATCGCTGGGTATGCTCATCGTTATCATTCCGTGGCTCTACTATGCCGGCTTTGAGTCTTCACGCAGCCAGGCAACACCCGGTAAATTGCTGATGCATATCATGGTAACTGACCTTGAGGGGAACAAACCCACGTTCGCACGCGCTACGCTTCGTCAATTTGTAAAAATCATCTCTGCGTTAATTTTTTTTATCGGATTCCTCATGATCGGCCTTACCGAGAAACGGCAGGGCCTCCACGACAAGATTGCCGGTTGTCTCGTACTCCTTCAGGAATAAAAATTTCTTTTTTTTCAAATTTTTCCGGAATGCACACCTTGTAATGGGATGGCCAAACGGGAAAATATATTAACGGTATTTGATCTTCATCCAGAGTAAGAAAAGGACAAGACCTAAGGTAATGATATTTGCTGCTATGATGGGAAAGGAGTTGATCCAGATCCCATACACAGTCCAGAGGAGCATTCCCCCAGCAAAGAGCAGGAGCATTGCAAGCGAGAAATCTTTGGTTTCTTTAAGTTTCCAGGTACGGATCACCTGCGGGACAAACGAGATGGTTGTAAGGGTTCCGGCAAGGTAGCCGGCAAGAGCTATAGTGTCCATACGATTTCTCCGGTATAATTGTTCCTGTTATAATTTAAAGCGGCAGGGGCATCCTTTTGGTCCTGATACGGGTTGCATTCAGGATATTTATTTTTTCTTCGTGCAAGCGTGCAGTATTTTCCATGGTTACTCACCATCTCATACGATGAGAGATAAAGGGAAAAGCAGAACGGGTGAGCAGTGCGAAAGTGAATAAAAAGGCCAGGGCCGAGATTCGAACCCGGGTCGGAGGATCCACAGTCCTCTAGGATAACCAACTACCCCACCCTGGCAAATGTCCCTTTTACATTTGCACCGGACTCTGATTAATGTATCCTTGCAGATCCATCGCCTGAAAGGGAATGCCGGTGTTTTTGAGTGCAGGAGCAGTCACCGTGAATCATAAGGTGATTATTAATAGGGTCAGGTGTCCATTACATATCAGGTGGCTCTGAACACAATTCCTAAAAACTGAGGCGTGACACATCATGTAATTGTGCACCGGGAATTGGGATTTTTTCTTGCATCAGAGCGGGCACGAGGGGGCTTGGAGATGGCGGAGAACCCGAAGATCAGGACGCCTATTGTCTGCGTAATGGGACATGTTGATCATGGGAAGACCTCTCTTTTGGATCGTATACGCGGGTCCTCTGTTGTCAGTTCTGAAGTCGGAGCGATTACCCAGCACATCGGAGCGACAATAGTCCCCATAGAAGCGATCCGATTGATGAGCGGGACGATGGGAAAATCCATCAACATCCCCGGGTTGTTATTCATCGACACTCCGGGTCATCACGCATTCACCACCCTGCGGGCACGCGGTGGGGCATTAGCTGACATGGCAATCCTTGTGGTCGATATTAACCAGGGGTTCCAGCCCCAGACGATCGAGGCACTTCAGATCCTGCGAACCTGCCGGACACCATTTGTCGTCGCTGCGACAAAAATTGACCGGATCCATGGCTGGCGTGTGTTCGAGAACGAATCGTTCCTGACATCCTTTACCAGGCAAAACGACCGGGTGAAAGGGGATGTTGAGAACAAGACCTACGAAATTGTGGGTAGGCTATCCGAACTTGAGTTCTCGGCAGACCGGTTCGACCGGGTATCTGATTTCAAGCGAAACCTGGCAATTGTGCCGGTCAGTGCCCATACCGGCGAAGGTATTTCTGATCTCCTGCTGGTAATGATCGGGCTTGCCCAGCGGTATATGGGAGAAGAACTTGCACTTCTGGTCGAAGGTCCGGGCGCTGGTACCGTACTTGAAGTAAAGGAAGAACGGGGTCTTGGGACCACTCTCGACGTGATCCTGTATGACGGGACGCTGGCGATTGGTGATGAAATTGCTGTCGCAACTCAGGATGATGTGGTGGTGACGAAAGTACGGTCGCTCTTAAAACCCCGCCCTATGAAAGAGATCCTCATAGAAGACCGGTTCGATCGGGTGAAGTCTGTGGCAGCAGCGGCAGGGATCAAGGTCACCGCTCCGAACCTCGAGAGCGTGATTGCAGGATCGCCATTTTTTGTGATCCGTGGCAACCGGGAAGAAGTCGAAGCAAAGATAAAAAAAGAGATGACTGAGATCCACGTCAACCTTGCCGAAGAAGGCATTGTGATTAAGGCAGATACTATCGGAGCCCTGGAAGCACTTTGCAAGGAACTTGAAGGAAAGGGTATTGGCGTAATGAGGGCAGAGGTCGGGCCGGTGAGCCGACACGACCTGATTGATACGGAAACTATCAAAAACCCGGTTTTTCGTGTACTTCTCTCGTTTAATACCCAGATCCTTCCTGACGCTGCTGATATGATCAAAAACCCCCTTTACACGCAGGTAAAAGTGTTTGAGGGGAGAGTAATCTATCAGCTGATTGACCAGTATCTTGCGTGGCGGGACGAACAGAAACGACTCCTGGAAAAACAGCGTTTTGAGCATATCGTTATGCCGGCAAAGATCCGGCTTCTTCCCGATTGTGTTTTCCGGCAAAGCAACCCGGCGGTAGTCGGGGTGCGGGTGCTTGGCGGAAAGCTGCGCAGCGATGTGAACCTGATAAAAACCGACGGGAAGAAAGTGGGGCATCTCAAATCCATGCAGCTCCGTCAGGAATCCATTCGGGAAGCCGATGCCGGACTCGAAGTTGCCATCTCGATTGAGGGGGTAACTGTCGGACGGCAGCTGAATGTGGGGGATGATTTGTTTGTGGACATTCCGGAGCGTCATGTGAAGGTTCTCGAACGTGAGATGCTCAAAACGCTGAATGTGAGCACGCAGGAAATTCTTGGCGAGTTTACGACAATGAGGCGGAAAGGGGATCCCTTCTGGGGCAAATGACACCCTACAGTTCGCGACAGACGCGAGGGTTTAATAGCGTACCAGTATAATAAAATGGGTACTTCTCATGTGTGGGCGAAATTGCCGGCAGCCAGAGACGTGAAAAAATCCAATACCTGGGTTTTTTTGATGAAAAACAATACGGAGCATAAAAAATGGCAGAGTTAAAAATCGTTGTGTCTGACCCAAAGACCGGTCGCGCTTATAATGTAGACGCAAGCGGCGGCGCTGCTGGCGCTATCGTGGGCAAACGTATCGGAGAGGAAATCGACGCTGGTGCAATGGGACTTGCAGGCTACAAAATCCTGATCACCGGTGCATCTGACCGGACAGGAATTCCTGCAAAAAAGAGCCTGCCGGGTGCAGGGCGCAAAAAACTGCTCATGACAGCCGGTGTCGGGTTCCATCCGACAATGGAGGGAGAACGAAGGAGAAAGACGATCCGATCAAACGAGATCACGGCTGACTTCGTTCAGATAAATGCCCGCGTTACCTCTTATGGAGATAAAACCCTTGAAGAACTCTTCCCGAAGGTCGAGGGAGAGAAAGCAGAGAAGAAGGTAAAAGCCGGCAGAAGATAATATTCAATTTTTTTTTTTTGGTTTTTTATTTCTTTTTAATCGTTTTAATCCATAAAAAAGAGAGAAGAGAATCATCAAAGCTTATAGGTTACACTGGCTGTACCAAATGGCGTTGAGTTCTTTGCAGAAACTAAAGATTTCCCGTCTTTCCAGAGTTCAACGGTGATATCATGCCTGGTCGATCCATCTTCTTTTTTGAAGGTGGCAGAAACGTTTCCCGTCGCATTGATGATTTCATAGAGCTTATCACCGGAATTTCTCACATTCTGCATCTCGTTATTCATGCCATACGTTCCTGAAAAGCCACCGATGTAGCTGACTTTGACAAATACTCCGGTGACCGGTATAGTAACCTGTTTTGTCGGCTTTACGGTAATATTCACGGGTGCCTGCGTCTTGGTGCCCGTTGGTACTGTAGTAGTCTGTGGCGTCGATTGATCACTTAAACAGCCACTTATCAATACAATTCCTGTCAGAGACAGAATTACCAGGACTACAACCCATTTTCTCATCATTCATATCCCTCTTCCGAAAATACTTGCAGCAATACCAAAGGTGTGTGCCATAGATCCTTTCTGTTTTTCGTCATGAATTTACCTCATCACACTTGCATGGAGATATATAAGCGATAAATAAGCGAAATACTTTGTTGTTATAAGTCCGGTTTTAAAAAATTCGGTCAGGAGTGAAAAGATCAGACCTTGTAAAAGAGATTACCCTTTTTTCACGCTTGAGATGAGCGCTTCTCTGAGATCTTTAAAAGGAACATTGTATTTTTTTGCGAGGAGAACCAGTGCTGCAGCCGGGAGAAGATTCCCGTCAAACCGCTCTTTAATGATCCGGTTCATTTCAGAAACGACTTCGGTTTCCTGCACTCCCTGTGCTTGTGCAATCCTGCCAATCAGTTCCTGAGACGGATCATTGCGCTCAAAAATCGAAGAGGTAGGTTTGAACCCAACGGGTATGGTAATCTCGGTGATATCAAAGCGGGGAGAGAACACACCATTTACCTGACCGAGAAGACCCTCTTCTTCAGCCCGCTGGAGGAGCAGATTCGCCTGTTCCGTGCTCATCCACTTACGGTCAAGTGCGAAATAATAGACCAGCTCATTCTTTCTCATGCCGGTTTTCCGGGTGTGTTTGAAAGGTGCTGCAACCGTGGTTCGGATAGTCACTTTGAGGCACCCAGAAGGATATTTTTCAGGTCCAGCGCGTCCAGTCCCTCGCCGCGCCCTTCCTTTGCAATATCAATGTCGGTCCTTGATACCTGGTCAGTCAGTCTGACATAGAAGACGTCATTTGCAAGGGGAACCTTTCCCCCGCCGCGAAGTGCTAGCGCAAGCAAAGATACCTGCAAATCAACCGCCTCAGTAATTACACCCGGACGCAGGATATCAGGCATAATGTCCCCGAATGTCGCCCTGTCAACGGCAATCTTCACCCTTGTCTTTACTTTCACCAGTTCCTTTCCGGTCGTCTTGGTGGACTCCGCATTATCCAGACCTGCGATATGTTTCAGCGTTTCGTTAAACGGCATGCCCATTGCAAATGACAGGTCCACCCGCTGGGGGAAACGATAATAGATCCTTCGCATAATTAGACTATGTGCGGGTCTTAAAGAAAAATGATTGCTGAATACTGGATTAAACACACACTGCCGGAAGTGTGAGAGGACTTTTTTTTACATTACATAACTGACTTGATTCTTAAAAATTTTAATTCCTGTTACTAAACTTTAAGATCAAGGGAAAAACTCATCGAGATGTTATCTGTATTTTCTTCCACCGACAGGAAAAGTCGGGATTGGAGGACAGTATGCCGCTTGTCAAAATTTACCTGGATAAAGGTTCACAGCATGCGAAGCAGCGAGCAGATCCCGCACGGAAGATCACTGATCTCATCGTCAAGGAGACGGGAATGCCCCAACAATACACCTGGGTGATGATTCACGAAATCCCGGAAGAGGACTGGATAGCCGATTACCTGACGGTCACCGAACTAAAAGCAAAATTATCAGGAGCAAGGAAGTAAAAAATACTGATTCCCAACCAGGAAAAGATATTCCCTGCTTCCTAATGATACAACAATGGTGGTCGGGGTATCGACCACCCCTTAAAATTAAAAGAAGCCCTGTCTCCATTCTTACAGTTTCCGGTCAGCGCACAATGCCCTATGATTTAATGCGCTCACTTTTTTACAAAAGAAATAATGCAATCTCATGAAGGGAGAATGCAGGTATATGGTATAATTGACAAAAAATTTTATCGTTTGTAAATAGGGGGTGGTTATTCGAGTAACACGGCGTTTATGACGCCATCCTGACCCGGGCGGCTCATGATACGGGCATTCCCGATCTCAGTCTTGATGATTGCACCTTTTGTCAGAAGATTTCTCCGCACGTAGTTCGGGTTCGCCCCATTTTCAACAACGCTCGTGATTATAACCTTTTTGCATTCGCCGTTCGTGAGATTGGTCACATTTGCATAGCTTGCACGGAGAGCACGGACTTTCTGGTTTGCACCAGTAGTGCGGATATTCTTTCTCCGGTCTTCACCGATGTGGGTATCTGCTGGGGCGAGCCCGATCTCCGTTCTTCGCTTCATCTGTGCCGGGCGGCGCCTGCCACCAGTCACCTTACGTACTGATTCTCCCTGCCATTGCATGATGTCACTCTCAATAATTTCTGCGGAAACCTGTCCCGAAGATGGTGCTCTATATATTCCCTTCAGAATTATTTATAGTATTTCCCGATCGCTTTCATTATCCTGGCAGACTTCTATGATCAGCGAAGCCCGTTTTTATCTATCCCGTAAATGCCCGGCATAGAAAAAATCAGGAGATTTTTATCCCTGCATAAGATAATCGATTTTTAAATTTTTACGAGAGAATTGTTGCAAGAAGTTCAGCAATACCATCTCCGGTTTTCAGGTTGGTTCTGAAAACGGGCATTCGTGGATTGTACCGGTGTATATCTGATTCCATCCGGTCCAGGTTTGCTCCAACCAGAGGGGCAAGATCAACCTTGTTGATCACCCCGATCGTGCAGTCACGGAACATCATCGGATGCTTGTTTACCACATCATCGCCTTCCGTTGAACTCACAATAACAATTCGCTTTTCTGCCCCAAGACGGAAATCCGTCGGACAGACCATATTACCCACGTTCTCAATAAACAGGATATCGATATCATTGAGCGGCAGATGTTCGATCGCATGTTCAACAAGGTGGGCATCAAGATGACATTCCTTGCCGGTATTTGCATTAAAAGCGGGGATACCCAGCGCCACAATCCGCTTGAAATCATCGTCACCAAACACATCGCCTGCAATAGCACCCGCACGCAACCCTTTTTTCTTAAGCAGGGGGACAAGTCGCTCAATGAGTGCAGTTTTTCCTGAACCAATGGCTCCCAGAAGGTCAAATGCTCGGATCGCATGGTCTTTTAAGAGCTTTGCATTATTGTCTGCAAGGGTGTTGTTGACGTCGTAAATATCTTTCTCTATCCTGACGTCGATATGATGCATAGTACAAGGTACGAGCGTACACTGTTTATACCTTGACCCACAAATTCTCCTGCAATGGCACAAGGCGAGTCCATATTGTATCCCTGCTACTTCAACGCGGCTTATTCACGTCGTCAGGGGCGGAGAGTAGCACGGAGTCGCGGGGTAAAGGCGCCGGTGATCAGTGATCTCGAACGCGCATTGAAACGCGCCGGTATACCATTCAGGATTGAAGAACACCACCATCCTGCCCACTGGATGCGGCGGGAGGGTCGTATTGTTGCAGAATGGCACGACAGCAAAGAGGCACTCATCAGGAAAGTTGCGCAGAGACTGGAGGTGAAAAGATGAGAGGTTCGTATGATCTACATACCCATTCCATCCTTTCTGATGGTGATATGCTCCCCATCGAATTAATCCGCCGGATGGCAGTCCTTGGGTACACAACGGTTGCAATTACCGATCATGTTGATGCATCCAATACCAACTCTGTCATCGAATCTCTCGTTCAGGTTCGGGATTCCGCAAAGATTTATGGAGTGAAATTGCTCTGCGGAGTTGAGATTACCCATGTTCCCCCCTCTCAGATAGCCGATATGGCAAAAACAGCAAAAACTGCCGGGGCCGACATTGTCATTGTCCATGGAGAAACACCGGTTGAGCCGGTGGCGGCAGGTACGAACCATGCAGCATGCGGGTGCAAATACGTTAACGTGCTGGCACACCCCGGACTCATCACCCTTGAAGATGCACTTCTCGCCGCAAAGAATGGTGTTGCCCTTGAGATCACTTCGCGCGGCGGGCATAACCGGACAAATGGCCATGTAACTCAGGTGGCACGCGAAGCAGCATGCCAGCTCGTGGTGGATTCAGACGCGCACGCACCCCATGACCTTCTGGACGAGCGCGCGAAATTTGTGGTAGCAAAAGGGGCCGGTCTTACTGATGCTGAGTGCAAACAGGTTATATCTTTAAATATCGACCAGTTTCTCGATTCCTGAAATTTCTATTTATACCTTTTCTCAATATTTAAATACTAGTGCGTCTTTCATATATAGATTACTAAATTAATTCGTAGTATCGTATCCTTGTGGGTGTTAAGTGAAAGTTGTTGGTCGAGCGATGAGCACCATTGGCAATCGGATGCTCATAATTCAGTGCGATGCTGCACAGCTTCCCCCATTGTACAGCGAAGTGACTGATCGCAGGATGAAACCTGTGGGAAAGATTCTGGACCTCTTTGGCAATGTCAAAACACCCTACGCGGCCGTTCTCTGTCGGGAAAAATGTAACGTCCAGCCGAATGAAAAGCTCTTCGCAAAATGAAGACATAACACACGGGATACCCCGGTTCGAGTATTAAAAAAAATAAAAAACTGGTGATTGTGAATGCAGGAAATTGAAAAATTAAAAGTCCTTCAGAGCGAACGGGAAGCTCTCAAATTACGCACGAAGGGAAAAGAGACCGAGAAGAAGGCTGAAAACCATACTGAAACGGTCTGCCCCGAGTGTGGAGGCAGACAGCTTGTCCATGACTATGAACGGGCAGAACTGGTCTGCCAGGGATGCGGTCTGGTAATTGATGGTGATTTCATTGACCGCGGTCCTGAGTGGCGTGCGTTCGATCACGACCAGCGCATGAAGCGCTCACGTGTCGGGGCTCCCATGACGTTTACGATCCACGACAAAGGTCTTTCAACGATGATCGACTGGCGTAACCGCGACTCGTATGGCAGGGCAATATCATCGAAAAACCGTGCACAGCTCTACCGGCTTCGCAAATGGCAGCGCCGTATAAGGGTCAGTAATGCGACTGAGCGCAACCTTGCATTCGCCCTTTCAGAACTTGATCGTATGGCATCTGCACTCGGTCTGCCCAGAAACGTCCGAGAGACTGCAGCAGTTGTTTACCGTGATGCGGTGGACAAGAACCTGATCCGGGGGCGCAGTATTGAAGGTGTTGCAGCAGCAGCTCTTTATGCAGCATGCCGCCAGTGCAATGTACCCCGTACTCTTGATGAGATCGCTGAAGTATCCCGTGTATCCAGAAAAGAGATAGGCAGGACTTACCGGTTCATCTCCCGGGAACTCGGGCTCAAACTTCTCCCGACTTCACCTATAGATTACGTTCCCCGCTTCTGCTCCGGGCTTTCACTCAAGGGTGAAGTGCAGAGCCGTGCCGTGGAGATTCTTCGTCAGGCAGGAGAACGCGAATTAACAAGCGGCAGGGGCCCGACCGGTGTTGCCGCAGCCGCGATTTATATCTCATCTATTCTTGGCGGTGAACGGCGCACCCAGCGCGAAGTGGCTGAAGTGGCTGGCGTCACAGAAGTCACAATAAGGAACAGATATAAGGAACTGGCAGAAAAATTAGATATCGAGATTATTCTCTGATATCATTCATTTTTGGGCTCGTAGATCAGGGGTAGATCGTTACGTTCGCAACGTAAAGGCCGCGGGTTCAATTCCCGCCGGGTCCATGAAATTACAAATATTTTACTTTTTCAGTAAACAAAGAAAAAAAGAAATGTTATTTTTCTATTCATTGTCACATCCTTGCTTTTCAGGGTAGCTTTTTAATCGTGCAACCGTCTGATTAAAGATAACATTTTATTGCATGGGTGAACTGGTAATGGGTTTTTTTCGGATTGGCAGGTCACATGATATTGTAGTAAATCAGCCTTTTCTTTTTTAAATTCAAAGAGGTGTTTTACTATTTCCCATGCAATTTTTTTCCTTTGAATTTTTTATCCGCTGCTGAATTTTTTCTTTTCCGAACATCTTTTCTTTTTCTTGGTTCCTGCTGTCTTTTTCATAACGACACCAAAACCGATATAAGACCCGGCTGAACAATAATGATGATATTAATTATTTTTACTACCCGTAAAAACAATCGAAGGGAAACTATGGTCAGCTTAAATAATACCAAAAAATCATTTGTTCTTATACTGTTAGCTGCAATGCTGTTTGTAATACCTTCAGCTGCAATCAACACTACCATTTATGGGGACACCGCAGGTTTCAATCCCGATCTGCACACGGATACATTCACTATCGTGTATTCTCTCCCGGGTTCGTCGGGAGCTGATCTCGACACCAGCGTTTTGAAATATACCGACCCATTGGTTGATATTATCTTCATGGGGGGTGAGGATACATTCAGTCCCGCAACAGCATCACTACTGGAACAGGCAGTTGCATCCGGAAAGATCTTTGTGGTGAGCAATAAAAATTACCAGAAGTTTGATTCCAGTCTGCCTGCCACCAGCAAGGGTTCCGCAGAGGATGGATTGTATTTTTTCGTCACCGATCCAGATACACCTCTTTCGAAAACAATTTTTAATGGAATACCTGCGAACTTTTCCAATACTGACCCACTTTCAGAGCGTTCCCGTACAAAGGCAAAAGATGGCTCGGTGACACTCCTGAGTTATGATACGGGGGATCCTGCCCTGCTCTATTGGAAATACGGGAACGGGTATGTCATTGAATGGACACCGGGATCAAACAGCAGATTTCTGAACAGCACGGAAGCTGACCTTGTCAATCAACGTTTGATCACATTTCTTATGAAACAAAAGGTACCGAAAACAACTGCCGCAACCCCTTCTCCTACGCAATCGAATTTGGGCAGTGTCTCAGTGTATTCATCACCCCTTGGGGCTAGTGTCTTGATTGATGGAAGGTACTATGGAACCACACCGGCAAACCTGACAGACATCCAGCCGGGTAATCATATCATCAGGCTGACGTTGAGCGGATATTACGACTACGAAGGTACGATCTATGTGCTCGCTGGTCAGACAACACATGCCTACGGGACTCTTCCACCCTTAAACCAGGTCATCTCACCAACCGTTACTCCTGTAGCAACGCCGATTATTGTTACGGTCCCGGTAACCGCAGAACCCACGCCAAAACAGGGAGCTTTTGAAAACCCGGGTGTGATAGCGGCCATAATCGGGGTTCTTACTGCAACAATCGGAGCAATCGCCACGATTTTTTCCCATATATCCAAGGCAAAAAAAGATTAAGGGTTGCGTTTTCTGGTATAAAATCACCTCTTTTTTATCGACCGCAGATAATGTACCTGTAGATTCTGACCGGACAATTTTTTTAAAAAAGAACAGTAACAACTATATGGAATCCGCAGAAAAACAGTATACCGCAACTTTTATTCAAGGGGCTCGTAGATCAGGGGTAGATCGTCACGTTTGCAACGTGAAGGCCACGGGTTCAAATCCCGTCGAGTCCATTTTTTTCGCCATTTAAAAAATCAATCGATCCAGTCGAGTGAGACCCGGGGTTTTTCCTGCTCGCCACTCTTTTGTAACTTTTCTTTTACTTTTTTTACCGCAAGGATGGCAGGCGATGTGTTTTGTTCATACTGCCCATAATCCATATAATCCCGAGTGATTCGGTCATCACCAGCCGGTGAGATCTCGTTGAAGGGAGGTGCCAGTTCTGTCTGAACCGGGCCCGATAAATTTTCGATGAGGATTGTATCATCACCCTTTGGGGATATATTGTCTGGCGGGTGAACCGGTTCCTGTACGTTAAGAGATGGTGGTGCAATTTTCCTGAACTCCCCGGGAACAGGTGCGGTATCAGGTAATTCATGTGAATTTCCTGACCGGTACATAAGGAAGTCCACAAATTCTTCAACCTCTTTTCGCTGTTCAGGAGACAATCTGTCCAGTTTACTCTCCAAAGATTCCATGAGATGTGCCAAAGAGTTAGCTGATAATAAAATATCTTTCATTCATCTTATTTATAGTCGATAACCTGCTGTATGACAAACTTCTGGTCGTCTTTCCTGTCAACTATCGCGTCTTGCCCAAAGAGATATAAGGCAGGTACAATTGAATCATCCTGTTTAAAAAAAAGTGCCACTCTTAGGGTTGGAGGGAGCTTTAATATCTCCCAGGCACAGTCCGCATCAGATTATTCCAGATTTACGGAGTAACAGACCACACCCGGTATACAACGATACTGACGCAAGAATGATACCACACCACAAGAGGATAAAACCGGTATCTCCGGAAACCAATGCATCCCAGAATTTTGTTATAAATAACACTATCCCGAGAGTTATGACGATCAATCCACCATAAATAATGACGATCGCACCGAAACCCTGAGCGACCATATCATCCATATTCACTAGTGGGTAATCAGTCTATATGAACTCCGCCGTTCCGATACGTTCGGTCTCAGCATCGTTAATCAAGATACAGGGCCAGCAGCTCGTCATAAAGACGTACTGCATTATCTTTGGTAGGGGGGACTGACGGAAATCCCTTATACTTCTTTGCAAGAGGGATATCCTCCGTCAGGTTGAGCTGGTACTGACTTTTCGAATAAAACCAGCCCATCTTTTCGTAATAATAGGAAAGATATTCCTGTTCAGGTTGTCCCGGTGTCGGAATAAAGAGTCCATGACGTTTATTGAGTTCCGCAAGTTCCATCATTGAAGTATAACCCGAGCGGCAGATTACAAACTTCGCCTGGTTCATGAGACGTATTTTTTCCTCCGTAGTTGCATAGGAGATAAGCGTGCATCGGTCAGAGACTGTTCGTGTCGTTGTTTTTTGCGGACTGCCCAGCAATGCTATCGTAGACCCGTCAAGATCGGACAGCATAGGGGTGAGTATCTCCTCAAGACGTGTTCTCTGAGGTTCGGGACCGGATATCAGGACGAGGTAGTCAAGATCCTGTTCAACATCCATTTTTGGGGTGCTTGAGAGAATCCCTGAAAAAAATACCTTTGAATCGGTCAATCCGTGAACTGGACGGGATAGTTTTCCCGCAATGGATGTCGCCCCCGGGGGGTTATCGGGAACGATGACCCGCGAAAAATTTTCAAACAGGAAGTGATTTGCAAGGATTGCGGAAAGTTCTATAGGCCAGAACAGGAGAGGAAAATGATAGTGGAGCTGGTGAGTGATAAAGATCGTAGGAATTTTTAACGAATACACTCCAACCCGGTTATCACTGATGATAAGATCATAATGGTTTCTTTCCAGAATTCGTTGCAGGTTCCGGCGTTCCTCTGCCAGAGCTCTCGACATTCTTGGCAGGGATGCAATAAACTTCGGGATAAAAAAACGACTTGTGCTGTAAGGTGAAGGGTAATCGTTAAATTCGATGAAGCTGCATTCAGGGAATTCATGTTGGAGGACGGTGAGTGCGTTGCCGCACGCAGCGATAGTAACATCGTGATGATGGTCCAGCAGGCTCCTGATAATAGGGATATCCCTCGTAGCATGACCAAGACCCCAGCTGAGCGGAGAGAGCAGTACGTGAGCCATCCATCATCCCATTAACTATGCATAGCTGTTTTCCTGCTTGAGTATTGAATGATTCGGATTTGAAATGACAGGGGTCAGGCGGTTGTGTCACCAGTATTTCATGAGGTATTTAATCAAATGAGTGTTTAATATTCATTCAGGAGGGTTCGTATCCATCCACTGGTCAGACTTCTGCGATTCGGGGAATATGGTTTATTATCCATTATTGTCGGATTGTTCGGGGCTTTCCTTGGATCCTCCTCTTTAGATATCTCTCTTGTCTATCTGGTGATTTTTATCATAGCCTCATCTGCGTTCGGATTTGTGGTAAACGATATTTCAGATCGTGAACTGGACGCACATACTTCTTTTCCCAGAAATCCGCTTGCGGACGGTTCAATGTCGTTGAACTTCGCGATTCTGGTGAGTGCTGTACTTCTTCTTATCACCCTGGTAAGTATGGTGCTCCTTCCGCCGAAGCTGCTCTGGATAGAGGGGCTGATCCTTTTTATGTTTGTCACGTACTCATTTCTCATTGAGACGAAAAACATTGCAGGACTTGACCTTGTGTACCATGCAGTCCTCCCTATGCTCTGCGGTATGCTCGGATATCTCCTCTATCACCCGTTCGATCGGATGGGCATCATCTTTTTTTCTCTCTTGGCAATATTTGGTATCATCAGCGAACTCCTCAATGAAATCCGGGATATTGAAAAGGATCGGAATAAACGGAGAAATTCGGTTATGATTATCGGTGAACGTGCAGCATTCCAGTGGACTATTGCGCTGATGGTTCTGGCATTGATACTCTGTGCCTTCCTCGTCTCAGTTGAAATGGGTTATTACTGGCTGCTCCCGTTATTCCCTTTCGGGCTGATTCTTATTAAACCGGTGTTCAGGGCTATGAACGATGCCAGCTACAGAACAAAATTCGTTGATGAAATGAATACCCAGACAATAAAAGTTGCCGGCATCTCACTTCTGGTCTATTGTGCACTCCGGTTTTTCGGATTCATGTGAAAAATTTCAAAGAGACCTGCCTCAGCATAAAAAAATTATTCCCACCGGTGCTGGTACCCGCGTTTCTCGACCGGCCGATTATCAATTATTACGATTTTTTCTTTAATCGTTATGCCGATAACAGTATAGGAAATCCCATCCACCGGATGCCGTTGTGGAGGCAGGGTAAAGATTAGTTCATAGTCCCCTCCACCATAAAGAGCAAGTTTTTGTGCCTCCTGGACAGGAATCCCGGCAGGCATGGGTAGTTTTGTTGAATCAAGGGAAAATCCACATTCATTGACACTGGCCAGATCATAGAGCGAGAGGGCAATTCCGTCACTGTCATCCATCATCGCACTAACGCCGGCTCTGCCAAGATGCTGGCCTGCTTCAACCCGGGGTTGTGGTTCAAAAAGTGCCATTTCATACTGTGTGTATCCCTCAAGGTATGCCTGCGCCTGACCCGGGGTGCCAGTGATACAGACAAGATCTCCCGGTTGTGCACCTGTGCGATGTACTATATGTTTTTTATCTACAAGTCCGAGTCCGGTAGTTACGATGGTGAGCTCTCCGTGCCGGTCAATATCCCCGCCAATGATCGCAGTACCGAACCGGGTGCAACAATCCTGTGCGCCCTGCATGACCCCGGCCAGATTCTGCCATTTATCAAGCCCGACAGCAATGAGGAGGTATTCTGGTGCTGCGCCCATGCTCGCAATATCGGAGAGCGTGACCGCGGCACTCATCCAGCCTATCTGCCAGTCGCTCATTCCCTCGACAAAGTCGGTAGTACGGTGGAGCATATCCGTTGTCACCACCATAACCTTCTCGCCACAGGGTACTTCGGCACAATCATCAAGGCATTTCTCTTTTCCGACAATTCCCATCACGACGTTTAAGAGTTCACGGTCATCCACTCTTGCGCACCTCCTTACCCCGTTCGCTCTTATACTCTTTGAAGATGTGCTCGATCATTTCAGATTTCTTTTCCCGTTCATGCTGAGCCTGTTTCTCCTGCCAGCGTATAAGAGCAGATTCAAGTGTTTCTTTTCCCGAGAGTCCGCGCTTTCCTCGTACCTGAACACCAGCGTCCGTATCCGAAAGAAGCGGTACCCCCATCTCCCGGAATACCGGGAGCATCTGGGGATCACTTTCAGCAAGCACCGAAGCACCAGTAACAACCGCTTTTATCCGTATTCCAGCAAGATCCTTAACAACACTTCTTCCCCATCCATCAAGCCGGGTCACAAAGATAATGTCTCCTTCTTCTATCCCAACATCTTCCGTGAGATGGCGAAGCCCTTCTTTTGTCAGTGCCTCCATCACTTTGACCGGCAGCACTTCACCATCCATTGAAAGCTCAGCAAACTGTTTGATGCGCACAAGGCGTTTGGAAAGATTCCGGTTATGCCGCTCTTCTTTGCGCAGCCGTTTTTTTAAGCCCTGGATGATGGCATCTTTTTTCATAACTTCTGTATCCTTCGCAAGCTGGGCATCGTGTGCGGTGTGAATCTTCCTGATGCGTGCCTGGAGTCTCTGGATTTCGTAGTCTTTTTCCTTGACCTCTTCCTGCAGCTCACCAACAAATGTGCGCAGGCGCTTCACCATCCCGTCAAGCACCCTTATATTCTCATCATGCTTTACTTCCACCGGTATGATGGGTGCTTCGGCTGACGGCACCTGCGGTATGGTGTTCATATCACCGATCACCTGATCGAGTGATTGCCCCCTGATAACCCGTGCCCGGACTTCGTCAAGATCATGGCCCGGGGGAATTCGCTTCAGCAAGTTCTGGAACTTATGCCGGTACTGACGGTACGCGTCAAGGGCTGCAGAAAGTGCATCACGTTCATGATCATTACCATAGGGAAAGGCTGATGTGAGTTCTATTTTTGTCTCAACACTCACATCCTGTTTCGGGGTATAGGCGACTGCAGAAAACGCCCGGCGAATTTTTTCTACCGAATACGGCATTTCCGGCACATCAGATGCGATAATAAGGGGTTTTCCTACACGGTAGAGCGACTCAACAACATCTCCCATGTTCATCTGCCGTGAACTTGCAAGATGAAGCAGGTTACCATCGAGATCGAGCGCTGCAACTGCTGTAGTTGTACCAGGATCAATGCCGACAATCAGGTATCGCGGTTTGCCGGACAGCGGACGGAACCGGATCCGTGCAAGGCGTTTGCCACTGATCCGAACCTGGACATCTGCACCACGGTACGTTGAGACCGGAACCTGGTCTCTTGTCGCAAAGACCCGGAATGCCACCCGGCTGCACCCGCCAAAGGCGCGGGTCTCTTTCTTTTCGTACCGGAGCCCTGCTGCAACAAGAGCCATCTCGATCTCTCTCCCTTTCAACTGCACAGCTCCATGGATCTTTCGCACGTAGCGGTTCTGGCTCCACCCGCCTTTTCCCAGGGACCGGTGACGGCTTACCACAACCTCACTCTCGTTTTCAAACGCGATGACCTCTGCTCCTGCACCAAGAGAAGCCACGTGTGCGGCAGTGCGGGCTTCAGCAAACGGATCAAACCGGTTGAAGCTGATGTTGTACCTGGCAGCAACCTTACCGAGCGTCTCTTTACGTTCCCCGCCGGTTACCTGAACAAGCCGGGTCTGCGGCGGCATGGCCTGCAAAAAGAAAAAAAGATCCTGCTGGTCTGCGGCAATCTCCTGGAGGCTGTCCACGGCAAGTATATCAGGTTGTTCTTCCGTGAGCATCCGAAAGAGCCGGAACATCGAGACCTCAGACTCGCTCTCAATAACCTGTCCCTCCATTCGCACAAGGGCATACATCGGGCGCCGGGACCGTGACCTCACCGACCCTTTGATGATATCAATCCCATAGACCTTTAACCGATCACGCATCGCATCGCTTCCCCGCGATCATACTGAACGTTATATTTTCGTTTAAAAAAAGTGAGGATATTATCAATATCACGCTCCAGCAATGACGCTGCGTTCGGATGAGTGGTTCCAACCCACTGTGGCCAGTCGATGATAACGCATCTCCCCTCCTCCATGAGGATGTTATATTCCGAAAGGTCTGCGTGAATAAATCCCTCATGATAGGCAATACCGGCATTGGTGAGGATCTCGTCAAGCACTTCTTTTGGCTCTTCAACACGGCAATGGTTGAGATTCGGACCGGTTACCAATGCCATCACAACCGTATGACGGTTCTGTCCTATGGGCAGCGGGACACTTACTTTCGAATGCAGGGCGGTAAGGGCCTGGTATTCCCTTTCGGCTGATCTCCGGGATGCAATGAGCCAGGGGCAGTGCCCTTCCTCAGGCATGTAATCCCGGTTTAGCCGCGCTGATGAGAATGAACGCTGCCCGACCCGGTGAAACTTGATGGCAACCGGACCCAGCCCGAGTGCTTCATAAACAACGGACTCCTTTCCCTCGCCAATCTTCGATCCGAGGGCTGATATCGTCCCGTTCCGGGTGAGGGTTGTCAGCGCAAGCGTATCGTAACCCCCAAAAACAAGAGCATATCCATCGTAAGGCACAGGATTGAATCGTACCATACCCCATCCGATCAGACGGCTAATGCGGTAGTTGACTTCGGATTCTGAAAGTTTGGTTGCAATTTTGATCTGTTCCAGCGGCATCCATGCGTAGCGTTTCATCCCCCGTTCAAGCGCATTGAGGATGGATTTTTCATATTTGTTCAGGGTGCGGATACGCTCCGCGGCGATGACCATATTCGTTAGAGTGGTTATATGTGAGACTATAAAATCACCTCTAAGGTGTCATACCAGCTCGGACAACACAACCTTAAACATCTTTTATCATCCAGATCACAATGGAATTGGCCAATGCAGTGCAACAAGTGCAGGAGAAATGCAATATTTTTCCAGGAATACTCCGGGCTGCACCTTTGTGAACAGCATTTTGAAGCTGATGTTGAAGCAAAAGCAAAGCATGAAATTCGCAGTCGCCGGTGGATGATACCCGGCGATCATATCGCAGTCGCCCTCTCCGGGGATCCTTACAGCAGCGCACTCCTGTTTTTTTTGAAAAAACTTACAGCAGACCGTCGTGACATTAGGATTTCTGCAATCTCACTCGATGAAGGAATCACCGGGTATCGTGATCCGGTATATGCGATGCGAATCGCACAAATGCTGGACACGGAATGCATCATGGGATCTTTTCAGGAGGTCTTTGGGATTACCGTTGATGAGATCGCACACACAAAGGGTGCCAACCTTGCCTGTACGTATTGTCGTATACTCAGGAAATTCCTGCTGAACCGGATTGCGAGGGAACATGGGATAACAAAACTTGCCATCGGATATACTCTGGACGATGGTGCAATAGTGGTGCTGAAGAATATACTTGAGGGGAATCCCGGAATCCTGGTTAGCTCAGGCCGGAATATCAGAGGAAAAATTCCCCGGATCCAACCATTCCTCTCTATTCCTCGTAATGAAGTGGCACTCTATGCAGACCTTCATGTCAAAGGGTATGATCAATCCCGCTGTCCATATAATAACAAGCCATTTGAGAAAGACATACAGGAAATGCTGAGCGATCTGACCATTCGTCACCCGGCAACAAAATACGCACTCCTGAGCCTGGAAAAACACCTTACCTGTGCATGGGTGTCCATGCCAGATTCAGGTTCTGCCTGTGAGCTGTGCGGTGAACCAACAGACGGGTTATGCCAGAGTTGCCGGATAATCAATGAGGTGACTGCCCATGGCACTTAGGCGGGGACGAGTCTGGAGGTCAATCCGGAATTCTCCCGGTATACAAATCTCCATCTATTTCTTCGCATTTGCCTTGCTGATAGGTCTCAATACCTATTTATTTTACTCCTATTATCCCCTGCTGGAGAACAAACCCCTTTCATGGTCTGAATCACTTCTTTTTGTTGTCGAATCCATGACTACGGTCGGGTACGGGGAGTTACTACCCTTCGCCAGCGAAATTACCCGATTGCTTGCCATTCAGATCATGCTTTCCGGTGTGATCATGATCTTCGTGGTTATTCCGCTGCTCCTTGCCCCGTTCCTCACCACCCTGCTTGCTCCTGCACCGCCACGAAAAACACCGCACCGCCTGTCAGGACATACCGTTGTCATGGGATATGACGAACTTACCAGTTCTGTCATTGACAGTCTCTCTATATCTGACTACGATATTGTTATTATTGAACAGGACAAAGCAAAAGCCCTTGAAATTGCTACGCATTACCGGAAGCGTGCCTATGTGATCTGGGGGGATTATACTGATCCAGCCACATGGTCGGCAGCACATATCACGGGTGCACACTTTGTTGTTATCTGTATGGATGAGCGGCAGACCGCCACTATCGTTCTCGGCATACGTGAACTGGTAAAAGGTACTATCATATCAGTTGTGGATAAGCTCTCGTTTGACCGGTATCTCCGATACGCTGGTGCTGATTACGTCCTGTCTCCCAAACATACTACGGGAAGTCTCCTTGCACGCCATGCTGTCTTCAACCCCAACGGGGATACAGAACCGGATATACCCGGTCTGGACAGGATTAACATCAATTTCCATGATGTTGCAGGTAAGGAATTAAGGCTGATTAATATTCCTCTGGTGTTCGGGTGCAATGCAGCGTTCAAATCCCTTTTAGACCTTCGTCTCTATGAACGCTTTGGCGTTATCGTCCCGTTTCTCTGGAAGGCCGGAAAATTCATTCCATCCCCCACTGATGATATTGTCGTTGACAACACCACATCATTATTTCTTTTTGGACGGGCTGAATCCATTGTCACCGCACTCCGGGAGGAGTTTAATCCCGGCGGGTGTACAGATGCGTTGGCAGTAATTGCTGGTTTTGGGGATGTTGGTGCAGGTGCATACCAGAAACTTTCGGCATCCGGCGTTTCCTGCATCGTTGTCGATTTAAAAAAACAGGATGCAGAACAGATTATAGGAAATGCTGAAGATGAAGATGTTCTCAAAAAGGCCCATATTGAAGAGGCACGGTTCTGTATTGTAGCTTTGAACGACGATGATGTGAATATCTTTACTACCCTCATGGCCCGGAATTTAAATCCGGTTATCCGGATCCTGGCGCGGGCAAACGAACCGGATTCGGTTGAGAAACTTTACCGGGCGGGTGCGGATTATGTAGCCCTCCTTCCCAGGATCGGAGGCCAGACGATTGCCAGGATCATTCTTGCAGATACTATTACCATTCTTCTTGAACTGCCCAACAGTGATCTGGTGATCCTTAACCATGTCCGGACCACGTACCCGAAACCCTTACGCTGGTTTATCTCAAAAACCGGAGTCCGTATCATAGGTATCGAAAAGCCTGACCGTTCTGTTGTTGCCCCGGGTCTAGAGGAGATTCTGACTGAAGGGGATACTGTCATCGCTGTAGGAAATACCAAACAATTGAAAAAGTTCATCCGACTACTCTAAGAGGGTGAGGTTCATGGTAACAGAGATCGGGTGCAGAATGGGTCAGGTAGAACAGATGATCCGGTACGCATACTGGACCAGTGATTGCAAGGGAATTGTCGTGGGACTGAGCGGAGGTGTGGACTCTGCGGTGGCAGCAACCTTCTGTTGCCGGGCAATCGGGGGTGAAAAAGTGCTTGGACTCTCACTTCCCTCCTCGGTAAGCAACCCGGCAGATATCAAAGATACCGCAGCGCTCTGTGAGCGGATTGGTATGAAGTACCAGGTAATAAACATAGAACCCATGCTTGAAGGATTCAGAACCATGCCGGAATTCAAAGAGTCACGCTACCTGCTCGGCAACCTGATGGCCCGGATCCGGATGGCCGTTCTCTATTATCACGCCAACCGCGACCAGAAAATTGTCTGTGGTACCTCAAACCGGAGCGAATATATGCTCGGCTACTGCACAAAGTTCGGTGATAATGCAGCTGATCTCCAGCCTTTGTTGCACCTGTATAAAAATGAGGTGTATGAGTATGCTCAGGAACTGGGGATTCCCGAGTCAATTATTAAAAAAGCACCCTCTGCCGGTCTATGGGAAGGACAGCGTGACGAAGAAGATATCGGTTTGTCCTATACAGAAATTGATCATTCACTCCAGGTACTTGAGCTGCAGAACTGGAAGGCCGCAACAATCACGGAAGAAAAGGTGCTTGGGCTCGTGAAAAAAAGTGAGCACAAAAGACGTGTGGCACCTAACCTTTTAGGATTACAGAAAATACGGTAAGGAATTTTTCCGGGAAATTGAGGAACGAAAGTGCATCTTCATTGCCAATCAGATTGTACAGCGGTGCTTTGCATATCCGGTGTGTCCCAATCCCGCAGCTTGCCCCGATATGCCTTATGGGGGGATTGTCAGGATAAAAGGAGTTTTTTTGCATCTTACCGGAGCTCATTTCATAATAGGCAGCACCATGATATTTTTCATACTCACCATACTCGCTCTGGAATGCCGTTGAAACAACATTTGCCATGGTGAGGGTTGTATCCGGGGAGGGATTGATGGAGACATGCCCGTATTCCGGAGGGATAATTACAAGGTCACCAGCACGTGCAGAGATCATCACTACATCATCAAGTGTCCGTGACTGGAGAAGGTAGTGCGCCTGACCTTCAATGACTTCATAGATCTCCGGATAGCCGATCCCAGCAGGGTTTTTCTGATGATAATGACCCTTGGTCTTCACCCATTCACCGCAGAGAGTTTGGGGAGGAATGACCGTGAGATCGTAACGCAGGTTATGGTAGTGTAACCAGTTCCAGTCTGCATCCGATTTAGCCAGATCCCGGTACATAAAATAAAGCTGACCGCTGCACTCACATGAGGGATCGGCAAGGACGGATCGCATCTCCTCAATAGTCCGAACTGCAGGCTGAGGCAGCTCACCTTCCCATCCAAGCATTATTTCTTGTTTCGCATTACAAGTAAATAATACCCGGTGCCGATCCCCGTCAGGACGTTATACCCCATTACAGCCGGAACCGGTATCTGTTGAAATTATCACGGTAACCGTGTCCTGACTTTTTTTTTATCCCCTGTTCTCTGCGGCTCGTTTTTTCACAATCACTGAGTCATTTCCTGCGAAAGTCAACAGTAATCATCTTTGCTGTAGCGGGAAGATCATCCCACTCGATGGTCCTTTTCGTACGAATTTGAGATCCTTTGCCCCATTATTCCAAACGATGACCTTAAAAAAAGCATCCTGTCTTGAGGTAAACTCGTTGACACCCGATAGGAGTGCTGACATCCGGGGGCTCGGCACCAAAATCGTTGTCACCCCCGTGCCCATCAAAGAGGCAAAGCTCAAAAACAAAGAAAAAAGATTGTCGTTTTAAAAAAAATTTCATCAGGACATACTGTTGTTATTATTATAACAACATTTATTATTGTTGGATATAAAGTGATGTTCCGATGAAATTGCCGTCTGAAAATCCAGCCCGGGTTATTGAATCTCTCAAATCACTTGGTCTGACAAAATATGAAGCACTCGTCTATATTGCACTCCTGAGGCTGGAAAGTGCTACAGCAAACGAAATTCATGAGATTTCCTTGGTTCCCCGTGCATCGGTATATACGGTTATTGATCAGCTTCTGGATAAAGGACTCGTCTCGGTCTCTCAGTCTGCACCCAAACGGTTTGCAGCCATCTCACCTGAAGACGCCATTACCAGACTAATGGGCCCTATAGAAAGAGATGCACAATATGCACGCAATTCCTTATCATTAATAGATCGGAAAAAGACTAGCCCGGGACAAGGAAGTGAGGACCTCATCTGGAATATTTACGGTATCGAAAACATTAAAAAAAGATTTATTGATACCATTTCCTGCGCAAAGCAGGAGATCAGAATTATTGCTCACCCCCGGTTTTTCTCTCCCGATGTTCAACGGAGACTCATTTCTTCGGCAAATCATATAAAAGTCGAGATTATTACTCCCCATTGGGCAGGAGAGAGACCAAAAAAACTGAGAGTATATGTCATAGAGCATCCCGAAATCCCAAAAGAGCTTGATAAGGCAAACGAGATGATGGCCGGCGGAGTCTGTATTATTGACGATCGGTGTGTTATGGTTATCGTTGGAGTGGGTGAAGAGGATGCAGTTGCACTGTTTTCTGAATCCGAAGGATTCGTCCGTTTCTTTGTACGTTATTATAATCTGATCTTCGACCGGGCTAAAAAAATTGGATGAAAAGGAGTATTTTTAGTAATCCCTAATCTCTTCCATATCCGATATATCTATCATTCCTTTCATTGCCTGCGTCTGCACCCAGCACCCACCCTCCCTTATTGCAGCCATCGGATTTGCGCCGCCAACGGCTGCTATTGCAACGAACTGAGGACTGACAGGGACCCCAAGAAGAGGAAGGTTCGGCATCCCCACTTCGAGAATCCCGGTGAGACTGCTGTTTGAGAGCTCATCCAGCACCGTGCCGACCTGATGTTCTGCTTCCATGTGGAACTCCCTGATATTTGCCAGAATTGACCCGCTCCCCGTGCGCATTACGCTGGTAATGGAAGTCGTCTTATGGGAAATGAGCACCTGAAGGGGATCGATTGTCGTATGTTCGTACAGGATGATATGAGTAAAACGCAAAGGTGTGCGTTTTTCTATCTCGACAATACCCCCCCCGATCGGGGTGATAGGGATCCCGCGCCGGATAAGGAGACCATCAAACGTTATACTGCATATTGTACAGATACCGGTTAATCCTTTCGGCACGGCATACCCGGCAATTTTCTCGCCGGAAGAGAAGAATCTGACGCGGCCACTCACCGTCACGCCGGTCTTGTATGCATCTTTGAGCGTGGAGATTGCATAGTCGAGGTCTTCGTTTTTAATCAGAGATAAGTTATAAACAACATTGCCTTCATCTGTGACCGGATCAAAAGTCACCTGCATTGCAAAATCTTCAATGCTGTGGTTGACGAATTTGAGCGGGACGGTCATCACAGTAATTTCAGACATCGCAATAGAAAAATTGTTCTATAAGACCATGGCAATTTATGTATGATGGAACACGACATGCGGGAAAAAGCCAAGAATGCAATGCGACTCATTCTTGAGGCAGCCCGTTTTGAGGTTGAAGAGGTGGATGAGCCTCTCGATCTTTCTGCGGTACGCGACAGCACCTGCCTGCTGGTACTCTGTTCAAACGACAGCGATCTTATCGGGCAGTTTGACAAAACAAATTACAATCTTATGATCGACGATCATGAGATGAGCTGCAAGAAACTCCTCTTTTCTCTGGACAAGGAAATTGTAACCGAGAATTGCATCCGCTGGGGTGTTGATGAATTTGTACGGTTTACCGGAGAAGCAGTCCTGGCTGACATTCTTAACCGCGAACTGGCACTCGATCTCACCCCATCAAAAGGCAGGAAGACACCTCCTACACCTGCAGTTGCCGGACAGGAAATATCCCGGAAAGAGGAGGCCTCGGGCATTACCATCCCGCATTACCCGGTAAAAATCACCGAACAGGCAGCAATGCGAACAGGGGGAGTTCAGGGAACCGCAAAACTCCGGTTCATACCATATTACCTTTTTCATTATTCAAGCAGTGGCGAACAGATCTACAAAGACCGTCGTATTCCCTTCGATGCTGATGGGTGGGGTGCAATTAATGCAATCAACGGTATTAAAATCGACCTCGATGATACGTTAGTCGAGGAAACGGAGATTCCCGGAGGTGCTGAAATTTCAGATCCGCATATCCGGAAAGACGAAGCAACAGAGCGAATTGTCAATGAGCTGATCGATAGGCTTACCCAGAAAGTGCGCATCAAGCAGGAGAAAGGCGACGCGATCTTCTACGAAGAGAAGATCCTGAAACCCGAAAAGAAAAACATCTCTGTTGATACCCGACAGGTCTATATCCCTATCTGGCAGATACGGGGTAAAAAGATCGTTGAGGTTAATGCTTTTACCGGTGAGCTTCTCTCAGAGCCGATGGATGAAGGTGTCGAAATATTTTAAGCAATGAGGATGCACCGGACTAAAAATAACGGAAGAACTCCTGTTTTCCTGTCGGTAAAAGGAGCAGAATTTCGCTGTTTGAAGTGAAGGAAAACCCATGATTGTTATTCTTGGGGGAGGCCCGGCAGGAAGGATTGCATCAATCCGGCTCGCATCCTCAGGTAAGGAGGTCTGGCTTATCGAGCGTGGGGATATCGGGGGTCAATGCCTCCATTGTGGCTGCATGCCCGTGTGTGCCCTGAATGATGTTGCCCGCTTCGTTCACTCTGCACGCACATTTCATAATCTGGGGATTATTAATACTGTTCCTGATATCAATTTTTCAACAATTTTTTCAGAGATGCACGCAATCCAGGAAAAGATCGCATCTGTTCTGGATACCGAGACCAGATCAGCAGGGGTAAACATAATCTATGGGAAGACCGGCAGGCTTGAAGGTAAGAAGGTTTTTGCCGGAGATGAACCGATGGATACGGAAGCGGTCATTGCCGCTACAGGTTCACGACCGAATATTCCTGACATCAAAGGGATCGATCGTAAGGGGGTTTATACACCCCATACCCTCTTTGGTATGAGAGAACTCCCTAAAAAGCTGGCGATTATCGGCGGGAGTGTGATGGCTGCTGAATTTGCTTATATCTTTTCCATGTTCGGGAGCGAAGTAACCATTATCAGCCGAAGTACTTTTCTGAAACACACCGATAAACATCTCCGTGCCCTTGCCATCCGGGAGCTTGATGGGGTCGAGATAAGCGAGAATACCAGCGTTCAATCGATATCCGGGGGATCGCATATCAACTCGGTTCTGGTGAGTGCAGAGGGAAAGAATGAATCGATTGATGCTGATACGGTCCTCGTAGCTGCTGGTCTTGTCCCACGCTCCGAAATGCTGAATGGGGTAAAAAAAGGATCTGTTGGAGAGATTATTGTTGATTGCCGGATGCAGACAAGTGTCCCGGAGGTCTTTGCCTGTGGTGATGTAACCGGTCCCCCATATCTCACTCCTGTCGCCCGTTATCAGGGTATCATCGCAGCCGATAATATCCTTGGGAAGAATCGCACAATGGATATTAAGTATATCCCGCAGTCGATTAATCTTGCCCATGAACTTGCATTCTGCACTCCTGAAACGGAGGGGGCAGCATCCCTTGCAATTCCCGGACCTGCAGGACCAGGAACATTCTGGTCAGTTCCATCCGGAGATACCGGGCTCGCCAAGGTTATGGTAGAGCCGGATAGTGGGGCACTTTTAGGAATCTGCGCAGCAGGACCTGGCGGAGGACTCATTGCCGGTTATATGGCATTTCTGATGAACCGTCATTTTTCCGCTCATGATTTTGAGGAGTTTATCGAAGTTCATCCATCGACAGATGGCATCTACGGACTTTTAAAGTACACATCTGATACCCTGAAAAAACGCAGGGGAAATTAATGCCAGACTCTCCTGTACCTCAAAGCAGGAAATAGTTTTTTACCGGTCTGTGATTGCCCGGACCCAAAAAAGGTCTTCAGGCGCAAATGCTGCTGGTATTATTATGATCAAAATCGAACAATTATGATACATATCATCCATAAAATGGGTGCTTTTAAGATGACTACCCCCACCGAAAATATTGCATTTGACCAGACCCGGCTCGATAAAGTGCGTGCACTAAAAGATAAAGGCATCACTATTTTCCCGGCATCATTCGACCGGCAACATACGGTGCTCGATATCAGAACCCGTTACGCGGATATTACCCATGACAAAAGTGCTGAACTGGTGTCCACCGCAGGGAGAATTTACATTGTAAGGAACCACGGGAAAATCCTGTTTGCAGATCTCGGTGATGAGACCGGAAAGATCCAGATTTATATCCGGAAAAACGATATCGGGAATGAGCAGTTTGAGCTGTTCAATCAGTTTATTGAACGGGGGGATATCATCGGATTAACCGGTCGGGTGTTCAGGACAAAACTCGGGGAAATTACTATCTGGGTTGAGACATTCACCCTCCTCTGCAAGGCTGTCTGTTCGCTCCCGGAGAAATTTCACGGTCTGACCGATGTCGAGAAACGCTACCGCCAGCGGTATGTCGACCTGATTGTCAACGAGGAGAGCAGGCAGACGTTCCGGATCCGGAGCCGGATTATCTCGTTGATCCGACGGTATCTTGATGATCACGGGTTCCTGGAATTCGAAACCCCCATCCTCCAGCCGGTGTACGGCGGGGCAAATGCCCGCCCGTTCACTTCCTACCATAATTTCCTTGACCAGAAGTTGTTCCTCAGGATTGCACCCGAGTTATACCTGAAACGACTGATTGTCGGGGGATTTGAGAAGGTCTTTGAGATCGCACGGAATTTCCGCAACGAAGCGATCGATACCGATCATAATCCTGAATTTTCTATGGTTGAGATCTACTGGGCATACCGGGATTTTGAGGACATGATGACCCTGACCGAAGACATTATTGCCTCTATCGTGTTTGAAGTCCATGGGAAATTTGAACTGCCATTCGAGAACACTATCCTGAATTTTGAAAAGCCGTGGAAGAAACTTTCGATGGCGGATGCAGTAAAGGAGTATGCCGGAATCGACATCTATGCCCATACAATTGGGCAGCTCCGCGAACTCGCACGGCAGAATAAGCTGGATGAATGGGAGAAATCACAAACCCATCGTGAATTCCTTGTCCAGTTCTTTGAAGGGCTTGTTGAAGAGAAACTTATCCAGCCGACGTTTGTGTATGACTACCCGGTGGAGAACTCCCCTCTTGCAAAGCGGCACCGCACCAAAGAGGGATTCACCGAGCGGTTTGAGTTGTTCATTCACGGGATGGAAGTCGGTAACGGGTTCTCGGAGCTGAATGACGCGGTGGACCAGAAAGCGCGGTTCGAAGACCAGGATGAGAAGCGACGACTGGGCGACGTGGAGGCGCAGATGATCGATTACGATTTCATCAATGCTCTCGGATACGGTATGCCACCAACGGGTGGTGTAGGGATTGGCATCGATCGGCTTGTGATGCTTCTGACAAATAATATTTCCATCAAGGAAGTTATCCTGTTCCCCTCCATGAAGAGTGTTCAGGCAAGGGATGAAGGAGATGAATTGGAACCCGAGGACGATCAGGAAAAAAAGTAATTTCTTTTTCTCCTGACGACCATATGATTTTTGTCTGTCGCTCCCAATCAGATAAGGGGAAGGATAACAATCTTTTTTCTTTTTTATATTCCCGACACGGAAACAAGGGCAGAAGACCGGAACTTATAGGACCGCATAGCATTGTTGTGAAACAGACAATTTAAGGGTGACCCGGACTGCAAGGCGCTGGAAGGACTCGTAGCTCAGCGTCTGGTCGCTGCCGGGACAAGCGGGGCCGGAATCCAGAGACTGATATTCCAGAATCGGTTTGGATCTGGGCATAACCAGACATACTGCACGGAGCTCCCGGCGACAGGAACGAAATCTTTTTCGAACTTCCTTTCCATAACAAACATCCAGAACAAAAAATCGGCTGTAAAATGCCGGGGAACTCCCGTTCAAATCATCAGTTCATGAGTTTTTGTCATGATGAACCCGAAAGAGACCTTAACTGAGGACGACATAAAAAAAGGGCTCTCATTTATAATAAGGGACGGGCTCGCCACGCAAGCCATGGTCACGCTAACAAGCGGGATTTTCCTTGTTGCATTCGGCCTCCAGCTGGGTGCGTCCAATACAGTAATCGGGCTGCTTGCGGCAATCCCACCACTTGCCGAGCTGATCCAGATGCCCGCAATCTCAATTGTTGAAAATGTCCGCAACCGTCGACTGATTTGCGTATGCGCTTCGATTGTCGCACGGCTCTTCTGGATCGTTATTGCCTTCATCCCATTCTTCTTTGGCCCGACTGCCGCTGTGCCTGTCCTGATCATTTCGCTTGTCCTCTACGGGAGCATCTCTGCCATCTCTCACTGCAGCTGGAATTCCTGGATGCGCGACTTTGTGCCTCAGGACATACTGGGCAGCTTCTTTTCCCGCCGTATGTCCCTCTCTCTTGCCCTTGGGATTGTTCTGTCTCTTGTTGCCAGCACAATTATCGATTTCATCCAGAGGAATCCTGCCTATCCCCCGGGAACTGCATACTCAGTCATCTTCATTGGAGGTTTTATCGCTGGGCTGATAGGGATCTGGTATATGTCAAGGATACCTGAACCGCTGATGAAGGAATCCACAAAAGTCAGGACTCTTGACCAGATCCGGTCAACGTTCCGCGATGAAAACTTCTCCCGGCTTATCGCATTTTTAGGAGCGTGGAACTTTGCCGTCAACCTTGCCGCTCCGTTTTTTACGGTCTACCTGCTTGTCATGCTTGATTTCGATATTACCGTTGTTATTATCTTTGCTGTCCTTAGTCAGGTCTCAAGTGTACTATCCTATGGCATGTGGGGCCGGATTGCAGACCGGTTCAGCAACAAGTCCATCCTGCGGGTCTCGGGCCCGCTGTTTATGATTTGCATCCTTGGCTGGACGTTTACAACAATGCCAACCAGACACCTCCTGACCATTCCGCTGCTGATCGTCCTCCACATCCTGATGGGAGTGTCTACTGCTGGGGTTACACTCGGATCGGCAAACATCGGGCTCAAGCTTGCCCCCCATGGCGGTGCGACCGCCTACCTAGCTACAATCAACATCATAAACTCCCTCGCAGCCGGTATCGCACCAATCATCGGCGGGATGTTTGTCGATTCATTCAAAGCGACCGAACTCTCGCTCACCCTTAACTGGAAAAGCGCGGAAACAGCCTTTGCCATCCAGACACTGGACTTCCAGTACTGGGACTTTTTCTTTGTCTTTGCATTTCTGATTGGGATCTACTCAATCCACCGGCTCGCCTTTGTCAAAGAGGACGGAGAGGTGGAGGACCGGCTTGTCGTTCAGGAGCTGATAGCACAGGTCAGCCGTGAGATGCGCAACCTTTCTACTGTCGGAGGGTTGCGGCACATGCTCAGGTTCACGGCGCTGATGAGAACCGGAACAGGAAGTGATGAAAAAGGTGCAGGGGACAATGAACTCCAGGTGCAGAAATAACCATCCCATTTTCCTGGCAGTTTCCGTCGCGGGCAAGGTAATTCTTGCATCAGGAAAAAAAACATTCAAGGTTGATGATGACTATAGATGGATGTTGCAGGGTTTTGCCAGGTCCCGAGCAGGTAAAGATTGTACAGGACAATCCCCTGCAGCTCCGCGTCTTCCCCTACAGGCACCGCTGCCGCATGGCGAGAGAGTCACTTATGATACGGTTCCCCGTGTTTGATTTTACATGCACGATAGAGCTGTTCGAGAAGGAGTAGCCGGACCATCTGATGAGTGAATGTCATTGAGGAGAGCGAGAGCCGGATGGTGCTTTTAGTAAGAACCCTGGCAGATAATCCAAGATCTCCCCCAATGATAATACAGATATTGTTCCGTCCGGAAATTTCCCCTCGGCGAATATGTTCTGCAAGATTCTCGCTTGACCACCGTTCTCCTCCAGGATCAAGAACGATTGATTCTGCATCGTGAGGGATTGCAGCAAGGATGCGAGTCCCTTCCCCATCTTTCACCAATTCCTGTTGAGATGGTGACAGGTTACCGGTCTTCTTTTCTTCAGGGATCTCAAGGATATTCAATTTCACATAGGGACGCAGACGTTTTGTGTACTCTGCAATACCATCCTCCAGGTACTTATCCTTGATTTTACCAACGGCGATTATGAGAATCTGCATGGGTTTTCAGAGTAAAAGAATATTATCCGAATATCTTTTTTGATTGTTCAAGAGCATCAACAGCCGGAAGCTTTTTACCGGTCAGAAACTCAATACACGCTCCGCCACCGGTAGAGATATGGGTAAAGTCATGTTCGATACCCAGTTTTTCTATTACTGCAGCAGTATGTCCACCTCCAACAACGGAGAACTCTACCTGCGATGCAGCCCTGAGCAATTCGTAGGTACCGGTTGCAAAGTCAGCATCTTCAAAGACGCCCGCAGGTCCGTTAAAGACAACAGTACCTGCCTTTTTAAGAGTCTGAACAAGGGACGCAATAGCGTCCATACCCAGATCAAGCACGGGTGTAGCTTCAGGAATCCTGTCAATGGGATATTCGACACGATGATTATCCTGCCTGACGGCAACAGATTCCGGAATTACCACGCGGTCCCGGTAACCGGAGAGGATATCCTTTGCTTTTTCGATTTCCGGTTGGTATTTAAGCTGGGCAATCAGCTGGGTGGAGGGGTTTCCGATATTGTAGCCAGCAGCAATCAAAAAGACATTGGCGACTACACCAATGACCATAACCTGATCAGCAATGCCGTTTGCGAGCACATGCCGGGCGACATCAATAGAATCGTCTACCTTCGTACCACCAAGAACCATACAGACAGGGCGGGGTGCACCGGAAAATACTTTGGAGAGTGTTGCAACTTCCTTTTCCATAAGGAGTCCGCCCGCTGATCGCATGGCAAGCGGGAGACCGACGATGGTTGGTTGCGAACGGTGAGCGGTGCCAAATGCATCGTTTACAAAAACATCCGCCATTGAGGACAATTTTTTTACCAGATGAGTCTTTTTTGCTTCTTCTGGTTTCAGGGTCAGGTTCTCTTCTGCATTAAACCTGACATTTTCCAGCATCAGCACATCTCCAACCTTCAAAGCATGCACAGCTTCCCGTGCATGACGCCCGAATATGCTGTCAACGTACTTGACTGGTATTCCCAGAAGCTGCTCGAGTTTGTCTGCATGTGCTTCGAGCGTAGTGAAATCTTTTTTCCCG
>Ga0105106_10000234_pt1 | contig 39052 bp, 37 predicted proteins | sample PPLLaktember2015_5_FD_79109 | JGI IMG/M metagenome (GOLD analysis project Ga0105106, IMG submission 79109) | Freshwater sediment microbial communities from Prairie Pothole Lake near Jamestown, North Dakota, USA - PPLs Lake P8 Core (1) Depth... | ecosystem: Environmental > Aquatic > Freshwater >... | reverse complement strand
TCATCCCCCCGAAAAGCGCTTTACAACCCGAAGGCCTTCATCGCGCACGCGGCGTTGCTGCATCAGGCTTTCGCCCATTGTGCAATATTCCCTACTGCTGCCACCCGTAGGTGTCTGGCCCGTGTTTCAGTGCCAGTGTGGGGGACCACCCTCTCAGGCCCCCTACCCGTCGTCGCCTTGGTAGGCCGTTACCCTGCCAACTAGCTGATGGGCCGCAGGCCCCTCCCGAAGCGGCTTGCGCCTTTCAACCCGAGCGCTCTAACTCCCGGGATCACATGGGGTATTAGCACCACTTTCGCGGTGTTATCCCCCTCTTCGGGGCAGGTCACCAACGTGTTACTCACCCATTCGCCACTAGGAACGCCTCTGTATTGCTACAAAGACGCCCTCGTTCGACTTGCATGTATCAGGCACGCCGCTAGCGTTCATCCTGAGCCAGGATCAAACTCTCCGTTAGACTTGCTCACGTCAACGACGTGATTGGGTCGGATTGACCGGAGCCGAGTTCCGTTGGGCTTCCTATCACTCTTCAGTTGTTAAGGTGCCGGCGCTTGAGCGGGTCGCTTATATCACCCCGCACCCCACATGTCAAGGGTAAAGACGCAAACGCCGATGTCCATCCCGCACATCGGCACGGTTGACCGACCTGCCAGGCCGTAGCCTCGGTCTCAGATCTACCTTGCGTCAGTCGATTGTTGGGGGTCTTCCCGCTCAGCGGGCGAGACCTGCTTTGCTCGCATCTCCCATTATACAGGCCCCACCCCAACTGTCAAGGCTTGCACCAAAACCCGATCCCGCCGCCTCACATCTCCTGCCGCCCCTCCAGAGCCCGCGAGAGCGTGGTCACGTCGGCGTACTCCAGGTCGCCTCCCGACGGCAGCCCGCGCGCCAGCCGGGTCACCCGCAGCGCCTGCCCCTCCAGCTGCCGCCGGATGTACAGCGCCGTCGCCTCGCCCTCCAGCGTCGGATTGGTCGCCAGGATCACCTCGCCAATGCCCTCCGGCACCACCCGCCCGACCAGCTCACGGATGCGCAGGTCGTCCGGGCCGATCCCCTCCACCGGCGAGATGGCCCCGTGCAGGACGTGATAGCGGCCACGATACTGCCCGGTCCGCTCCAGAGCCACCACGTCGAGCAGGTCCTCCACCACGCACAGCACATCCGCTTGGCGGGTGTCGTCCCGGCAGATGCGGCACGGATCGATCCCCGCTTCGGTGATGTTGTAGCACGCCGAGCAGAAGGCCGTCCCCTCCTGCATCCCCGTCAGCGCCTCGGCCAGTTCACGGCTCTCCGCCTGCGGCGCGCGCAACAGGTAGTAGGTCAGCCGGGCGGCGCTCTTCGGCCCAATGCCCGGCAACCGGCCAAACGCCTCGATCAATCGCTCAACCGGGCGCGGCAGGCCGACACTCACCCGCCCGCACCCGGAATCCCCAGGCCGCCGGTCAGCGGACCGAGCGTGCGGGCCGCCAGCGCCTGCGAATCATGGATGGCCTGGTTGACAGCCAACATAACCAGGTCTTGCAGCATCTCCACGTCCCCGTCCGCCAGGAGCTGCGGGGCGATGTGCAGCTGGCGGCACTCCTGTGTCCCGCTCATGACGACGCGCACCGCGCCGCCCCCGGCGCTCGCTTCCACGGTCATGTCGACCAGGTCCGCCTGGGCCTTGACCAGCGCCTCCTGCAGGCGCTGCATCTGCGCCATCAAACCCGGTGCCTTGCCTTTGGTCATACCGCCCTCTCCGCCCATCCCGTGAGGATCCCGGCCCAGCCCCTACACATCCGGCCGGCGGTCTTCCGGGCGGGCCGGCTTGACATCGACCACCTGCGCCCCCAGATCCCGCATGGCGGCCGCGACCATCCCCGCATCGCCGACCGCCGCTCCGCCGGCCTGTTCGCCGGCGGGCGCCACGCGTCCTCCAGCCAACGACGAGCGGACCTCGACCTCGCTGCCCAAGACCTCGCGCAGCGCCTCACGGACCAAGGCCAGACTGTGCCCCTTCTCCATCTTGTCGCGCAACAGGTCGCTGGCGAATCCGAGGATCAGGACGCCGCCTTCCAATCCCAGCGGCCGGGAGGAGTTGAGCAGGGCCTGCGTGCGCGGGTCTCGCTTGCGCACGGCGCCCAGGATGTCGCGCCAGCGATCCAGGACCGTCTGGATGCTCACACTTCCCGCCTGCGCCGGAGGTGAAGGGGCGCCCACCGGCTCGTCCGGCTGGGTCGGCGCCTCCGCTTGCCGGTTCCCGGCCGGGCGCCCGGCCGGCGGCGGCTTGGTCGGGCGGACGGCCGCGGCCGGCCTCGCCGGCCCGAACTCGGCCTCCGGCGCCAGCCCGCGCACGGCCTCGAGAAAGGCCATCTCGAGCGGCAGGCTGGGCTGCCATCCCGCCCGGGCCTCGCTGGCCGCCCGGTTGAAGCAGCGGATCGCCGTCAGCAGACCCGACACCTCGATGCCGCCGGCCTGCGCCTCCATCACGCTGCGCATCTCCGCCGTCGTCTCCACCAACCCCGGTGTGCCCATACGGATGAGCAGCAGGCCCCGCAGGTAGTCGACGATCTGGCGGGCGAACTGGCGCGGGTCAGCCCCGCTGTCGAGCGTGCGGTTGATCACGGTCAGGCCGTCGCCCAGGTCACCCCTCAGCCAGGTATCGACCACTTGGCGGACGGCCTCTCCGGCGGCGGTGCCCAGCACCACCTGCGCCTGGGCCAGGCTGACCGCTACGCCAGCCGAGGCAAGCTGGTCCAACAACGAGATGGCGTCCCGCAGACTGCCCGTCGCCTGGCGTGCGATCAACTCAAGCACGCCTGTCTCCGCCTGGATCCCCTCTTGCTTGAGCACCTCGCTCAGGTGGGTGACCATGGCGTCCACCGGAATCCGGCGGAACTCATGTCGCTGACAGCGCGACAGCACGGTGGCCGGGATCTTGTGCACTTCGGTGGTCGCCAGAACGAAGATGGCGTGCGCCGGCGGCTCTTCCAGAGTCTTCAGCAGCGCGTTGAAGGCGGCCGTCGAGAGCATGTGGACTTCGTCGATGATGTAGACCTTGTACTGGCCTTCACTCGGCGCGAAGTTGATCTTGTCGCGCAGGTCGCGAACGTCTTCGACGCTGGTGTTCGAGGCGGCGTCGATCTCTATCAGGTCGAGGTAGCGCCCCTGGTTGAATGACCGGCAGTGGTCGCAATCGTTGCACGGCCGATCGGCGAGTGAGGTCGATTCGCAGTTGACCGCCTTGGCCAGCAGGCGGGCGGTCGTCGTCTTGCCGGTCCCGCGCGGGCCGGCAAACAGATAGGCATGTGCCACCCGTCCGGCGCGCACGGCGTTGCGCAACGTCTGGACGATGTGCTCCTGCCCGACGACCGCCTCCCACGAACGCGGCCGCCATTTGCGGTACAGGGCTTGATTCATGCGCGCCACCGGCTCCAGCGAGCGAGTGTATCAGACGGCCGAAGGGCGCGCAAGGCGAGCGCAGCCCTGGGCGCGTTGGTGCTATAATCCGAGTGAAACAAACGCACGATCGTGGAGGCTGGCATGCGACTTCCGGGCGGATCAGAGTGGATCATCATCTTGGTGATTGTGGTGCTGCTGTTCGGGGTCGGCCGCCTGGGACGGATCGGCGGCGAGCTCGGCCGCGGCATACGCGAATTCCGCAAGGGCTTGAAGGGCGACCAGGAAGAGACCGGGGCCGACAAAGACGAGCCCGGCGATCCGCCGGCGGCCTGAGTCACACGCCTCGCCCAGGATCGGGACCGGCCGTCAGGCCGGTTCTTCGTTTTCGCGGCTGACCAGCGCCCGCTCGGCTTCCCGCCCGGCATCGAAGTGCGCGCGCTGGAGTGAGAGGGCCGGCACCAGCAGATTCAGCCGATCGATCTGGCGGTTGACCTCGGCCACGCGCTCCTGGAAGCGCTGCCTGGCCGCTCGGCCGCCGCCGCGCCGGCGCAGCTCGCGGCGCGCGGCCTCCATTTCCCGGCGCAGCTCCCGGTCAAGCTCGATCCAGGCCGGCGCCAGGCCGGCTCCCTGGAGAAGATGGAAGGCCGCCCACATCTCCGGATCAATGGCGGACTCACTCAACAGTGCCAGCGGCTGCCCGGAGCCGGGCAGCCCATCGAACTCCCCGGCCCGCAGCGCCGACTCGATCCTGGACTCGGCCAGCCGCTGCCACAACATCTCAGCCGCCTGGGATGGTGAACGTGGAGTGCGTCTGGCCGGATGAATCGCGTAGCGTGATGACCCTGCCCGGCAGCCAGACCGCTTCATCCAGCCCCCAATACAGATCGATGACTGTGTCGGTGCCGGCGCGCGTGTGCAGGCTGACCGCGCCGTTGTGCAGGGTGAAGATCGGGAAGGTGTAGCGGCGGCCCTGCCCATCATCGAGCAGCCAGCCGGCCATATATGCATCGCCGCCGGTGTTGAGCAGCAGCACGGTCTCGGATTCGAGTACGCCCGCCCCGCTGACCCCGCGGATTTCGACGTGCGGCGCCTGCGCCTCCGGGTTGGGGGTGACGGTGGACGAAGCGGCCTGCGGCGCTCGGGTGGCGGGCGGAGGCGTGGCCGCGTCACCGACCGGCACGATCAGCACCTGACCGGTGGAGAGCGTGTCCGGATCGGTCAGCCCGTTCGCGGCCATCAGCGCCTGCATGTCGATCCCCAAGAGCGTGGCGATGTCCATGAGCGTGTCACCCGGCTGCACGGTGTAGGTGGCCGGCGTGACCGAAGGCGGGATGGTCGGTGTGTCGGTCGGGATGGCGCTGGCCACGACCGCCTCCAAATCGGTCGTGGCAGTCGGCGTGGCCTCCGGCGCGGGTGGCTCACGCGAATCCCAGATCAGCAGAACGATCGTCACGGTCAGGGCCGACACGATCACGTTCAGCAATAGATAGCCCAGGAACTGATTCAGGTTCGCCCGGCGGACGCTGCCCATAGGCAGGCGATCATAGCACAGGAGCCCGCATTGCGGTATCGGCGCCCGATTGTCCGGTAGAATTCAGGCGGCTTTCCCGGCGCACAGGGCCGAGCGTGATGCCATACCTGATTGATGGGCACAATTTGATTGCGCAGACACCGGGCATCCAGCTGGGCGCGGTGGATGACGAAGCTCAGCTGATCAGGCTGCTACAGGCCTTCTGCACACGCACCGGCAGTCGGGCGACGGTCTACTTCGACAAGGGCCAGGCAGCAGCCCCTTCGCCGCCCTCCGCTGGCCGGGTCACCGCCCGGTTCGTCGCCGCACCGCGCAGCGCCGATCAGGCCATCATGCACCACCTGGACCGCCTGGCAGGCGAGGCCCGCAATTGGACGGTCGTCTCCTCCGACCGCGAGGTCCAGCAGGCTGCCTCCCGGGCCGGCGCTCGCCGTCTCGGCAGCCGCGAGTTCGCCGCCCGGCTCCTGCAGCGGGTGGCCCGGCCTCAGGCCGAGAAGCCCAGCGACAGCCTCTCTAAGGAAGATGTCGAATACTGGGAGAGACGCTTTCGCCACCCCCGGCGCCGCCCATAGCCGACTTCTTCATAATCTTCTAATGGAAATTGGACTTGTTTGGTGGTATTATACCCGGCAGGATGAGACGGTTTTGTGACTGAACGGTATCCCCGGCTCATCTCAGGGGAAGACGCCACCCGCCTCCGTGTTCCCCCCTGCACGAGCGGGAAGGCCCCCGACAATTGGAACCGCCGGATGACCCCCCCACATCCGGCGGTTCGCCTTTAACCCTCGACTGCATTCGCCCGGACGACCTGCCCGTACCAATGACCGCTTTCCTTGACCGTGCGCGCCAGGGTCGAGTAGTCGACGTAGGTCAGGCCAAAGCGCATGCTGTAGCCGTGCGCCCACTCGAAGTTGTCGGTCAGGGACCAGACGAAGTATCCGCCGACGGGGACGCCGTCGGCCAGGGCGTGCCGGACCTGGATCAGGTGATCGCGCAAGTAAGCCATGCGGCGCACATCGCGCACCTTGCCATCGAAATCCAGCCCGTCCGGAACCGGGACGCCGTTCTCCGTTACCAGAATCGGAATCGGCCTTCCCCCGCTGACATACTCCCGCCACACCCGCACCAGGATTTCGCGCAGGCCTTCCGGGTAGATCTCCCACATCTGAGAGTACTCTCGTCCCGCCGGATGCACCGTCGCAGCCTGAATGAGCGGGACCTGCGCGTCCTGCGCGATCACTGTGCGGCTGTAGTAGTTCACCCCCAGGAAGTCGACCGGGACGCCGATGGTCGCCAAGTCACCCTCTTCGACCATTGAGAAGAGCGGCCCCAGCTGTGCCGTCAGATCCTCCGGATAGCGGCCGTGGAAGAGCGGCTCCAGGGTGACTCGATTCAGGACAGCATCGAATCGTCCGGCGGCGCGGCGGTCGGAGTCTGAGTCGGTCGCCGGGTGAACCGGATTCAAATTGAGCACAATCCCGATCTGCGCCGCCTGGCGGGCCTCGTCGCGGAGGGCCTGCACCCCCAGGCCGTGCGAGAGCAGCAGGTGGTGCATCGCCTGGAATGCCGCAGGCGGATCTTGAATCCCAGGTGCGTGTTCGCCGGTATAGTGCCCGGCGAACGCAGCCACCCAGGGTTCGTTGTGCGTGATCCACCAGCGCACCCTATCGCTCAACCGCTGGCAGACCAGACGGGCATACTCGGCGAAGCGGTAGGCCGTCTCACGCCGCGGCCAGCCGCCGGCGTCCTGCAGTGCCTGCGGCAGATCCCAGTGGAAGAGATTGACGTAGGGTTCGATGCCGCGCTGCAGGAGTCCGTCGACCAGGCGGTCGTAGAAATCCAGCCCGGGTGCGTTGACGGGTGGAACCCCCTGCGGCAGGACACGCGGCCAGGAGATCGAGAAGCGATAGGCCTTCAAACCCAGGTCGGACAGGATGGCCAGATCCTCCTGCCAGCGGTGAAAGTGGTCGGCGGCGATGTCGCCGCTGGTCCCATCTCGAATCCGCCCCGGCTGACGGCAGAAGGTGTCCCAGATTGACGGCCCGCGTCCGTCAGCCTCCCACGCGCCTTCAACTTGATAGGCCGATGAGGCCGCGCCCCAGACGAAACCCTCAGGAAACGCGAACCGTTTCGTGGGCCCCATGACCGCCCTCCCTCCCCGAGTTGGTTGAGATCGATCAGGTGGATTATAGCCTCGGCCGCGCAGGCCTCGTGCCAGCAACCCGACAGGCTGCCACACACCTGTTGGAGGATGATGACGGGCCCGCCGATCGGCGGGCCCGTCCACCTTGAGCCTACTCAATTCACGGTCGCATCAACGGACGATGCGAGCCTGTATCCATACAGCCGACCCGGGGCTGTCCTGTGAGGCATTCTCGACTCGCAGGACGAAGGCCGCCGTCTGGCCGGACAGGAAGGATAGATCAGCGTCGACGACCGTCAGCTCGCCGTCGAAGGTCTCCGTGCGCGTCACAAAGTTGCGGACCTGCTCCTGCACGGTCAGATAACCGACGCTGAACTGCGCGGTGCAGGCCGTGCGTTCGGCCAGACAGCCGAGCCTGAGCTGTAGCCGCTCACCGCCCGTGAGCTCGAGCGGGTGGAACACACCCTCGATCCATCCGTCGCTGGCCTGATTAGGCTGCGTGATCAACAGGGGTCCGGCCAGGTCGCCGGTCTCCAGATTCGCCTCGCTCATCATCATGATGTATCCGCCCGCATCGATCGTCTCCGCCGGGCAGGTCAGTCCCCCCGACGCGGTCGACCAGGCCGCGCCGCAGTAAGGACCAAGGAAGTCGAACACGACGGTTGAGCCCGGTTCCGGCGTCTGCGTCGGTGTGGCGGTCTCGGTCGGCGTGGGTGTGGATGTCGGCGTATCGACCGGGACGACGATCTCCGTCTCTGTCGGCGTCGCGGTCGGGGTCTGCGTGGGAGTCACAGTGGGTGTATCCGGCACAGGGACTGTGCCGGTCGCGGTGGATGTGGCCGTCGCGGTCGCCGTCGCGGTCGACGTTGGTGTTGCAGTGAAGGTCGTCGTAGGCGTGCCGGCCAGGGGCGCCCAGGAGAAGCTCACCTTGGCATTGCCGCCGCGCTCGTAGTAATCGACCTGAATTCGGCGCAATCCGCTCAAGGCCACGTCGGCGGTGTATGCGGTCGTGCCGCCGCTCTCATGCCACTCGTTGATCACCAGGGTGCCGTCGATCGAGACCCGAACGCCGTCGTCTGCCCGCACAGTGAGTCGATAGGTTCCGGGCGCGAAGTCCACCTGCCGCGTCCAGCGTGCGGCGAAGTTGTCGCCCGGCAATCCTGCGGCCGGCGCACCGGCCGCCCAGTCGAAGTTGACGTCCCGGTCGTTGCGCACCAGCGTCCAGCGGCTGGTGAACCCGGTGTCCGGCCAGTACTCCCCGCGCCAGTCGGGGTAGGTTGCGGCGGAGACGGTCTCCCAACGCAGCGAGGCGCGTGCATCGCCCGCCCGTTCGTAGTACTCGAGGCGCAGATCGTAGTCCCCGGAGCGCAGGTACAGCTCGACGGAGATCTCACGGGCAGCACCATCGGACCATTGATCCAGGATGCGGCTGCCGTCCAGATAGAAGCGCGCACCGTCATCGCTGACCATTCGGAAGCGGTACAGGCCCTCGTTGAAGTGGACCCGCCGGGTCCAGCGGACTGAGAAGTTGTCGACCGGCACCTGGTTGCCAGGAGCGTTCCGGCCCCAGGTGAAGTCCAGGGTGGCGTCGTTGCGCACCAGCACCGGGGTGCCGGACAGGTCGCGCGTGCTGAAGTACTCGCCTCGCCACGCGTTCCGATCCTGTGTTGGGGTCGCACCGACGACGATCTGGACCCAGAAGGGCTGGCTGGCGCTGGCTCCCAGGCCAAAGGCCGCGCCGGCGGCGTTGCGCAGTTGCCAGTTACCGCGGTGCGTGCCGGCCGACGTTGGAGCCACCAGGCTAACTGAAAGATCGACGGTCGCGCCGGGCGCGACTGTCCGGCCGAGTGGCACGGAAGCGGAACCGCTCATGCCGTTGCCGCCGGCAAAGACGAGTGCGTACGACCCGGACCAGGTGCAGCTGCCGTCGTTACGCAGCCGCCAGGTCTTGGTGAAAGCGGCCCCGGGCGCCAGGAGGGTGTTGTCGGGGACAGACACGTCGGCGACGAAGCCGGCGCGGTCCGTGCACCCCGCCGGGCCGGAGGTCGCCGTCGGGGCCGACGTGACCGTGGCCGTCGGTTCGCTGGTGCCGGTCGGTGGAGCGAAGGTGGCGCTCGGCTCGGCCGTGGCCGGTGTGACCTGGGCCGAGATGGTTTCGGAGATCGCGGTGGCCAGCCAGTCGGGTGTCGACTGCGCCGCGGCGGGGAAGCTGCAGCCCGCCAACATCAACCCTGCCATCGCCAACAGCATCCAGGCGGCCGCCCTGGGCGTCTTCATCCGTGCGAACATACCGTTCCTCCTGCGGTCGATCTGAGTCCGCGTCTGGCGCCGGCCGCACGCCGGCCGCGCTCCACGACGCGAGTGTCCACGTCGATGCAGCGGCGCACGCGGCTGCTGCGTTCACCAAAGCCCGTACGCCGCGCTGCTATCATGCCATGCATGCTATCACCCGGTCGACTCCCTGCCCATCCCAAAAAGGGATGGAGGTCGACCACGTGCAGGGATGGTTCGAGCTGCGCCATTCGGTGTAGTCCGTACGCCTTTTTCTGTAGGCCGCTGGCGGCCAAGCACAGCCGACCGCCCGCGCGGAACACGCCGGTTGGCGGCCAGATCCACTCATGTTGAAGACGCCGCATCGATCGGAAAGGTTCCTGGGCCGTGAGGCTGCTTACCGCAGACCCATGTCCAAGGAATCAGCTCGTGCGTCTCGCCGCGGTCAGGCGCTCGGGGCGCGCCTGGGCGCAGGCAGCCCGCCGGCGATCAGTTCACGCACCGCTCGTCGGCGGTCCGTCATCCGGTGGAGGCAGGTGATCGATGAAGTCGCGGAAGACGCGCAGTCGATCGGGTTCCGCCTCGGTGCTCGAGCGTTCCTGCCTCGGCGCGCGCTGCGCGCCTGACTCCTTCGGCTGTCGGCCACGCGAAGCGGCCAGGTCGTCGAGCACACCCGAAAGCTTCAGCAGGAAGAAGATCAGCGCCAGAGCCAGGACAGCAATCGGCAACATCCGGTCGTCTGCTCCGCGGTCCATCACCTTCTTGCGAGATTCCGGCCGCACGCCGGGCACGCCTGCGATCGCATGGGCCCGGCAGGATTCGAACCTGCGCCCAACCGGTTATGAGCCGGCCGCTCTAACCCCTGAGCTACGGGCCCTCACACGTCATTATAACGCCGCGCGCTCGAGGCGCTGCACGCGCGCCTGCCACTCCGTACCGCGCGCAGCGCGGCGCAGTCGCCGCTCCGCTGCGACATTGTGACACACGGCGCGCATCGATCGAACGCCCGCGCATTTTGGTGGCCTCCCCCTCTTGCGCACTTTCGGAAAAGAGTCTAAACTCCGACCATCCGTGCCACTGGAGGTGACGACATGGCAGTGAAGAAAGCGAAGAAGGCCGTGAAGAAGACGGTCAAGCGCGCGACCAAGCGCGTTGCCAAGAAGACCGTCAAGCGATCTAAGAAGGTCGCCAAGAAGACCGCCAAGCGAACCAAGAAGGTCGCCAAGAAGGCCGCCAAGCGATCCAAGAAGGTCGCCAAGAAGGCCGCCAAGCGATCCAAGAAGGTTGCCAAGAAGGCCGCCAAGCGAACCAAGAAGGTCGCCAAGAAGGCCGCCAAGGGAACCAAGAAGGTCGCCAAGAAGGCCGCCAAGCGAACCAAGAAGATCGCCAAGAAGGCCGCCATCCGAACCAAGAAGATCGCGTTCACGGCCGCCAAAGAAGGCACCACCACGATGTAAGGGGCGATCATCAGAAAGCCCGGCGATCTTCTCGCCGGGTTTTCTGGTTTAATTCGAGAGCGCGATTTCTCACCGGCCGCCGAAGCCGGTCGCACGCGCGGTGCGTCGATTCGGCGAAGAGCCGCGCATCAGAGTCGATCGCGGCACTGACCGATCGGCGGCCAGAGGACCGCGAGCCCCGCTCTGCCGCCTGGAGTACAATCCCCAAGCATACAGCAAACATCGCGCTGCTCGAAACCCCCAGACGGAGAGGCACGGCATGCCGCGACTTGACCCGCACTCATGCGCCGACACGAGTCAGGGGCGCATCGAGCATATCGACTTCGACCTGCACGTCCGGATGGACGAGCGCGTTATCACCGGTGTCGCCCGCTACCGGCTCGACCGGGATTCTCCCGGGATCATTGACTTCGACACGCACCGCCTGGTTATCGACTCTGTGCGCGCGGACAGATTGGATGTGCACTGGGATCTGGGGGCGGAGCAGGCGATCCTGGGGCAGCGCCTACGCATCGAGGGCCTGGTCGGCGCCAGAGAGTTCACCATCGCTTTCCGCTGCGCTGAAGACGCCAAAGCGCTGCAGTGGTTGAACGCCGAACAGACCGCCAGCGGCGGACATCCCTTCCTCTACAGCCAATGCCAATCCATCAACGCCCGCAGCCTGTTCCCCTGTCAGGACACGCCGTCGGTGCGCTTCACCTTCTCGGCCAGCGTGAGAGTCAACCAGCCGTTGCGCGTCGTCATGGCCGCCGCGCCGGGTGAGACCGGGCGCGATCAGGACGGTGAGTACCATCGCTTCGAGATGCCCCAACCCATCCCCTCCTACCTTTTCGCACTGGCGGTCGGGGAGATCGTCTCGCAGGACGTCGGCCCCCGCTGCCGCGTGTACGCCGAACCGGCATTGATCGATGCCGCCGCCTGGGAGTTCGGCGAGATGGAGGCCATGCTCGCCATCGGCGAAGATCTGTTCGGCCCTTATCGCTGGGATCGCTACGACGTCCTGGTGCTGCCGCGCAGCTTCCCCTACAGCGGGATGGAAAACCCCAGGCTCACATTCCTCAATCCGGTCCTGATGACCGGCGACCGGTCGGAAACGGACACGCTGGCACACGAACTGGCACATTCGTGGACGGGAAACCTGGTCACCAACGCCACCTGGGAGGACTTCTGGCTGAACGAGGGGTGGACCAGCTACGCCGAGGCGCGCATTACCGCCCAACTCAGCGGGCAGGAGCGGGCGCTGCTTCTCAACGTCACCAAATCCCGCCAACTGCGCGAGGACGTCGCCCGCTACGGCGCCGACTCCAAGCTCACCTGCCTCAAGTTCTCCCAGGAGGGGATCGACCCGGAAGAGGCGTTCTCCCGCATCCCCTACTTCAAGGGCCAGTTCTTCATCGAGATGCTGGAACGGGCTGTCGGCCGGCAGGCCTTCGATCGCTTTATCCACGAGTACATCCAGACGTACGCCTTCCAATCCATCACCACCGAAGCCTTCCTCGAGTTCCTGGGCCGGCGCCTGCCCCAGGCGGCCGCGCGGGTGCCGATCGACGAATGGATTTATCAGCCGGGGATCCCGGCCAACCTGCCGGAGTTCAGCTCCAGGTCCTACGATCAGGTGGCCAAGACGGTGGCTGCCTACCAAGCAGGCCGCCTGCCGACGCGGGCCGACGTCGAAGGCTGGACTCCACGGCAGCGGGAGCTCTTCCTGCTCCTAATGCCCGAGCGTATCCCGGCCGCCGACGTGCGCGCGCTGGACGAGACCCTGAACTTCCGTTCGGTCGTCAGCTACGTCACCCTGTCCTACTTCTACCGGCTGGCGATCTTCAGTGACTACCAAGACATCCTGCCGCGCGCCCGGAAGTTCGTCCTGGATACGGGCCCCCTGCTCCCGATGGAGCGCGTCGTGCGCGCCCTGGCAGACACCGAGTGGTCCCGTCCGCACGCCCGACCGCTGTTCGAGGAGGTCCGCCCCCGCCTTCACCCGGTCACCGCGGCGCGCCTGGCGCGCGAGCTGGACAAGGCCGGCGCCTAGCTTCCGCCTGCTGCACGCGCGCAGGCGGCAGCCCGGTCAGCGGCCGCCGCCTGTGCGCGGTTTCAGGAGTCTGAGCGGGCGACGGGATTCGAACCCGCGAATATCAGCTTGGAAGGCTGATGCCTTACCACTTGGCCACGCCCGCGGGCCCAAGATTCTACCACGCGCCCCTCAGCCACCCGACAACCAGGGGCGCCATCTTGTGGTATACATTCAGCGCGCAGCCGCCGACACGCGCGGTGTACGCATCAGGCCGCTCATCATGGACCGCACTCCCGGCTCAGCTCCCCCGCCCCGTGCGCGCCGAACAGCGCATCCATGGGCTCGCCTCGGTGTCGTGTTCTCGGCCGCGGCCCTTGTCTTCATCCCGGCGCAGCTTCTGAAGACCTCGCTCGCCGAGGCCGCGCCGCCGCGCCTTTCGACGCTCGAGCCCGAGCCCGATGATCTCCAGGCGGGCGAGGGGCAGGGCTGGATCTCCGAGCGCCTCGTGCCGCGCCCCCTTCCGGCGAATCCGACGCAGGCGGATCTCGGATGGCAGGACTACTACCAGATCTGCATGGCCTGCCATGGCGACCGCGGCCAGGGCCTGACAGATGAATGGCGTGAGGCCTGGGGCGGCGACTCGTACTGCTGGGAGTCGCGCTGCCACGCCGCCAACCACCCTCCGCAAGGATTCGATCTGCCGCGTACCATCGGCCCGGTGCTTGGCGCCGGATCCTTGCTGGCCTATCCCACGGCCCTCGATCTTCTGCACAAGATACGCGAGACGATGCCCTGGTGGAATCCGGGATCGCTCACCGATGAACAAGCGCTGGGTCTGACGGCCTATCTACTTCATGAACGGGGTGAGCTGCCGGCCGGGCTGACGCTCGACGCCGGCAACGCCGCCGTGGTGCAGCTGCACCTGCGGCCGGCGCCGCGCGGCAACGAACGGCAACTCGCGTTCGGGCTGGGCGGTTTGCTTGCCGTCGCCGGTTTGGCGATCGCCTTCGGCCGGAGGCCGTCGCGGTGACATCGGTTTCCGAAACCCACGACGAGGCGGCGCGTCCACTGCGCCGCGAGGCGCGGCGGCGCCCCAGCTTCTTCGAGCATCTCCACCCCGCGACAATCCCGGACCGTGAAGCGCGCTTCGGCTACACGTTCGGATTGGGCGGGATCAGCCTGTTCCTGGTCTTGATACTGACAATCTCAGGCGCGCTCGAATTGTTCTACTACGAGCCCAACCTGGACGGCGCCAACGCCTCGGTCCAGCGCATCACCCACCTGGTTCCCTATGGTTGGCTGGTGCGAGGCGTCCACTACTGGGCCGGCCAGGCGCTGATCGTCACGGTCGCGCTGCATCTTGTGCGCGTGCTGCTCACGGGCGCATACCACAAGCCGCGCCGCCTCAATTGGCTGCTGGGCATCTGCCTCCTGGCAGCCGTCTTGCTGCTCAACTTCACCGGGCTCGTGCTGCGCTGGGATAATGACATCGCCTGGGCGCTGATGGTCGGAACGAACTTGCTGCGAACGATTCCGCTGGTCGGCGACGGGCTGTACCTGGCCGCGGTCGGCGGAGGCGAGATCAGCGGCGCCACGGTCGTCCGTTTCTTCGGGTGGCACATCTTCGGACTGGCGCTTCCGGCTTCGGTGGTTCTCGTCTGGCATCTCTTCCGTATCCGGCGCGACGGCGGGATCTCCCACCAGCTCGAGTCCTCACAGCCCGGCAAGCCGCGGCTGCCGCGCAGCGACCTTGTCCGGCGCGAGACGATCGCGGCGCTGCTCGCCGGTGCGGTCTTGCTGGCGTTGACGGTCCTGTTCCCGCCCGGCGTCAGCCCACGGCCCGATTTCGATCAACTGCCTGCGGAGGCCTCCGCGCCGTGGTTCTTCCTGTGGGTGCAGCAACTGCTGCGACTCGGCGACGCGCTTTTGATGGGCGTTGTGATCCCTGCCAGCCTGCTCGCCGTCGTGGCCCTGGCTCCGCTCGTGCTTGACCGTGACCCGGCCGGGGTGGGCACATGGTTCAACCGCCAGGGACGCACTGCCCAGTGGACCGTCCTGACGTGCATCGCCGTCGTGCTCGCGCTGATCGTCAAGGGGGCGCTCTCGTGAACGAGCGTTGGAGCAGCCTGCCCAGACGGGCGGTCCTGAAGCTCAGCCTGGCGCTCTCGGGTGTGCTGGCTCTCGGCGGATTGGCGCGCTTCCTGAGCTACCGACAACCGCCTCCGGCCTCGCAACGTATTCCGGTCGGCTCACCCGACAACTACGCCATCGGGAGTGTGACCGCCGTCCCGCAGGCGCGTGCCTGGCTGATGCGGGACGAGTCGGGCTTCTACGCCGTCTCGGGCCTGTGCACGCACCTCGGCTGCACAGTCTCCGAAGAGGCGGGCGAGTTCGTCTGCCCTTGTCACGGAAGTCGCTTCCGTCACGACGGTCTGATCTTGAAGGGTCCGGCGCTTCGGCCGTTGAGGCACCTCGAGGTCAGTCTGACGGAGGACCACCAGCTCATCATTGACAGCGGCAGCGAGGTGGCAGACAGCGTGCGGCTCGCCACGGACCTGTAGAGCGCGCCGGGAAAGGGACGGGGCGGCCCAATAGCCGCCCCGCTGCCTTCCGATCGTCGCAGTTGCTGGTGTCAGAAGAGCGGCAGGCCCAGGTCATCCTGGCCGCCGCGGCCCTCTCCGGCCACGATCCAGCCCCGGCCCTCCCCCTGCTCGCGGCGGACGCGGTGGAGGACGCGGAAGTCCCCGGGCAATGAGCGCGGAAGCGCTGTGGCCACGCGCTTCCCAACTACGAGTTGATGAAGCAGCGCCGCCCGATCCAGGAGCAGCGCATCCGTCCACACCGCACCGCGGCGCTCGTACGCGCGCACGTGCGTCAGCCGGCGATCCGGCGGCGCGTAGCGCGCCGCCACGAGCAGTGTGTCGAGCCTTGGGCTCTCCCGGAAGACGCTCTCGCCGCGCATCGTTCCCTTCCCCAAGTCGGGGTGGGCGGACTTGAACCGCCGACCCCCGCGTCCCAAACGCGGTGCGCTTCCAGCTGCGCTACACCCCGATCGCAGCGAGTATAATCTCCGCCCGAGGGCAGGTCAAGCAACCCTCGGGCGCATGTCCGACACACGGCGCTGGCATGCCTGGCGACGATTTCCCACGGCTCTACGACGCGCACCTGCAGTTCTTCGAGGATGACCTCAGCCTGTGGCGCCGCCTGGCCCGGGCGTGCGGGGGCCCGATCCTGGAGCTCGGGTGTGGGACCGGACGTGTTCTGCTTTCACTGGCCCGAGAGGGATTCGAGGTGGCCGGCCTGGATCGAGACCCCGGGATGCTGGACCGCGCCGCCGGACACCTTGCCGGTGAACCCGGCCTGCAGGTGAGGCTGCACCTTGGAGATCTGCGCGAATTCCGCCTGACCGCCCGCTATCCATTGATATTGGCCCCCTGCAACACCCTGGCCGGCCTCGCCGTGCATGAGCTCGTCGCGGCACTCACCACCGCGCGCCGGCATCTGGCTCAGGCAGGCTGCCTGGCAGCCGAATTGCCGGTGGCCGATGACCGGCAGGATCTCGTCGGCGACGAGCCGATCGACGTGTTCGAAGATGCGCAAGACGGGCATGCGATTCAACTGTACGCCAGGCAGACGTGGCACGACAATCCAGCGCGACTTCAGGTCGAGTGGGCGTATGATGAACTCCTGCCGGACGGGCGCGTCCTCCGCACGCTGGTTCCAGCCGTGTACTTCCTGCGCACACCCGAAGTCATGGCAGATCTCCTTCACCAAGCCGGCTTCGAGTCGATCGCCCTCTACGGCGACTACGATCTCTCGCCGCTGCGTCCGGACTCGCCGCGCCTGCTGCTGCTCGCCGGCCTGGGCGCAGTCCCACCACTGCAGGAGGGGAAACCGTGAAGCGACTCTCAAGTGCGTTGGTGGCCCTGGCGCTGGGACTGAGCGCCTGTGCCGGCCGGACCACCGCGACGACGGCGCCTCCCCAGCCGAGCATGACCTCGCCGCCGGAGGCGGCCACGCCCACGGCCCCGATGCTCGAGTCGGGCACGGTCGAGATACCCGGGGCCGAGGGCCTGACCCTGCGCGGGACATGGACAGCGCCGGCCGAGGCGCCCGCCGCCGCAGTCCTCCTGCTGCACATGTACGCTCGATCGAGGTCGGATTGGCAGGCATTCACGGCCCGGCTGACCTCCGCCGGCTACGCTTCCCTGGCTATCGATCTGCGCGGCGACGGCGAAACTGGCGGGGAGGAGAACTGGGAGCTGGCGCGGGAGGATGTCCGGGCCGCCTATCAATGGCTGGCCGCTCGCCCGGAGGTCGACTCGGCTCGAATCGCCGTCCTGGGCGCCAGTATCGGCGCCAATCTCTCCTTATGGCTCGGCGCGCAGGAGAGCGGCCTGGGGGCGGTACTGCTTCTCTCGCCCGGATTCGACTATTTCCGTGTCCAGATCGAGGGCCTGGTCGAGGCGTATGGCGAACGGCCGCTTTTCCTGGCTGCGGCGGAGGATGATCCCTACAGCGCCGAGACCGTGCGCGGATTAGCCGAGGCAGCCGCAGGTCCAGCCGATCTCATCGTCTATCCTCAGGGTGGGCACGGCACGGGGATGTTCGACACGACCCCAGACCTCGCCGATCGCATCCTGGCCTTCCTGGGGACCTACCTGTAGACGCGAACAGGCTCCCGGAGTGACGTCGACTGCGGGAGCCTGTCCATCGTCCTTGACGTCAGGCGCTCAGGCCATCTGGCGGACCACCAGAACCACCTTCCCCTGCACTTCCAGATCACCCGGCTCGTCGACATAGATCGGCTGCATCGTGGGATTGGCGGGCTGCAGCCGAATGCGCTTGCCCTCGCGGTAGATGTGCTTCAACGTCGTCTCTTCTTTGTCCTTGAACCAGACCGCAACCATGTCGCCGTTGCGCCACTCCGGCTCCCGCTTCATCACCACGATGTCCCCGTCGCTGACCATGGCATCGATCATCGAATCGCCCTGGACCTCCAGGGCGAACAAACCCTCCGGGGGCATGCTCAACAGATCGCGCGTGATCTCGACCGCCTCGTCCTCATCGAAGACGGCCGTATCGGTCCCCGGCATGGGCACCGGCTGTGAGGCGAAAATGCGGCCGATCTTCCGCACCCGCACGACATCGCCGATCCGGTCGGCGGCCTTGCCCAGCCGCTCGGTCAGGCGCAGGCCGCGCGAGACATTCTGCTGGCGGTCCAGATAGCCTTCCGCCACCAGCCGGTTCAGGTTGTAGTTGACCACCGAGGTGGATGAAATCCCGACCGCGTTGCCGATTTCCCGGATCGACGGGGGAAAACCGTTGTCGGCACTGTACTTCTGGATGAAGTCCAGCATACGCCGCTGCCGATCGGTGAGTGTGCCTTTGGCCATGCTTGCCTCCCGGGCTCCCGCCAACCCTGCCGGGTTGCCGGGGAGCCTTACCCGCATTCTAGCGGAACATTCGTTCTATGTCAAGCGCGGCTGCCGGGGCCGCGGGGGGCCGGAACGCCGCCGGCGGGACTTTATAATGAAGCCTGACGGCCGTCGCTGGCGGATAGCGGGCGGCTCCCCCCGGCCGGGCCTTGAAGGCATGCCCATGAACGACTTGCAGACCATGCAGGAGATCCTCGAATCCGCTCGGACCATCGCGGTCGTCGGCCTGTCGGCCGACCCCACGCGCCCGAGCTACGAGGTGGCCGAGTACCTGCAGAAGCACGGCTACCGCATCATCCCGGTCAACCCGACCATCTCGAACGTCCTTGGCGAGCGAAGCTACGCCGATCTGCCCGCCATCGGCGAACCGATCGACGTCGTCCTCATCTTCCGCCGGAGCGAGGACACGCCCCCGATCGTTGAGCAGGCGATCCAGGTGGGCGCCAAGGCCGTATGGATGCAGCTGGGTATCGAGCACCAGGCGGCCGCCGAGCGGGCGCGCCGCGCCGGCCTGAAAGTGGTCATGAACGCCTGTATGCGCACGACGCACTCATCGCTCTCCAAAGCCGCCGGCCGGCCCTGAGGCATGACTTGTCCGGACATCCCCGCTTCTTGACCGGCCGTTGTAGAATGAGGCAACTTCGACCGACAAGTGGGGGAGCCCCATGGATGAGCTGAAGCTTCGCATTCTCACCGACGGCAAGAATCTGGGCGGCGGGATCCTCAAGGTCGATGGATTCATCAACCATCAGGTCGACCCGCGCCTCATGGATGCCTGCGGGCGTGAGCTGGCCGGGAGATTCGCACGCGTCAACCCATCCAAGGTCCTCACGGCTGAGATCTCCGGCATTGCCCCCGCCTTGACCACGGCCATCCACCTGGGCATCCCCGTGGTCTACGCCCGCAAAACCAAGCCGATTACGATGCCCGATCAGATCTTTCTGACGCTGGCCCCTTCCCACACCAAAGGACGCACGGTCGAACTGATCGTCTCTCCTGAGTACCTGGGCCATGGAGAACGCGTCTTGATCATCGATGACTTCCTGGCCACCGGGCAGACCATCATGGGGCTGGTCCGCCTGGCACAGGCAGCCGGCGCCAAGGTGGTGGGGATCGGCGCCGTGATCGAGAAGGTCTTCGAAGGCGGCCGCCAACTCCTCTCCAGCCTGGCCGTGCCCATCGAGGCTCTGGCTACGATCACCGACATGAGCGAAGGCCGGATCGTTTTCGCCGACTGACCGCCAGTGGATTCGATCGCCGTTCTGGACTTCGGGTCGCAGTACTCCCAACTGATCACGCGCCGGGTGCGGGAGTTGGGGGTCTACTGCGAACTCTTCCCCCACCACACCTCCGCCGAGATCGTCCTGGCACTGCAACCCAAGGGCTTCATCCTCTCCGGCGGACCGGCCTCTGTCTATGAGCCCGACGCCCCGCAGGTGCCCGCCTACGTGCTCGACTCGGCCCTGCCGGTCCTGGGGATCTGCTACGGCATGCAGGCCCTCACCCATGCCCTGGATGGCCGCGTTGCCGGCTCGACGGCACGCGAGTACGGCATGGCCGATATCGAGGTACTGACCGCGAATCCGCTCCTGCCCGCCGGCCGGCAGCAGGTCTGGATGTCTCACGGGGACCGTATCGAGGCGCCCCCGCGCGGCTTCGCCGTCCTGGCCCGCTCGGATCACTCACCGGTGGCCGCCATGGGCGATCTTGCCCGGCAGCGCTACGGCGTCCAGTTCCACCCCGAGGTGCGTCATACCCCGCAGGGACTGGAGATGCTGGGCGCATTCGTCCTCAACATCTGTCGGGCCCGACCCGGATGGACGCCCGACTCGATCATCTCGACCACTCTCGAACACGTGCGCAGCCAGGTCGGATCGGGGCGAGTGCTGGCGGGCGTGAGCGGCGGCGTCGACTCGTCGGTTGCCGCCGCGCTGGTCCATCGCGCCATCGGCGACCAACTGACGTGCGTCTTTGTCGATACGGGATTGCTGCGGCACGGCGAGGTGGAGAGCGTCGAGGGGGCCTTTCGCCGAACGCTCGGCGCCCGTCTGGTCAGCGTCGACGCCCGAGACGAGTTCCTGGGAGCCCTGGCTGGCGTGACCGAGCCCGAGGTCAAGCGCCGCATCATCGGCGAGAGATTCATCCGCATCTTCGAGGCCGAAGCGCGCAGGTCGGGGGACGCCAGCTTCCTGGTGCAGGGCACGATCTACCCGGATGTCGTCGAATCCAGCGCGCCGGATCGCCGCGTGGCTGCCCGCATCAAGACCCATCACAACGTCGGCGGCCTGCCCGCTGATCTTGGCCTCGAACTGATCGAGCCGCTGCGCTATCTGTTCAAGGATGAAGTCCGGGCGGTCGGCGCTGCACTGGGCCTGCCGCCGGCGCTAGTCTGGCGGCAGCCATTCCCCGGGCCCGGCCTGGCAGTCCGCTGTCTGGGCGAGGTGACACCGGCGCGGGTGGCGACCCTGCGCGCGGCCGACTTCATTGTCACCGAAGAGCTGTCTTCGGCGGGCTTGATCCCGCACGGGAGCGGCGAGGCCGTGGGCGCTACGGCCCAGGCCTTCGCCGTGCTGCTCCCGGTGCGCTCGGTCGGCGTCATGGGCGACCAGCGTACCTATGGAGAGACCATCGCTGTCCGGGCGGTGACAACCGATGACTTCATGACCGCCGACTGGGCTCGCCTGCCCTACGAGGTCCTCAGCCTGATCAGCCGTCGGATTGTCAACGAGGTCCCCGGAGTGACCCGGGTGGTCTACGACGTGACCAGCAAGCCCCCTGCCACGATCGAATGGGAGTGACATCGATCCCCGTCCGTCCGTCGCCATGGGGGGAGGTCGCCTGACGGCCGGGTTCGCCTTGCGGGCCCGCTGCCTGTACAATCCTGCGTCACGCATGGTTCGGCTCTAGCCGAGAGGAGGTTCGGAATGGACTTCGGCGAGGTACTCAAACGATCGTGGGAGATCACCTGGAAGCACAAGGCGCTGTGGCTCCTGGGAATCCTGGCCGGCTGCAGCGGTGCCAGCAGCGGCGGTGGAGGAGGCAACGGCGGCCAGGCCCTGAGTGGATACCGGGGCTACGGCTTCGAGTCGGGCGAGTTCCCCGAATTGGAGCGCTTCCTGGACAGCATCCCGGCGGAGACCCTCACGGCCATCGCGCTCGCCCTGGGCTGCCTGGCAGTGTTCCTGGTCCTTCTGACGGTCTTCCTGGGCGCATTGGGTCAGGCAGGTCTGATCGCCGGCTTCGACCTGGCCGACGCCGGTCACCCGGTCACGCTCGGCGAGGCGTTCCGCCGCGGTCTGCAGTCCTTCTGGAAGCTCCTGGTGATCCAGCTCATCGTCAGTATCCTGCTCATCGTCGTTCTGGCGGTGCTTGCCCTGGGTGCGGGTGTGTTCGCCATCGGCACGCTTGGCCTGGGCCTGATCTGTCTGGTCCCGCTTGCCTGCCTGATGGTTCCTGCGCTCTTCCTGGTCGGCATCTATGTCATGCTGGCCCAAGTGGCCGTGGTGGTTGAGGATCTGAGCATCCTCGACGGACTCGCCCGAGGCTGGCAGATCCTGCGAGACCATCTCGGGCCGATCCTCATCATGGCCCTGATCCTTTTCCTGGGGGGCGGTCTCATCGGCCTCCTGCTGGCCCTTCCGCTGATGGTGATCGCCGTTCCCGCCGCGCTGAGCCTGGCGTTTGCGGGCGAAGGCCAGCTCCCGACCGGACTGCTCCTCAGCGGCCTGTGCCTGGTCGGATTGATCCCGGTCATGATCCTGCTGAACGGGATTCTGCAGACCTTTGTCACCGGCGCCTGGACTCTGACGTTCCGCAGGCTGGTCGCCCTGCCCAAGGACTCGGCACAGCCTGAGCTGCCGGCTCCCTGACCGACGGCGGACCATCTCCGAAACCGACGGCACCCTCGTGGTCTTGTTGGGCATCGACCACGAGGGTGCCTTGATTCCCACGCACGGGTGCGATCTGCTGCGGTAGAAAAGGACCCTCCCGCCGGAGGGGGTTCCGCGGGAGGGTCTGCCGGAGGGAGGCTCAAGAGGTATGCCGTTCGTTCAGACAGGGACCTCGAGGCCAACTATGGGATCGGGGCGGTGCCGGCTAACCTAAGGCAAAGAGCGGAAGAACTCCCAGGCCAGCCAGGCCTCCAGGCCCAGCACCGCAACAAACCCGGCCATCAGCAGCCGTCGGATCACGACCAGGGCGCGCGCCTCATCCTGCAGTGTGCCCTGGCCAGCCTCGTCGCTCACGACTCGCACGTCGGTCGCCATCGTGGCTCAGCTCCGATCAGGCTTCCTATTCCATCATACGGTTGGCCGCCGGCGATGGGTCGGTTTGTAAGGCAACTGAAAGGCGACGGGCGCCGGTGACCGACATGCTACAATCCGGACATGCAGTCCAGAAGCCGCTCCGCCGTTCTGGCCGCACTCGTGGCGGTCTGCTGCGCGGCCGTGGCACGGATGCCAGTTGGCGCCCAGAGCGGGCTGAGCCTGCGCATCTCCCCGCCGGACACGGCGCAGTTCCCGGTCGTCCACTTGTTCGCTTCGATCTCGGATGCGAGCGGCCGTCGCATCCCAGGCCTGTCGGCTGCCAGCTTTCAGGTTCTCGAAGACGAGGCGGTCATCATTTCCCCACAAGTGCGCGAGGCGGTTGTGGGGACCCGTCAGGTATTCGTGATCAATACCACAGTCGGCATGGAGCTGCGCGATCCGTCGGGTCGCACGCGCCTGGATCTGGTGCGCTCTGCCCTCCAGGATTGGTGGCAGACCCCCGGCGCCGGCCGGCTGGGCGTGGACGATCTGACGCTGCTCACGGGTAACGGGTTGGTGGCGGAGCACGCCGACTCGGCCGCCGAACTGGCCGCCCGCCTCGACCAGCCCCCCTCAGGCGGGCAAGGCCCGTTGACCGATCTCGACCTCGTCCTACGTGCCCTGGATTTCCTCTCCGATCCGGCGCCTCGCGCCGGTATGCCCGGCTACCTGATCCTGTTCACGCCGCTGCTCGAATCCGCCAGCGATCTGCGCCTGGTGAATGCCATCGCGCGGGCGGTAGAGACCGGGACCACGATCTACCCCGTCCTGGTCGGCACGCCCGAGGCGGCCGCCCTGCCGCAGGCGTCCAGCCTCCAGCAGCTGGCCGCCGGCACGGGCGGCGCGCTGCTGGTCTTCGATCCGGCCCTCGGCCTGCGCGACCTGGCCGAACAGATTCTCGACCAGCGCACGCAGTACCAGATCTCGTACACCTCAGGGGTCAACCTGAGCGGGACCCACTCCGTGCGTCTCCGCCTGGCGGTCGAGACCGGCGAGGCGACCACCGAAGCGCGCGAGTACGACATCGCCCTCCAGCCTCCGGAGGCCGTGTTCCTCGATCCGCCGGCGCGCCTCGAGCGCCGCTCAGACGACCCCACACTCGCCATCGAGGATCTGCCCCCGACGTCGCTGGCGCTGCGGCTGTTCATCTCCTTCCCCGACGGGAAGCCGCGAGCCCTGGCCGGGAGCGAATTGATCGTCGACGGCCAGGTCGTCCAGCAGCGGGTCGAAGCGCCGTTCGACGTACTCGAGTGGGATCTGAGCCAGCTCCAGAGCAGCGGTGCTCACCGCATCCGGGCCGTCGTCAGCGACAGTCTCGGCCTGGAGGGAGTGACCGGCGAGCTGGTCGTCCACGTCGAGGTAGTCGAGCCTCCCCGTGGGCTGGCCGCCCTGCGCAACGCCTTCGGTCCGCTGTTGATCGCCCTGGCGATCCTGGCGCTGGGCCTTTCGATCGGTGTGGGCCTGAGCGGAAGGTGGCGCCCGGAGCCGCAGACCGAAGCAGCCCCGGCAAGTGCGGGGCGCCGAACTCCCCTGCGGCGCGCCGGGCTCCAGCCCCGGCCGACGGCCGAGCAGGCCGAGGCCTTCCTGCTGCCCATCGATCCAGCCAGCGGCCCGGTCGAGGCCTACCCGCTCTCGGGCGCCGAGGTGATCCTCGGCCGGGATGCTTCGCTCTCCACCCTGGCGATCGACGACGCCTCGCTCTCCGGCATGCACGCCCGCCTGATCCGCCTGGCGGACGGCGGTTACCACATCCGCGACCTCGGCTCGGTCGCCGGCACGCGCGTCAACTTCCGGCCGGTCCCCGTAGAGGGCTTGCGCCTGCAGCACGGCGACAGGATCGATGTCGGCCGATCGTCGCTGCGTTTCCAGTTGACCGATCCTCCCGCCCCGCGCCAGGTGCTGATACGCCCCATCGCCGCGCCGACTCCGGATCGAAGTCCGCTTGAGGCGCGCCCGGCGCGCCGGCCGCGCCGGCCGCGAGCCGATCCCCAGGAGCCGTCCCGTGATCCAAACGGATAACCCGCATCTGGGCGTGATCGCCTTCTCCCACCCGGGCGAGACCGGGAAGAACAACGAGGACCGCTTCTCGGTGACCTCGTATCGGATGGAGAGCGACGACCGGCCATGCGTCCTGGCGCTCGTCGCCGATGGGATCGGCGGTCATCAGGCCGGGGAGGTCGCGGCGGAGATCGCCATCAATACGCTTCTCAATACCCTGGCGCCCTCCAGCGGTGTCCAGCCGGTGCGCGAACTTCGCGCCGCGGTCGTGGAAGCCGCCCGGGCTGTCTCCCGCGCCTCCCAGGAATCGCCCGAGCGGGAGGGCATGGGCTCGACCCTGGCGGTCGTGTGGGTCCTGGGCCAGAGGCTGTACATCGCTTCGGTCGGAGACAGCCGCATCTACCTGCTGCGGGGCGGCCGCCTCCACCAGCTGACGACCGATCACACCTGGATCCAGGAAGCGCTCGACCACAAGGTGATCACCGAGGAGGAGGCGCCTCAGCACCCCAACGTTCACGTCTTGCGCCGGCACCTGGGAGGCAGGCAGGAGCCCGAACCCGACCTGCGCCTGCGGCTGCCGGGCGATCGCAATGACGCCCAATCCGAGTCCAATCAGGGGCTGCGTCTCGAGCCCGGGGACCAGATGCTTCTGTGCACCGACGGCCTGACCGATCTGGTCAAGCAAGCCGAAATCCAGTCCAGCCTGGCGGAGCGGTCGCCGATGGAGTCCAGCCAGCAATTGATCGACCTGGCGCGCTCGCGAGGCGGTTTCGACAACATCACCGTCATCCTGCTGACCGTACCGGGGGTCCCGCGCCGGCGCCTGCGCCCATCCACCCTGGAAACCCCTCGCATCGCGTCGTGGGCCCTGACCACGCTGGCAGCCAGCCTGGCGCTCGCCTGCCTGGCGCTTGTGGGCTTCACGTTGACGTGGTGGCTGGGCATCGGATCGTGGGCCCGGCCTACCCCGACACCCTCCGGCACCCTGCCCGTTCTGAGCCCGCTGCCGACCGAAGCGGGTGGTGCATTGGAGGCGACACTGACACCCTTCGTCCCGCCGACTGCCGCTGCGCTGCTCACCCCCACCCCCTCGTCGACGCCCTTCCCCCTGCCGACGATCACGCCCACGCCCCAGGCACAGTCGCCGACCTGAGGTTCGCCCGCCGGTCGACTCGCTAGGCCGGGTGCGCAGAAGAACATCCCTGGCCCCTGGTGACTTCCGGCACTGGCCGTGACCGGTGGCGATGTCTAGCCTATCGGGTAGGAATCCGCCGATTCGTGCCGCGGTCACCGTCGGGGTTTCGCAGCCCGGACGGCCGGTGAGGTCGGCCCGGCCCTGCGCTGCAGGCTCCCGCCCAGGAGCAAACGACATGTCGCTATTCTCGCCTCGCCGATACCAGCCGCCATACTATCCCTACAAACGCGACTCGCTCCCGGTGCGCGCCTTCACCGTCTTCGAACGGGACCTCAAGAGCGTCCTGTTCAGCTGCCGCATGTGCGGAAACTGCATCCTGCAGGAGACTGCCTTCATCTGTCCGATGACCTGCCCCAAGGGCCTGCGCAACGGGCCGTGCGGCGGATCGACCCCTGAACACTGCTACGTCGACGAGACGCGCCCCTGCACCTGGTTCAAGATCTACGAACGCTCCGAGCGCCTGAACACGATTGACAAGCTGCTGGAAGTGCAGGCTCCGATCGACGGCCGGCAGGCGGGGCACGAGACGTGGCTAGACCTGTTCCGGCACATGACCAAGTACAAGTTCGAACGCGGCCATGTCGGCGAGACACTGAACCGGGCCTTCTACGAGCTGCGCCAGCCCGATTGGTGGCGCGGCGATGACCAGTACCACCCGCCAGCGCACTCGGAACCGGTCTCGTATCTCCAGCAGCACCTGCAGACCGGCCAATTCACGGTCACGGCCGAGATCGCGCCTCCCCTGTCCATCAACTATGCCCAGCTGACCAAGAAGGCCAAGATGCTTCAGGGCTGGGTGCCAGCCGCCAATTTCACCGACAATGCCTCAGCCTCGCCCCGGGTGAGCAGCCTGGCCTCGGCCAAGCTGTGCATGGAGACCGGCTTGGAGCCGGTAATGCAGCTGCAGACGCGCGATCGGGACCGCTACGCCCTCGAGTCCGAGGCGATGGGTGCGGCCGCGCTGGGCATCCGCAACATCCTGTGCCTGAGCGGCGATCATCTGCGTCTCGGCCCGGGGCCGGTGCCGCGGCCGGTGCAGAACGACATGGACGCCATCCAGTTGCTGTGGATGCTGCGGCGCATGCGCGACGAGGGCATCTACCTCGACGGGCGCGAGATCAAGACCCCGCCGCAGTTCTTCCTGGGCGCGGCGGCCAACCCGTATGCTGCCCGCCCGCGCTATGAGGCCATCCGCGAGGAGAAGAAGGTCAACGCCGGCGCGCAGTTCATCCAAACCCAGCCGGTCTTCGACTACGACCGCTTCCTCGAGTGGATCGAAGCCGTCGACAAGCGCAACATCCTCGACAAGGTCTATATCCTGGTCGGGCTGATCCCGCTCAAGAGCGCCAAGGCGGCGCACTATATGGCCGAAGAGGTGCCCGGCGTGGTCGTCCCGCCCGAGATCGTCCGGCGCATGGACAGCGCCAAGGATCAGGCGGAAGAGGGCGTAGCGATTTCCCTCGAGCTCATCGAGAAGATCCGCAAGACACCCGGAGTGCACGGCATGCACATCATGGCCGTGCACTGGGAGGAGATCGTCCCGCGGCTGATCGAGGAGTCGGGCATTCCCAAGCCGCTGCCGAAGAAGGAACTCCCCAGCGCGGCGGCCGTCGCAGCTGCATGAGCGTCCTCCCGCCTTCTCCCACACACGGCAAGAGCCCCAGCAACTGGCGGCCGGCGGAAGACCGGCCGCCAGTGCAACCTTCCCTTGGCGGGAATGGCCGCCGCGCCCTGCGCTCGATCGTCCTCAACAGCGCCGGACAGGATGTGGCCAAGTGCAGCTTCTGCTCCCGCTGCGAACGCTACCTGCGCCCGGGGATGGACCTGACCTTCGGGCAGATCATCCAGGCCGCCCTGCGCGACGACGCCTCGGCGATGACCAACCGCACGCTGTGGGCATGCGATGACCTTCTGGAAGGCTATGCTCTCTGCCGCTCCGGAATCGACCTGACCTCCGTGATGCTGGCCTTGCGCAACGAAGCGGAGGTGCGCGGCCTGCGCTCGGAGGCGGAATCGCCCGCCTGCGAAACGGCCGGCGCGAAGCGGGAGGAGGGATCGTGAAGATCGCGGTCACCGGCAAGGGCGGTGTCGGCAAGACCACGCTGACCAGCCTGCTGGCCTACACCTTCACCGACCTCGGCTATCAGGTGCTGGCCATCGACGCCGATCCGTCGCCGTGCCTGGGCGCGGCGCTCGGTTTTCCCCCTGAACTGATCGCCAAGATCGAGCCGATCGCCGACATGGAAGCGCTGATCTACGAGCGCACCGGCGCGCAGCCCGGGACGGTGGGAGGCTATTTCAAGCTCAACCCGCGCGTCGACGACCTCCCCGATCGCTTCTCGGCCGTGCACCGCGGCATCCGCTTGCTAGCCCTGGGCGCCGTCGAGCTGGGCGGGGCCGGCTGCATCTGCCCCGAAAGCGCCGTGCTGCGCACCCTGACCACCCACATCCTGCTGCGCCGCAACGAGCTCGTCCTGCTGGACATGTACGCCGGGGTCGAGCACCTCGGACGCGCCACCGCCGACGCGGTCGACGCGATGCTGATCGTGGTCGAACCGACCGCCCGCAGCCTGGACACCGCCGCCCAGATCAAGCGCCTGGCCGGCGACTTGCGCCTGACACGCCTGTTCCTGGTCGGGAGCAAGGTTCAGGGCCCGGCCGACCAGGAGTTCATCGCCCAGCGCTCGCCGGGGCTGCCCGTCCTCGGTTATCTGGGCGACGACCCGGCCGTGCGGGATGCCGATCGGCGCGGCCTGCCGGTTTCCGACCTTTCGCCCGGCTTGGCCCAGACGGCGCGGCAGATCGCCGAAAGCATCCTCGCTTCGCGCCCGCCCGCCTGACCCCTGCGGCGCCGACCCCCAGGTCCGGTGCTATAATCGCCCGCTCTACTTCGCTCCAGTCCCGAGGGCCGCGATGTCGGATGCACGCGTTGTCAAGCTGGCTCGCTTGATCGTTCAGTACTCCACCGCCGTCGCCGCCGGGGACCGCATCCTGCTCGAAGCCGAACCGCCTGCCGGGCCGTTTGTCCTGGCCCTGTACGAGGCCGCGCTGCAGGCTGGCGGGCTGCCGGACATCCTGCTCACCCTGCCTGGGTCCGAGGAGATCTTGGTGGCACAAGGCAACGACGGCCAGATCGACCTCGTGCCTACGTTCCGCAAGATGGCCTACGACAGCTTCGAAGCCCGTGTGCGCATCTATTCGGAATCCAATACCCAGACCTTCTCCAACCTCGACAATGCTCGCTTCACCCGCAGGCAGAAAGCTATCGGCAAGATCATCGAGGTGCAGATGAGGCGCGGGGCGGCCGGCGCCTTCCGCTGGGTCACCACACTGTTTCCCACCCAGGCCTACGCCCAGGACGCCGGCATGAGCCTGGCCGAGTTCGAGGACTTCGTCTACCGGGCCTGCCATGTCGACGAGGGCACCGCCGATCCCATCGCCTACTGGCGGTCCGTGCAGACAGAGCAGCAGCGCATCGTGGAAGCGCTCAAGGGGCACGATCAGATCGTCGCCCGCGGCCCCAACTGCGACCTGCGGCTTTCGATCAAGGGGCGCACGTTCCTCAACTCCTGCGGCAGGCACAACATGCCCGACGGCGAGATCTTCACCGGTCCGGTCGAGGACTCGGTCAACGGCTGGATTCGCTTCACCTATCCGGCCATCCATGAAGGCCACGAGGTAGACGGCGTCGAGCTGCACTTCACCGACGGGCGCCTCACCCAGGCCGGTGCCCGCCAAAACCAGGACTACCTGCTGGAGATGATCGACAGCGACCCGGGCGCACGCTACCTGGGAGAGTTCGCCTTCGGGCTGAACTACGGCATCACCCGCTTCACGCGAAGCATCCTGTTCGATGAGAAGATCGGCGGGACCATGCATGTAGCCCTGGGGGCCGGCTACCCGGAGACGGGCAGCGGAAATCAGAGTGCCATCCATTGGGACATGATTTGCGATATGCGCGGCGGCGAGATCGTCGCCGACGGCTCGCTGATCTTCAAGGATGGCAGCTTCCGGGTCTGATGGGCCCAAAGGACGGAGACGACCGCAATGAGGACCGTCAGCTTGTTCGTGTTGGCCGCCCTGGCCTTGGCCGCCTGTGTCAGCCAAGCCGCCCCGTCGCCCACGCAGGCGCCGAGCCCGGCTCGCCCGACGACGACGCCGCCGCCGACGGCGACACCGATCGTCACACCGACCGAGCCTGAAAGCGCCTCCGGCGCGGCCGGGTTGCCGTTGCTCACGGACCGCCAGCAGTACTTCTCCGCCTCCGGAGCGTGCTCCCCGTGCCACACCAATATGACCGACGACACCGGAGCGGACGTCTCGCTTGATTCCGCCTGGCGCTCGACAATGATGGCCAATGCCGCGCGGGACCCGTACTGGCTGGCGTCGTTGAGCGCCGAGGTGGCCGCCCACCCCGAGCTCCAGGCGACCATCGAAGACCAGTGCGCCACCTGCCACATGCCGATGGCGCGCTTCACCGCCGCGGCCCAAGGCGAGCCGCCGGCGATATTGGGTGAGGGCTTCGCCGATCCGGCCAACGAGCTGCACGGCCTGGCCATGGACGGCGTGTCCTGCACCCTGTGCCACCAGATCCGCGAGACCGGGCTCGGCCCGGCCAGCTACAGCGGCCAGTTCGAGATCGACACCCTGCTTCCGTCAGGCGAGCGCCTGATCTTCGGGCCGTTCAGTGTCGACGAGCAGCAGGCCGAGATCATGCAGATCGCTTCGGGCTTCATCCCCACCCAGGCCATCCCCTACGGCCGCGGTCTGCACCTTTCGCAGCCCGAGCTCTGTGCCACCTGCCACACGCTCTACACGCCCTACCTGGATGCCACCGGACAGGTCGCCGGTCAATTCCCCGAACAGGTCACGTACCTGGAGTGGTTCTACGGTTACAGCGACACCCCCGGGACCTCGACCTGCCAGCAGTGCCATATGCCTGCAGCCCAGGGCGGCGTGCGCATCTCGACCACCAGCACGACCCTGCGCAGCCCCTTCTCCCAACATGTCTTTGTGGGCGGGAACACGTTCATGCTGCGCATCCTCCAGGCCTTCAGCGCGGAGTTGGGAGTCACCGCCTCGTCCGAGCAATTCGACGCCACGCTGGCCCATACCGCCAGCCAGCTGCAGAACGACACCGCCCGCCTGACCGTCAACGAGGTCACGCTCTCGGGATCGCGCCTGACAGCCAACGTGCTCATCGAGGTGCTCACCGGGCACAAGTTCCCCACCGGTTTCCCTTCCCGGCGCGCCTGGCTGCACTTCGTAGTCCGGGACGCGAACGGACAGGTCGTGTTTGAATCGGGCGCGCTGAACCCCGACGGCTCGATTGTCGGCAACGACGCCGACGCCGATCCGGCCGCCTTCGAGCCGCACTACCAGGCGATCGTCAGTGCAGACCAGGTTCAGATCTATGAGGCGATCCTGCGTGATACGGAAGCCGATGTCACCACCTCGCTGCTCAGGGCGGCCGCCTATTTGAAGGACAACCGCCTGCTTCCGGTCGGCTTCCAGAAGAACGCCCCGTACGAGGATATCGCCGTTCGCGGCTCGGCCTACGAAGACGAGAACTTCGTCGGCGGCGGGGATTGGATCCAGTACTCGGTCGACGTCGGCAGCGGTTCTGCGCCGTACACGCTCACCGTTGAGCTGCTCTACCAGGCGGTCGGATACCGCTGGGCTCAGAACCTCGCCGCCCACGCCACGCCCGAGGTCCAGCGCTTCCTGAGCTACTACCAGCAGGTGCCGAACCTCCCGGTCGTCATCGCCTCCCAGACGGTCGAAGTCGGGAACTGACCGACGGTCGAGTCGTGCACGAGCTAGCCGTCACCCAAAGCATCCTGGAGATTGCCTTGCGACATGCAGGCCAGGCCGGCGCGCAGCGCATCTGCGGCCTGTACCTGGTCATCGGGCAACTGTCCTCGATTGTGGATGACTCGGTCGCCTTCTACTGGGATATGATCAGCAAGGACACGATCGCCCAGGGCGCAGCGCTGCACTTCCGGCGTGTCCCGGTCGAGATGCTCTGTCTGGACTGCGACCATCGCTACCAGCCCGACAAAGAAGAGTTGGCCTGCCCGGCCTGCGGCGGACGACACGTGCGCGTCGTCGGCGGCGACCAGCTGCAGGTCGAGTCGATCGATATCGAGACCTGATCCGCTGCCGATGCAGTGGAGGGGAACGCGTATGCCCGAGCGCATCGCCGTCGTCGAGGACATCCTCAGCGCCAACGATCGTGTGGCCGATCAGAACCGGGCGCGGCTCGATGCCGCCGGCGTGTTCTCCGTCAATCTGATGGCCTCGCCCGGCGCCGGCAAGACCTCCATCGTCGAACGCACCGTGCGCGCATTGTCCGGCGAGATGCGCATCGGGGTGATCAACGGCGACCTGGCCACCAGCATCGATGCCGACCGCGCCGCCGCCGCCGGCGCCCAGGCAGTGCAGGTCAACACCGGCGGTGAGTGCCATCTGGACGCGGTCATGCTGCGCGGCGGCCTGGAACAGATCGACCTCGAGCGGATCGACTTGCTCCTCGTTGAGAACGTCGGCAACCTGATCTGCCCGGCGGCTTTCCGCCTGGGAACTCACCGCAGCGTGCTGGTCGCCTCCGTCCCCGAGGGCTCCGACAAACCGTACAAGTACCCGGGCACCTACCGCGGCATCGACGTCCTGTTGATCAACAAGATCGACCTGCTCCCCTACGTCGATTTCGACATGCGGTACTTCCACGAGGGGGTCGAAATCCTCAACCCGGGCCTGGTGAGCTTCACGGTGTCATGTCGAACGGGTGAGGGATTGGGATCCTGGTTCGATTGGCTTCGGCTCGCGGCTGGTGGACACTCGCGGCCGGCGGGCAGTCCACGACGGCCCTGAGGCCGTCGATCGACGCGGTCAGTCCACTCTGTTGGAGCCCGCGCCGAATCGTCGAAGGCCAGTCAGGCCGCGTCCGGCGTGACGGCCTCAACCAGAGTCTGCAGCCCGCCGGCCGGGGCCCACAGCCTGACCACCGTCCCCTCCCCGATTTCGGCCGGCCCGACGGACAGCTCGCCCCCGACGACGGCCATCATGGTTCTGTGCAACAGCAATCCCTCGCCGCTGAACGCCGTAGCGCTGCCGGCCAACCCCACGCCGTCGTCGGCGACCGTCAGCGAAAGGCCGTTCTCCCAGCGCGCCGCGATTCGCAGCCGCACGCGGCGGCCGGCCTGTCGGCCGGCGGCGTGGCGAGCCGCGTTGCGCACCGCCTCCAACGCCGCGAAGTAGAGCACTTCGCCAGCCAGCTGCCCGCCGATGCCCCTCAAGCGCCCCTCGACCTCCGGCTCCACATCCCACGTCACCGATTCGAAGGCACCGGCGAACTCGCCCTGTACCGCCTCGCGCAACGCCCCGACGAGACCGCGCGTCTGAAGTTCCGAGGCGATGGAGCGCGGGCCGGTCTGCAACAGTTCGGAGATCGTGCGGTGCGCGCGGCTGAGAGCCAGCACACTGGCCGGGTTGCCGACTTCGGCTCCGGTCTGCAGTGTGAGCAACGCGGCATGGATGTCCGGCAGGACCTCGTCGTGCAGCACGCGCTTGTGCCGCGTGCTGATGACCTGCAGCTCGCCCAGGCGGCTGCGCAGCAGTGACATCAAGAGCTGAGCGATCTCTTCTCCGGCCAGCGCGTCCATGAGGCGCTCACCGCAGGCGCGCGCCAGCTCGACCTCCTCGGTCACGTACTCCCGCCCATCGCGCTTGCGCCCGAGAACCAGCTCGCCGCCCGTGCCGCGCCCAGCGGTCAAAGCCAGGCGCAGCCCCACCGTCTCGATCGGCCCCGCCGGCTCCTGCACCGAGCCGCGTCGATACCGCACGCGACGCGGCGGATCGCCCGGGAGCGCAAGGTCCGCCGCCTCCGTTCCTAACGCCTGCTCGCACAACGCCCGAAGCAGTGCCTCGGCCTGTCGACCGAAATCGGCCGTCGGCTTTGCACGCAGCAGCCGCTCGGCCAGGTCCAGGCTGGTGACAAATGGCAGCAGACGGCTGAGGAAGACCTCATGCGCCCGGTATGCCTGCCAGGTGAAGAGCGCATAGGCGCCCATGCCGAGCAGGGTGATTGCCACCAGGCTGTAGAGCGGGCGGACGTCGAAGGCCAGCAAGAGCGTGACCGATCCGGCGCAGCCCGCGGCCGTCAAGACAACGCTGCGCCATCGCCGGAAGAAACCCTGCCGCGGCAAAGGCCGCTCGGTGAAGACCTCGTAGGCGACGACTGCCCGCCCCAGCAGGACGGTGGCGCCGGCCACCAGGACCAGGGTCAGGATGTCTGCGCCCAAGAGCGGCGCGACAACGTCGGCCTGCTGCCGCAGCAGCGGCAGCGCGCGCCCGACCGCCCAGATCGCCGTGACCGCCACCAGGACTGACGCGCCCAGCAGCGCGCTGCCGGTCCCGATCAGCCAGGGGCGGGCCTGGGAACGGATCAGGGACACGCCCTCCCTGCGTCCGGAAAGCAGGGCCAATACGGGGAAGGCGAAGCCGGCGACGTTCAAGCCCAGATACAGCCAGACCAGCGGCGCGGTGCGGCCGGCCGCGGCCGATGGGCTGCTGAACAGCAGTGCCCGATACTGGGCGAAGGGGTTGTCGGTCACCAGCAGCACGACGATCGCCAGGCCGACGGCCAGGAAGATCCACCACAGCCGCCGGTGAAGCGACTGCTGCGGCGCCGGCATGCCGGCGTAGCGGATGACCGTCGCGTACCATGATAACGGCGCGCTGACGGCCGGCAGCCAGCCCAGCCGCCACCAGAATTCCATCCCGCTCCCGGACGTTGTCGGGCCCTTGCCGACGATCATCGCGTGGCTCAAGAAGAAGGCCGAGGCGAGCAGCAACGCCGCGCCGGCCACCCGGGCAAACGATCGGCGCCCGCGCGCCGCCAGCAGAGTGGTCACACCCAGCCACAAGAGAAGGAAGGTCAGGAAGAGCGACAGGCCCAGGGAGATCCGGCTGAGGGCCTCGACGCTGTAGATCGTCGCCATCATCCGTCTCGGTTCATCGAGGCGGCGGCGCTTCGTCGCCGGCCTGCCGCAGAAGCCGCATCTGCCCGCTCTCGTCACGCACGCGCGGGACCCCGTCGACATCCCAGACGACCATGCGACCGGTGGTGTAGATCAGGGCGGCGCGGGTCCGAGCCACCTTCTCGTCGACCGGGTTGGCGTTCAGCCCCCAGGCGGAGTAGATCTGCCCGTTCGCCCGGCTGACCGCCCGGGCGTCCCGAAGACCCAACTGCACGGCAATCTGCTCATTCGTCAGACCTCGTGCCACCAGGGCGATCACCTGCTTCTCGGCCGGCTCGAGCAGGCTCATCGGGGACTCCTCGTCCTTGAGCCGCACCTCCTGTACACGGGCATCGATCTCTGGGTCGACGAAGCCGCGCCCGCCAACCGCCTCGCGCAGCAGCGGGACGATCATCGCCGGAAGCAGGTAATTGCTCTTGCGAACGTAGGCGTAGTGGCTGAGGATGCCGGATTGTCGAAAGGCACGGAAGTAGCGATCGTCGTCCTGGATCGAGTAGAAGACGACCGGAAGGCGAGGCACTTCGCGGCGCAGGGCGACGGCGGCCTGGATCCCATTCAGCCGGCCGCCGGGAAGCTCCACATCCATGAGCACGGCCTGCGGGCTCTCAGCCAGGCCCGCCTCCACAGCCTGGTCGCCGGTAGCGGCGCAGCCGACCACCTCGACCTCGCCGGTGGCTTGCAGGCCAGCCTTGAGCGCCTCCCGCAGTGCGGGATTATCCTCGACGATCAGAGTCCGAATCACTGCCGACTCCCGCTTGTCCTCCAAACATGGTAGTCCGGCACTGAGGACGGGTCAAGCACGCAGGTGCGCCGGGGCCGGCCAGCGGGGAATTCCCTATTCAGTTTCAGGCGGCGGCGGTATAGAATGGATTCAGCCGGCCCGAAGGCTGGAAGCGCCGTCGGCCCGGCGCTGGAGGAACGGGATGGCACTGCGGGCCAAGGTCCGCCAACTCCGCTCCCATATCACCGACGAGATCATCAAGATCTTGGGGTTGCCGCCCAGCGGCTGGTCCCGGTCACTGCTGGGTCCGTTGGTGTTCCCTCCGGCGCAGCGGTTCTCGGAGCTGGCTGCCGAGTTCGACCAGCGCGTCGCCGACCACGGCCTGCCGGAGGCCGCCCGCTGGGCGCTGGGGCAGTTCCGCACACGCGTGGAAGTCGCGCTGCAGGGAGACCTGCCGAGTACCGGGCCGTTGCTGGTAGCCAGCAATCATCCGGGGGCGGCCGATGGACTGGCCATCGTCGCCAGCCTGAAACGGTCCGACCTGAAGATCGTCGCCAGCGGGCTGCCTTTCATCCGCGACTTGCCCACGACCGCCCGGCACTTGATCTACACGCCCCAGGTAACGCAGACCCACGGCCGCATGGCGGTCGTGCGATCGGCCATCCACCATCTGCAACAGGGCGGTGCCCTGTTGATCTTCCCCAGCGGGCAGGTTGACCCCGATCCGGCCGTGTTGCCCGGCGCAGACCTGGCGCTGGAGCGCTGGTCCCCCTCTGTCGGGCTGATCTTGAGGGCGATTCCTGAGACGCAGGTCCTGATCGGGATCGTCAGCGGCGTGCTCTCACCCTCCAACCTGCGCAACCCCCTGGCCCGGCTGCGGGGCGAGCTGCGCCAGCGGCAGTTGGTGGCCGAGTTTCTGCAGATCGTGCGTCAGATGTTGCGGCTGCGTGCCGAGACGCTGAATGCGCGCCTGACGCTCTGCCGGGCGGGAGCCGTCGAGCAGTTGGCCTGTCTGCGCCAGGACGCCCGTCTGCTCACCCAGGATCTGGTCGGCGCGGCCCAGAACGCCTTGGCCGATCATATCGCCCGCAACGCCATCCTGCCCCAGGGCCCGCTGCCCCGCTGAGTCCACACCGTGTCATTGCGAGCCCCGGACGACAGTCCAGGGCGAAGCAATCTCCTGGCGAGTGGTGCGCGCCGCCGGTGAGATTGCTGCGTCGCCCCGCACTTCGTGCGGAGCTCCTCGCAATGACACGAAAGGATCAGGGCGTCAGCGCGTCCTCGAAGCCGCTGGTGTACAGCCGGTGATACAGGCCGCGCCGGGCCAGCAGCTCGGCGTGCGCGCCCTGCTCGATGATCCGGCCGCCTTCCAGGACGACGATCCGGTCGGCATGCACCACCGTCGACAAACGGTGTGCGATGACAAAGGCCGTCCGGCCGCGCAGAAGTCGCGCCAGCGCCCGCTGGATCAGTTGCTCCGTCTGGGTATCGACGCTTGAGGTCGCCTCGTCCAGGATCAGGATGCGCGGGTCGGCCAGCAGCGCCCGGGCGAAAGAGATCAACTGCCGTTGGCCGACAGACAGGATCACGCCGCCCTCCTCCACCGGACTGTCGTATCCGGCCCGCAGGCGCAAGATGAACTCGTGCGCGCCGACGGCCTGGGCGGCGGCCTCGATCTCGCCATCCGACGCCCCCAGGCGTCCGAAGCGGATGTTCTCGCGCACAGAGCCGGCGAACAGGAAGGGGTCCTGAAGGACGATGCCCATCTGGCTGCGCAGGCTTTGCTGTCGCACGGAGCGGATGTCCACGCCGTCGATCAGGATCCGCCCGGCGCTCGGGTCATGCATGCGCGCCACCAATCGCACCAGTGTCGACTTGCCCGCCCCCGTCCGCCCGACGAGCGCCACGGTCTCACCGGCCGACACGCGCAGACTGACGTCCTCCAGGACGGGGCGCTCATCATCCGGGTAGTGGTACCAGACCCCGTCGAAATCCACTTCGCCGCGCAATGGGGGCATTTCGACGGCCTGCGGCGGATCGATCACCTCCGGCTCGGACTGCAGCAGGGCCAGGATGCGTTCACCGCCCGCCATGGTGGCCTGGAAGGCGTCGTAGCGCCGGCTCAGGTCGCGGATCGGCTCGAAGAAGCGCTCGATGTACAACACGAAGGCCACCAGCACGCCCGGCGTAATGCGCTCCCCCAGAACGGCCGCGCCGCCCAGCCACACGACCAACGCCATGGCCAGACTCGCCAGCAGATCGATGCTGGGGAAGAACATCGACGACAGCCGGGCGGCGCGCAGATTGGTGACCAGGTTGTTGCGGTTGACCTCGTCCCGGAAGCGCTCGTAGTTGTGCTTCTGGCGCGAGAAGGCCTGCACCACGCGCACCGCATTGATGTTCTCGGCCAGCACGGAGTTCACCCAGCTGATCGCCTCGCGCACCGCCCGGTAGTTGCGCTGCGACTGCAGGCGGAAGATGACCGTAACCAGGCCCATCAGCGGCAGGACCAGGAAGGCGAGCAACGTCAGGCGGACGTTCATGGCCAGCATGGCCGCGACGATGCCGACCAGGGTGAACAGATCGCGCACCACCGCCAGCAGCGCCCAGGTGATGAACTCGCGCAATACACCCACGTCGTTGATCACCCGGGTGATCACCCGTCCGACGCTGTAGCGGCTGTAGAAGTTGAGCGACAGCTCCTGCAGGTGGCCGAACAGGCGGGCCCGCAGATCGTAGATGATCGAAGTGCCGACCCTGGCCATCAGCCGCACGCGCAAATAGATCGCCGCCCACTGCACCAAGGCCGCGACCAGGTACAGGACAGCGGTGCGGGCCAGAACCTGCTTCGACCCCGCCGCCAGGCCCGAATCGAGGGCCACCTTGACCAGGTATGGGCCGGCCACCGAAGCCGCTGAACCGGCCAGCATCAGCACCAGCGAGATCAGGATCGGCCGGCGGTAGGGCCGCATGAACGCGAGCATCCCGCGCGCCACGTGCGGGTCATAGCCTTTGGCGGGCAGGTCATCGGAATGCGGTATGGCAGCAGCCTGCGTCATCGCCCGAAACCGTCTCTACCCCGGCTGATCGAATTCATCCGCCCGCTCACGGCCGCCAGGGACCTCCTGGCTGGCCAACCCGGCCAGCTCATCGGTCAGGCGCTCTTGATCCCGCAGCTGGAGGTCGTAGATCTGTCGGTATAGGCCGCCCTGGTGCAGCAAAGCGGCGTGCGTACCCCGTTCCACGATGCGCCCGTCGTCCATCACCAGGATCAGATCCGCCCGCCGGACGGTGGACAGGCGCTGCGCGATGACAAAGGTCGTTCGGCCTTCCATCAGGCTTGCCAGCGCCCGCTGGATGAGGCGCTCGGTCTCCATGTCGACGCTGGCCGTCGAATCGTCCAGGATCAAAATGCGCGGATTCATGAGCAGCGCCCGGGCGATGGCCACGCGCTGGCGCTGCCCCCCGGAGAGCGTCACGCCGCGCTCGCCCACCTGCGTGTCGTAGCCCTGCGGCATGGCGCGGATGAAGTCGTCGGCCTGTGCGACCCGGGCGGCG
>Ga0105106_10000233_pt1 | contig 39161 bp, 41 predicted proteins | sample PPLLaktember2015_5_FD_79109 | JGI IMG/M metagenome (GOLD analysis project Ga0105106, IMG submission 79109) | Freshwater sediment microbial communities from Prairie Pothole Lake near Jamestown, North Dakota, USA - PPLs Lake P8 Core (1) Depth... | ecosystem: Environmental > Aquatic > Freshwater >... | reverse complement strand
TTCTTTACTCGATGAACCCATTGTGCAAGAATGTTTGCGCATCTCAGGAAGTATTGCCGAGGCATCGCAAGCGGATCCTGGCGGGGTACCCTTGGACCTCGTGATCCCGGTCGCCGGCCTGGGCACTTCATTGCGAGGGCCTTCCAATCAACGAACCACGCGAAGGAATTCGTGCATGACCCATCAGCAGGCTCCGAATCACTTACGGGAGCTCTTCGATCCGACAACGATCGCCCGCTATTGCCATAGGGAGGGCATCCAGCTGCTGGTCCTCTTCGGGTCGCTCGCATCGGAAACGGCGGTATCTCGAAGGGACGTGGATCTCGCTGTCCAGATGTGCCGTGGGGTTCAGGCGGACAAGCTTCGGCTCATTTTCGACCTTGAAGAGATTTTCGACCCCTATCGAGTCGACCTGGTGATCCTCACTCCCCTGACCTCCCCGCTCCTGCTTCACGAGGTCTTCTCCAGGGGCATAGCCCTTTACGAAGGTGCAGCCGGGGAGCTCGGCAAGTCGCGTCTCAGGGCCTGGAAGCTCTACCAGGACGCCGCGCCTCTCAGGCGCCTGGAAAAGAAAGCATTGGAGAGCTTTGTGAGGAGGATTCGCAATGTCTCCTGAAGTGGTGGCACGCAAGCTCACCAGGATGTCTCAATACATGGGGGAGCTCCTTCCATACCGGCAGAGCCCCTATGAGGCCTTCTGGGCCGATCACTACAAGGTCGAGCGGCTCATCGAGCTCCTGGTCATGGCGGCCTCGGACATCGTGATCCACTTGCTCGACAGCCGTGGAGAACCGCCCCCCGCCTCGTATCGATCGGCCTTCCTGCAGGCGGGGGAGACGGGCCTGCTGAGTGCCGAGCTGAGCCGGAGCCTGGCGCTGGGGGCGGGGCTCAGGAATATCCTGGTACACGAGTACGAGGAAATCGACTATCGCCTGTTGCATGGGAGCCTGCCGAGGATCCTGGACGACATGGCCCGCTTCATCGAGGAATGCCTTCCATACGGGGCGTGATTCCCTTGAATATCTCTGTCGTCATTTCCCCATGTCCATGGCGGGAGCCCAAAGCCCTTCCCGCGGCCGGATCCCCGCCGGAAGCACAGGAGATGGTGAAGGAAGAAAATGTTCGCCTTATTCGGTGAAGCAGCACCTTGCATTTAGCTCAGCTGAAACCCAGATGGAATTCCGTGTCTCTCTCTCAAGTCTACGATTGACCAGCTGCCAATTTCGGGGAGATCTGAAAACACACCGTCGCCGTCCGAAACGGTTACGGTCGAAAAGCAGGACAGCTGATACAGCGGCGAGCATGTGAACAGGCTCTCTGGAAGATCATTGACATCACCTTGCAGCAGGGCTATGAAGGGGCTTCAATCGTTCGACTGAAGTCGAGCACATCGAGCTCCTGTTTCACAAATCGTATCGGTAAAACATTGAGGCCACGAAGGTCTGGACGCATCTGCGCTCATGCATCTTCGCGGCCTTTTTTCTTGTCGTTCCAAATGGTTCTTCGGGATGCCCGGTGGCGGATGAAAAGAGCGAGCTGGCCAGGTGCAGGAAACGCTTTCATCTGCAACCATACAGGGATCGTACTGGAGACTCAATTTCTGCTGAAACGTCCATCGAAAGGAGCGTGCAAATGGTGGGGAGAAGGTCGATGAAGTCCTGGATTGGAACTTCAGGGCTGTTGGCGGTGCTTCTGGCATTTCTGGCGGGATGCGCTGCACCTCAGGCAGGTCGTGAAGCTGAGAAGCCGCCGCTACCCCGGGGCAGCTACCAGCTGGTGGGCGTCGGGCCGGGCGATGGGGACCTCATGACTCCGAGGGCCGTGAATGCGCTCCGCCAGGCGGACATCATCTTCTCCAGTCCCAGGGCTCTGGAGAAGCTTTCTCCCTATGTCTCCTTCGAAGGAAAACAGCTTCTGGACGGCTACGGACTGCTGTTCCCATTTTACGGAAAGGACTGCTCGAAGCTCCCCGAGGAGGAGCGCACGTGGCGGGGGACGAGCTGCGAGGAATTCCACCGCAAGCAGGCCGAGTTTGCGACACTGGTGCGTAAAGCCGTGGCTGACGGAAAGAACGTGGTGATGGCGAGCGGCGGCGACCCCACCATTTACGGCCCCGGCGTCTGGACGATGCATGAGCTTCAGGACCTGAACCCGACCGTGGTGCCCGGAATGAGCTCCCTCAATGCGGCCAATGCCGCCCTGCAGGTGAGCCTGGGCGAGGTCGTCCTCACGGCTCCCCTGGAGAAGGCGAAAGATAGGGATACCATCGAGAGCCTTGCGGGCCACGATGGGGCCACCATGGTCATCTTCATGCCGCGCGACATGGATGCTATCCTCAAGAGACTCGCCAGGGCCTATCCGGGCAGCACTCCCGTGGCGGTCGTCTCCCAGGCGGGAGTGAGCGGCCAGGAGAAGGTGATCACCGGAACAGTGAAAAGCATCGGGCGGAAGCTCAAGGACACCGACCCCTGGCTCTCCCTGATCTACGTGGGGAAGGCCGTGGGGAATGCGCAGTTCAAGCCGCCTGAAAGCAAGGGCCGATCCTCCGGAGGCAAGTCCAAGGGCAAATTCTACCTGGTGGGCGTGGGGCCTGGCGATCCGGATCTCGCGAGTCTCAGGGCCCTGAAGGTCATCGAGCAGGCGGATGTGATCTTTTCCGGAATCCGCATCGGCGAGCGGTTTCCCCGGGAGCTGCAGGGCAAGAAGGTGATCGAAGGCTACGGGAGGCTCTTCCCGTTCTACGGCAAGAAATGCTCCCAGCTCACCGAGGCAGAGAAAGCCAGTGAGCGGATGAGCTGCGAGGAATACCACCAGAAGCAGGCTGAATTCGCCGCCATGGTCAGGGAGGCCGTGGCCAAGGGGCAGACGGTGGCCATGCTGGACAACGGCGATCCGCTCATCTACGGTCCCTGCGCCTGGACCCTCAAAGAGCTGCGCGATCTGGAGACAGAAGTCGTCCCGGGGCTCAGCGCCTTCAACGCCGCCAATGGAGCCCTCCGCACCGGTGTGACCGAGGGGAAGGATTCCCACTCCGTCCTCCTGGCCTCGGGGTGGTCGGTGGATGAAATGGCCGTCCACGGTGCCACCATGGTGCTTTTCACCATGCGGACGGAATTCAGGAAGTTCATCGACGCCCTGTCGAAGCATTACCCGCCCGCCACCCCCGTGGCCATCGTCTCCAGCGCCGGCTACAAAGCAAAGGAGGAGGTCATCCGGGGCACGCTGGGCTCCATTCTCGACCAGGTGGGGGAAAGCAGGCTCCCCTTCGAGCACCTGCTGTACGTGGGGGATTTCCTGACCCCTCCATCGAAGGATTCGAATCAATAATTCCATGAGACTCTTGGAGGAATGATATGAGCAGGAAGATCGAGCTGGTGTCGCTGTTCTGTGCCCTGGTGCTGCTGTCGGCGTGTTCCGAGGCATTCGCCCACAACCTGTGGCTCCACCCGTCCAATCACTTCCCCAAACCGGGTGAGACCGTGGACATCGGGATCGGCTGGGGTCATCAATATACGGCGAGCCGCACCCACGAGGAAGTGAAGGAAACGACGGTCGAGGAGATCACGGCCCTGGACCCCGACGGCCAAACCGTGAAGCTCGAGCGGGAATCGGCGGCCCTGTACAAGATCAAAGTCGAAAAGGCCGGAGTGTATCTGGTGACGGCCCGCATCAAGCCGGGGGTTTTCACCATGACCCCCGAGGGAAGAAAATGGGCGACCAGGAAGGAGGTGGAAAACCCCACCAAGTGTACCGCCTTTCATATCAGCGCCAAGACGGTGCTGGTGGTCGGGGGAAGCGACAAGAACCTGAGCGGTCTCATGAATCAGCCTCTGGAGCTTGTGCCCCTCTCGGACCCGTCGAAGCTCAAAAAGGGATCTGCGCTGCCCGTGAAGGTTCTGTTCGAGGGGAAGCCCCTGGCCGGCTTCCCGGTGAAGGCGACGTTTGCGGGCTACGAGGAGAAAGGAGCAGGAGGGTCCGCCGCTCAGAAACCTGCGGATAAAGGTGAGGGACCGAAAACCGGAAAGGAGCCAGGGAGCGCTGAAGCCAAACAAGAGCAGGGCCACAGGGGAGGCGGCGTGCGATTCCCGGTGGAGACCGCGACCGACGACCAGGGACAGGCCGTCGTCCCCGTGGACCGCCCGGGATACTGGCTGATCTCGCTTTCTCACAAGCCGCCCTATCCCGACCCCGAAGTCTGTGATGAGTATATGTACAACTACACCTTCACATTCCAGGTGAAATGAATCAGGGGGGATCGGGAGCTCGAAACATGGCTGAGAACTGTGCTTCCTGTAGAAGTCGCCCCACATCCTCGCGCGTGCTCATCCCCTTGCTGATGGGCCTTCTGGCGGCTCCCTCCCTGGCGTCCGGCCACGGGGTTTATCACCAGGTCACTCAGAAGGAGGCGGTGCTGGTGACCGCCGAATATGACGACGGCGAGCCCATGAGCTACGCAGAGGTCAAGGTCACCTCACCGTCAGGGGGCAAAGTCGCCCACCAGACGGGGCGTACCGACAAGAACGGCTGCTTCGCCTTCGTACCCGACTGCGAGGGAGAGTGGAAGGTCACCATCGACGGAGAGATGGGCCACCTGGTCGAGGCGACCGTGACGGTCAACGAGACCCTCCTGGTTCAGAAGAACGAGAGAGTGGGCGGGGCTCCTTCCAAATGGCAGGGAATCGCCGTCGGCTTCGGCATCATTTTCGGACTGGCCGGGTTCATGTATGGGCTGCGGATGCACAGATTGCGGCACGCATCGCCTCAGCCTGACCGCCTCATGGGATGACTGGTTTTCTCGTGCGATGAAGGCCAATACGAAACGAGGATGAAGATCATGCGCCAGACTGCCACAAGCACGGGCGAAGCGTCGTCGATGGCGGCATGAAGCCGCCCGCCTGCCAGTACGGGGGTATGCTCCTGTCTCTGATGCCAGTCAGATCGAGGCTGGTTCTACACCGCCGAAGGCGGCATCGCCATTGGGCCACCCGGTTCCCGGCCAGAGGGTGGCGGAGGGGAGCGTTCTGTTCGAGGGGGCGAATCTCCTGGACCTCCCCCGAAAGCTGCTGGATGATCTCTCCTACCGGCGCCTGGCCCTCGTCCCCCAAAACGTCCAGGATACCTTTCACCCCACGCAACGGCTCTGGAAGTCCGCTCGGGAGATCCTCTCCAAAACGGTGCGTCGGAAACTCTGCAGGGAGGAGGTCCTGGATCGGGTTGACCCCCTCGGCGCCACGCTGGGGCTTGCGGGCTCCCTCTGGAATGCCAGGCCCTGCGAGCTCTCAGGAGGCCAGAAGCAGCGGATGGGGCTGATCCTGGCCTTCCTCAACGGACCCGAGCTGTTGGTCCTGGATGAGCCGACCAACGCGCTGGACGAGCTGACCCGCGCCGAATTCCTCGTTTTCCTGGACCAATGGAGATCGGAGCAGGATGCCGGGATCGTGCTGCTGACTCATGATCTAGGGCTGGCCGCATCGTGGGCGGACCGCATCCTGGTGCTCTACCGGGGGCGGAAGGTGGAGGAGCTTCCCGCGTCTCGAGTGCACCAGCCCGCACACCCTTATACCCGGGCCCTCATGAACGCCGCCATCCGGCTGGGGGATGCGCCGGGAAGCCGTTCAGCCGTCGCGGGGCATGCACTCCCGCTGGAGCATCCCCCCGAGGGCTGCGGCTATCTCGACCGCTGCCTCCATGCCGAGGAGCGCTGCGGTCGGGCGGAGTCGCCCCCATCCGTGCAGGTGGGAGAGCACATGGTCATGTACCATCTCGCAGTGGACAGCCGGGTAACCTTCAAATCTCAAAAGTCAACCCAGGTGAAAGGAGCCCAAAAATGTCGGTAGAATTCCCAAAGGATTTGCAGGAGGCCATCCGTTTTCATGGACACGTCTGCCCCGGACTGGTCATGGGGTACCGGGCGGCCAAGGCGGCCCAGACCTTTCTCCAGGTCGAACGCCCCGAGGATGAGGAGCTCGTGGCCATCGCGGAATCGGACGGATGCGGGCTGGATGCCGTTCAGTTCCTCCTCGGCTGCACACTGGGCAAGGGAAACCTCATCTACCGGGACCACGGCAAACAGGCCTACACCGTCATCTGCCGCAAGAAGGAACGGGCGGTGCGGGTGGCGGCCAGGCCCGGGCTTTTCGACCGGACGCCCGAGCAGGAGCTGGCCTTCCAGAAGGTCATGAGCGGCACGGCGAGCGATGAGGAGACGGCCGTCTTCCGGGCGTTTCAAAAGGAGCGGGTGGATCAGCTCCTGGAGGCGAGCACCGAGGACATCTTCACCATGACCGAGGTGAACGCGGAGGTCCCCGGAAAGGCGCGCATCTTCAAGTCGGTCACCTGTGAGTACTGCGGCGAGCCCGTCATGGAGCCCAGAGCCAGGATTCGGGAGGGAAAGGTGGCCTGCCTCGACTGCTGCGAGAATTACAGCCGGGGATGGTGATGCACTCGGAAGGCAGGATCGGCAGCGGCGACACCGCCCCTGGCACCCCCTCCGAAGTCTCAGTGAAGATGGCACCATCGTGGAGGAGGGAGCCCCTTCGGATCTCCTCACCAACCCCCGCCACGACCTCACCCGCCGGCTCATCGCCGCCGCCGGGATGCGCAGCCTGCCCCCTCACGGACTGTCCGGAAGAGAAGGCTAATACAGTCGGACGGAAGTCTCTACTCGTTTTCGGTGGGCACGATGAACCTGTGCCCACCCTACGGTTCCGAGTAACACCGACGGTATTGGTAGTGTGGGCACGTCCTTATTTGCCCACCACAACTACAAAAGGATTTCCACCCGGCTGCACCAGTGACAGCCACTCCTTGGGTCGATTCAAATCGTTGTCCGCACGGGCAGCGGGAAGAACTCCTCCCGCATGAAGGGCTTGAAAATCATATTCACCTCACTCTTTCACCACCCAGGGCTTAATGTCCAGAATGGGAGTGCCGTCCAGCGTGTCCACACCCCTGACCCGGATGGTCGTCCCCTGGATGTCGAGCACCTCGAAGACCGAAAGGCCGATGGGGTTCGGCCTTCGAGGTGAGCAGATGCTGAAGACGCCGATCCGCTCGCCCTGGCGATGCGGAGGAGTCTGTACGAGCAGCGAGGGATCGAAGGGCGGCGATTTGTGGAAATGGAAGATGACCACGATCCGCTGCCCGGGCTCGATGTCTTTCAGACCCCCCAGGTATTCAGCATCGATTTCCAGGGTGCCCTCCAGGCTGGAGACGGTCCAATGCCGCGGGACCTCCTGAGCATCCGTGTGGATGGAACCGATGGGCTTGAGCTTCACTTCCAAGTCGCTTAACCTCCTGCACTTTCCGGCTTGAACTTCAGAAGTCCATGGAAACCTTCATCACGGCGGTAAAGGGAGCCCCCACAAAATAGCTGGCGCTTCCGGCCCTCGTGTCATCGCTGGCATTGATGCCGGCCACATATTTCCGGTCAAAGAGATTGTAGAGCTCCAGCGAAACCCTCACCGCATTCAGATGCGGGATAGTTTTGTGCGTGTAGCTCAGCATGAGGTCCGCCAGGAAATAATCCCCGATCCTCTGCTGGTGCTCGGCGTCACCATAACGATCTCCCACGTACCGCACCATGGGAACCACTTCAAAACCCCGGTACTTGAAGGCCAGGCCGGATTTCACAAACCATTCCGGGGTATCCGTGACCTGTTTGCCCTCGGTATCCAGAGTGTTTCCCGCGAAAGTCAGGTCGTCATCGAGCGTGAGACTGACGTAGGTCGGATTGATGAAGGCCGTCAGGTAGTCATTGATATAGAAATTGGTCTCCATTTCGAACCCAAACCCGGTCGCATCGCCCACGTTCTGCTGATAGTTCAGATTGACCCTCGGATCGAAGACATTCACGAGGAGGTTCTTGTTGATGGAATAGAAAAAGGTCGGCATCACCTCAAACCACTCTTTTCTGTACCTTACCCCCAGCTCAAAGTTGTCGGAGATCTCCATGTCACGAGTGTTGAACAGGTCGTCCAGCGTGACACCTGCCGCCAGGAACCTGGCTCGGTTCTGGCTGTAGAGGTTGATGAGCGGGACATAGGAATAGGGTCTGATCTGGTTTCGGCCATAACTGGCATAAATCTGAAAATTGTCGAACCAGTTGCAGGCGACTCCCACCGTCGGGAGAAACTCCTCGTAAGTCTTTTCGTCCCGGTCCAGGTCCGATGCCCTGACAAGCTCGAAAGTCGGCGCCTGTGAGACATACCCCTTGGTGGCCGGGTCGTTGTAGTAGAAATACTTGAGACCTGCCTGCCAGTCGAATTTGGAAATCTTTCCGGCAAACCGGATGTAAGGGCTGTGAAGCCAGCCGTTATCCTCGTTTTCCGTGAAGATTCCATAACCCCGGAATGCCAGGGAGCCCGGCAGGAAGTTCTGGGTGGTGATGCTCATGTCGTTGGATTCGAACCAGTAGCCCAGGCTGACATTCATCCAGTCGAAATCCACCGTCGCCTCGGAGATCATGCCATATCGCTCGATATCGCGGAGCCTTTCCGTAACCAGCCCGCCCTGGGACGTGGACCCGTTGAGAATGGATGAATCCTCGTTGGCGTAGTAAGGTTTGAAGCTGAGCTTGAACATGTCGTTGATTTTCACCGGCAGAACGGCAAGGATATCGTAGTTGTTGAGGTCGGCCTGGTTATACAGGAAGTAATCGATATCGCGAGCACGAACCCCCGTGAGGCGGTTGTTGAAATCTTTCGAGTAGTTGGCGTCGAGCTCCCGGACCTGGGCGTAGGTGAGCGGCCGGTAAAGGTCCTGCTTCTGATCGTTGATGTTGAACCAGATCTTGATGTCCTCCTGGTCCGGAACTGGCTGGCTCGCCATGAAATTGAGGTTCTTCCGGGGGCCGAGGTCTCCGGGACCTTTCCACTTGTCGGCCTCGGTGTAAGACGACGAAAGGGAAAGCTTGGTGCCGATGTGGGGCAGGGATCCCGAATCCACTCTGAGAAATGAGCGGGTGTAGGCAAAAGAGCCAAAGCCCTGGCTCAAGTCGATGCCGAATTCCTCCCTGGGCCACAGGGGCCTGAGCTCAACAGCGCCGCCCCGCGATCCCACTCCGGTCCCCAGATCCGCGGGTGTGCCCCCCTTGTAAACCGCTATGCCCTGAAAATTCTCCGTGTCGTAAAGATAGTCCCTTGGTCCAATGGGGTTTCCACCCCAGTTGGGGACGCCCTCCACCGTCATAGCCCCCAGGCTCGACCGGATACCCCGGAAGCGCACGTTCTTCTGCTCCGCTGCCAGGTTGTAGGGATCCGGGCTATCCACGTTGATCCCGGGAAGGATGTCGATGGCCTCGTAAACGCTGGTCGCAGCCTTGCTGCCCTGCGCCTCGATCCCCTTCCGTGTGACTTCGCTTCCCGTGTAAACGGTCTCGCCGGTCTGCTTGGTCGGTGTGACCAGCCTCTCCCCGGTCACCACCATCTCCTCGAGGCTGGCTTCCGTCTCCTGAGCAAATACCTGTGTGAGCGACATCCAACTCCATAAAGTCACCAACAAGAGAACAGCTACACCTATACTCTTCATCTTATGCCCCACCTCTCTCGGATTGAACCTCCCTGAACGATGGCCAGCGGATTCCCGCCCGGGCTCTCTAAACAGGCCCAGGCAAGGGTCGTCTGCAATCGCATGGAGGCGATCGAGTCCTGTGCGAACGTGGGGCGACTGGCATGATGGTCGGCAACTCCTGTCCGTAGAAACAAAAAAGCCGGGGAAAACACTTCGCTCTTCAAAGCTCGCGAAGCCTTCCCGGCTCCATTGGACAGCAGCTGCTACCAAATATCGTGGCGGAACCACTCAGCGTTTCAGTCCTGGCGACCAAGCGGCTGAGTCACAGGTTCGGCACAAAGAAAGCTCCCCTTCACAAGGTCTTCTCATGAGGAAGGGGCCCATTCCACCGACGCGCGGCCCAATCTCCGCAATAAACTCCCCTTGCGGCCACTGAGCAGAAATTCCAGTTATCCTTCTCTAGCAAATCGATTGACCGGTTAACGCTACGGTTTCATACCGTATCAGTTGGTCGGGTAGGGTACTTTACTCCCATACTGAGTGTCAAGGGCTTTGCCTCCCCGCTCCACGTGAGCCCTGACCGGCATCCCACTCCAGCCAGTCGGTTCCGGCGATCGGGAAAAACCTGGAAGCCCTTTCACTGGTGAAGTCAGTTCAAACATGCCTTGCCATACATCCTTGCAGCAGGACCTTGACGTGAGGGAGACAAAAAGAGTATCAAAGACCCGAAGCAACTCCTTCCAATCGGCACCATGAAGGTGCCTCCAGCGCGACCATGAATGGCTCGGCTGCCCGGAAGCTCGCCGGCTGGCTCAGCCCAGGCCCGGATCCGGGAATCTCTTTACGGCATTGTCTCGAAACTACAGGGCCACGAATGCCCCGTCCGCCGCAGGCAAGCAATGCGCCATGGGGATCGTGGTTTTCTTTGTCTTCTGGTGCGCTTGCGCTCAAAGGAGAAACACGCCGATGCAGAACTGGCTCGGCATCGTCCTCTCAATCCTTTTTCATGTGCTGCTTTTCTGGATTCCCCTCGAGGTTCTGGCCCCCCGTGAACCCCCTTTGCCGGAACTGCAGCTCGTGCTGATGTCCGAATCCTGCGCGGTGGGTGGGGGAGCGCCTGTCCAGACGGCGACAGCGCCAGAGCCTCCCCCGGAAGAGCCTGAGAAGCCCGATGAGACCGAGGTGGGGCCCGAGCCCGTCGAACCTCCCAAGGAACCCGTGCTCACACCGAAGCCGCCCCCTGTGGTGAAGCCGCCCAAACCCAAACCGGTTCCGAAGAAGAAACCGGTCACACCCCCTCCACTTGAAGACAGACCGCAAACTGCTGAGCCAGCCCCCGCTCCCGGTCCGCCCCAGGAAGGACTGACCGATTCACACGTGGCAAAGGCCGGGCCCAGCGGACCTCAAGGGCCAGTTGAAGCTTCTTTCGGGGCCGGAGACGGTCCCCGGTTCGTGCAGAAGGCCATGCCCCGCTATCCACGCCTGGCTCGTGAACTGGGCAAAGAGGGTACGGTGCTCTTACGGCTCACCATCGATGAACGGGGAAGCCTGACCCATGTGGAGGTTCTGCGGAGAGCGGGATCGGGGTTTGACGAGGAAGCGGTGCGCGCCGCCCGGGAATCCAAGTTCAGCCCGGCCCGGATGAATGGCAGGGCCGTGGCCTGCCGGGCCCAATTGCCTGTTCGATTTGTCTTGAGGAGCAATGAAAATGATTGATTTCTTCGTCAAAGGCGGACCCCTCATGTGGCCCATCCTCATCTGTTCGGTCGTCGCCCTGGCCCTGGTCATCGCCAAGGCCCTCCAGTTCTGGACCGTGGCCAACCGTTTGTCGGATTCAGATGAAAACGTTCTCGAGCGCAGACCCCCCGAAGTCGCTCCCATTTTGGCGGGAGTCGACAGCGGTCTCGACGAGAAAACGGTTGCGTTCATCGGGACCAAGCAGGTCCGAAGGCTCGAGAAGGGCCTCGGCATCCTTTCGCTGATATCTGTCATTGCGCCGCTACTTGGATTCACGGGAACGGTCACAGGGATGATCCAGGCGTTCATGACCATAGCAAGCCAAACGGTAGGCAGGGTGGAGCCTTCCATGGTGGCGGGGGGGATCTATGAGGCCCTCATCACCACGGCAGGCGGTCTGTTCGTGGCCATCCCGACCCATGTGGCTCTACACTTTCTCGATGATCGCCTCGACGCCATCGCCATCCGCATGAAGGATGTGACCCTCACGGGAATGGAAAGGGTCAGGAATGCAATTTGATCGGAGAAAGAGACGTCACTCGCACATCGACATGGCCCCTTTGGTGGATGTCGTCTTCAACCTGCTCCTCTTTTTCGTCATCACCTACAACGTCACCGTGGATTCCGGCATCCGGATCCGGCTCCCGGAATCGCAGACGGCGGAGTCCCAGGTGGTGTCGCCACTCGTGATCTCCGTGACCCCGGAAGGGTCCGTGTATGTGGGGGATAACGAGGTTCAGGTCGAAGCCCTCCCCTCCATCGTCCGCGAGAGGCTGGCCGCCGAAAGTGAAACTTCCATCCGCATCAAGGCGGACCAGAAAGCTCATGTGGACATGCTCATCAAGGTCGTGGACGGTGTGAAGCTCGGGGGCTGTTCGGCATTCAGCATCATCACCGAGAGGAAGTGAAGTTCCATCACACGGTCACACTCTCAGGGGGAGGCGCTCGCCAAGTCCGATGCCAGCAGCCGCGAGGGTCGCGCGATAGGGCCAGACCTCCACGCCCTTCTCCAATGCCTCCAGGAAAAGTCGAGAGAACTCGGGATCGACGAAGTCCGCCGGTCCGAAGCACTTCGCATCAGGCCTTTGAACCAGGTAGAAGCAGGCCACGCGGTCCCCTTTTTCCAACAATTCCATGAGCTCTCTGAGATGTTTCTGCCCCCTTTGCGTCATGGCATCGGGGAAGTAACCCACTTCGTCTTCCACGAGGGTCACGTTCTTGGCCTCGACCCACAGCCTTCCGGGAGGTCCTTCAAAACAGGCATCGAGTCGGCTGCTGCCCACAGCCACCTCAGGCTTCATGGAGGTGTAGCCGGCAGTCTCCGGCACCAGCCCCCTCTCCCAGGCCGTCTTGAGCAGCCGATTGGGTGTGAGGGTGTTGACGCCGATCCAGAAGCCGTTCCATTTCACCATTTCCAGCGTGAAGCCGAGCCGACGGCCCGAGCGCAAAGCCGGAGATATGAAGACTTCACAGCCTGCCTTGAGGAGACCCAGCATGCTACCGGAGTTGTTGCAGTGAACCCAGATCCGTTGCCCATCGAGCTCGACTTCCACCAGAAAGCGCTTTTCACGACGGCAGAAACGCGCCGTCCGGCAACCGCCCGGAAAGGGCAGCTGCACGTCAAATCCGACGGCATCCATTCGTCCCATCGATGCTGCTCCATCTTCACCTCAGAGAGGCTTTGAACCCGTGGCATCCAGAAGGCGCGTCCCCGACGGACAACGAGCCATGGCTCCGGGCACTCCCAAACTGGCCCTTGCATCCTGAACGCAAATCAGCTACTTTATGATCAGCTGGTGTTTTTGTGTCCAGATATCGTGGCATTGCTGACATCGAGCAGGAAGCGAGGTGCAATGGCTGGCGAAATAGCTTCATCATCCGATTTCGTTGAGAGACGGAGTGGCAGGGACCGCCGGAATCGCCCGACAATGCCTTTCAGTCTGAGCAGTCTCTCCGGGTCCAGGCGCTATGGAAGGCGCAAAGAGGACCGACTGATTCACTACTACGTCGACCGCTACGGCTGGCGGTCCGTGGGTGCCTTCATGGCTTCACTCGGGCTTTGCCTGATCGACGCCTTCATGACTTTGCACCTGCTGAGTCGAGGGGCCCATGAGCTGAACCCGGTGATGGACTTCTTCCTGCGGATCGGCCCCATTCAGTTTCTGCTCGCCAAATACCTGGTGACCGGGCTATCCCTCATGTGGCTTCTCATCCACAAGGACTATCCGCTTCTGAAAGGCCGCATCAAGTGCAAGAACCTGCTGCTCGTGGTACCGCTGCTTTACGCTCTCCTCGTGGTTTACGAGCTCTTTCTTGCCTTCGTTTATATCCCCTGAGAAAATCCTGGCGGGACCGCGCAGCCGAAGGGTCCAAGTGATTCGGGCGGGGATAGACCCCGCCCCTACGAGATACAACGTGAATTCTATGCAAGGGCGGGGTTTTCCCCGCCCGGACCAATCTCTGCCTGCGTCTGCCCAGCATTCCCAGAAAGCCTTTCAGAAAAACGTCTCAGCTCTGGGGGCCTTTGGCACCGGTCTTGACCCAGCTTTCCAGGGTCTTCAATTCCTGATCGTTCAACCAGGGCGGACCGGCCATGGGCATGCGCGGCTCTTTGGATCCATTGACACGCAGTACCAATTCGCTCTTTTCAGGAGCACCGGGCACCACCACCGGGCCATCCTCGCTTCCCTTCATGATGTTGTCGTAGCTGTCCAGCCTGAGCCCATCGCGAGGTTCAGCCCCGATGTGGCAAACGGTGCATTGATATTTTTGGATGATCGCGGCCACTTCCTTGAAACCGGCGCCGGTCCCGCTCAGCCCTGCCTGAGCGACCTCGATGGGTGCGACGCCGTGGTTCGAGCCTGACAAACCCTCTTCCTCACGAGCAGCGCCAAAGGCCCCAACCCGTTCGGCGCTCCCTGCCCCGAGACAGACTGCCAGGACCAGGACGACAACCACAACGCAGTCTTTCATCTCCCCTTTCCTTTCATGGACTCGACCGTTCCGACAGACCGGGGCCGTCCGGCCTCCTGCCCGGCTGTCCCTGGTGCTGGCGGGCGGAAGTTTATACTCGTTTTCGGTGGGCACAGCAAAACGTGCCCACCCTACGCCGGAATAGCATCCGGCCTCATTTCTCGTTGTAGTACCAGAGCATGCGGGGATGACGTACAAGGAATATGACCACCTTATTCTGGAGACCGGTACTAGGCTTTCCACAGGCCGTGAAGATTGCAGTATTCTCGGGCGACCACCGGTCCGGCTTCGGCGCAGAAGACAGCCTCGGGGCTCTCCCCGGGTTTGAGGAACTGCCGATACACCTTGTCACCGGCAATGATTTCCACCCACTCGATGTAGTGCTTCTCTTCCATGGGATGGGGCACGCTCCCGACTTTCACCTTGATCCCCTGGTCGGTCTTCTCGATCACCGGAACATGCTTTTCCTTTGCCGCGTCCACGGTGTTTTCCACAAACAGGTTCATGGGCTGTCCACAGCACACAAGCTCGCCGTCCCCACCATGGAGAACATCCACAATGTTTCCACACACTTCACACTTATAGACTTGCATCCTTTCTGCCATCTCTTTACTCCTCATTTCAGAGTATGTTGCGATTGGGTTACCTAAAGACCCAGCTTCGTGGCGACCTCTTTGCCGTAATCCTGAGCCATCTTGATTCCACCGCCCAGAGTCGGGTTCTTGAGCATCAGGGGACTGCCCACCATCTCCATCTTGTAGACGTTCTTCAGCGTATCGTAGATCCGGCCGGGAGCCTCTCCGCTCCAGCCAAACGCCCCGAATGCACCGCCAATTTTGCCTTCCAGGTTGAATTTCTCGAGCCCGAACAGAAAGGTCTTCATGGTTTGGATCATCTCGCCATGATACGTGGCCGCCCCGACGATGACGGCATCGAAATCCTGTGGGTTGACCCCCTTCTTGTCGACCTCGCTCACGTTGACCACCGTGACATCCATGCCTTTGAGCCGCATGCCTTCAGCGATGAGGTCAGCAATCCCCTTAGTCTGGTTGGTGCGTGTCGCGTAAATGACCAGTGCTTTAGCCATGACTCAAATCCCCCTCTACAGTTACATTGATGTCTGCACCCAATGATTGTCACTCCTTGATCCGTGCGGGAACCCTTGTCTTCACGATCCGGGATCCTTGGTCGCTCCTTCATGCTGCTTCCACCAGCCTTTGCGGATGTGCGCGTCCCGTTCTTCCTCGGCCAGCTTCCGTATCTTGTAGGCCGTATCCCGCAGGACCCCGTACAAGACCCCGCACCCGACATCCTCACGCGCACTGTCTCCCTCGTCGGCAATCTCCGACATGGCATCTGTCAGAGCCAGTGTTTTGCGAAGGATTTCATCACACCGTTTCATCGGCCTTTCCGCCCCCTCTGAAATCACACGTCCTTCGTGCTCCACTCAATCCATGAAGGGCAAGGATCATACCAGGGACTGCCGGCCGTGAGTAAATGGGCAAAGTATAACAAATCCAAGCAGGTATCCCATATTGGCCGTATTCCGACAGGCTGTCGTTCCGGATGTCTCATGAAACTGAGACACTTCGCAGCTTGCGAACAGCAGGGGCTTCAAGCAGGAAAGGTGATTGATTTTTCGACAAAAATCAGGAAGACAACCCAGAGATATATGTCTCATTACCTATCATGAGACATAACTGTCTCATGATACATACACGTCCACCTGTGCCATGAAACGGTAAAGCGTGGCACGGCCCACCCCCAGAATCCTGGCCGCCCTGGCTTTGTTGCCTGCCGCCTGGAGGAGCGCATCCCGGACCGATCCAGCTTCGAGCTTACGAGGTGCGCCCGATCCCGAACGCCTGGGTGCCCCGTTCCGTATCTCCGGGGGGAGATCGCCCGGTTGAATCACGCGCCCCTTTCCCTTCACCAGAGCAAAATAAACAGCATTCTGGAGCTCTCTCACATTTCCCGGCCAGGGGTAGTCCAACATGGCCGAAAGCGCCTCACTCGAAATCCCCATGGAGCTCTGACCCCGTTTCTGGGCCTGCTCCAGAAAATGGGTGGCCAGCAGGGGAATGTCGTTGCGTCGCTCCCGCAAGGGAGGCAGATGAATGGGAAACACGCAAAGACGGTAGTAGAGGTCATCGCGGAAGCTCTGCCGTTCGACCTCCCGCCTGAGATCGAGGTTGGTGGCGCTCACGATGCGCACGTCGGCCCGAATGGTCTTCTCCCCTCCCACGTGCTCGAAGGTTCCTTCCTGAAGCACCCGGAGGAGCTTCACCTGCATCGGTTTCGGCAGCTCTCCGACCTCGTCCAGAAAGATCGTTCCTCCGTGAGCCAGCTCGAACCGCCCCTTTTTATCGCGCACCGCACCCGAAAAGGCGCCCTTGACGTGGCCAAAAAGCTCGCTTTCGAGAAGTCCCTCGGGCAGCGCTCCGCAGTTCACCGGCACGAACGGGCGGCCTCCCCGTCGGCTTTCATTGTGGATGGCGGCGGCCACCAGTTCCTTACCGGTCCCCGTCTCTCCACTGATATGAACCGGGTAGTCGTTGGTGGCGAGCTCGCGGATCTGATCGAAGATCTGCAGCATCTTGTGGTCCCTGCCTATGATGCCGGCAAAGCAGTTCAACTCTCCGAGCCGGGTCTTCAGGCCAATGAGGTCCGTCATGTCGCGAAACGCCGCCAGAACTCCGACAAAGCAGCCCTTTTCGTCGGTCATCCCGGTGACCGACATTTCGATGCGCTTGTGCTCGCCTCCCTTGGTCACAATGTTCAGGGGATAGGACAGATGCTCCAGGGAATCCGGCGCCGATCCGCAGAATGAGCAGCGCTCCCCGCAGAACGGCGACGCGAAGACCTCATGACAGTCCTTGCCGATGACTTCTTCCTTGTTGTAGCCCGTGATCTCTTCGGCCGCCCTGTTGAAGAAGAGGATCCTGCGACCCCGATCGTGAGCGATGATCCCCTCCATGAGGTTGTCGAGGATCTGTTCCAGGTTCCTCTTGTCTCGCAGAAGATCATCGAAGGAAGAATTCATGGCCATATCGAAGGGCTCGCTCGCAAGCACGGAGCTTCAGTCGTTCAGTCGGAATCTCGAACGCCGTGATATGATAATGCACAAAGGTCGGATTGGGCCAGTGTCTCTGAAGCTTCTTGCCCCTGTTTCCAAAGGGAATGTAAATGCGGAAGCGTTGGATAGCCCAGGCTGGGCGAGGCAATCATTCGCGGGTCGTTACACCCGCGGGCGGCATCAGCCGGGCCATGCCGCCGCACCGTCCGGATTCGTTGAGTCCTAATCTGAGCGGTTAGCCGTTAGCGATTAGCTTTTAGCCAAAGACTTCAGTAAGTTGTGCCTCATAGATTCTCACTCACCAAGTTCGGATGAATGGTGGGATAACCTACTAAAATTGTTGAGCTAATACCTAACAGCTAAGAGCTAATCGCTCAATTTAGGTGAGTAGAAGGGGCGGCACGGGCTGAGCCTGGATGGCCCGTGCATCTCCCCTGGTTCAAAGAACTAGTTGGAGGAACCTTTTTGAGAAGGCATGACCGGCATGGTCATCTTTTCGTAGCCCGCGGGCACTTCGAACTCCGAATCCGGCACGGATCCTTCCTTGATGTTCTTGTATTCCATGACGGACTCGGAATCCTCGATCTTGACCGGGAAGTTCAGTTTCTTGGAAATCCAGTAGGTCACCTTCTCGCCCTCTTCCATGGCTTCGAACTTTTTGGCCGCATGGCCATTGACGGTCTCTTCTCCCAGGGATTTGGCCTCTTTCTCTCTCTCGGCGGACCAGGGTTCGATGGACTGGGTGTCCGATTCGTACGGAATCTCCATGTACATCTTCTCTTCCGGAGTGATCATCCAGGTCATGCTCTTGTCGGGGCGGATGATCATGATCTGCTTTTCACCCTCTTCGGTGACCTCCTGGCGAATCTTGCCGCCCTTCACAAAGATTTTCCCGACGACCTCTTCCTCACCCTTGGTCTTCACGGAAAAATCCGCCGAGAACTCGGCCGCCATTGAAAAACCGCAAAAAGCCACAATGGCCGCGAGCACGATGCCCGCCTGAAACATGCCAATCCTGCAGGAATGCGTCTTCATATTCTGTACTCCCTGAAAGTGGTTAGCCCAATACTCCAACCGGTATCTATATTCCTCCGGAAGAAGTTGTCAATCGGATATTCAATGGGAGCCTCCCGCCCCCGGATTGCAGAGCAGAAGGCTTTGTGCAGGGTCAAAACTCGGGGGGGATTTCCCCCGTTCTGAGGTGGCGACGCCCCTATTCTTTTTCCGTGGCTCAAGCCGTGAACGGGGGACTTCAAGTTGACAGCCGGCCAGAAACCCAGTAGGTTTATCGCCAGAATTCCGGCTTATGCCGGCAAATATTGCGATTTTGGGCGGAATGCGGCCCAAGCACAGTGCATCCAATTTCTGGAAGGTGAACCGGAACACCATGTTTATTGTCGGCTATCTCTTCGAGGCCCTCGGGTACGTGATTGCAATGGTGCTCAACATCTACATGTGGATCATCATTGCCCGTGCAGTCCTTTCCTGGGTGAATCCCGACCCGCACAATCCCATCGTCCGATTCCTTTACAGCGCCACGGAACCCGTTCTGGGGGCTTTGCGTCGAAGAGTGCCGTTGTTTTTCGGAGGCATCGACTTCGCCCCCATGGTGGTGATTCTGGCCATTGTCTTCCTTGAAAGATTCCTGGTCCCCACGCTTTTTGCTCTGGCCAGACAGTTTGGTGGCGGATGATGGAAACGACCACCGCCCCGGATTGGACACCCGCCGACATCCAGCACAAGCAGTTTCGCAGGCGCCTGATGGGACTGGACCCGAAGGATGTGGAGCAGTTCCTCCAGATGACGACTGAGGAAATGGCTCATCTGCGGATGGAGTCCTCCGATCTGCGCCGGAAGATGAGCGAGCAGGAAAAGGAGCTCAGGGAATACAAGGAGAGGGAGAAGACTATTCGCAACGTCCTGCTCAATGCCCACAAAACCGTTGAGCAGATGAAGACCAACGCGGAAAAAGAAGCCAGGCTGATCGTCGCCGACGCCGAGCTCAAGGCGGAAAAGATGCTCCAGTCCGCCCATCAGCGTCTCGCTCAGCTGCATCAGGACATCGTTGAGCTCAAGCGCCAGAAGATTCAGTTCGAATCCAAGCTCCGTTCAACCATCGAGAGCTACCAGCAGATGCTGGACATGCAGAAGGACAACGAGGCTGATAATGAACCGGAAGGCAAGGTTCGACCCGTCATGAGCTCCGGCCGGTGATGGCGCGGCTCAGCATTCCCAGCCGACCGGACTGCAAAGATTAGAACAGCCCCACCGGGAAACGGGATCCTATTCCTCCTTTATCATCCCCGCATGCATTTGGCGGGGATTCAGCCGTCAGAAAGACTCGTGATTCCCGCGAGAGACACGCGGGAATCACGAGCTATACGGCCACCCAAATAAACGGTGTTGTATCAGGGCTCGAGACCAGACGACCACACGAATACGAGGACGCCCCATGAGCATCAGCAAGGACCTTCTGGACATTCTTGCCTGTCCCAAGTGCAAAGGCCCCATCCAGCTCAATGAAGCTCAGAATGGTTTGATCTGCGACGCATGCAAGCTTCTCTACGAGATTCGGGATGGAATCCCCATCATGCTCATCGATGAGGCGAAACCCATTCAGAGCTGAGGTGCGCAGCAACCATCCCATGCATACCCATCTTTCATTCGATGCGGCTCGGGCGCCTCACCTGAGAGAGGCCATCGAGCGCTTCACTTCATGCCGGATCATGGTCGTCGGGGATCTCATGCTCGACGTATTTGTATGGGGAGAGGTGCAGCGCATCTCTCCCGAAGCTCCCGTTCCCGTTGTAGACGTCAGTGAGGAGACTCAGCTGCTCGGCGGTTCAGCCAATGTCGCCCATAACGTGGCTGCCCTGGGGGCCAAAGCCATGGTGTCCGGTGTGGTCGGAAACGATCCGGGCGGCCGGGAGTTGGTGAGGCTTCTGCGTCGTGCGGGGATTTCCACCGAGGGCATCGTGGTCGAAGAGGACCGCCCGACGACGATGAAGACCCGTATTATCGCTCGCAACCAGCAGGTGGTGCGTTTTGACCGCGAGAGAAGGAAGCCTATTCAGCCGGACACGCTGGAGCACATAGCCGGATATCTCGAAGGCAACCTGAACCGGGTGGATGCCGTCATCGTTTCGGATTACGCCAAGGGGGTGATCAGCCCTGACTTGATGGATCGGACCCGTTCCATGAAAGCTGCGGAGCGTGTTCCCGTGATTGTGGATCCCAAGGTTCAGAACACCGCCTTGTATCGGGGTGTCACCCTCATCACGCCAAACCATCACGAAGCCGCCCGCATGGCGGGAATCGAGATTTCCGATGAGGAAGGCCTGAGGGCGGCTGCCGCTGTCCTGCTTCGCGAGCTTGAATGCGAAACGGTGCTGATCACGCGGGGCAAGGACGGAATGAGCCTCTTTCACCGAAACGGCGACATCTCCTCGATTCCCACCGTGGCCCGCAGGGTTTTCGACGTGACGGGAGCGGGCGACACCGTGATCGCCACCATGGCGCTGGGGATGGCCGCAGGCCTCTCCACGGCGGACGCCGCCCTGCTGGCCAATCTGGCTGCAGGCATCGTGGTGGGAGAGGTCGGGACGGCCACGGTCAGCCGGGATCAACTGGCTGAAGCCCTGGAAACCTGCTCCTGTTCAGCCGGATGAGATTCGACCCATGAGCCGACCGAGCGAGCCTCCACCCGCGAAATTGATCATGGGGCTGCTTTTCCGGGAGTCGGACGTTCAGCAGAGAGTGCTCGATATCCTGGATGAACGGTACGGACCTTTGGATATGCTCACGGAACCGATCCCCTTCTCCTACACCACCTACTATGACCGTGAGATGGGAGCCGGGCTTTTGAGGCAGATGGCCAGCTTCGAGAATCTGGTGGAAATGGGGGCGCTCCCGGACATCAAGCTCACCACCAACCAGATCGAGAGCGAAATGGCCGTGAGCGGCCAGCGGACCATCAACCTGGACCCGGGCATCCTCACCGAAGAGCGGCTGGTGCTGGCGAGCGGAAAGAACTTCACCCATCGGATATATTTGAGGAACGGCATTTACGCCGACCTGACTCTCATCTACCGGAAGGGCGCCTTTCATCCTTTTCCGTGGACTTACGTCGATTACCAGGAACCGCTGTTCCTGCACTTTTTCAGAGCCCTGAAGAGAAAACTCATGTTTCAGCGAACCGGTCGTTTGCCACGAACCCTTTCCTGAGGAGATCAACGTGATCCGCAGCATGACGGCATTTGGCCGCACGCAGAAAGAAGCCGACGGGCTGTCGGTCACCCTGGAGTTGCGTACACTCAATGGCCGTTCTCTGGACATCGTGCTGCGGCTTCCCAAGCATCTGCTCGAATTTGAGGATATGCTGCGCAAGCAGATCGCCCGGGAGCTGCGGCGGGGGCGGGTTGAGGTCTTCGTGCAGGTGGACAGCACTTCCCTGGCGCAGAAATCGCCTCAGATCAGCCTCCCGCTGGCCTGCCACTACTGGGAGCAGCTCATGGAGCTCCATCGGCAGCTGCCGGGTACCGAACCTCCTGCCCTCCATGACCTCCTGAAAATCCCTTACATCTTCGAAACACAGAACGGCTCGGACCAGCAGGAGGTGATCCAGTCGGTTCTCACCCAAGCTCTGGACGACGTGCTGGAGCAAATCGTCGCCATGCGGACCCGTGAAGGGGAAGCTCTCCGGCAGGACTGCCTGATGCGTTTGAGCACGCTCGAGGAAGACCTCGACTTCATCGACAACCGCAAAGCCTTCATGATGGAGGAGTACAAGACCAGGCTCCTGGACAGGATCCACGAGATGTTGGGGAACGGCTCCGTCGATGAGAATCGGGTCATCCAGGAGGTGGCCTGCTTTGCCGAGCGCTCCGACATCAACGAGGAGATCGTCAGGCTGCGCAGTCACATTGAGCAGCTGAGGGGATTGCTGGCGCCCTCAGCAGATTCGGACGGCCGCAAGCTCGACTTCATGACCCAGGAGCTACACCGCGAAACCAACACCATCGGCTGCAAGACGGGCGATCTGGACCTGGTTCAGGCCGTGGTCAGGATGAAGGGCGAAATCGCGAAGCTCAAGGAGCAGGTTCAAAACATCGAGTAATCAGAATGCGGGGCAGGAATGCCCCACTTTGCTCCCCCAACGACGGCATCTTTGGAGGTCCGATGACGGTCTCCGTGTTGGGAAAACATGCTCATCTCGCAAAGGGGTTTCGGATGGACGTCAAGCTGCTCAACATCGGATTTGGAAATACGGTGCTTGCCAACCGGGTCGTGGCCATCGTATCGCCGGCATCGGCCCCCATGAAGCGTCTGAAGGAGGATGCCCGACAGGCCAACAAGTTGATCGATGCCACCATGGGGCGGCGCACGCGTGCCATCATCATCACGGACAGCGACCACGTGATCCTGTCCGGTGTCCAGGCTGAAACCATTGCACAAAGGCTCGTCTCCGACGCGAGCTCCAAGGAAGGAAGCACTTCAGCCAAGCCCGTCAAGGAATAACCGGGAACTGAATCGAAATGTCTGGAAACCTGTTCATCGTCTCAGCGCCGTCCGGAGTGGGAAAGACCACGATCATCCAATCCACGCTCCCACGATGGCCCGCCCTGCGTTACTCCATTTCCTGCACGACCCGGCCGCCGCGCTCCGGGGAATTGAGTGGTGAGGACTATTACTTCCTGGACAGACAGGAGTTCATGGAAGGCATTGCGAAGGAGCGGTTTCTGGAATGGGCTGAGGTTCATGGCGAGTTTTACGGCACGGACGGTTGCGCCGTGGCGAACTGGCTCGATTCGGGAAATGACGTCCTCTTCGATATCGATGTTCAGGGCGCGCGCCAGGTCCTGTGCGTCTACCCATCCGCCACAACCATCTTCATCCTGCCCCCTTCGATGGAGGCCCTTCAGGCCCGTCTGTCGAAACGGGGGACGGAGTCGGAAGCACAGCTCCGGAGAAGGCTCGAGGCCGCAGTTCATGAGATGGCCCAGGCAGCGTGGTACGATTATCTGATTGTGAATGACGATCTGATCGACGCCATCTCGGATTTCGAATCGGTCCTCAGGGCAACGCGCTGCAGGCGGAGCCGGCAGACGCACCTGCTGCGAGCATTGCTGGGGCAACGTTCAACGGCCTGAGCCTCTCGAACCTTCCCTCCCTGTCGAGTCCGAAGGGGGAGCACGCCCCGGGCTCAGACGGAATGTGAACCATGGCCCTAAAGCACGCCGGACCTCCGGAGAGACATATCTGGATTTCAGGCTTCAACCCCGTTTCAGAAGCTGTCTCGTCCGGGACTGTCCAGATCTTCCAGTTGGTCATCGCCCGGAGCGACTCACGAGCTGAGGAGCTCAAATCCATAGCCGCCGGGCGAAATATCCCCGTGCAGGTAGAGAGCCGTGACGCCATCACTCAGCGAGTAGGACACCCGCATCATCAGGGGGTGGCCGCACTCGCTGCCCATTTTCCCACCCTGAGCCTGGAAGCTCTGCTGGAGCGGCAGCTTTTCGAGAGAGAACCGCTTCTGATCCTGGATTCCATTCAGGACCCGCAGAACCTGGGGGCTCTCATTCGGAGCGGGTGCTTTCTGGGGGCCAAAGCCGTCGTGCTGCCCAAGGACCGATCGGTGCAGGTGACGGCGACGGTAGTGAAGATTGCGGCTGGCGGGACGTCTCATGTCCCCATAGTCCAGGTGACAAACCTGGTCCGAGCCATGGAGACGCTCAAGGAATCCGGCCTCTGGATCGCCGGCCTCGAGGTACAGGGATCATCAACGCTTTATGACGCCGATCTGTCTCTGCCCCTGGCACTGGTCGTGGGAAACGAGCAGAAGGGAGTCCGCCCATTGGTCCGCAAACAATGTGACCTGCTGCTCCATATACCTGCTTCGGGACCCCTCGACTCTCTCAACGCCGCAACGGCCGGAGCTGTTGCCCTGGCGGAAGTCCAGCGCCAGAGGCTTCAGAAGGCACGCCGACCGTGATCTAAGTACATCTCCACAGAATTGAATGACCGGTTATGTCGTCATTCCCGCGTGTCCCTGGCGGGAATCCAGAGGCCTTCAAATCCCTGGATCCCCGCCAAAAGCATGCGGGGATGACGTGCTTATTCAATGGACACTTTATTCTGTGGATGTGTACTAAGACACCCTTCGACCGAAAAGGGCCGTTCCCACTCTCACCATGGTGGCCCCTTCTTCGATGGCCACCTCGAAGTCGTGGCTCATCCCCATGGACAGCTCCTTCAGTTCCGCAGGAGTTTTGGCCGCTTCGCGCAGCTGGTCCAGGAGCTCACGCAACCTGCGAAAATAGGGGCGCGCCAGCTCCGGATCGTCTTCATAGGGCGGCAGGGCCATGAGACCGCGCACGGCCAGTCCATCCAGGGACGAGGCCATTTCATACAGGCCTCTCGCCTCTTCCACCGGCACACCGCTCTTGCTCGCCTCGCCTCCGACATTGATCTCCAACAGCACGGGCATCCTCCTGCCCTGCCGGTGAGCCTGCCGGTCCAGCTCCCGCGCCAGGCTCACCCGATCCACCGTGTGGATCCAATCGAAAGACTCAACGGCCATACGCGCCTTGTTGGATTGCAGATGACCGATGAAATGCCAGGAGATGGCCAGATCGGAGAGCTCCTCCATCTTGGACCTGGCTTCCTGGACGTAGTTTTCGCCCAGCACGGTCAGGCCGGCCTCAACACCGGCGCGGACCAGGCTCGCGGGCACAGTCTTGCTGACGCCAATGAGACATACCGACAAGGGATCACGTCCGCACCTCGAGCAGGCCGCGCCCATTCGCTCACGAATGGATCTCAGATTGGCTCCGATGTTGGTCATATCCCCCTTTCCCGCCCCCCTTCCAATCGACCACCCGATGCTCAGCGCGGCTTGATGATCGCGTGCTCGAGCAGCCAGTCCAGGGTCTCCCCCAGCGGCAGTCCCACCACATTGGTGTACGAACCTTCTATGGATTGCACCAGGAATGCACCCAATCCCTGAATCCCGTAGGCGCCGGCCTTGTCAAACGGCTCACCGGTTCTGACATAGGCCCGGATCTCATCCAGGCTGAGGATCCTGAAGGTGACGGAAGTACAGACGACCGCCTCCCGGCAAACCCCCTGCTCGAGATGAACCAGAGCCATCCCGCTGAAAACCCGGTGAGTCTTTCCACTGAGCGCTCTCAGCATCGAAATCGCTTCCGTCTCGTCCCTGGGCTTGCCGAACACGTGACCCTCGAGCGCTACGACCGTATCCGCAGCCAGGACCCAGGCCCCCGGGAGCTCTCCCGCCACACGCCTGGCTTTCGCCAGGGCCCACCGACCGGCCAGGGCGTCAGGAGTCTCATGACCACCGCCCATGCTTTCATTCACCCCACTGGCAACCACCCGAAAGTCCATTCCCATGGACTCCAGCATTTCCTGCCGCCTCGGAGACCCCGAGGCCAGAATGAGATGTTTGAGCGTGTGGTAGAGCATGATGAATCCTTGTCGCGCCGGGAAGGGAGCCCGCGCAGCAATGAAAGTCAACCGTGCCGGCGATCACGGCGCAGCATCGGGAATTCCAAAAGCTTCGTGGGCGTTCCGGGTGGTGTGGAGAGCGACTTCTTCCAGCGAGCATCGGCGAAGCTGGGCTATCTTCTGGGCGGTGTAGAGGATGTAAGCCGGTTCGTTGCCTTTCCCGCGAAAGGGAACAGGAGCCAGAAACGGAGCATCCGTCTCCACCAGCAGGCGATCCATGGGAGACCGTCTGACAACCTCCTGCTGGGCTTCGGACTTGGGATAGGTCACGGTGCCCGGAATCGAGAGGTAGAATCCCATTTCGAGCGCTGCCTCGGCGACCGCCCAATCACCGGAAAAACAGTGAAGGACTCCCCGGCGGAGGCGCCCGGCGTATTCCCCGATGATGTCCAGAAAGTCAGCATGGGCATCCCGGACGTGAAAGACCGCTGTCAGTCTGAGCTCACAGGCCAGTTCCACCTGCTGCCGCAGGCACTCCTGCTGAACGGGCCTGGGCTGACGATCCCGATAGTAGTCGAGGCCGATCTCGCCCACCGCCACAACTTTATCGTGGGCTGCAAGGCTGCGAAGCGTGTCGAGGGTCGAATCATCCAACCGCCGAGCTCCGTGCGGATGGATTCCCACCGTGGCGTAGATCCGGGAATGCTGCCCCGCTATCTTCACAGCCTTTTCGCTGCTTGCCTCGTCGATGCCGATGGTCACGATTTCATGGACACCCGCGCGTGCAGCTCTGTCCAAAAAGGAGTGAAGATCCCGCTCAAACTCCGGAAAATCCAGATGCGCATGAGTATCTACCAACATCCCTTTCACTTCCTCTCTCCATCCGCCCCCTGCCCCCCCACCTTGTCATTTTCCACCTTCCGACACCAGATTTCCGATCTCTGACCTTAGACCTCCGATCCCCATGCAGGCTTATTAGATCAATCACCCCCAAAGGTCAAACCCCTCCCCGCCTCAGTTTTGCTCGGTTTTCCTTGCCTGTCTGTCTCTCTGCTTCTATAATGGCTTCCCTGTTGACTCTGGACGATGAACCTTTCCTGCCTCATCAGGAGATACTCATGAAAAAGCATTTCTTCAGTGCAATTCTGGCCGTGGTGCTGGCATCGACGTTCGCGCAAGTAGGGTGGACTGAAACGATCTATGTCAACAATACTCATGAAATCGCCATGCGCAGCGGGCCGAGCGTTCAGAATCGCGTGGTGCGAATGCTCCCGCCCGCCAGCCCTGTGGAGCTTCTCGACACCAAAAATGACTGGAGCCGGATTCGGCTGCCTGAAGGTTCTGGAAAGGTGCGCGAAGGGTACGTTCTGACGCGATTTCTCTCCATGGTTTCCCCCGATGAATTACAGCAGAAGGGTTTGGAGCAGGAGAACACCATGCTCAAGGAGATGGTCGAGACCCTCGAGCGGGAGAAAGCAGAGTTTACGAAAACCCAGAAAGAGCTCCAGGAAAAGATAGCGGGCCTGCAATCCAGCTACGAGAACCTCAAGACAGCCTCCAGCAACTATTTGAAGTTCAAGCAGGAGTTTGATGCAACACAGGCCGCCCTGGCTGCCGCCCAGACCAATTATCAGAACCTGCTCCAGGAAAACGAGAATCTGAGGCTTTCTCAGAAGATCAAATGGTTCGCCGCGGGGGCGGCGGTCCTGCTTTCCGGGTGGGCATTGGGGCTGGTGACCGGCCGCCTCCAGCGCAAGCGCCGTTCAACGTATCGGATTTGACCGGAGGCCGGCTCGATACTGCCGAAATGACAACGGCTCAACCGTTGTCCGAGACGTTGCCGCACATCAGTCTTCCTGCACCTGCTCCGTTGAGCCCTTCTTGCCCGATTCGTCGGGTGAGGCGGGAGGCTCTGTTCTCTGGCCTTCACACATCGTCTCCAAGCGGCCCTTGTCTCTCAACAGCAGATCGTCCTCGTATTCAACCCCGTAGATGTAGAGCATGATCATGGCGAAGCTGAGAATCAGCGGGCCGTAGAGAACCCCCGTCAAGCCGAAATACTGTACGCCCCCCACGATGGCGAGGAAGACGTAGAAGGGCGACATCTTGGCTTCTCCCCGCATGAGGAACGGCCTGAGAAAATTGTCGATGGACCCCACCAGCAGGATGCACCAGACCGCCAGGAAGGCCGCGAGCTTCATCTCGCCCAGCAACACCAGGTACACCGCTGCCGGTATCCAAACCAGCGCAGTTCCGATGATGGGGATGAGGGACGAAAACCCCATGACCGTGCCCCAGAAGAGGCCCGGTATTCCCACGATCGCAAACCCGATGCCACCCACTATGCCCTGACAGAGAGCGGTCAGAAAGGTCCCCAGCAGCACGGACTTGGCCACGATCCGGATGCCGCTCAGAATGCGGTCCTCCTGATCCTGCCTCAGCGGAGAGTAGTACCGTCCCCTTTCCACCATCTGAGCGCCGTCACGAACGAGAAAGAAGACCACGAAGATCAGGATGAAGAAGTGCGAGATGAGACTGGCCACATTGCCCAGGATAGCCGCCCCTTTGCTGAGCAGGAACTGCCCAAGATTCTTGCTCAGGGAGATCAGATCATTCTGAATCTGGAGCTCATCGATATTGAGGTGCGGAAACCGTTCCTCGGCCCACTGGGAGAGTGAGAGGATCCGGGGATCTTCCATGAGCTTCTGGAAGCTTCCCGCCTTAACCCATTCGTTGATCTTGTTGACGGAATCCACTCCCTGGGTGACCAGTTCGGAAGTGAACAGGAGGATCGGTATCACGATGACGAAGGTGATGATGAAAACGACGATCAAGGCAGCCAGTGTGGAACGGCCTTTCAGGGTGCGATTGAGATAGAGCTGAAGCGGATAAAACATGGACGCCATGACGATGGCCATGGCCAAAATGTCGAGAAAGGGCTTGAGGATCAGGTATGTCAGGTACAATGAAAGAAAGAGCACCACGAGCAGGAAAGGTCGGTAGGGCTTGGTACGGCTGACCATCCCATTCCTGTCGTGGGCACCATACGGAGGTGTCATGCTGTCATTCCTTCATGGAGGCGGTGCGGAGAGTGCTCCCGGACGTAAGCTTCCAATGACTTTCTGTGAAGATCGACGATTCAAAGATTCGAGGCCTTCTGCCTGTAGAGCTCCATTTTCCGGGTGTCCCCGAGCTCTTTGAACAGGTCTGCCTGAAATGAATAGACCTCTTTGAGCTCTGAAGGCTGGTCCTGCAGGAGGAGCTCCGCCTTCTGGGCAAATTCCTGGGCCTTGTTGCGGGATCCCTTCATTCTCCAGGCTCGAGCCAAACCGAAGAAGGCCTCGCCGTTGTAGGCATCGATCTGGATGGCCTGTTCAAGCAGTGGGATGGCGGCATCTGGCTTTCCTTGGGAGAGCGCCATTTTTGCCTGATCGACGAGATGCATCGAGGCCAGCTGCTGGGGGGCTCGCGGCTCCTGCTTTTTCATGGACTGAGGGCTGACGGGGGGCTCCTGCCCCGCTGAAAGGTTGCCTTCACGGAATGACGGCGTCGATTTCAGAATACCTCCCGATCCCAGTGCACCCGGAGGCCCGGAAATGGTTCCCTGCGAAGGCGCCACAGCAGCCTGCGGTCGCGGCGCCTGCCACTCGGGGGGGATGGCCACCGTCCGGGGAGCACAACCGCTCATCAGGAGCGCCACCATGCACAATCCGCAGGTGAGCATGCTGTTCATTCGGACGCCAGGTTGACCCAACCCGGCACGCAAGGAGCACAGGCCGGCTGAGAATACACCCCCAAAACCCGAAGATCGAAGACCGAAGCCCGAAACCGCCCATCTCCAGAACACCATGCATTCCACCTTTCAAACCCGGCATATTCCGCTGAGAAGGCTCACGTCTACCGGTGGCCATGAACCGTGCAATAATCTCCCGGCACACGCTCGGCCAGGAAGACCTCGATCCTCTTTTCGCGGCAAGCCACCGTGGCGAGCTGACCGGTCGAAGCGCATATGATCCGCTGCACCACACCAGGAACCATCCGAAATGGCTGTGGATGGATCCATGGACGGACATCGTTCACAAACCTCGCCCATACGCGACCGGCGCCAGTTGCTCCCGTGAGCTGGGTCGGGCGATTGTCGTCGAAGCCGACCCAGACCAGCACGAGCAAATCGGTCGTATACCCCACGAACCAGGAGTCTCGATAATCCGACGTCGTACCCGTCTTGCCGGCGCAGGGGAAATCCACCCCCAGCCTCTTGACGCCTTTGCCGGTTCCCCTCTCCATGACCCCCTGAAGGAAATCGGTGATGATATAAGCATGAGCCGGTGTCGTGACGGAAACCATATCGACGCTGCTTCGCTCCTGGACCTCCCCACTCTCGCCCACCACCTCGCGGAGGGAGAGAAGATACGGCTTCTGCCCTTCATTGTCGAGCGTTGCGTAGGCCCGCGTCAGCTCGATGGGGGTGACCTCGAAGGCCCCCAGGGCCAGCGATGGCAAGGGTTCAAGCCTTGACTGGATGCCCAGGTTTCGAAGGAGGACGATGACGTTCTCGATCCCCGACTGGACAGCCAGTTGAACCGTCGGAACGTTCAGAGATTCTTCGAGGGCCCGTCGCATCATCACGGGCCCCCGATACTTGTTGTCGTAGTTCTGGGGCCGCCAGTCCGTGCCGTCGACGGGAAAACTGGCGGGCGAATCATCAAGCCAGTCTGCAGCCGTGAACCGTTCCAGCCCACAAAGATAGACAAACGGCTTGATGGCAGACCCCGGCTGACGCGAGGCATGGATGGCACGGTTGAAGCTGCTTTCCCCGTAGTTCCGCCCTCCCACCATGGCCAACACCGCCCCCGTCTTGGGATGAACGGCGATCAACGCCGCCTGGAGCGGGCCTTTTTCGGCTTCGGCTCCCAGTGCGGGCCGTTCCTTCTCGAGCTCCCGGAGCCCCTCCTGGACCGCCGTTTCCCCTGCCAGGGCCATCTCCGGGTGCAAGCTCGTGTAAATCGTCAAGCCCTCGGAGGCCAGAACCTCGGGAGGGTAAAGGTCCTGCAGCTGGCTGCGAACATAATCGACATAGTACGGAGCAGGGTTTGCCGGCAGTGAGGTTTCCGCGGTTCGAAGGGGTTCATTTCGGGCCTTTTCATGCGCTTCGGCAACGATCCACTCCAAGTCCAGCATGCGTTTCAGAACGCGGTTTCGCCGATCCCGGGCCGCTTCGGGTTGATCCAGGGGCGAGTAGTGATTGGGCGCGCGAATCATCCCCGCCAGCGTCGCGGACTCAGCCAGCGTGAGATCGTCCACGTTACGCCCGAAGTATACCCGCGCCGCTTCACCCATGCCGTGGATGGCCACGCTTCCCCGCTGACCGAGGTAGATTTCGTTGAGGTACATCTCCAGAATTTCGTCTTTCTCGTAGAGCGCTTCCATCACGAGCGCCATGGAGGCTTCCATCAGCTTACGCTTCAATCTGCGCTCGGGCTCGAGGAAGTAGTTCTTCACCAGCTGCTGAGTGATGGTGGAGCCGCCTTCCACAACCCGTCCCGCTCGCAGGTCCACCCAGAGCGCCCGCAGGATGGACCAGAAATCCATCCCCCGGTGCTCATAGAAACGGTGGTCCTCGATGGCCAGCACGGCACGGACAAGATGGGGCTGCACCTGTTTCACATTGATCAGGAGTCGACTCTCCCGTTCGGGGCCAAAAAACCGGGCGATCTCCAGAGGCTCCAGCTCCAGGAGCTCCAGCTCCCCAGCCTGCCCCTGGATCCGGACCAGTGCTTCGCGGTCGAAATCCAGCCGAACCTGCTGCGCCGGAAGGGAGTAACCGGGAAAACGAAATTCTCTCAGATGGGCGACCAGGCTGCTCCTGGCAATGCGAAACTCCCCCGCCCCCAGAGGCTCCCTGGCAACCTCCCGATATCGGCGCACCTCCAGCATATTCCGCATCCGGGTGAGCGACACCTTCAAGCCGGGATACACGGGCACCACAGAGGAAAAGACGCGGGAAGGAACACTCCATTTCCGGGATTCAAATCGCTTCTGGATCTGTATGGACAGGACGTAGAAATAGACAGCGGCAGCCAGGGCCGGAAGGAGCCCCAGCAGGAGAAACCATTTCCGGTAGGATGGTCGCTTTCGGTAGAGAGGTCGATTCATGAGCTCCGGGAACACCGCAACTGGATCCGCACACGGTCACTCTTTCCGATCCAGTCTCACAACACACTCGATATGAGGGGTGTGGGGGAAAAGATCAAAAGGCTGCACTCGTGAAATATGGTAGCGATCAGCCAGCATGGCCAGGTCGCGAGCCAATGTGGCCGGGTTGCACGACACGGCCAGGATTCGCCGGGGAGCAAGCTCCAGAAGCGCTTTCACGACCGAAGGATGCATGCCCGAGCGCGGCGGGTCGGTCACCACCACATCAGGCAACCTGGATGGCGGGCGCGACCGCACAGCATCCAGGATGATGTCCTTCAAATCGCCCGCTCGAAACTGGCAATTGTCGACACCGTTGAGACGGCAGTTGACGTAAGCATCCTCAATGGCATCGTCGACAAGCTCGAATCCTAACACCTCTTTCACACGGGACGCAATGAAAAGCGCAATGCTGCCCGTTCCGCAATAGAGGTCCCAAACCGTTTCAGATCCCGTGAGCTCAGCGAGCTCGAGGACCGCCTGGTAGAGCCCTTCTGCGGCATAGGGATTGGTCTGGAAGAAGGAATGGGCGGAGATGCGAAACCGAAGATCTTTCAAACGTTCCTCGATGAACCCTTCCCCGAGCACGTTTCGACTGGTGTCCCCTACGGCCACCTGAGCCTTCTTCTGACTGACGGAGTGCACGATGGTCGTGATGCCCGGGAAACACGATTTCAAGTGCAGGCTCAGCGCATCGACCACCGCTTCCGCCCTGGCATGTGCCGCGGTGATGAGGTGGATGAGACACTCGCCGGTCTGCTTGCCCTCCCGGATGACCAGGAACCTCCAGAATCCCTGATGTGCTCGGGTGGTGTAAGGCGGAAGCCCGGTCTTCCTGCACCAATCCCGGGCGGCTTTCAGGATTTCCACCGACCGGGTCGACTCCAGGTAACACGCCTCCACATCGAAAATCCTGTCGAAATGGCCCCGTGCATGGAGCCCCAGGGCAAAGGATCGATCGTAATCGAGCCCGGTGGCGATCTCTTCAGGGGAAAGCCAGCGCCGGTCGGAGAAGGTGTACTCCATTTTGTTTCGATAATACTGCCGGTGCGGTGAAGCGACTGTAGACTCAACAGCCGCCTCCCCGACACCCGCCAGGTGCTGCAGGCACTCGAGGACGTGCAGACGCTTCCACCCGAGTTGATCTTCATAGGGAATATGCTGCCACTGACAGCCTCCGCACACCCCAAAGTGGGGGCAGAAGGGCTCGGCTTCGCGGGGAGACTTCGTGATGCACCGAAGGACCTGAGCTTCGGCATACTGTTTCTTCTTCCGCACCACTCGAGCCTGCACGCGCTGTCCGGGGGCTGCCCCCTCCAGGAAGACAACCATCCCTTCGTGCCGGGAGATAGCCTTCCCTCCAAATGCCAGCTTCTCCACGTCCAGCTCGATTTCCATACCCTTCTGAATCTTGGTCATCATTCCTCGATCTCTTTGCACGGGGGACTATCGTGTCTCCGGATGCGTGAGGGGTCTTGAAACGTTGGGCTCTTTGAAATAAAGATACACCGGCATCGGGCGGAACCTTACGATGCCGGTGCTTTCCACCGCCCGGGTCCCCACACAGGCTTCAGATTCAGGCCGTTCGGCGGTCTCAGCAGGCAGCAGATCCATGGAGCTCACGCTCGTTTTCAGGGGGAGTTATGCTGGTCCGAAGTATCGCCACCTACGGACGCCTCATCAAATTCAGCCACACGGTTTTTGCTCTTCCCTTCGCCCTTTCGGCGCTCCTCCTCGCTCACCGGGAATCCCCCATCGGCTGGATGACACTGGTCTGGATCGTCCTCGCCATGGCCGGAGCCCGTTCAGCGGCCATGGGATTCAATCGGCTGGTCGACTACGAGATTGATCGGAAGAATCCCCGCACCGCCAGCCGACCCCTCACGTCGGGAGAAATCGACAAACGCTCGGTGATGCTTCTGATCCTCGTCTCCTCCGTCGCATTCGTCATCTGCGCAGCCTTCCTGGGGAAGCTTTGTCTCACCCTCTCCCTGCCTGTCCTGGGAGTCCTGTTCTTTTACTCCTACACCAAGCGATTCACCTCTCTCTGTCACCTGGTGCTTGGCTTCGGAATCGGATTGGCTCCTCTGGGAGCCTGGATCGCAGCCACGGGGGCCATAGACCTTCGCATCCTGCTTCTGTCGGGAGCCCTCATGACCTATGTTGCCGGATTCGACATCCTGTACGCCTGCCAGGACGTCGATTTCGACCGCAATCTGGATTTGTTCTCCATCCCGTCCCGATGGGGGATTCCCGCTGCCCTCAAGGCGTCCACCCTTCTCCATGTGATGACCGCAGGCTTTCTTCTCCTCACTTATTTCGCCTTCGACCTGGGAGCCATCTACCTGATCGCGCTTTTCATCATCATGGCCCTGCTCGCCCTGGAACACTACCTGGTGCGCCCCGGCCACCTGGACCACATAAACATGGCGTTCTTTCATGTGAACAGCATCATCTCCGTACTTCTGCTCGCGGCGGTCTGGATGGACCTCTGGGTCCGAAGCGGATGAACGGAGATCAGTGGTCGGAGCTCGGAGATCAGAGATCGGAAGTGAGAGATCGGAGATCAGAAATCCCGCTTCCAGAGCCTCTACCCGCACCTCCGACCTCCGACCTCCGACCTCCGACCTCCGACTTCCGACTTCCGTCACAGCTTCCCCAGAGCCCAGAAAGACAGCATCCCGACAACCACCGTCCCCCCCAGTGACCGGGTCCTGAGAGCGAAAAGCAGCGTGGGGACCGCGACCAGGCTCTTCGCCTGGAGGATATCCAGGGTCCTCGGAGCGCCATGGGTCAGCAGCTCCGGAAAGACCAACGCACTGAGGATCGCCACGGGGATCAGGTCCAGCCATTCAACGAGCCATCCCGGCATCGCCTTCTGAGAGAACACGAAAAGAGGCATCCAGCGCGGCAGATAGGTGACCAGCCCCATCGCCAGGATCACTCCGAAGTATTCAGCGTCAGGCATGTTTGGGACCTCCTGGACTTCGAAGCCGGGAAATCACATACCCACCCGTGGCAGCGATCAGGGAAGCAAAGATCACGTAGGAGTTGCCCGGCACCACCAGGGAAAAGGCCACCGACAAACCTCCGGACAGCAGGGCCGTCATAACATAGAGACGCCCCCGGAGCTGGAAAACCAGAAGACCAATGAACATGGCGATCATGGCGTAGTCGATTCCCAGAAAACCCGAAGGGATGAATTGTCCACTGACGGCTCCCGCGATCGAACTGCACACCCAGGCGATGTTGGCCACATGGTTGACGATGAGTGCTTTCCAGCGATCCCAGTTGCCTTCACGGAACTGCACGGTGTTCACGGCAAAGCTCTCATCCGTGACTCCGTAAGCGAACAGGAAGAGGAAGGGAGTGGGCGTCTTCCTCAGATGTGTGGCCAGAGACCAGCTCATCAGCAGGTGCCTGAGGTTCACAACGAAGGTCGTGACGGCAATGGCCATGAGCGATGCCCCACTGCTCAACATGGACACTCCAATGAACTGGGAGCTCCCGGCGAACACCACCACCGACATGGCTCCGGTTTGAAAAACGCTCAAGCCCGCCTTCTGGGCCAGGACGCCAAATGCCATCCCGATCGGGAAGTAGGCCATACAGATGGGCCACGCCGCCCGAATCCCCATGGTCAGGCGCTCCCGCCAGGGACTCACCGGTTCTGCGCTCCTGTTCATGGTCATTCATTCAGGAAGGTTGAAGAGAGGAACATCGAAGGGACATTTCGTGTGGTTCAGCGTTTTTCCTTCTGTATCCAGCAATCCTTTCAACCACGCGGGAAGAATCGTCACAGATATACCTTCACCATTGGAGCTCCAGCACCTCCTCCATCTTGACGATCATTTCGCTCATCCGGTAAGGCTTCGACAGGAATGCACAAGCACCGGCCGCCAGCGCCTGTTCCATCTGATAGGCATCGCCCAGGCCGCTCATGAGGATGACCTTCACGGAAGGGTCGATGAGCTGAAGCTGCTTCAGGCACTGGCTTCCATCCATGCCCGGCATGGACAGGTCCATCAGCACCAGATGGAAGCGGGCATTCCGTCTCTTGAAAGCCTCAACCGCCTCCTCCCCGCTTCCAGCCACGACGACCTTGTATCCACAACTCTCGAGCATGTCTCTACCGATCTCGAGAAGGTCCTCGTCATCGTCGACCAGAAGAACTGTCTTCGATCCGTCATCGCCTTGCATACAATCTTCCCTTCCACCATCCTTCAGGCCCCAGCGGCTGCATCCGCTTCCCCATGGCGCCTCTGCCTGAAGGGTCACCCCGAGAAATCCGGAAGAGCGTTCTGCCGACCGACGTTTGGGGACTGCTTCGCTCAATGTGCACAACGAGGTTTCATCAATCTCACGATGATTCACCGGGAGCAGAATTCCATACTGATATCGATAGCCCTTGCAGAATGGGTCAAAGCCCCACAGCTGATCAGGTCCACACCCGTTTCAGCAATTGCTCTCACGGTCCTCAGGCTCACGCCTCCCGAAGCCTCCAGAAGGCACCGGCCCCCCACCCTGTCCACGGCCATCTTGAGCATCGCGACGGAGAAATTGTCGAGCATGATGATATCGGCCCCCGCGCCCAGGGCTTCCTCCAACTGATCGAGGGTCTCCACTTCGATTTCAATTTTGAGCGTATGGGCAGCCGCCTCGCGCGCTCGCTTCAAGGCCTGGCGGATGCCTCCTGCCGCCTGGATGTGGTTGTCCTTGATGAGAATGCCATCCGACAGACCGAATCGATGATTCCTTCCGCCTCCGTGCGCAACGGCCGCCTTTTCCAGGGCCCGCCAGAGCGGGGTGGTCTTGCGTGTGTCCAGCAGTCTGGAGCGCGTGCCGGAAATCGCCTGGGTCATCTGGTGCGTCAATGTGGCTATGCCGCTCAAGCGCTGAAGAAAATTCAAAGCCGTCCGTTCCGCTGTCAGGAGGGACCTGAGCCGCCCGGTGACCCTGAAGACCGGCTCGGCTGCGGGAACCTGGTCGCCATCGCGGAACATGGCCCGAATCTCCACTTCAGGGTCGACTGCCCGGAAAACCCGTCGGAACGGGTGGGTCCCCGAAAGGACGAAGGCCTCGCGCCCGAACACCACCGCACCTCCCGTGGCTTCCCCGTCCACAACCGCCTGGCTGGTCATGTCCCCGTGGCCCAAATCTTCCTGCACCGCCAGATCGATCAGGAAATCCGTCGAAAAGAGTTTCACGCTGCCCATCCGCTCAAGTCTTCAGTGTTTTCAGTCGCTCGTAGTGACCTCTGAGCTTCTCCAGTTTCTCTCCCAGCCTCGCTCCCTTTTCCCGCTCCTTTTCCACCACCTCCTGCGGCGCCCGGCCCAAAAAGTCTTCATTGGAAAGCTTCCGCTGGGTGATGCTGAATTCCTGCTCAACCCTGGTCAGTTCCTTCTCCAGACGGCGAGCCTCACTTTCAAAGTCCAGAATCCCCTCGAGAATGACATAGACTTCCACACGCCTGGTCACCGTGCTGGCCGCCATGCGAGGCTTCTGCATCTCACCGACCAGCCCGACCTTCAGGCCAGCCAGTTTGGCCAGATCCGTGACCGTCGACGCATACTCATCAAGAATCCTGCGGGAGCTGTCCTCCTCGCAGAGGCAGACCACCTCGACGCGGGTGGCAGGAGGAACATTCATCTCACCACGGACATTGCGAATCCCGGTGATGACCGCCATGAGCACATCCATCTTCTCCTCGGCATCCTCGTCCCGCCACCTCGGCTCCGGTTCCGGCAGGGACGCCTCCATGATGCTTCCGGATGTCTGAGGCAGTTTCTGCCAGATTTCCTCGGTCACGAACGGCATCACCGGATTGAGGAGGAGCAGGATCCGCTCGAGGACTCGAACCGCAACAGATCGAGCCAAAGCTTTGCGCTCGGGATCCTCACCGTAGAAATCGGCCTTGGCCATCTCCAGATACCAGTCGCAGTACTCGTGCCAGAGAAAATGATACAGCGCATGCGCATACTGGTTGAAGTGATACTGTTCCAGAGCCTCATCCACCTCGAGGGAAACCTGTCTCAGGCGGCTCAGAATCCAGCGGTGAGCCAGAGAATCCAGCTTCTGCGGGATATCCACCAGGTCATTCAAACCCTCCAGGTTCATGAGCACCAGTCGGGCCGCATTCCAGATCTTGTTCACGAAATGCCGGTAGCCTTCGATGCGGTCCTCGGAGAGCTTGACATCCCGCCCCTGCACCGCCAGGGCCGTCAAGGTGAACCGGAAGGCATCGGTCCCGAACCGGTCCATCACGACCAGTGGATCGATGACGTTTCCCTTGGACTTGCTCATCTTCTGTCCCTGCGCGTCCCGCACGAGAGCATGCACATACACGTCGCGGAAAGGGACCTCCTTCTTGAAATGAAGCCCCATCATCATCATGCGGGCGACCCAGAAAAACAGAATGTCAAAGCCTGTCACCAGGACAGAGGTGGGATAGTATTTCTTCACGTCGGCCGTATCTTCGGGCCAGCCAAGGGTGGAAAATGGCCAAAGAGCTGAACTGAACCAGGTGTCCAGGACATCGGCATCCTGCTCCAGGCGCCCCGAACCGCAACCTGCACAGGCTGACGGGGCTCCCATCTCGACCATGAGGTGTCCACATTCCTGGCAATACCAGGCGGGAATCCGATGTCCCCACCAGATCTGACGGCTGATGCACCAATCCTCGACATTCTCCAGCCAGTTGAAATAATCCTTTTCCCATTTTACGGGAACGATCCGGGTCTTCCCGGTTCGAACGGCATCCATGGCCACATCGGCCAGGGGCCGGGTGTCCACGAACCACTGGAGGGAGAGAGACGGCTCCACGACCTTCTTGCACCGATAGCAGTGTCCCACCCGATGACGGTAAGGCTCCACCTTAACCAGCAGGCCTTCCTTTTCCAGATCCTCCAGGACCCGCTTCCTGCACGCGAAGCGATCCAGCCCGGCGTAGCTCCCGGCCTCCTGGCTCATGGTGCCGTCTTCGCCGATGACCTGAACGACATCGAGCTGGTGCTTCCTGCCGATGTCGAAGTCATTGAAGTCATGGGCCGGCGTGATCTTGAGCGCCCCCGTTCCGAACTCGCGATCCACGTAGGCGTCACCGATGACCGGGATCTCCCGTTTGGCAAGCGGCAGCAGGACCTTTTCCCCAACGAAATTCCGGTAGCGCGGATCATCGGGGTGGACGGCAACGGCGGTGTCCCCCAGC
>Ga0105106_10000229_pt1 | contig 39346 bp, 37 predicted proteins | sample PPLLaktember2015_5_FD_79109 | JGI IMG/M metagenome (GOLD analysis project Ga0105106, IMG submission 79109) | Freshwater sediment microbial communities from Prairie Pothole Lake near Jamestown, North Dakota, USA - PPLs Lake P8 Core (1) Depth... | ecosystem: Environmental > Aquatic > Freshwater >... | reverse complement strand
CGTGACGTCCTTTCAGCTCACCTCGGGCTCGACACTCGGTCCTGCAGCTATCACGCGCATGGCGCTCAGGAAGTCCGCCGGCGCAATGCCGTCCTCTTCGCCGACCGCGCGCAGGAGAATGTCGTCAATCGACAGGATGCCGGCAAGACGACCGTTCGCGTCGAGAACGGGCAGCCGGCGCACACGTGCGTCCTGCATCAGCCTGAGGGCCGCGGCAACGTCGTCATAGGCAAGGCAGCCGCGGACACGGCCACTCATGGCCTCGTGAACCGCGATGTCCGCGGCGTGCCGCACGCGGAGACCCGTCGCCATCGCAATGTCTCGATCGGTGAGCATCCCGGTCACGTGTCCACGAGCGTCGACGACCGGCAGCGTCCCGACACGGCCATTCAGCATGATCCGTGCGGCCGACGAAAGGTCCGAGTCGGTCTGACACGAGAGTGCATCCCCCGTCATGATGTCGTGGACTTTCATGGGCCACCCCCGCTTGACAGTTATGCAAGTCTCGTGCTCAGGTTGGGCGCGTTGTATCCGCCGTCGTCACCCCTTGATGCCGCCAATCGCGCGCGATGTGCTGATGTGAACTGGCGGGAATCCGGCATGTGTGGAGCCGAGGCGCTTGTTCCCACGAACGACATGATCCAGATGATGGCAGCCCGTCGCAGAGGGACCCCTGAGGAGTTGCCGTGTCCACGCTGACGTGGATTGTCGCCAGCGCGCTGGCCATGAGCGCCATCGCGTGGGTCGGGTTGCTCGCGGCCGCGCTGAAAGAGGCGCAGCTCAAGGCCCTCCTCCTGCCGCTGGTGGCATTCGCAGCGGGGTCGCTGTTGGGTGGGGCGTTGCTGCACCTGCTGCCCGAGGCCGTCGCGGCCAGCGGGCCAGGTCTCGGCACGTTCCTGCCGGCCCTCGGAGGGTTCGCCCTGTTCTTCCTGATGGAGCAGTTTCTCTCCTGGCACCACGCACATTCCGTCGAAGCGGATGTGAAACAACCCGTCACCTATCTCATCCTCCTCGCGGACGGCCTCCACAACTTCATCGGCGGCCTCGCCATCGGCGCGTCGTTCATGGTCAGCACCGAGGTGGGGGTCATCACGTGGATTGCCGCAGCCGCGCACGAGGTTCCGCAGGAGCTCGGGGATTTCGGAATTCTCATCCGAGGCGGTTGGGGCAAAATCCCTGCACTGGTTGCCAACTTCATTTCAGCCGCGACAATTGTGCCTGGCGCGCTGCTGGCGTATTACCTCTCGGCGGACTTCGACATCACGTTCCTCCTGTCGTTCGCGGCCGGCAACTTCCTGTACATCGCCGCCTCGGACTTGATTCCGGAGGTGAAGCACGACCGGCAGCTGAGCAACAACCTCATTCATTTCGGCGCGTTCGTCTCGGGCGTTTGCTTAATCCTCGTCACGAGAGCCGTGTTCCACACCTGATCGCGTGGGACATCTCTCACGGCTGACCGTGTTCGTTCCGGCTTGTGGCACCGAGGCGGCCGAATGGGCTACGGGCAGGCGCTCGGCTAACCGAGAGCCACGTCGAGCGTCATCATCACGGCAAAGCCGATCATCGCGCCGAGCGTCGCGAGATCGCCGTGACCGCCCGACTGCGACTCGGGGATCACCTCTTCGACGACGACGAAGATCATGGCGCCAGCGGCAAACGCCAGCGCATACGGCAGGATCGGTCGCATCATCGTGACCGCCAGCGCACCGACGACGCCGGCGACGGGCTCGACGGCGGCCGACAACTGCCCGTACCACCACGCCCTGGCGCGTGACAGGCCCTCGCGCCGCAACGGTACCGCGATCGCCGTCCCCTCCGGGGCGTTCTGAATCCCGATACCCACCGCCAGCGCGATGGCGGCCCCCAGCGTCGCCGATTCGTAGCCGGCGGCCACGGCGCCGAACGCGACGCCAATCGCGAGTCCTTCCGGGATGTTGTGCAGCGTGATCGCCAGCACGAGCAGCGTCGTCTGCCTCCACGACGTTTTGATGCCCTCGGCGTCCGTCATCGTGCCGAAGAGGTGGACGTGAGGCAGGATGTAGTCGACGAGCCGCATCGAGATGGCGCCCGACAGGAACCCCACCAGGGGGGGAACCCACTTCACCATGCCCATCTCCTCGGACAACGCAATGGCGGGATTGAGCAGCGACCAGAAACTGGCGGCGATCATCACGCCGGCCGTGAAGCCCAGGGCGCTATCGAGGGCTTCCCGGCTGACTTCCTTGAAGAAGAAGACGGCGCCAGCGCCCAGGGCGGTGACACCCCACGTGAAGAGCGTCGCGACCAGGGCCTGCCAGACGGCGGGCCAGGCGGCAAATGCGTCGAGCACGCCCGAACATAGCACGGCCGCCCAGGCGCCGGTCGCCCGCGGGCGTCATCTCGCATACAATTCCCGCCAGCGACCTGAGGGGTCAGGCCGGGATTGAGACCTATGCACACACACCTGCGAACGCTCACCTTCTCGCTCTTGCTGCTCCAGGCCGCCGCGTCCGCGGCCGCACAGGGCCGCAGCGTCCTGCCCCCCGTCCCCACACCCGCGGACGTGAAGCCCGGCAGCATCACCTGCGATGAGTGTCCGTATCCCTATCCCAGCACGTATCTCGACATCAGCGTCTACAGCCAGGACGTCCGCATCTCGTACATGGACGTGGCGCCGCAGGGCACGGCGAATGGTCACACGGTGATGCTCCTGCACGGCAACAACTTCGGCGGGTTCTACTTCCAAGCCATCATCGACGCCCTCACCAGGGAAGGCTTCCGCGTCATCGTCCCCGACCAGATCGGCTACGGCAAGTCGTCGAAGCCCATCGCGCCGTACAACTTCAATTCGCAGGCGCGGAACACGCACCTCATCCTGCAGCACGAGAAGATCGAGAGGGTGGCGGTCGTGGGCCACTCGATGGGCGGCATGCTCGCGGCGCGCTTCGCGACGCAGTATCCCAAGGCCGTCGAGCGGGTGGTGATCTATAACCCCATCGGGCTCACCGACGGGCGGTTCTCCCGGCCGATGACGCCGATCGACGAGGCGTACAAACAGAACCTCAAGACCGACTACCAGAGCACGCGCATGGGCCTCAGCCGCTATGTGGCGCACGATCCCAAGGCGTGGAACGACGAGTTCGAAACCTACACCCGCATTCGCTATTCCTGGACGCTCAGCGCCGACTGGCCGCGTCTCGCCATGGTGCAGGCCCTGATCGGCCAGATGCTGTACGCCGACCCGGTCGTCTACGACTGGGCCCACATCCAGGTGCCCACGCTCGCGTTCGGTGGCGCGGAGGACATGCTGCTGGGTACCGCGGCGACGTTCCAGGCGCGGATGAACGACCTGGCCAAGGCCATCCCCAACGGCAACGGCCGTGTGCACCTGATTCCCGGGCTCGGCCACGTCCCCCACCTCGAGGCCCCGGACAAGGTGCTGCCGCCGCTCGTGGCGTACCTCAAGGAAAGCCTCGGCACGAAGTAGCCAGGGCGCCGTGAAGACCGTCATCGTTGCCTGCGTTCACAATGCGGGTCGCTCGCAAATGGCCGCGCCCGAGTCGAGCCATTAGTGGTTCAGGAAGGCGCGAGATAGAGGAGCAGTCATGGGAGACAAGGGCGGCAAGAAAGACAAGGAAAAGAACAAGCAGCAGCATCTGAAGAAACAAAAGCAGGAGGAGCAGCGGAAGCAGGACAAGGCTCGCCCGAAGACGCCGTAGCCGCTCGCGACCGTGGGCCGGGGCCGGGCGGGGACACCCTCGTCGAGCGGCGATGCATCGTCTCGCGCCAGGTCCGGGTGCCTCCAGTTAAACTGGAGGCACCATGCGCCCCCTTTTCCTTTGTGTGTCCCTCCTGGGTCTGCTCGGTACCGCTGCAGCCTGCTCGCCCTCGCCTGCTCCGCCATCCACACGCCCGACCGGGGTGCTCGACGGCACGCTCGTCGATCTTTCGCACGACTACAGTGCCGAATCAATCTTCTGGCCCACCGCCGACGCCTTCCGGCTCGACGTGCTGGCCGCCGGCATGACCGCGCAGGGCTATTACTACGCCGCGAACAACTTCGCCACCTCCGAGCACGGCGGGACCCACCTCGACGCCCCCATGCACTTCGCCGAGGGACGCTGGACGGTCGAGCAGATTCCCCTCGACCGCCTCGTAGGCGACGCCGTGGTCGTGGACGTGTCGGCGGCGTCGGCCACGCAGCCGGACTACCAGGTGAGCGTGGCCGATCTCACCGCCTGGGAGCAGGCGCACGGGCCGCTCGCCGAAGGGGCGATCGTGCTCATCCGCACGGACTACTCGCGCCGGTGGCCCGATGCCGAAAAGTACCTGGGCACCAGCGAGCGCGGCGAATCGGCCGTGCCCAAGCTGCACTTCCCCGGCCTGCACCCCGACGCGGCCCGCTGGCTGGCCGAAACGCGAAAGGCCAAGGCCGTCGGCATCGACACCGCGAGCATCGACTATGGGCAGTCGTCGCTCTACGAGTCGCACCGCGTGCTGTACGAGCGGAACGTGCCGGGGTTCGAGAACCTCACCAATCTCGACCGCCTGCCCAGCCGCGGCGCCCAGGTCATCGCCCTGCCGATGAAGATCAAGGGCGGCAGCGGGGCGCCGCTCCGAGCCATCGCGGTGGTGGCGGCCGAGGCGGCCCCGCGCCCGTGAGCACGCCGACGCAGCTGTCCCACGTCCCGCTGTTCGCGCGACTGGACGAGGCGGGCCGGCAGGCCCTGCTCGCCCTCATGACCCGCCAGTCCGTCAAAGCCAACGAACCCATCTTCTGGTTCGGCGACCGGGGCGACACGCTCTTCATCGTCGACCAGGGCCGTGTCGAGGTCACCGCACCGGACGCCAGGGGCGGGCACGTGCGGCTCGACACGCTCGGTCCCGGCGGCGTGTTTGGCGAGCTCGGGCTCATCGACGGCGGCCCGCGCAGCGCGACGGTCCGGGCGCTCACGGACTGCTCGCTGCTGGCGCTGCCGCGTGAGCCGCTTCATGCCTTCCTGCGCCAGCGCCCGGACGTGGCCATCGACATGCTGCAGGTGCTGGGCGCGCGGCTCCGGGCCAGCACCGCCACCATCCGTGGCCTGCCGAACCCCAACCAGGTGATTGCCGAGGCCACCACGCGCTGGCAGCGGGTCAGCGATGTGGTCGCCACCGTGGCCGCCAGCCAGGCGTTCACCCTCACGCACATCGCGTGGTTCGGTACCTGGATCCTGCTGAACACGGTGGCGCGCGCCGGGCTGCTGCCGGCGGCGCTCGCCTTCGATCCGTACCCGTTCGGCCTGCTGACGCTGATCGTGAGCCTCGAGGCCATCTTCCTGTCGATCTTCGTGCTGGTGAGCCAGAACCGGCAGTCGGAGCGCGACCGCATCCGGACCGACCTGGACTACCAGGTGAACGTGAAGGCGCACGTGGAGATCGTGGGCATCGCCGAACGGCTGGCGCGCATCGAGCAGGCGGTCACGGCGACGCGGCCCGCCGCCACGGACGACGGCGTCCCGAACTGAGGCGCCGCACCTGTCACGGGAACACGAAGAACACGAAGGACACGAGATACGGCACGAAGTCGAATTGGGGTTCACGGCACGGGCCGGCGATCCCTGAGCGCCAGCCACCCGCGGGCAATGCGATAGATGGCCCAGATGCCCAGGACGAACAGCCCGACCACCCAGATGGCGATGCCCACCACCACGATCGCCAGCACCAGGCCCGCGATGCCCACGATGCAGGCCCAGAGCAGCGCGAACCAGAAGGTGCGGATCTGCCAGGTGTAGTGCGACTCGAGCCACGTGCCGCGCGCGTCGCCGCGCTTCACGTAGTTGATGATCACCGCGACAATGGACGGCCAGCCGAAGAGGAACGAGCCCAGGACACTGGCAGCGCCGAACGCGCCGATCGCCAGGCCGAGCGCGTGCAGGGCGTAGGTGAAGTGCGTGACCGTGACCAGCGAGGGGTCGGGTTCACGGGTGCCGTTGGTCATGTCAGCTCCTTGTGGTGTCCACGGGAACACGACGCACACCGAGGGCACGACGCCGTCCGTCACGCCCTAATCAGTTTAGACGGAGTCGCTCGCGGCCCGTTCCGCCGCGTCCTTCACCAGCGCAGCCAGGCGATAGATCCCGTGCACGAACTTCCCGTACGGCAGCGTGACGAAAAGCGCGAGCACGACACCCAGGTGGATCAGGAGCAACGGACCCATGATCGGCTGCGTGCGCAGCACCAGCAGCAGCAGGCCCGTCACGCTGGTGAGCCACAGGAGCAGCAGGAGCGACTCATCCAGGCCCTGCTGCGCAGGATCGGCCAGTGCGGGATCGCGCCGCCGTCGCTGCCACCACTGCCCCGCCGGTCCCGCCACCAGGCCGAGGCCGCCCGCCGTTCCGAGCACCACGGGCAGACTCGTGTAGGCGTGCGGCGCCTCCCAACCGAAGACGCCGTGATAAATCGCCGCCACCGAGGTGGACGCGAAGCAGAGAAAGAAGCCGCCGAGCGTGGCGTGATGCGACCAGCGACGCCAGGGCGAGCGCACCTCTTCGGCCGAGACGCAGTCGGGGCCGCTGGCGTGGAGATGGCGCAGCGTCAGGGCGTCGCCAACGGCGCGCCCGACCGCGCGCGCAGTGAGCGGTGGTGACCCTTCAGGGGAGAGGCGTCGCCAGAATCCCCGCACCGACCAGCCGAGCGCCAGCAGGACGAAGCCGCCCACCGCGCCAAACAGCCCCACCATCACGCCGTGCGGCACCACTGCGTAGAAGTCGGCGTCGCTCCTTCCCGAGAGCAGTGCCGCCGGATTGAGCAGGGCGCTGGCGGCAAACAGGATCGCGGTGAAGCCCAGCGCCAGGGCGATTGCGGTGGAGCGCCCCTGCCGCCTGAACGCCTGCGCGAGTGATCTCGGCCAGCAGTCTTCCTCGTAGGACAGCAGCCGAAGCTCCGCAAGCGTGCGCGGCACGTCGATGCCGAACTCGTGCGGCGGCGCGTACTGACAGGCATACAGGCATTCGCCGCAGTTGTGGCAGAGATTCGCGAGGTAGGCGAGGTCGGCGTCGCTGAAGGTCAGGCGCCGCTCCATCGCGGGAAACACGGGGCAGTACTGCTCGCAGTAGCGGCAGCTATTGCACACCGTCATCGTGTGCTCGCCGCGACGCCGGAGTTCAGACGTCGGCATGGCCCGCGGCTCCCTCCCCGGCGATGCGCCCGAACACCGTGCCGATGGTCATGCCCACGCCGGCCACGTAGCCACGTCGCAGGATGTTGCCCGCCATGATCTCTCCCGCGGCATAAATGTTCTCCGCGGGCGCGCCGTCCGACATCATCACCTGCGCCCGTTCGTTCACCGTCAGCCCGAGATAGGTGAAGGTGATCCCCGGGCGTAGCGGGTAGGCGCGGAACGGCGGGGTGTCGATCGCCTGCGCCCAGTGCGTCTTCGGCGGGTTCAGCCCTTCGGTGCGGCAATCGTCCAAGGCCTGGTGGTCGAACGTGCCTGGCCGCACCGCGCGATTGAGCGTGTCGATGGTGGCGTCGAGGGCCTCCGCGGGCACACCAATCGCGCCGGCCAGCTCACGAATGGACGCGGCCACCAGCGGCGGGAACACGGAAGGCATGAAACGGCCCACCACCTTGCTGTCGATGATCGAATACGCGATCTGCCCGGGCTGCTGGGCAATCAGGGATCCCCAGATGGCGTAGCGCCGGGGCCAGAAGTCCTCGCCTTCATCGGAGAAACGCTGGCCAAGAGCATTCACGACGATGCCGAGCGGCACCGAGTCGAGCCGCGTGACGATGCCGCCGTCGAAGCGGGGGGCGCGCGCATCGACGGCCACGGCATGACAGGCCTTCGCGTCGCCGACCGGCTGTGCGCCGGCATCCAGCATCAACCTGAGCACGCGGCCGGTATTGAACGGGGTCCCGCGGATGATGAAGTTATCGGCGGCGGGGCCCCACGCCTCGCGCAGCCAGGCGATGTTCGACTCGAATCCTCCCGAGGCCAGCACCACCGCCCGCCCGCGCACCACCCGCGCCTGGTCGCGCGCCCGGGTCACGGCCGCCGTGAAGCGCCCGCCCTCCATCTCCATTTGCTCGACCTGCGCGTCGTAGAGAACCTCGACACCCATGCGGTCGGCGGCAGCGTAGTAGCTGTTCATCAGCGCCTTGCCGCCCCCCAGGAAGAACGCGTTGGTGCGCCCCAGGTGCAGCGTGCCACGCGGCGCCCCCTGGAACCTGACGCCGTACCGGCGCATCCAATCGGGACACCCCTTCGACTGCCCGATCACGAGCCGCGCCAGCGTCTCATTCGTGCTGCCGCTCACGCGCAGCAGATCGGACCAGAACTCGTCCTCGCCGTAGGCGCCAGCGAGAACGTCGGTTGGCGCATCGTGCGCCACGCGGAGGTTGCGGGTGTGGCGGCTGTTGCCGCCGCGGAAGTGCCGCGGCGCGCTCTCCAGCACGACGACGCTCGCCCCTGACGCCCGCGCAGTCAGCGCCGCCGACAGCGCGGCGTTCCCACCACCGACGACGACGACGTCATACGGCTGCGCGCTCATGGCGTGGCCGCTCCACGCATGCGACGGAAGACGAGCGGCGCGATGAGCACGGCCGCTGCCGACGCCAGCAGGACGGCGGAGATGGGACGGGTGACGAACACCGAGTAATCGCCCTCGCTGATGGCGACGGCCCGGCGGAACTGCTGCTCGGCGAGCGGCCCGAGGATGAGGCCCAGGACCGCCGGCACGAGCGGGATGTCGAGCACCCGCATGCCCCAGCCAATCATCCCCACCGCGTAGAGCAGCGCCACATCGAGCAGCGATCGGTTCAGGCTGTAGGCGCCGACCGAGGCCAGCACCAGGATGCTGGCGAACAGCAACCGTCGCGGCACCAGCATCACCCGGGCCCACAGCGGCGCCAGCGGCAGGTTCAGGACGAGCAGCATCACGTTGCCGATGTAGAGGCTGGCGATGAGCGTCCACACGAGGTCCGGCCGCGTCGAGAAGAGCAGCGGCCCCGGCTGCAGCCCGTACTGCTGGAAGGCCGTGAGCAGCACCGCCGCCGTGGCAGATGAGGGCAGGCCGAGGGTCAGCAGCGGCACCAGCACCCCCGCGGCCGCGGCGTTGTTGGCAGCCTCCGGCCCGGCCACGCCCTCGATGGCGCCGTGACCGAACTCCTCGGGTCGCGCGCTCAACCGCCGCTCCACCATGTACGAGACGACCGTGGGAATCACCGAGCCGCCGCACGGCAAGACGCCGAGGGGAAAGCCGATGGCCGTGCCCCGCAGCCACGGCCTCCACGACCGCCGCCAGTCGTCGCGGCTCATGCCCGTGAAATCGTGAAGCGCCACCACGTCGCCTTCATCCTGCCCGCGTCGCCAGGCCTGGTGCAGCGTCTCCCCCACCGCGAAGAGCCCGATGACCAGGATCATCACGTCGATGCCATCGAGCAGCTGCGGAATCCCGAACGAGAAGCGGGCCGTCCCCGTGAGCTGATCGATGCCCACCAGGCCGAGCGCGAGGCCGAGGAACAGGCTGAACAGGCCGCGGGCCAGCGAGGCGCCGAGCAGCACCGCAACGGTGGTGAACGCGACCATGGTCAGCGCGAAGTATTCGGCGGGCCCGAAGCTGAGCGCCACCGAGGCGAGCATCGGGGCGAAGAACGTGAGCGCGAGCGTGGCCGCCGTGCCCGCCACGAACGACCCCACCGCGGCCGTCGTCAGCGCCGCCGAGGCGCGCCCCTTCCTCGCCATCACGTGGCCGTCGATGGCGGTGACGATGGATGCGGTCTCCCCCGGGGAGTTGATGAGGATGCTGGTGGTCGATCCGCCGTACATGGCGCCGTAGTAGATGCCCCCGAACATGATGAACGCGCTCACGGGATCCAGGCTGAACGTCACCGGCAGGAGCAGCGCCACGGTGAGGGCGGGCCCGATGCCGGGCAGGACACCGACGGCCGTGCCCAACGTGACGCCGGCGAACGCCCACGCCAGGTGGGGCCCGGTGAGTGCGCTGGCAAAGCCCTCCGCAAGCAGTCGCAGTGTCTCGAGCATGAGCGTCGGCGTTCCTTGTCGCCGCCCGCTAGAGCCACCCGGCGAGCACGCCGGCCGGCAGCGCCAGGTCCAGCCATCGCACGAACACGACGTACGACGCGGTCGAGATGGCGAGGGCGAACACCACGTCGCGGATGGGATGACTGGCATCGAACGCGCGCGCCGTGACCCAGAAGAGCGCCGTTGACGCGATGATGAAGCCGGCGCGGTCCAGCAACAGCACATCGATGCCCGCCGCCACGGCAATCAGGATGACCGCTCGCCACCTGTCGGCCACGCCTGCCGCCGGGACGGGTGTCTCGCCCGCTCGCGCTCGCCAGCGCACCATCGCACCCGCGGACCACAGCGCGCTGGCGGCAAGCCCGAACAGGACGAACAGCGGATAGCGGCCCACCGCGGCCACCGAGGCGGCGCCGGCGGACGATCCGGTGCCGAGCCGGGCCAGGATCCCCTCGACGCGCGCCTCCTCCGCAGCCGAGAAGCGGGCGAACGCCGCGCCGGCCAGGTACCGGTCGTTCCAGCGGTACCGCGCGAGGGCCTCGTGCCATTGCGGCGATCGCACCATGGCCGCGGTCGTCTGCTCCAGGCGTTCGCGCTCGGTGGCGCTCACCCCGGGCGGCGCAACCACGGACCGCCAGTTCTCGATCTCGACGTCGACGCCCTGCTCGCGGAACGTCGGCACGTCCAGGTTCGGCAGCCGCTCGCCGCTCGAGATGGCCAGCGCCCGAACCGTCCCGGCCTCGATGTGGGGCGCCAGTTCGGCCAGTCCGTTGACGCCCACCGACACCTGTCCGCCGAGAATGGCCGAGAGCGACTCGCCTCCGCCCGAGAAGGCAATGTAGTTGACGCGGTTGGGCGCCACGCCCACGGCGTCGGCAAACAGCCCGGCCAGGATTTGATCCGTCCCGCCGGCGGATCCGCCACCCCACGAGATGGATTCGGGCCGGGTGCGAAAGGCATCAGTGAGATCGGCGAGCGATTGATACGGAGAGGCGGAAGGCACGACGACGACCTCCCACTCGCCGAGGAGCCGCGCGATGGGCGTCACCTCGCGCAGCGTCACCGGCGACTGGTGCGTCACCACCGCCCCCAGCATGATGAGCCCGGAGAGCATGAGCACGTCGCCGTTGCCGCGCTCTGCGCTGACGAACCGCGCCAGGCCGATGGTGCCCGCGGCGCCGGGAATGTTCTCGACCGACGAGGTGCCCACGAGTCCGGCGGCCTGCAGCACGGCCTGCATCGCGCGGGCGGTCTGATCCCACCCGCCGCCGGGCGCGGCCGGCGCGATGAGGCGCAGGTGCTGGTGGGCCGGTTGCGCGCTCGCGCTGGCCGACGCGAGAGCCAGCACGCCCCCGAGGAGCAGGCGGGCGCCTCTCACGGTTGCCCGGCCGGCCGGCGCGCGCCGGCTCCGCCGGGCAGGCTGGCGATGAACCGCTTCATCGGCGCGATCATCTGCGAGAACTCGGACGAGCCGCTGTGCCCGCGCTCCGAGTCGATGACGTGGATCTCGGCGCGCTTGCCGAGCGTCCGCATGATGTCCACGATCTCCTGACCGTAGGACGGCCGCACCGAATCGTCTGTCTTCGACGGCATCATCAGGACGGCGGCGCTGGTCAGCTTCAGCGCATCGGCCAGGCTCGCGCGATAGCCGCGCGAGTAGTCGCCGCGCTTCCAGCCGAGGTTCTGGTTGGCCAGGGCACGCGATTGGTACAGGTAATCGTTGGCGTCGATGTTCCGCTCGGCGTTCGCCAGCGCATTGGCCCAGAGCTCACCCTCGAACGCGAAGTTGTTGGTCACCTTGTCGTACGGTGACGCGCCGGGCACATCGGCCTGCTTGTCGTCGTTGAACGATGGCGCGTTGTTGTAGCTCCGCGACGAAGCCATGCCCGCGAGCGCCTGCCCGCGCGTCGGATACCGCCCGGTGCCGTCGTAGTCGCCGTCCTGCCAGTTCGCGTCGTTCATGATCGACATGCGACGGATGAAGTGGTCGAGCGCGTGCTGCGCCGGCGACCGCCCGCGCGCCACCACCGGAATGGCGCCATCGGCAAGGTCGGGGAACGTGCAGATCAGCTCCAGTGCCTGGTAGCCCCCCATCGACACGCCGGAGACCACCACCAGGTGCTTGACGCCCAGATGGTCGAGCAGCGCCTTGTGCACGCGAACCATGTCGCGGATGGAGAAGGTCGGGAAGCGCATCCCGTAGGGCTTGCCCGTGCGGGGGTCGCTGGAATGAGGGCCGGTGGTGCCCGTGCCCGGCTTCTTGTCGCGATGCCCTCCGGCCAGGGCCTGCGGACTGACGACGTAGAAACGATCCGTGTCGAAGGGCCGGCCCGGACCGATGAGCGCATCCCACCAGCCGGGGCGTTCCTGCGGATTGTTGGAGTATCGGCCGGCCGCGTGGGCGGTGCCGCCCATCCCGTGCAGGATGAGCACGCCGTTGCGGCCGTCAGGGGCGAGTCGACCGTAGGTCTCGTAGACCACGGTGATGGGACCGAGCGTCTGGCCGTTCTCGAGCACCATCTCGTTCGGCGACTCGGCGAACGTGAACGTCCGCGGCGTGACCACCGCCTGGCGAGCCGAGGGCCGCACCGCCCCGAGCACGACCAACACCGCCACTCCCACGACCCACGCGCCCCTGTTCATGGCCCACCTCCACGAAAACGCGCTCTCTTCCCGCGCTCAATGTATCATCCGGCGTCCCTCGTCCCGCCCGTACCAACCAGAAGGAGGACGTCCATGGCCAGCCTGTCGCCCGCCCTCGCCGAGCTTTCGAAGACCTTCAGCGGTCAGCTGCTCCAGCCCGACACCCCCGGGTGGGACGACGCTCGGCGCGTGCACAACGGGCTCGTGGACAAGCGGCCGGCGGTCATCGCGCAGTGCCGCGGCAGTGCCGACATCGCGGCCGCCGTGCGCTTCGCGCGCGAGCACGGTCTCGAGATCGCGGTGCGCGGCGGCGGCCACAACGTGTCGGGCCGCGCCACCGTCGACGACGGCATGATGGTCGACCTGTCGCCGATGCAATACGTGCAGGTGGATCCGGCCGCCCGTACGGCCCGGGTCGCCGGCGGCACCCGCTGGGGGCACTTCAATCTCGAGACGCAGGCCCACGGACTGGCGACCACCGGTGGCGTCGTCTCGAGCACCGGCGTCGGCGGGCTCACCCTTGGCGGCGGGCTGGGCTGGCTGATGCCGAAGCACGGCATGGCCCTCGACAACCTCCTCGACGTCGAACTGGTCCTCGCGGATGGCCGCATCGTCACGACCAGCGCCGACCAACACCCCGACCTGTTCTGGGCAGTCCGCGGCGGCGGTGGCAACTTCGGCGTCGCGTCGTCGTTCGGGTTCCGCCTGCATGAGGTGGGGCCCGTCGTGCACGGAGGCCTCGTGGCCTGGACGGCCGACCGCGCGCACGACGTGCTGCGCCTGTACCGCGATCTCGCCGCCACGGCGCCAGACGACCTGATGCTGGTCGCGGCGGTCCTGACCGGACCTGACGGCGTCACGAAGCTGGCGGCGATCGTGGCGGGCTACTTCGGGTCCGCCGCGGGCGCGGACGCGGCGCTCGCGCCGATCAAGTCGTTCGGTCAGCCGGCCATGGATGCGATGGGACCGATTCCGTACACGGCACTGAACGGCATGCTCGACGCGTCGTTCCCGCGGGGCGCGCGCAATTACTGGAAGTCGCATTTCTTTCCGGAGATGACCGACGGCGCCATCGACGGTGTCGTCGAAGGCGCCCTGGCGTGTCCGTCGCCGCTGGGGAGCGTCATCATCGAGCACTTCCACGGTGCGGTCGCGCGCGTCGCTCCCACCGATACCGCGTACGCCCTCAGGACCAGCGGCTTCAACGTCCTGGTGATGTCGGAGTGGCTGGCGCCGGGCGACGACGCAGTCAACACGAAGTGGGCGCGGGACACCTACGCCGCCCTCAAGCCGTTTGTCGGGCCCAGCCGCTACGTGAACTACCTCGACCACGACGACGCCGGGGATTCAGCGCTGGCGGCCGCCTACGGGCCGAACCTTGCGCGGCTGCGCACGGTCAAGTCGAAATACGACCCGGACAACGTGTTCCACCTCAACGTGAACATTCCCCCAAACGGAAAGTGAGACCGGCGAGCGTGCAGCATGGCAATGCCTACGTGCGGGTCAGCACCGCCGGGGTCTACCACGGAGGTCGCACCGACGCAGGCTCGCGGCCGAGCCTCGAATTCTCACAGGCCGGGCTGCCCGCGCACAAGCAGGGCCCCGTGACCATGACCAGGCGGACGCCGGGCACGGACCGCGACTCGCTCGTGACCGTCCGCATCGTGGCCGATGGCGCGTACCTGAAGATGTACGTGAACGAGCAGCGGGTGGCGAGCGTGCCGAACGCCGCCTGCGCGCACGAACGCGCTCGTCTTCAGCGTGAGCTCGGCGTCCGACACGCATCCCGTGATGATTGGGCCAGTGCGCATTGCGGCTGGCGGACGTGACCTGTACGACGCGCTCGCCCGCGATGGGCGGGTGGCCACGCAGGGCATTCTCTTCGCCGTCGACAGCGACGTCATCCGTCCGGAGTCGACACCCACGCTCAAGGCGATCGGCGACATGCTGACGCGGCACAAGGACCTGCGGCTGAGCATCGAAGGCCATACCGACGCCGACGGCGAGGACACGCACAACCTCGATCTCTCGAAGCGCCGCGCGGCAGCCGTGAAGGCGTTTCCCGTCGCCACGTACGGGGGTCGATACGGCGCGGCTCGAGACGGAAGGCTTCGGCGAGACACGCCCGGTGGCATCGAACACGTCACCAGAGGGCAGGCAGGAACCGGCGGGTGGAACTGGTCCGACAGGGACGCTGAGCGGCTTGCTCCAGGACCTCACGTCGTGGATCGCGTGCGCGCGGGACGAGCGCTGACGTGACCGTCAACGGGACTCACCTGCTCGCGCACGTGGCGCGGTTCCGCCGACCACTGCCCCGACCGCCACACCTCGGGCCTCAGCACGACCAGCACGGTGAGCACCTCGAGGCGGCCGATCCACATCGCGAGGGTCAGTGTCACGAGGCTCACCGGATGAAGATCCGCGTAGTGTGCCATCGGGCCCACCTGGTTGAAGCCGGGGCCGATGTTGCCCAGGCAGGCAATCGTTGCGGTCAGGCCGGTCACGATGTCGGCGCCCAGCGCAACGACCACGCCGGTGCAGATGGAGAACACGAGCAGGTAGAAGAGGAAGAACACCACCACGACCTGGAGAATCGGCTCGGGCACGACCCGTCCTCCCAGCTTCACCGGCAGGATGGCACGAGGGTGCAGCGTTCGGCGGAGGCTCAGGAGCGTGTAGCGCGCCAGCAGGACGTGCCGGACCACCTTCGGACCGCCGGAGGCTGAGCCCGCGCACCCGCCGATGAACATCAGGACCAGGAGCACCATCTTGGCCTGCTCGCTCCAGAGCTGGAAGTCCACGCTGGCATAGCCGGTCGTCGTCAGGATGGACAGCACCTGGAAGAGGGCCGTTCGCGTCGTGGGCACGATCCCTTCGCCGCTCCCGAGGGCCAGCACGAGCAGCACGGTCGCCACGGCCACGACCGTCGCGTACGCGCGCAGTTCGTCGTCGGCGGCGAGGATTCGGAAGTCGCGCCTGGCGAGCGCCCGGTACTGCAGCGCGAAGTTCGCGCCCGCCACGAACATGAAGGCGATGATGATCCACTCCACCGCCGGGTTCTGGTAGCCCCCGACCGATTGCGGGTGCGGCGAGAACCCGCCGGCTGCGAGCGTGGTCATCGCGTGGCAGACGGCGTCGAACAGCGAGAGGCCGGCCATCGACAGGGCCAGCACCTGCAGCAGCGTCAGGCCCGCATACAGGCGCCAGAGCAGCGAGGCGGTCCGGCGAATCTGCGGGCTCACCCTCTCCTCGCTCGGCCCCGGCGCCTCGGCGAAGAACAGCTCGCGCCCGCCGATGGCGAGGCGCGGCAGCACGGCGACGAAGAGCGCGATGACCCCCATCCCGCCCAGCCACTGGGTCATCGATCGCCAGAAGAAGATGCCACGCCCGAAGAGCGAGAAGTCGCGGAAGACGGTGGCCCCGGTGGTGGTGAGCCCCGACATCGACTCGAACAGCGCGTCGATGGGCCCCACGCCCACCCAGGCGTAGGGAATGGCCGCCAGGTGCGCGATGAGAAGCCAGGAGGCGGACACGACGGCCAGGCCCTCCACCCGGCGCATGCGCTCCACGGCCTCCTCGGCTGAGGTCCCTCCGGCGCGGCGCATCAGGTGCCCGAGCACCACGGTCACCACCGCCGCGACGGCAAATCCCTGCGCGTCGCGGAACTCGCGGTAGTAGAGCGCCACGGCCAGCGGCGCCAGGAACATGGCGCCGAAGAGGCGGACCAGCACGCCGCACAGGTGGACGACAAGGGAGTACCGCATCGGTGTGGGCGGGGACGCCGCTGGGTCAGGTGCTTTCGGGAGTGAAGTACAGCCGCACGCGATTGGACGCGTCCTCGGTGGAGAAGATCAGGATGCGATCGCCCGCCTGGATCACGTCGTCGCCGCGGGGCACGATGGCGCGGTCGCCGCGCACGATGGCGGCGACGATGGCGTCCTCGGAGGTGCCCATGTCCTTCAGCTGGCGCGACACGAACGAGGGCGAGACCGTCAGCTCGAACACGCGCGCTTCCCCGTGCTCGACGACGGCCAGCAGGCTGCTGGCGCCTCCGGTGATCTGGTGCAGGATCGACGCGACGGCGGCGCCGCGTGCCGAGATGGCCACGTCGATGCCGACGCGCTCGAACAGGCGGAGGTTCGCGGGCCGGCCGACCCGCGTAATCACTTTGGGCACGCCCAGCTGGCGGCCCAGGAGCGAGGCCAGCAGGTTCCGCTCATCGTTGTCGATCACCGACACCAGCACGTCGCTCCGGCCGACGTTCTCGGACTCCAGGAACTCCAGGTCGGTGCCGTCGCCGTTGAGCACGAGCGTCCGTTCGAGCGTCGCCGCCAGCATGGCGCCGCGGTCCGGATCGCGCTCGAGCACGCGGAGGTCGAGCGACGGGATCTGCTCCAGCCGCTGGGCGAGCTGCAGGCCGACATCGCCGCCGCCGATGATCGTCACCTGCAGCCGTCCGCCGCCCCGCGCCGGATGCAGCAGCGTCTCGACCGCGTGCATCGCATCGGGCGTCCCCATCACCACGACCTTGTCGCCGGCCTCCAGGCGCGTGGTGCCACGCGGGACGAAGATGCGGCCGCCGCGCTTGACCGCCACGATGAGCGAGCCGCGCGGCAGGTGGAGCCCACCCAGGGTGGCGGCGGTCAGCGGCGAGCCCTCGTCGAGGCGGTACTCGAGCAGGCGGACGATGCCGCCGGCGAAGACCTCCGCGTCGATGGCGCCCGGCACGGTGACGATGCGCTCGATGTCGGCCGCGAGCTGGGCCTCGGGCCACACCACACGGTTGATGCCGAAGGCGGCAAGTCCCCCGCCCTTCTCCGAGGTGCCCAGGAACTCCGCCCGCGAAACGAGACAGATGGTCTGGGGGCGTCCCAGGCGGCTGGCCAGGGCACAGGCCACGATGTTGACTTCGTCCAGCCCGGTGGCGGCCACGAAGAAGTCGGCGGCATCCACGCCGGCCCGGGCGAGCACTTCTTCGCTGGTGCCGCTACCGAGGAGGAACTCCACGTCCATCGAATGGAAGAGGTCCGCGACCTCGGGATCGTGGTCGATGACGAAGACTTCGTGGTGGGCGGCGAGGGTCCTGGCGAGCGACGACCCGACCTGTCCGCCGCCCGCGATCACGATACGCATGCGGATCAGAAGCTCAGCGGGAGAGTAGCACGAGGGGCTAAGGTGACATTTGGTTGCATTCCAGTCGGCCCTGTGTGACGATGCGACACTCGGCTGTGAGGGTCATCTCTAACCCGCATCAATCACCACCGGGGAATGCATAGGTCAATACGCGCGAGGGAGACAGGGGAATGAGCCGACGGTGTGCGCTGGGGTGGGGAATCACGACCATGTGGGTGGCCGCGATGGCCGTCGGCCTTGCGGCGCAAGCCGCGCAGCAGCAGACACCGCGCGCGGTGGCCGCCAAGCTGAAGAACCCGGTTGCCGCGAACGCCGCCTCGGTCGCCACCGGCCAGCAGCTCTACCAGAAATACTGCCGCTTCTGCCACGGCGCGACGGGGCGCGGCGACAGCCCGTCGGCCCCCAAGGACATGAAGCCCTCGAACCTTGCCGACACCACCTGGGACCGCGGGTCGAGTGACGGCGAAATCTTCGTCGTCATCCAGGAGGGTGCGGGCCCCGACTTCAAGATGAAGGGCCTGAAGGGCAAGCTCAGCGATCAGGACACCTGGCACCTCGTGAACTACGTCCGCAGTCTTGGCGGTGTCGCGAAGTAAGCTCGGCGGCCGCCGGCTCGCCGTCGCCGTCCTGCTCGCCGCGGTCTGGGCGGCCGCGGCGGCCTGCAATTCGTCCGGCCGTGCCGAGCACCAGCAGGCCCAGCGCCTGGCGCAGCCGTCGCGCTGGGGCACGCCGTCGGTGTTCACCACGGCCCACCGCTCGGCCGGGGACGCCTTTCGCGCCTTCTTCGGCGTACGGCCCGAGGTCGAGCAGCCCGTGGCGTTCAGCCATCAGTTGCACCTCGAGAAAGAGCTCGTGTGCACGGACTGCCACGAGGGTGTCGAACGCGGGCCGGTCGCGGGCCTCCCCAGCGTGAACACCTGCATGATCTGCCACTCGCAGATCGCCACGGATCGGCCCATCATCCAGTCGCTCACCGCCATGCAGGAGAAAGGACTGGACCTGACGTGGCCGCGAGTCTACGGCTACACGCGCGAGGCGCACGTGCGTTTCGAGCACGCGCCGCACATCCGCGCCGGCGTGGACTGTTCCACCTGTCACGGCGACATGAAGCAGCAGACCGTGGCCCGGCGCGTGGTGGAGATGGACATGGCCTTCTGCGTGAACTGCCACAAGACCAAGCAGGCGTCGAACGACTGCCTGACCTGCCACTACTGATTTCAGCCCCCCGATGACGCCCATGGATCGCCGACGGTTCCTGAAGGTCACCGCCATCACGGGCACCAGCGCCGCGCTGGCCAGCTGCGGGCACCCCGAAAACCAGATCATCCGCTTCGTGCCCGAAGAGGAGCTCACGCCGGGCATCGCGGTGTGGAAGCCGAGCGTGTGTCCCCTCTGCAGCGCGGGCTGCGGGGTGCAGGCCCGCGTCATGGACGGCGACGCCGAGGTGTTCAGGAACGGCCAGCCCGGCGTCACGCGCATGGGCCTCGCCCGCAAGCTCGAAGGTGATCCGGCACACGCCGTCAGCCAGGGCCGGATCTGCGTGCGCGGCCAGGCCGCGCTGCAGGTGACCTACCACCCCGATCGCATCGCCACACCGCTGCGCCGCACGGGCGAGCGCGGCAGCGGCACGTTCCAGGAAGTCTCGTGGGACGACGCGCTGGCCGACCTGGTTGGCCGGATCGACTCGCTGGCCGAAGGCGGCCAGGCGGGCGCCCTCGCGTTTCTCGGCCGTCCCCGGTCCGGCCGCCGGCAGGAGCTGGTCGCCGAGTTCCTGCGAGGGCTCGGCGCGCCGGCGCCCGTCTCGTTCGAGCTGTTCGACGATGCGGTGGCGAGGCACGCCAACGAACTCAGCTTCGGCCGCTACCAGCTGCCCACGCTGGACCTCGCACGCACGCGTTATGTGATTGGTTTCGGGGCAGACTTCCTCGGCACGTGGAACTCGCCGGTGGCGCAGACCGTGGCCTACGGCCGCATGCGTCAGGGTCAGCCGGGTGCGCGTGCGAAGTTCGTGCAGGTGGAACCGCGCGTGTCGCAGACCGGGGCGAGCGCGGATGAATGGGTGGCCGTCAAGCCCGGCACCGAAGGTGTGGTCGCCCTCGGCCTGGCGCACGTGATCATGCGAGACGATCTCCGCCCTGCGACGGCCGCAGGCCGCGCCGGCGCGCTCGTGGACGGATGGGCGTCTGGCCTGCCGGCATTCGCCCCGGCCGAAGTCGAGCAGCGCACCGGCGTGCGAGCCGCGCGCCTCGAGCGCCTCGCGAAGGAATTCGCCGCCCACGGCCCAGCCGTGGCGGTGATTGGCGGCGCGGCGCTGGCGCACGCCAACGGCGCGGCGCAGGCACTCGCGGTGAACGCGCTCAACGCGCTCGTCGGCAGCATCGACGCGCCCGGCGGCATCTCGTTCACCCCGACCGCTACCCCACTGGCACGGCCCGCCCGCTCGCTGCGGGACCTGGTGAGCGCGTCGCCGGCACCGCAGATGCTCCTGCTGGACGAGGCCAATCCGGTCTTCGCGACCCCGCCGGCGGCAAAGGTGGCCGACGCGCTCCGGAGGATCCCGTTCATCGTCTCGTTCGGGTGCTTCCTCGATGAGACCAGTACGCTCGCGGATCTCATCCTCCCCGATCACTCGTTCCTCGAATCGTGGACCGAGTCGTGGCCGGAATCGGGTGTTGCCGAGGCTGTTGCGACCACCGCGCCGCCTGCCATGCGCCCGCTCTATACCACGCGCGCCATGCCCGATGTGCTGCTCGAAGTGGGACGCCGGTTGAAGCGCCCGCTCGACCCGCCGCTCCCGTGGCAGACCTTCGAGGAGATGGTGCAAACGCCGAGGGAGATTGCCGACACGGCGCCACCCGCGCGTGCCACCGCCGCCTCCCCCGTGCAGTGGACGGATGCCACGTTCGACGGGGACGCGGCGACGTACCCATTCCACTTCCTGCCCTACGCGTCGCAGGCGCTTTACGACGGATCGCTGGCGCACCTGCCCTGGCTGCAGGAGCTGCCCGATCCCATCACCACCGCGATGTGGTGCTCGTGGGTCGAGATCAACGCCCACACCGCCGAGCAACTCGGCATCGCACAGGGTGACCTGGTGGAGGTCACCTCGGCGCACGGCTCGGTGCGGGCGCCGGCCCTCCTCTCTCCCGGCATCGGTCCCGACGCCGTCGCGATGCCCGTGGGCCAGGGGCACGACACGTTCACGCGCTACGCCAGCGGGCGCGGCACCAACCCCGTGCGCGTGCTCGCGCCCATCGAGGAGCCGGGCACCGGCGCGCTGGCCTGGTCGGCCACGCGGGTGAAGCTGGCGAAGGTGGGCGGTCCGGATGGCAGCCTGGTGCTGTTTGCCGGGGCCACCCGCGAGCGTCCCGAACACCACGGAAGAGGGTGAGGATGGCACATCGCTGGGGCATGGTCGTGGATCTGGACCGCTGCACGGGCTGCGAGGCCTGCGTGACGGCCTGCCACGCCGAGAACAACATACCCACCGTGGGCGCCGAGGAGGCCGCGCGCGGGCGCGCCATGCACTGGATTCGCGTCGAACGCTATTGGGAGGGCGAGTTCCCCGAGGCACGCGTGAAGTTCCGGCCGGTGCTGTGCCAGCAATGCGACAACGCGCCGTGCGAGGCCGTGTGCCCCACCTACGCCAGCCACCAGACGGACGAGGGGCTGAACGCGCAGGTCTACAACCGCTGCATCGGCACGCGCTACTGCGCCAACGCCTGCATGTACAACGTGCGGTTCTTCAACTTCTTCCACCCCCAGTGGGAGAAACCGCTGCAGCTGCAGTTGAACCCCGACGTCTCGCTGCGCGAGGCGGGCGTCATGGAGAAGTGCACGTTCTGCGTGCAGCGGATCAAGGCCGCCAAGTCGGGCGCGAAGGCCGAGAAGCGCGAACTGGTGGATGGCGCCCTGCAGCCCGCCTGCGCCCAGGCGTGCCCGGCCGGCGCGCTCGTCTTCGGCGACCTGAACGACCCCGAGAGCCGCGTGGCGCGCCTGGCGGAGTCGCCACGAGGCTCGAAGCTCCTCGAGGAGCACGGGGCCGAACCCAAGATCACCTACCTCCAACGGCAGGGGTGGCATGAACCGGACGCGCAATAACCCGCTGGCCGACGACCTGGTCCGCCCGCTCTTCCACACCTCCGTGTGGTTCTACGGGGCCGTGCTGGTCCTGGCGACGGTGGTGCTCGCGGGCGCGGCCGCCTGGGGCTATCAGCTCTGGTACGGCATCGGCGTGGCGGGCATCAACTGGCCCGTGTTCTGGGGCTTCTACCTCACCAACTTCGTGTTCTGGATCGGCATCAGCCACGCGGGCACGCTCATCTCGGCCATCCTGCGCCTGGTGAACGCGCGGTGGCGCCGGCCCGTCACGCGCTGCGCCGAGGTCATCACGGTGTTCGCGCTGATGATTGGCGCCCTGTTCCCCATCATCCACCTGGGCCGACCCTGGCTGGCCTTCTGGCTGGCGCCGTACCCGAGCGCGCGCGAGATCTGGCCGAACTTCCGCTCGCCGCTCGTGTGGGACTTCTTCGCCATCAACACCTACCTCACCGGCAGCCTGATGTTCCTGCTGCTGCCGATGATCCCGGACTTCGCGCTCGTGCGCGACCGGTCCACGGGCTGGCGCAAGCGGATCTACGGCGCGCTCGCCCTCGGGTGGCAGGGCACCACCAAGCAGTGGCACCGCCTCGAGGCGGGCATGCAGATCATGGCCATCGCCATCATCCCGGTGGCGGTCTCGGTGCACACCATCGTGTCGTTCGACTTCTCGATGGCCACGGTGCCGATGTGGCACTCCACCATCTTCGGGCCCTACTTCGTGGCCGGCGCCATCTTCAGCGGCATCGCGGCGCTCATCATCGCGATGGCGGCGCTTCGGAAGCTCCTGCACCTCGAGTCCTACCTGCACCCGGTGCACTTCGAGAACCTCGGCAAGCTCCTGCTGCTGATGAGCCTGCTCTGGGCCTACTTCGTCTTCGCCGAGCGCCTCACGGTGTGGTACGGCAACGAGCCTTCCGAGATGGCGGTCTTCTGGGCCACGCAGCGCGGCGACTACGCGCCGCTCTACTGGACGATGGTCATCTGCAACTTCGTGATCCCGTTGCCGATTCTCGCGCTGCGCCAGCTGCGGACCATTGCCGGCACGGTCGTCGCCTCGTTCGCCGTGCTGGTCGGCATGTGGCTCGAGCGCTTCCTCATCATCGTCCCGTCGCTAGGGCACAAGCCGCTCGCCTACAGCTGGGGGTCGTACGGGCCCCAACCGGTGGAGATCATCATCATGATCGCCACCTTCGCGGGCATGATCCTGCTCTACATGCTGTTCTCGAAGTTCGTGCCCATCATCTCGATCTGGGAGATGAAGGTGGGCAACCAGCCGCATCCGCCGGTGGTCACGACGGACGAGGACGAGCTGGCCGGGCTGTGGAGGGCGCGCCCATGAAGGCCGTCTACGCGCTCTTCACCGATCCCGACGCCGCGCAGCGGGCCGTGGACGAGCTCCGCACGCTGGGCGTGGCCGAACGCGACATCGTCGTGATGTCGTCCGAGCCGTTCGAGGAGTACGAGTTCAGCCACCGCGACAAGGCCACGTGGCTGCACTGGATTGCCGGAGGGGGCGGGCTCACCGGGTTGATCCTCGGCTACCTGCTGACCACGACCACCCAGCGAGCCTGGCCATTGCCCACCAGCGGCATGCCCATCGTCTCGACCTGGCCAAACACCATCGTCGTCTTCGAGATGACGATGCTCGGGGCGATCCTGGCCACGGTGATCGCGCTGCTGATCACGGCCAGCCTGCCAAGCCGGCTGTCGCGGCTGTACGACCCGGCCGTGACCGAAGGCTACATCCTCGTCGGCGTGGATGAGCCGTCGGCGGAACTGGCCGGCCGTCTCGACCGCGCGCTGGCGTCGGTCGAGGGCGGCCAGGTGAAGATCATCGCCTGATCGGCTCAGTCCTCCTTCCAGGGATTGTTCGCGAACACGGCCACCTCGGGCCACAGCACGCGGCGCGGCATGTCGAGCGCCGCCATGATGGTCCGCGCGATGTCTTCCGCGTAGAGCTTGTTGGGGTTGTTGCGCCCGGTCCGGCCGCCCCAGTTGGTCTGCACCTCGGACGGGCACACCGAAATCACGCGGATGCCATGCGGCCTGAGCTCGGCCTGCCAGCACTGGCTGATGCCGCGGACCGCCCATTTGCTGGCCGCGTAGACGGTCCCGCGCGCCGCGCCCTTCATGCCCGACGTGGAGGCGATGTTCACGATGTCGCCCTCGCCCTGCGCCTTCAGCATCGGCACGACGCGGTTGGTGAGGTCGACCAGGCCGAAGACGTTGGTGTCGAACATCGCCTTCATGGCGTCGACATCGATATCGCCGATCTCCGCCGCGTAACCGAAGGCGGCATTGTTGACGAGGACGTCGATGCCACCCATGCGCGCCTGACAGGCCTCAACCGCCGTCGCGTTGTCGGCGCCGCTCGACACGTCGAGGCGCAGCCCGTGGGCGCCGGTGTCGCGCGCCACCTGCCCGATGAGCCCCTCGTCGCGCCCCGTGAACACCACGTGGTGCCCGGCCCTGCGGGCCAGGGCCACGGTCGCGGCGCCAATGCCCTGGCTGCCGCCCGTAATCAGAAACCGTCGTCCCGACATCACCCCTCCTGTGTGCTTCGGTCCGATTCTAGTCCCTGGCGGGGACTCCGAGGCCGGCGGGACGTGACAATGGTTGTCCCCCCGGGCGCCAATCCTGGACAGGCAGGTTCACATCTGGCTCGAAAATCACGCAAAGCCGATGCGGCGCGAGAGGCACGCAACTTGCTGTCCTACATCTCAGTTCTGACTTTTCGCTTCAGCTCCGCTGAAGGGGGAGGGCGCCGTGGGACCGTTGAAAGAGCTGCTGGCCAGCGATCACCGACAGACGCTGGAGTTCTTCTTCCTGGGGTTGCGCGAGGTCTCGGACCCGAACGTGGATCGGCAGGAGCTGCTCTACAACGCCAGCGTCCTGGCCCACTTCGCGCAGGTGTCCACGCGCGCCGCGGTCGACCTTCCGACACCGGGCGCGCTCGGTGATGTCTTCGATCAGTTCGTGCTCGACACCAGCCTGCACGGCGATGGCAGCATGATGGAAACCGCCGGCGCGCAGTGCCTTCTGCTGGCGGGCTTCTTCGAGGACCAGATGCGGCACCGGCACAAGATCCGCTGGTATGCGGAACTGGGCGCGGGCTTCTACCATCGCGCCGCCACGCACGAGGCCACGGCGCAGAAGGCGCGGTTGCTCCAGGGCATGGCGCAACACTTCGAGCCGTGGCGCCAGCGACACGCGCACCTGGGGCGAGAGTTACGCGACCAGGCGTACCTGCTGACGCCGCCACCGCCGCCGCCGCCGCCCACGATCATGTAGTGGGCCGCACGGCGCAGCGTCCTGGCGGTCTTACCCCGCCGCCGGGACGCTGAACAGCAGGCTGCAGCCGCCCCCTTCGTTGGCCGTCACGTCGAGCGTGCCCCCCTGCGCAACGGCGATGCGGCGGGCCGCGGCCAGCAGCACGGCGCCGGTTGGTCCCGCGGGGTGGGCGGCCCAGTCGGCCTCGAAGAACAGCGCGTGCGCCGACGCGGGCACGCGGACCGCGGTCTGGATGACCTCGATGGTGCGTGCCGCGGTGTCGAGCCGCGGCCCCACCCGGACAATGACCCGATTGGGGTCGGCGCGGTCGTCCACGAGCCTGCGCATCGCGTGCACCAGCCCGCCAATTGCGGCCGTCAGCATCCGCTCGTCGCCGAACACCTGGAAGGTCCCCGCCGGCACGTTGATGGACGGCGCGCCGCCCGTGAGCCGCTGCTCGGGACCGAATGCCGCCGCGACCGAGCCGAGCACCGACGCCAGGTCCACGAGGTCGAGCGCCGGCAGCGGGTCCTGCTGGAGCACAACCACCGCCTCGGCCAGCCACCTGGCCCGCTGGGCCTCGGCCCGCGCCAGTTCCACGGCCACGCGCTCCCTGAGGGACTGCCCTCGCGCGGGGATGGCGGCGAGCGCCTCGTGCACCGCTTCCACCGCCTCAACGATCGCGGTGGCCACCGCGGCCCCGGGCGCGGGGGGGCGTTCGGTCACCGGCGCCTCGGCGCGCGGGGGCCGGGCCAGCGCCTCCACGTAATGGGGCTCGGCCCGCATCCGGTAGTGGGCCGGCAGGCCTTCGCGAATGGCCGAGACCTCTCGGGTGCCATCGCTCTCGTCGCCGTTCAGCGCAGCATCCGCTTCGAACTCGTCATCGCGGGCACGCGCGGCGCCTGGGGTGCTCTCCGTGCGACGGGACGGGGGCACATAGGGCGGTATGAAGACTCGGGAATCGGACAAGGGGGGAACCTCGCAGCACGATTGAAGCGATAGTCTACCGCATGCCCCGCGGCGTACCATGGGGCTGTTGGCCGTGCCCTCCGTTTCGCCGTACCAGACGCTGGTCGCCTCGAAAGACACCGCCCTCGCGGTGCTCGCACTCGTCGCCATTGCCGGGCACCTTGCGATTCGTTACGGGCCGGGCGGCCCGTGGATGGCCCTCGGCCGGAACGCCGAGCAGTGGCCCCTGTTCATCGCGCTGGGCCTGGGCGGCATCCCGCTGGTGCTGGGACTGCTCGTGCGCCTGGTGAAGCGCGATTTCAGCTCGGATCTCCTTGCCGGCATCTCCATCGTCACCGCGGTGTTGCTGGGCGAGTACCTGGCCGGCGCGCTGGTGGTGCTGATGCTGTCGGGCGGACAGGCCCTGGAGTCGTATGCCGTGCGAAGTGCGTCGTCGGCGCTGCAGGCGCTGGCCCGGCGCATGCCCACCCTGGCCCACCGGCGCACGGACGGCGCCATTTCCGACGTGGGCCTGGACGAGGTCTCGCCCGGCGACGTGCTCGTGGTGTTCCCGCACGAGACCTGTCCGGTGGACGGCCTCGTCATCGAGGGCCGCAGCAGCATGGACGAGTCGTACCTGACGGGAGAGCCCTACGTGCTCTCGAAGGTCGTGGGATCGTCGGTGCTGTCGGGAGCGATCAACGGCGAAGGGGCGCTCACCATCCAGGCCGAGAAGCGGGCCGTGGACTCGCGCTACGCGAAGATCATGCAGGTGATGCGCGAGTCCGAGCAGCGCCGCCCGCACCTGAGGCGGCTCGGCGATCAGCTGGGCGCCGTCTACACGCCGCTCGCCGTGGGCATCGCCGTGGCGGCATGGCTGGCCAGCGGCGATCCGCTGCGCTTCCTCGCCGTGCTGGTGGTGGCCACGCCGTGCCCGCTCCTCATCGGCATCCCGGTGGCCATCATCGGCTCGGTCTCGCTCGCGGCGCGGCGCGGCATCGTCATCAAGGACCCGGCGGTCCTCGAGAAAGTGGACACCTGCCGCACAGCCATCTTCGACAAGACCGGGACGCTCACGTACGGCAGGCCGAAGCTGACGAAGGTGTTCGTCGCCGACGGCCTGACGCAGGAGCACGTACTCGGCACGGTGGCCAGCCTCGAGAAGTACTCGCGCCACCCCCTGGCCGCGGCGGTGATCGAAGCCGCGGACGAGGCGCGCCTCGCGCCGCACGAGGCGACCGAGGTGAGCGAGCGGCCCGGACAGGGCCTGCGCGGCGTCATCGGGGGCCGCACGGTGCTGGTCACCAGCCGGGCGCAACTCGTCCGCCTGCTGCCCGACGCGGCTTCCCTGCTTCCCCCGGTGTCGGGCGGTCTCGAGTGCGTCGTGGTGATGGATGGCCGGTATGCGGCCACGTTCAAGTTCCGCGACGAGCCGCGGCCCGAGGGGAAGACGTTCGTCCGCCACTTGAACACGCGCCATGGGTTCCAGCGGGTGCTGCTGGTGTCGGGCGACCGGGACGGCGAGGCGCGGTACCTGGCCGAAAAGGTGGGCATCACCGAGGTGCACGCGAGCCAGAGCCCTGAGCAGAAGCTGGCGCTCGTGCGGGCCGAGACCGCGCGCGCCAACACCGTCTATGTGGGCGACGGCATCAACGACGCGCCGGCGCTGACCGCGGCCACCGTGGGCATTGCGTTCGGACAGGCCAGCGACGTGACGGCCGAAGCTGCCGGGGCCGTCGTGCTCGACAGCGCCCTCGAGCGCGTGGACGAGCTGTTCCACATCGGCCGCCGCATGCGGCGCATCGCGCTGCAGAGCGCCGTGGGCGGCATGGCCCTGAGCGCAGTGGCGATGCTGGTGGCCGCTGCGGGATACCTGCCGCCGGTGGCGGGCGCGGTCACGCAGGAGGTGATCGACGTCTTCGCGGTGCTGAACGCCCTTCGCGCGGCGTTCGCCCCCCCGGTATTGCGGGACTACTGAGTCACCGCCGGAACCAGGTGCCGACCATCGTCCACGCATCGTACCCGAGCCGTTCGAACGCGCGCAGGGCGTCCTCGGGCCCGCCGAGCAGCACCATGGCAACCAGCACGGCCACCGCCATCGGGATCAGCGTCATCATGCTGTCCCGGCTCGCACCACCAATCCGCATCGGTCCTCCTCTCACGGCTCCTGGGTGGCCGGCCTCGCGCGGCCCGGCGCGTTGTATCCACCCACGCTTCGGATGACGAGATCCGGTCGTGGCGTCGAGATCTGCACCGCGCGCCAGGCCCCGTCGCGCGTGCTGTTGGTCGAGGTGTAGGTGATGAGGTAGCGCCGCCGCAGGTCGTCCACCACCCGGCGGTAGCGGTCGGCCAGCTGCGACACCTCCTCCGGGAAGTACGCGGCTCCACCGGACGCCTCGGCCACGCGTGACAGCCCCTCGTGGTCCACGCGCGGCCCCAGTCCGATGGCGTAGACCGTGGTCTCGGTGTCGCGCACCTGGGCCAGCACGTCCGCCAGGCTGTGCGTGCTGCCCGGCGCCGTGCCCGGGTTGTTCTCGTCGCGGCCGTCGGTCAGCACGACAACGGCGCGCCGTCCGGGCTGGCGCTGGAGGTAGGCCATCGAGTCGTACAGTGCGTCCCAGAGCGCGGTACCGCCGAGCGCCTGGTGCCCGGCAATGGCGTCGAGCGTGACCTGGCGCCGCGTGGAGAGCTCGTGCTCCACCACGACGCGATCAGAGAATTGGACCAGCGCGAGGGGATCGGCTGGACGAAGGGCCTGGACGAACGTGGTGGCCGCGGCCTTCACGGCGTCGAGCGCGGGCCGCATGCTGCCGCTGGCGTCGAGCGCCATCACGATCGACATCGGCGCGTTGGCTTCCTGGAACGACTCGAGCGTCTGCGGGACGCCGTCCTCGAGCACCGTCACGTCCGAGGCGGCCAGCGCCAGCACGGCCTCGGTATCGCCGGCGGCACTGAACTCGATCGTCGGCCGAATCGGCGGCGGAGCCGGCGCGAAGTAGCCGGACCTGGCCTTCACGGTGTACGACGGCTCCCCCACCGCCAGGCGAATGGCGCGATACGCGCCGTTCCATTCCTGGTTGGTGGGCGTGTAGGTGATGACGTAGCGGCTGTAGGCTTCGGTCGCGATCAGCGCGTGCACGTCGGGCAACTCGCGCTCGCGCGTGGGGAAGAACGCCCGGCCGCCCATCTGCGCGGCAATCTTCCGGAGCAGCGTTTCGCCCTTCAGCGAAATTCCAGCCACGCCCCCGATGCCGACGACGTAGACGGTGGCCTGCACGCGCTGGAGCGCCCTGAACGCCTCCTCGATGGACGTCTGGCTGTGCTCGTCGTAACCGTCAGTCACCAGCACGATCACCTGTCGTCCCTCGGCGCGCGCGAAGTAGTCCGGCAGCTGGGCGAGGGAGTCGAGGATGGCCGTACCGCCCACCGCGCGGATGCCGGCGATGGCCTCGGCAATCGTCGCCTCGTCGTTGGTGGGCCCCGTGACCGCTTCGAGCCCTCGCCGGAAGGGCGCGACGACCACCATATCGCCCTTGCGCAGCTTCGCTGCCAGGCGTCGCGCGGTCTTCCGCACCATGTCGATGCGGCGGGACATGCTCTGGGACCCGTCCACGAGCAACGTGAACGTCGTGGGCAGCATCTGCAGCTGCACGAGGTCGAGCCGCTGCCGCTCCTCGTCCTCGTAGAGGGAGAAGTGCTCGGCACCCAGGTTCGAGACGTAACGGCCAGCCTCGTCCGTGACGGTGGCTTCGACCAGCACCGACGACACCGCTGCCTCTTCGATCACCTCGAGCGATGCGAGTGACACGCGGTCTTCAACCGTGCCCCCCAGGCCATCGTCCACCTCGGCGCGGATGACGCGCGGCTCGTAGGGGTTCTCGTCCTCCCACTCGCTGACGTAGGGCGGGCCGTCGGTGTCCTCGCCCAGCAGCCGGTCGTCCACGAAGAACCGGACGCGGACCACGCCACCCGGCGCCGGTGTCACCACCTGCGCGACGACGCGCACCACGCCTGGCACGCCCGTACGGCCGAGGGGCGAGGTGATGCGGATGCTGCTCTCCGGCGTCTGCGCGCCCGCCGTGACCCACAGAGGCCAGGTCAGGACCACGGCCGCCAGGGCCGCCGCATGTGGACCGACACGCGTGCGCACGGCAGTCCCCTACCCGTCGAGCGTGGTGGTGGCCGAGCCGTCGTCCACGAAGTAGGTCTGGAACGCCATCTTCAGCAGGGTCGTGGTGAGCTGCTCCGGCTCGCCGAGGTACTCGGCAATCGAGAGCGCCTGGGAGATGAGGTCGCGCGGATGGCAGCCGCGCAGGGGCATCTGCCGCGGCGCATATTCCTCCGCGAGGAGGTGGTTGACCAGGGACTCGTCGTAGGCGATGCCGCGCTGATAGCAGCAGCGTTCGAAGATCTGCTTGAAGTCGGCCACCGACGGGCTCTCGGCGAACACCTTGTAGTGGATGCGGCGGAGGAACGCCTCGTCCACCAGCTCGGTGGGCTTGATGTTGGTCGCAAAGACGATGAGCACGCCGAAGGGGACCGGGAGCTTCTGGCCCGTCTGCAGGGTCAGATAGTCCACGCGGCTCTCGAGCGGCGTGATCCACCGGTTGAGCAGCGAGGCCGGAGAGCAGCGCTGGCGGCCGAAGTCGTCGATGACGAGCACGCCGCCGTTGGCCGACATCTGGACGGGTGCCTGGTAGAAGCCCGAGACCGATCCGAAGGAGAGGTCCAGCTCCTCGAGCGTCAGCTCGCCGCCCACCGTGAGGAGCGGCCGCCGGCAGCGCACCCAGCGATGGTCCGGCGCGTGGCCGGTGTCGATTTCCTCGACGAACGGCGACCGATCGTCGAGCGTCTCGTGGATGACCGCGTCGTACAGCTGGATGATGTGGCCGTTGCTCTCGATGGCCTGAGGGATGGCGATCTCACCGTCCAGGAGATTGCGGATGGCCTGGGAGATGACGGTCTTGCCGTTGCCCGGGGGGCCATAGACGAACAGCGAGTGTCCGCCGTTGACCGCGGGGCCCAGCTGGTCGAGGACGCGCTGGCTGAGCACCAGCTCGCCGAACGCCTGCCGCACGCGATCGCGGGTAGCGGCGCGGGGCACCGCCGCCATGAACCCGCGCAGGTACGCCTCGTACCGCTCGAAGGGCACCGGCGCCGCGCCCACGTAGTGGCTGTGCTCGAGGAACAGCATCGCGCGCTGTCGACCGGCATCGGTGATGCGATAGACATAGGCAGGGCCGGCCACCAGCCCGCTGCCGAGCACCTCGACGAGGTACTGGTGCTTGACGTGATCCAGTACCGGCCCGATGGCCGAGTACTGCAGGCCCAGCCGCCGGCCGAGCTCAGCGCCGTTGAGCTCGCCGGAGAAGTGCAGAACCTTCAGGACGAGCTGCTCGAGCAAGTCGAACGACAGCCCGGTGTCCTCGATGGTGTGTGGCGCCACGGGGAAGGGCACCACCGGACCGGTGTAGGCGACAGGGGCGGCCAGCATCAGCGTGACTCCGGTTGAGTGACGGGCGGGCGCCGGCGGCGCGCGGCCTCGGCCTGCCGGCACAGGGCGATTGCGTCGCGCGTGCGACCTTCCGCCAGGGTCGCGGTGCACAGGTTCTCCAGCGCATATGCCGCGCCAGGGTCCAGCCGCACCGCCGCCTCGAACCGCTCACGGGCGTCGGCGCGGTGCCCCAGGCGGTAGAGCAGGGTTCCCAGCGTGTTCTGGGCCACGGGCCAGTCGGGCGCGAGTTGAATCGCCTGATAGGCGTGCGACAGGCCGAGGCCGGGCTGTCCCCAATCGCGCCACAGGCGCGCCAGGGCATCGAGCACGACCGGATCGGGCCCGTTCACGGTGAGACTTCGCGCGAGGTAATCGTGGGCGGTATCGAAGATACCGAGCTTCCGATAAACCTGCGCCACCTGCAGGTGGTGATCGGCGGTCGGCGCCAACAACAGTCTCAGCATCGCGTCCCGAAGCTGGGGGTTGGCCGACTCCAGGGCGGACATCGAGGCTGACAAGCGCGACGGTACGCTGGCGATCGACCTGCGCTCGAGCAGCTGGGGCGAGGTTGCCGGAGCGGAGGCCAGCGGCCGTGGTCCACCCAGGTCCACGGCCGGCGTCCCCGGCTTGACGAACCGGTCGGCGAGCGTGACCACGCCTCCCGAGGCGCAGCCCCCCGCTGACAAGGCCAGCACGGCTCCCAACAGCACTCGCAGACCGATCACGGTGGCGTCCTAGGAGTTGCGGCTGATACGGTCACTCCGGCGCTTGAAGTACAGGATCATCAACACGCCACCCAGCACGAACATGCCAATCTGCCAAGTTTCCACGGCATCCTCCTCGTCAAGACCGATCGATTACCGACCAACCCGCACCACGCGGGCTACTGTCCACCCCAGATGAACTGCCTGAAGATTCGAATCATCGACGGCCCCAGCACCACGACGTAGAAGGCCGGGAACAAACAGAACACCAGCGGGAACAGCAGCTTGACCCCCAGCTTCGCCGCCCTTTCCTCGGCGCGTTGTCGCCGCTTGGTGCGCGAGGATTCCGCGTGCGTCCGCAGGGCCTGCCCGATGCTCGTGCCAAACCGGTCGGTCTGCACCATCATGGCCACGAGCGAACGCACGTCGTCCACCTTCGTGCGCTCCGCGAAGTTCTTGAAGGCCTCCAGCCGCGGCTTGCCGGCCCGCGTCTCGGCCGACACGAGCTCGAGTTCGCGAGCCAACTCGGGATAGGGCAGCGCCAGTTCCTCGGCCACGCGATTCATGGCCTGGTCGAGACCCGAGCCCGACTCGATGCACACGATCATCAGGTCGATGGCATCGGGCAGACCATTCTGGATGGCCCGCTTCCGCGCCTCGATGGCGCGCCCGAGCCAGAGCGTCGGCAGGAAGTACCCGACGCCGGCCGCCACCATTGCGAGCAGCAGGCCCGTGCCCGGTCCGAAGGCCCGGTAGACCACCAGGGAGAAGGCCACGGGCATCGCGATCTGGGCCAGCGCGAACAGGGTGGCCGGCCAGGGGCCCACGTAGCCGGCACTGGCCATCATCCGCTCGATGCGCCCCATCTCCTTCGGCGACTTCGGCACGAACGTGCGCAGACGCCGCAGGAACGGCGAGCCGGTGTCTTCGATCACCGACGAGGACGCGGGCCCCGACGAGGGCGAGGCCGCCAGACCCGACAGGCGGCGACGTACGATCTGCGGATCGGTGAGCAGCCAGACCAGCGAGGCCGTGGCCGCTGCGACGGCCACGAAGATGACGGCGATCGGGAGGATGAGCGGAAAGTTCACGGCTAGTACTCGATCCGCACCATGCGGGAGATCACGAACGTGCCCACGATCTGCAGCGTGACCGCGATGACGATGAGCCGCACGCCCAGGGGGTCTTCCCACAGAATGCGCATGAAGTCTGGCGACAGCAGGAACAACACGCCCGCCAGGGCTGGGGGCAGGCACGACAGCACCCAGGCGCTGATGCGGCCGTGCGCCGAGATGACCCTGATCTGGCGCTTCAGCTTGAAGCGCTCGCGCATCACGCTCGCCAGGTTGTCGAGCACCTCGGAGAGATTGCCGCCCGACTCGCGCTGTGTCAGCACGGCCGTCACGAAGAAGCGGGCATCGAGGACGGGCACCCGGTGGGCCATCGCGCGCAGGGCGTCCGGGAGCGACATGCCGAAGTTCTGCTCGTCATACAGGCGCCGGAACTCGTGGCCGACCGGCGCGGGAATCTCATCGGCCACCATCGACAACCCGGTGGTGAACGCGTGGCCGGCACGCAGGGCCCTCGAGATCAGGTCGATGGCCTCGGGGAACTGCTCCTCGAACACGCGCAGGCGGACCGCCCGCTTGCGGGCCACGAAGAGGTACGGCAGCAGCCCACCGACCACGCTCATCACCGCCACGGCGCTGAACATGCCGGTCAACATCCAGGCCAGCACGCCGCCGGCCGCGGCGGCCACGGCCACCATCAGGATGAACGCCCCCACGGTGATCGTCAGGCCGGACTCCACGAGCAGCCGCTCCACCGGGCCCGCCACGTTCTTCCGGTGGCGCAGCAGGCGGTCGAGGAGCGGGATGTGGCTCAGCCGGGCTTCGCCAATCACCAGGCTCGCGCTCTGGCGCTCGATCCGGTAATCGCGCAGGCGCGCCACGGCCGCCGAGCGCTCCGAGGCCTCCGGCCGCAGCACCAGCAGCCAGTAGGTGCCGAACATGAGCAACACCGCGATGACGAACGTCGCAATCGCAATGGTCATGACGTCCTCCTACTCCACCGCCACCCGATGTTCGAACAGCTCTGGCGGCATGCGGTAGCCGGCCGTCTGCAGCTGTTGCGCGCATTTGGGCCGGATGCCCGTGGCCTTGAACACGCCGGTCACGCGACCGTCGGGCTTGAGCCCGGTGCGCTCGAACAGGTAGATGTCCTGCATGGTGATCACGTCCTGCTCCATGCCGGTGATCTCCGAGATGGCCGTGACACGCCGGTGACCGTCGGAGAGCCGCGTCAGCTGGACGACGAGGTTGACGGCCGAGGCCACCTGCTGACGCACGGCGCGATCGGGGATGTTCAGGTCGGCCATCGCGACCATCGTGTCGAGCCGGTACAGCGCGTCGCGCGGGCTGTTGGCGTGAATCGTGGTCAAGCTGCCGTCGTGGCCGGTGTTCATGGCCTGGAGCATGTCCAGCGCTTCTTCGCCGCGCACCTCGCCCACGACAATGCGATCCGGCCGCATACGGAGGGCGTTGATGACGAGCTGTCGCTGCTTGACGGCGCCCTTGCCTTCGATGTTCGCCGGTCGAGTCTCGAGGCGCACCACGTGGCGCTGTCGCAGCACGAGTTCGGCGGCGTCCTCGATGGTGACAATGCGCTCGCGGTCGGAGATGAAGCCGGACAGGACGTTCAGGAACGTCGTCTTGCCGGCGCCGGTGCCACCGGAGACCAGGATGTTGAGGCGCGAACCGACCGCGGCCGTCAGGAAATCGAGCATGGGCTGGGTGAGCGATTGGCGCGCCACCAGGTCCTGCGCACCCAGCTTGTCGGTGCGGAACCGGCGAATCGAGAGCACCGGGCCGTCGAGCGACAGCGGCGGGATGACGGCGTTGACGCGCGATCCGTCGGCCAGGCGCGCATCTACCATGGGGCTCGACTCGTCGATGCGTCGGCCAACGGAACTGACGATGCGCTCGATGATGCGCAGCAGGTGCTGGTCGTCCTTGAACACCAGCTCGGTGGTCTCGAGCCGTCCCTCGCGCTCGATGAAGATCTGGTCGGCCCGGTTGACCAGGATGTCCGAGATGGACGGGTCGGCGAGGAGTACCTCGAGCGGGCCCAGGCCGAAGAGCTCGTTGAAGACATCGGTGATGAGCGTCTCGCGCTCGAAGAGGCTGAGGGGCATGCTGGCCCGCTCGGCGTCGAGCAGCGAGACGATGAGGCCGCGGATCTCCGGCTCGGCCTGCGCGCGGCCCACGCGGTTCAGCCGATCGAGGTTCAGCCGGTTGAGGAGCGTCCGATGGATCTTCTCCTTCAGCTCCTGGTAGTGCGCCTGGCGGACATCCACCGTCGGGCTGGCACCGGGCGGCGCGAAATCGTTCAGTGATGGCATTGGAATCCCTTCACCTCGCGGGTTCACCGGCGCCCGCCCAACAGGCCGAACAGGCCCGACTTGACCGAGTCCTTCGACCGGGCCGGCAGTCCGGCCACGTCGCGCGCGAATTCCTCGAAGGATTCGGCCAGCCGCCCCTGGCGCTCGAGCATCAGCGGCGTCCCACGATTGAGGGCCGCGACAGCCGTGCGATAGTCGCTGGGGAAGATGTACTTCACCGAAGCGCCCAGCACGCGTTCCACGTCGGCCTGGCGGATGTCCGACAGCGGATCGAACCGGCTGATCGCCAGTTTCACGCGGTCCGCCCCACAGCGCATCCTGAGGTCGTTGGCGATGCGGCTCGCGCTGCGCAGCGTCGCCATCTCCTGGTTGGCCACCACGACGACGGTGGACGTCGCGTCGATGGCCTCGATCATCGTGGCGTCGGCCCGTGGACAGTCGAGCACGACGAAGCGATAGGCGGTGGCCGCGAACTCGATGAGGCCGCGCACGCGCATGGCTTCGACTGTGCCCTTGAGCGGACGGTTCGACGAACCGAGCAGGTCGGGACCGGCCTTGGTCGGCGACACGAGCGCCTTGAAATAGGTCTCGTCCAGCCGATGGATGTTCTCGATTGCGTCCAGCACTGAGAAGCGCGGCTCGACGCCGAAGAACACGGCGGCGTCGCCATGCGCCAGGTGCAGATCCATCAACAGCGTCGATTCGCTCGGCGCCGCGCGCAGCGCCGTGGCCAGGTTCACGGCCACCGTGGTGGTGCCCACGCCGCCCTTGGCGCCCAGCACCGCGATGGTCCGTCCCATCCTGGGCTTGGTGACGGGCCGCGCAACGCGCTGCAGCGCGGCGTCCAGCTCCGCCAGGTGGAGCGGCTCGGCCAACCACTCGTTGACGCCCATTCGCATCGCTTCGAGCATCTCGGTCGGATCGAGCGTCCGCGCGACGATGACGATGCCGGCGCCGGGAAACTGCCGCTTGACGTGCCCGATTTCGCGCGGGAGCCGCGCGTGGGCGCGCACGTCGAAGACGAACGCGTCGGGCCCCTTCGAGCCGAGCGGATGGACCGACTCGAGGTCGGGCAAGGCCACCGACGAGGCACGAAACCCGCGCTCCCGCAGCCCGGCCAGGAGGTCGCGATCGTCCGAGCCCACGAGACAAACGGCAATTGGCACTCTGCTCACCTCACCAACGCGATGCTGACGACGAAGGCCGCACCGGGCGTGTCGCTCGTCCCGCTGCGCGGCGCCGTCGGATAGGTCGTCAGATAACCAAGGACGTCGTTCCCGTCCACCATCCCCTGGATGAAGAACCCGAGGACCTTGACCACCGTGATGTCGATGCGCCCGCTGGCACGTCCGGCATCGTAGATGTCCGGGTTGAAGACCGGGATGGCGACGAGACGCGGGCTGAGGGCGCAGGGGTTGGCGGGCGCAGCCATGCAGCCACCCGCGATGCCCCCCTGGCCGTCGTTGAGGGACGTGTCCCAGTGCGCTCCGGGGTCCTGCGCGATCAGATCGCGGATGCCCTGGCCGGTGGGTCCAATCATGTTGCCAGGCTCCACCTGCAGCACCGTGCCCTCGCCGATGACCGTGGGATCGCACGTGGCGATGTTGTCCCGGTAGTTCGCCCCGCCAGGTCCCTCGTCCGGATTGATCACGACGGGGTGGAACCAGCCCGGCGCGATGGCCTGGTTCGGGAGACCGGCCTTCAAGACGATGGGCCGGCCGTAGTCGGATCCGCCGAGGGCGGTGGATTCGCGGGTGAAGCCCGTCCCGTAGGGACCGTACTGACCGCCGGGCGCGCCGGGCGCCTCGTAGTAGTCGGCCGGGTTCAGCAGCTGTCCCCTGTTCCCGCCGTTGGGCACGTAGCGCTCGAAGGAATCCTCTTCACTCCAGCCCACCTCGCCCTGGTCGTTCCGAAGCTCCAGCCACTTGTCCGCGATGGCAAAGGGCTTGACGCAGTCGGTGGAGTCGCCGAACAAGACCTCCGCCGTGGCCGTGGCGCGTACGCCCTGCTCGTTGATGCCGACCAGGCGCGAGAAGAAGGTCGGCAGAGGACTGCCGCCGGCCCGCTGGTTCCGGAACACGTTCACGCGGATGCACGCATCAGAGCCGGCGCCCGGTGAACCCGGCGGACACACGGGGAAGGTCACGTCCCCAGGCGTGACATCCGGCGCCTCGCCCCAGACCGCGTTCTGCGCGGCCACGTCGAGGGCGCTCTGCCGGGCCAGGGCCTGGTCGTCCATGTTGACGAATCCGAGGGAAATCGCGCCGGCCATCGCAGCGGCGTCTGCCGCGTTCTGCGCCTGTCGGCGCGCCACCCACATCACGCCGTAGTCGATGACAAACGCGCTGAGGGCCATCAGGCTCACGAGCGCGATGGCCACCTGAACCAGCACCGCCCCTCGCTCCGACCCCGCGCGTCCGTGCGTCCTGCGCATGGTTGTCCTCCCGGCCTTCTCGCTCCGCTCAGCGGCCCGGCGGACGGCGCACCGCGCCGGTAGGGGTGGTCGGCGGCCGCGTCGTGCCACCCTCGGGGCCGTCCACCATCTCGGGCGGTGGCTTCTGCCCCTCGTCACCGGCCGGGTCGATGAAGTCGCCCGGGCGCGTCGGCAGCAGCGGCACCTCGTCGGGGTCGAGCGCGCGCACCAGGCGCGGCGTGATGAGCACCATCAGCTCGGTCTGTTCCGCCCGCTCGGCCTTGCTCTTGAACAGGTAGCCGATGATCGGCAGCTTGCTCAGGATGGGAATGGCCTGCCGGTCGGTCTGCGAGATGTTGTTCATCAGGCCGGCGATCGCGAAGGACTGCCCGTCACGAAGCTCGACGTCGGTCTCGGCTCGTCGCGTGTTGAGGGCCGGGATTCGGAAGCCCGACAGAATGATGCCGTTGTTGAAATCGAGCGAGCTCACCTCGGGCCGGAGCTTCAATCGGATGACGTCGCCGGCAATCGTCGGGCGGAACGTGAGCCGGATGCCGAACTCCTTGTAGATGACGCTCACCTGCCCCGTGATGCCCTGGACGACCGGGATGGGAATCTCGCCGCCCGCCAGGAAGCTGGCCTCCTCGCCGTTGTAGGCGATGAGGTTCGGTTCGGCCAGGCTCTGCAGGAACCCGCGGCCCTGGAGCGCCTTGAGCACGGCGCCGAAGCCCTCCTCGCGGTTGAAGAAGAACAGGTTGAGGAAGTCGGAGAACTCGAGCCCGCCCACGCCGCCTTCGTCGTCGTGGTCCGGACCCGCGAACTGCTGTGTCGTGGAGCGCGACGTGAAGGCCGTGCGCGTGGAGAAGAGCGTGATTCCGGCCTGCAGCAAGGCGTTCCGGTTGACCTCGGCAAAGCGCACCTGGAGCATCACCTGCTTGCTGGGCGAGCCGCTCGGCAGCTGCAGCATGTTGACGATGGACGACTTGGACAGGGCGGCCTTGGCCACTTCGGCGGCGCGCAGCATCACGTCGTTGTTCGACACCGTGCCGGACAGAATCACGGCCTCGTCGGTGATGCCGACGTTGATGTTCTCGCCCGGGAACAGCTGCTGCAGGTTCTGCTGCAGCGTGCTCACGCCGGTGTCCACGACGATGTCGAAGTGTTTGCGGGTGTCGCCGCCCCACACGATGAGACTGACGGTGCCGGCGCCCTTGCCGTCCACCAGCACCTCGCG
>Ga0105106_10000226_pt1 | contig 39379 bp, 26 predicted proteins | sample PPLLaktember2015_5_FD_79109 | JGI IMG/M metagenome (GOLD analysis project Ga0105106, IMG submission 79109) | Freshwater sediment microbial communities from Prairie Pothole Lake near Jamestown, North Dakota, USA - PPLs Lake P8 Core (1) Depth... | ecosystem: Environmental > Aquatic > Freshwater >... | reverse complement strand
GGCCCTCAGCCTGGAGAAATCGGCAGCTTTCGAGGTGAATGCGGCCACCTTCGACCTGATCCTCTCGGCGTCCGCAGTCAACCCCTTGAGCTGCACGATGGCGTCAGCCGAGCACCGCTCTTCGATAAAGTCTTTCAGGAGCATCAGCAGGCGGAAGTCGGGGTCGGCCGGCAGCCTCTCAAAGGCATCCACCTCATTCAGAAACTGCTCCAAGGCCTGCTCACTCCTGAGCGCCTGCTTGATGACGGCCTTCCAGGCTTCCTTCTCCTCCCTGGCATGTTCGGCCGTCAGCCCCTCGTCTTTCAGAAGCCGCAGCAGTTCCCAATATCGCCCCATCCGGATGTATTTTTCGATGTCCCTTCGGATGCGCTTCTTCTTACTCACCGGATTCCAGCTCCTCTTCGGCCTGTTCCATGACCTCGAGCAACACATCTTCCAGTTCGTCCATCCGGTCTTCACCCTCGCCGGCCCGAATCGCCTCCTCGTAGCTCGCGGCTACACGCTGAATCTCCCGCCTCACGGATTCGGAGAGCCTCGGGTCCCCGGCCAGTCGCCGGGCCTTTTCCGACATGTAATTGACGGGAGTCTCGACCGCCCCGGGCTCGTCAGCCTCCTGAGCGACCTTTCTCTGCCGGGTGTCCAGGGTCACTTCCTTGCGGTTCGCGCACCCTTTCTGGTCGATGCAGACCCGAACCAGCCCTTCACGGTCGTAGGCGAACTCCACGACCACGGGACAGTGGGCGGGCGCCGGCTCGAGGGGAAAGAAGAAGTCGCCCACGGGGGCGTTTTCGGAGCACCACGGGCTTTCCCCCTGGAACACCTCCACCTGGACCCCCCGCTGGTTGTCAGCCAGGGTCCGGTAAACCTCGGCCCGACTGACGGGGATCCTTGTGTTTCTGCGGATGATGGTGGAGAAGTGGTCCGCATCGCCGGTTTCGGGATTCAGTTCATCGACGGTCTTGATCCCGAGGGAATGAGCCGTCACGTCCAGCAGAATCTGGCCCACCGAATCCCCGGTGATGAGCCCTCCCTGAATGGCGGCCCCCAATGCCACACAGAGGTCCGGATCGACGGAATGGGCCACGGTCTGATCGAAGAGCTCCGAGAGGGCCTCGTGAACGGCCGGCATCCGCGTGGCACCGCCCACCAGGATGAGCTTTCCGATTTCCGCGGCATCGAGATGGGCCTCCCGGAGGACCTCTTCCACGATGCCCATGGTCCTCTCGACCATATCCGCCGTGAGTGCCTCGAACTGCTCGCGGCTCAATTCGAGATCGAGGTTCAAAGGCTTGCCGTCCAATATGGCCACGGCGACCTCATGGATTTCGACGTAGGGTCGGTCCGAAAGGGCGATCTTGGCCTTCTCGGCAATATCGAGCAGCCTCACCTTCAGGCTCACCTCTTCGCTCAGATCCTCGCGGCCGGCCTGGCGTCTCAATTCTTCCAGGAGGTAATCCTTCAGCCGCTCGTCGAAATCATCGCCCCCCAGGGCCGTGTCGCCGCTCGATGCCAGCACCTCCTTGATTTCCCCCTTGATCTCGATGACCGACACGTCGAAAGTGCCGCCGCCCAGGTCGTAAACCAGGACATAAGGGGATTCCACCTCCGTTTCGGCACGAACGTGATCATACACCAGCGCCGCTGCGGTCGGTTCGTTCACGATGCGAACCACGTCGAGCCCCGCAAGCTCGCCGGCCTGGATGGTGGCTCTCCGCTGAGCGTCGTCGAAGTAGGCGGGCACCGTGATGACCACTTTCTCGATGGGCTCTCCCAGATACTCTGACGCCCGGTCGGCGAGATGCTTCAGGATGTAGGAGGAGATCTCCTCCGGACGGAAGCTCTTCTGACCCGCGGTCGCCAGGGTCTCCTTGCCCATGAGACGCTTGACGGAGGCAACGGTATCCTCGGGAAACGCCGCTCGCCGATTCCTGGCCCGCTGGCCCACCCAGTGGCTGCCGTTTCCCGGGTCGAAGCTCACGACCGAGGGCAGGATGGCTGATCCTTCCTCCACGGGAATGGCCCGGGGATATCCGTCTTTGAGAAACGCGATGACTGAATTGGTCGTTCCGAGATCGATGCCACAAACCAGGGATTTCATGGTGCTATGCTTCCTTTGGGAGATGGGTTGGGGTCGGTTGCGGCCCCGACGACGACCTTGGCAGGTCTCAGGACCTTGCCGTCCCGGAGATATCCAGGTTGAATCACCTCGAAAATCTCCAGCGCCGGAGAGTCGGGGCTTCGATTGGACACCGCTTCGTGTATCCTGGGATCGAAGGGCACGCCTTCTTCGAGGATCATCTCGACGCCAGCGTAGCTGGCAAAGAGGTCCAGTCTCTTGCTGACCATGCTCACGACCTGGGCGTGCTGGCGGGACATGAGCCCGGGGCTTCGAAACGCCCGTTGGAGGTGGAAGACCGAGTCGCAAAGATCCAGGAGCGGCTCCACGTTCGTCCGCTCTTTGGCGGCGGCCGCTTCCTGCTCCCGGCGCACTTCTTCGATCAGTATGGACTGCTTCCTGAGAAGCTTCTTGAGGCTCTGGGTCTCTTCCAGGATGAGGCGACGGGACTCCGCTGCCTCTTCATCTCGCTTGCGCCTGAACCACTTGAAATCGCCCAACTTCATCAGCCGTATCCGAATCCTCTACCCGTGTTCAGGCCAAGCTGTGCCTCACTGTGTGCTCGTGCAACAACGCTCAGTGAACGAAGAAACCGTCAAGACATGCAACCCTTCGTATTCTATAGCTTTTTATCAAAATGCATCAAACCGTCCTCACACTTCAGACGTACACCAAAAATACGAGGAGCGCAACCAGGCTGATGCATCCTCCTGGCGTCTTTCCCCTCTCGGCTGCGATGGTGCGGTCCGGCCTCTGGACAACAGCTCAGACGGGACACTCTGCGACTGCCCTCCGGGTGGACCTACCAGTTCGCCGACATGTAATTTTCGACGGGAGCAAAATCGTCCGTCAGGATCGGGACATCCTCGGCGACAGGGCGGGACCAGCGCTGGTTGAGGAGCCGGCGAACATCGGGGGCCTCAGAGGCGGCATCGACGGGCAGGGGGGTCTTCGAGGCGACGATCATCACGTTCTGGACCGCCGTTCCATCGCCGGGATGCTGAAGCGGATACAGATGGACGTGGGGGAAAACCGAAGCATAAGTCAGGTGCTCGGCCCTCAGGAATCGACCCTTGGGACCCTCGATGGCCGCGATGGTGTTCATGATCACCAGACCGTCTTCGGCCAGTATGCCGTGAAGCTTTCTCACCGTTTCGACGGTGGTGAGGTGAAAGGGAACCGAATACTGGGAGTTGAAGACATCTCCCAGTATGATGTCGAAGGTTTCCCTGGAGCGGTTGATGTAGGTGCGGGCATCCTCGTGATGGATCATCATTCGCGGGTGATCCTCCAGAGCGAAGAAACGCCGGGCCAGGTCGGTGACGCCCGGATCCAGCTCCACGACGTCCACGCGCAGGTCCGGATACCTGGCAAGGGCATACTTGGGAAACGAGTATCCGCCGCCGCCGAGCACCAGGCACCGCCGGGCCGACGGTCTGAAGGACCAGGCCACCTTGAAGAAGCGGGTGTATTTCAGGGCCAGGGCATCCGGTTCATCCAGGTACATAGCCGACTGGGTGTAGCGGGGGGTTGTGGCCATGGCCTGCATGGACCGACCAGTCTCCGGCTCCTTGCTCCCGTAGACGAAGACCCGCGAATAGCGCGTATCGAAGTCGTGAAAGCCTTCAGCTCCCAGATAGCCGGCGTAGAATTCCAGACCAGCACCGAGGAGCACCATCAGGAGCAGAGCTGCGATCTTCCTGTTTCGGTCGGCCAGGGATGCGCACAGGGAGAGCAGAATCAACACCACCGAAACCAGAATGAGGATCCCCGTGCTCCCCATGACGGCGATCAGGAAGAAACCGGCAAAGAAAGTCCCGACGATGCTCCCCATGGTGGACAGGGCGTAGAGACGGCCTGCCGTGCTCCCGGCCTGATCCACGGCCACGATTTTGAGCCGCACCGCATAGGGTGAGATCATCCCGAGCAGGATGGAGGCCGGAGCGAAGAGGACCAGGTTGATCACCGTCGCAGCGACATAGATGGGTGTGGAATCCAATCCCCAGAAGTCCAGAATCATGGATTTGGCCACCGCGACGAGTCCGGTGCAAAGCCCCGAGAAAAGGATGATCCGCCCCAGTGTGGTCAGACTGGGATTACGGTCCGCGATGCGCCCCCCCCACCAGTATCCCAGGCTGAGGCTCGCCAGTATAGTCCCGATGAGCGCCGTCCACACCACTATGGAGGAGCCGAAATAGGGCGCCACGATTCGCGCCCCCACCATTTCCAGCACCATCACCGCCGCGCCGCACAGGAAAACGATCCATTCAAGCATTTCGCGAAGTCCACCTCACTTTACACATTCGGAGTGACGGGCCAGGGTTCGAGGGGGCAGCCGCTGCAATGGGGCTTCTTTCGGCAGTGGAGATGACCCAGCCGCACCAGGAGCCCATGATACTCCTTGAAGAGGGGAACGTCAGCCGGCAGCGCCTCCATGAAGAATCGGCGAAGCGCCTCGTAGCGCGTCTTCCCGGGAACCCAGCCATGCCTCGAAAAGATGCGAAGGGTGTAGGCGTCGACGACGAAAGAGGGCTTTTCGGCCGCGTAAAGGATGATGCTGTCCGCCGTCTCGGGACCGATTCCGTGCATCCCCAGCAGCTCGATCCGCAAGCGGTCCATGTCCTGCGAAAGAAAGCGGTTCAGATCGCCCTGCCAGTGCCTGTCGAGATGGCCGAAGAAGGCTTTCAACCGCCTGGCCTTTTGATTGAAATATCCCGAGGAGCGGATGAGAAGGGCCAGTTCGCCCTCGGGTATCGCTCTGAGTGCACCCTGGCTCAGGAGCCCGTTTTCCCTGAGGAGCGAGATGGAAATCCTGACGTTCCTCCACGCGGTGTTCTGAGTCAGAATGGCTCCCACCACCACCTCGAAGGGAGTGTCCGCAGGCCACCAGGTCTGAGGTCCCAGCGTCTGAAACAGGCGGTCGTAAAGGGTCGGGAGCAGCGCCCGGCGGGAATGGTTCAAGGAATGCGGACTCCTGCCATGGGGGCCCCGCATTGAGTGCAGGCCCCGCCCTTGACTCCTCGAATCCGGGTCGAAAAACCGTAGCGCTCGATGAGCAGCTCGCCGCAGGCATGGCAGAAGGTGCGCTCCCCCTCGTCACCCGGGATATTGCCTGTGTAGACGTAGCGCAGTCCCGCATCCAGTCCGATCCTGCGCGCCATCTGAAGAGTCTCCACCGGTGTCGGGCGACGATCCAGCAACCGATAGGTCGGGTGGAACCGGCTCACATGCCATGGGGTCTCGGGGCCGAGATCCACCAGAAACTGAGCCAGCTTTCTGAGCTCCCCCGGGTCGTCGTTGAGCCCTGGAATGAGGAGGGTGGTCACTTCCACCCAGATCCCGTAATGCTTCATGCGCTGAAGGGTGTCCAGCACCGGTTGAAGATGGGCTCCGCACTGTTCGGAGTAGAACTCATCGCTGAAAGCCTTCAAATCGACGTTGGCCGCATCCAGCTGGGGGGCGAGAATCTCCAGGGCTTCGGCGGTCATGTAGCCGTTGCTGACGAAGACGCTGCCGATACCCTCCCGATGAGCTTTCTCAGCTATATCCAGGGCGTATTCCATGAATATCGTCGGTTCGGTGTAGGTGTAGGAAATGGTCGCACATCCACTCTCCTTCGCTTCCCGAACCACGTCCTCCACAGGGACGCGCCTTCCCGGGATCGCATGGTGCTCCCGCGGAAGTTGGGAGATATCGGCATTTTGACAGAACAGGCACCTGAAATTGCATCCCGCAGTGGCAATGGAATAGCTCCGGGAGCCGGGGTGGAAATGAAAGAGCGGCTTCTTCTCGATGGGGTCGACGTGCTGAGCGATGACCTGTTCATAGACAAGGCTGAAGAGCGTTCCCTCCTCGTTCTGCCGGACTGCACACTTGCCCCGTTTTCCCGGTTTGATCCTGCACCGCTGGGCGCAAAGGAAACAGTCCACCACATCCGCATCCAGTTTTCTGTAAAACCTGGCTTCCTTCATGCGGACCTCCAATCCTTGATGGGGGTTGCAACGCCCATGACCCCAAAGTCACGGACAAAATCGGAGATCGGAAGTGCGTCCATGGTCATCGGCAGTGGCCACCGCCGCTGCTCATGCCACCCCGTGGGGATGCCCCTCGCCCGGATGAGCCTGCGGCGGAGGCGCGGAAAGCCTGCAGGAGGCGGGATAGCCGGGTCTGCTGACGGAGGATGGAAGTTCGTGCAGAATCGGGTCCTGCAAGGTCCTCATCGTGTAATACATGTCGATGCGCATGGCGATAAAGTGACCGAAGGGCTGACAATGCAGGAAGCGGGATCGCTCAATAAAACGAAGATAGCGCAGAACCATCAGGGGAAAGCAAAGGCAGGTGCGCCAACGCGTGGGAGGATGCCCCGAAAGCACCTCTTTCACCAGATGCTGCAGCTCGTGAACCCCGAAGAACTTGGCACGTCGATAAACGGAAGGACGCCAGAGACTCTCGATGAAACGCTGAGCGGATATGATAGAGTATTTGTTCAGAACGCCCAGAAGCACGTGGCGCCTCGCCACGCGACAAGCCTCCTTGAGAGCCCGCCGGGGATGGTCCACGAACTCGAGGGTGGTGATGAGAGCCACCGTGTCAAACGCATTGTCTTCATAAGGAAGATCCTCCGCGAAGCCCCGATCCAGGGTGATCCGAGGTGGGAGGCGGGTTCGGGCGATGTCCAGCATGGAGGTCGAAGGTTCGAGACCGGTGACCTGGTGGCCGAAACCGGCGAACCACTCCAGGAAGAGCCCCGTGCCGCACCCGACCTCGAGGACGCTCTGCGGCAAGACCGGAGACCATACCCGGAGGAGGACTTCCTTCTCGATGGCTGCAGCAGATTTGCCGGGTTCGGTCGAGAACCAATCCTGGTATCGATGAGCATCTTCAAGGCGAAAGACGTACCCCACAGAGGCTGATTCCTCTCTTAGCTCTTGAAAGTTTCGGGATTCGGGTCTCAAGTCTCAACTTATGGCCCCCCCTGGCGACCGACTTCTTCATCGTTCCGGGTGGCCCGAAAAAACCATGAGGGACCAGCGGGAGACATCCGGCGGGGGCTCTGCAGGGTGCAGAAGCAGGACCCCGCACCGGTCAACCATCTAAAATCTATGAATTGTCGCTGCCGATTTCAAGCACCGCTCCCCGGGCTCCCGATGTGACCAGGTGAGCATACCTTGCCAGGTACCCGGTGCTGACTCTCGGCTTCGGGCGACTCCATTTGCTGCGTCGCTCGTCCAGAACGACCGAATCGACCAGGAGCTCGATCTTCTTTGAGGGAATGTCGATCAGGATGGGGTCCCCTTCCTCGATCAAGGCAATGGGACCGCCGACGGCCGCTTCGGGCGAGATGTGCCCGATGGCCGCCCCCTGCGTGCCGCCGCTGAACCGCCCGTCCGTGATGAGGGCCACATCCTTGCCGAGACCCATCCCCATGATGGCAGCCGTGGGGGTGAGCATTTCCTGCATGCCCGGACCGCCCTTGGGCCCCTCGTACCGGATCACCACCACATCCCCTGCCTGGATCTTCCCACCGAGGATCGCGTCGGCAGCCGAAGATTCACTTTCAAAAATCCGTGCACGCCCCTGTCGCTGCAGCATCTCCGGAGCCACAGCCGACTGCTTCACCACAGCACCCTCGGGTGCGAGGTTTCCGTATAGCACGCCGATGCCCCCTTCCTCATGGTACGGGCGGCTCAATGGTCGGATCACCTCGGGGTCGGTCACCTGGAAGGGTTCCAGGTTCTCCCCAACGCTCCTGCCCGTCACCGTCAGGGCATCGAGATGAATGAGGTTTCGCTCCGAGAGCACCTTCATGACGGCTTGAACACCGCCCGCCGAATTGAGATCTTCGAGGAAATGGGGACCCGCAGGCCTCAGACTGCACAAATGAGGCGTGCGGGAGGAAACGGCATTGAACAGCTCCAGGCTCAGGTCGATACCGGCTTCATGAGCAATGGCGGGAACGTGGAGCACCGTGTTGGTCGAACACCCCAGCGCCATGTCCACCGCCATGGCATTCTCAAAGGCCTGGAGGGTCGCGATGTCCCTGGGGCATAGATTTTGTCTGACCAAATCCAGGATGCGCATTCCGGCCATCTTGGCCAGCCGAATCCTGGCCGCACTCACCGCCGGGATGGTACCGTTGCCGGGCAACCCCATCCCCAGTGCTTCGGTCAGGCAGTTCATGGAGTTGGCCGTGAACATTCCGGCACACGAACCGCACCCCGGGCATGCCGAATCTTCCAGTTCGGTGAGCTGCTCTTCGGTGATCTGCCCCGCCTTGAGGGCACCGACTCCCTCGAAAACGGAAATGAGATCCACCGGCTTGCTGCCAACCTTTCCGGCCAGCATCGGCCCGCCGCTGATGACGATGGAGGGTATGTTCACCCGCAGGGCGGCCATGAGCATCCCGGGGATGATCTTGTCGCAATTGGGAATGAGCACCATACCGTCAAAGGGGTGAGCTGTCGCCATCACCTCCACCGAATCGGCGATGAGCTCCCGGCTGGCCAGTGAATAACGCATTCCGGCATGGTTCATGGCTATCCCGTCGCACACCCCGATGGTGCTGAATTCCATGGGGGTTCCTCCGGCATGACGAATGCCCGCCTTGACGGCCTCGGCAATCTTGTCCAGGTGAATGTGTCCGGGGATGATTTCGTTGACAGAATTCGCCACACCGATCAGGGGTCGATCCAGTTCGGCCTGGGTGTATCCCATGGCCTTCAGGAGCGACCGATGGGGCGCTTTTTCCACTCCGCTCTTCATCGCATCACTGCGCATCAGGTTTTCTCCCGCATGGCGCACGGCCAGCCTGCTTGTGCATTATGACTCGGTTAACAGTTCAGCCCTTCGACGCATAGTAAATGGATTCACGATGGGGAGACAAGGAGAAAAAGGGTTATGCTCTTCAGGAGCAGGCCAGGGAAAACATTGGACAACGTTGAGTTAAAGTTTTATAATCCGCCCCAGTTAATTGACTTTGTAAGACTGTGCTACAGGAGGTGTGCAGCCATGGAAGTTGAAACTCAGAAAGCTCTTTACCCCATCGGCATCGTCGCTGAGCTCTTGGACATTCATCCAAGAACGTTGAGGATCTATGAGCAGGAAGGCCTCATCAAGCCGGCTCGACGCGGAGGAAAGCGCTACTATTCCAACAACGATCTCCAGTGGCTGAAATGCCTCCGTAAGCTCCTCTCGGATGAAGGGCTGAACATCGCCGGCATCAAGAAACTGCTGACGATCGCTCCGTGCTGGGAAATCAGGGGCTGCGGTGAAGATGCCCGCAAGGAATGCCCCGCCATCCTCAAATTCCCGGTGCCCTGCTGGGATCTCATTCCCAGGGCCTGCAAGGAAAACAATCAGGTCTGTTCGGAATGTGAAGTCTATCTGAACAAGATGAACCACGTCCTGGCTGCCAAATCCCAATACAGAAGTGACCCCCGAGGGGCATAGCTCATATCGAGAGATCACATTCCACGAACACGATCATGAACGCTCCGGTAAGCACCATCTTCGGACCGGTTCCTTCCCGGCGACTGGGGCGGTCCCTCGGTATCGATGTCATTCCACCCAAGACCTGCAGCTATGATTGCCTGTATTGCGAGTCAGGCCGGACAACCTGCCTGACGCTGGAACGGCAGGTTTTCGTCCCGCCGGAGCGCGTCATCCGGGACCTTCATATCCATTTCGCGGAGCATCCTCCCGGCGACACAGAAATCCTGACCCTCTCGAGCGCCGGTGAACCCACGCTCTATGCGGCCCTTGGGGAATTGCTCGAGATGATCAAAAAGAGCCACCCCGATCTGCCTCTCGCCGTGCTGACCAATGGATCCCTGCTTTGGGACCCATCCGTTCGAAAGGACCTGAAATGGGCGGATCTTGTCATTCCTTCCCTCGACGCGGTGTCGCCCTCTGTCTTCCGGAAAGTCAACCGTCCGCACAAAGATCTGACCATCGATACTGTACTGGAGGGTCTGCGAGCCTTCAGAAAGGAGTACCGGGGGCGATTCAACCTCGAGGTCCTGCTGGTGGCCCAGGTCAACGACCAGCCGGCTGAGCTGAGGAAAATGGCACGGGTTATTGAAGCGCTCAACCCCGATTCGGTTGAGCTCAATACGGTTGCCCGCCCACCTGCCTTTCCGGGTGTCGCCGGACTTTCCCAAGAGGCCATGGAGGAGGCGCGGTCCTACTTCCCTCTCTCGCAGACGCGCATCATCGGAGCTTTCCGGGGAAGCGGCGTTGCCCGGCCCGAAGAGCACCTGGAGCAGCGCATCCTCGAACTGGTGGGAAGACGGCCCTGCACCCTGCTCGAGATGGCTCACTCGCTCTCGGTTGCCGTGCCTCAGATGGAGCTGGCTGTTCAGAGTCTCCTGGAATCCCGTCGTATGGAAACCCATCCGCACGGCGATGCCCTCTACTATTGCCTCGGGCTGCGCGGTCATCAGCGGAACCGCGACAGCTGACCCCCCATCGAGAGTCCCCCACAAAAAAACCCTGTCCGAGATCCTCATTCATTATTACCATGAGGTGCGTTCCGGACAGGGCGTGCTTGGCATATCGTTCAATTCTGCCCGCCAGCTCAGTGAGCTCGAATCTCTTCCCCCAGGGGCTTTTCCGATTCGAACAGGACGGGCTTTTTCTCTTCTTCGGCACCCTTGAACAGATCGGACTCGTTTTGAAGGGCCAGCGCCCTCCGAAGCACTTCGTCCATGTGCTCCACGAGCTCGATGTCCACCTCCTGCAGGATCTTGGCGGGAATCTCCTTGAGATCCTTGGCATTGTCTTGGGGCACCAGCACGGTCTTGATGAGAGCCCGGTGGGCGGCCAGTATCTTTTCTTTGAGCCCGCCGATGGGCAGCACTCTTCCGCGGAGGGTGATCTCTCCGGTCATGGCCACATCGCTCAGGACGGGAATCTTCGTCAGAGCCGATACGATGGAAGTGGCCATCGTGATGCCGGCCGACGGACCGTCTTTGGGGATCGCACCCTCGGGAACGTGTACGTGTATATCCAGATTCTGGTAAAAATCGGCATCGATGCGTAGCTGCTTCGACCGTGATCTCACGTAACTCAACGCCGCCTGAGCCGACTCCTGCATCACCTCGCCCAATTTCCCCGTGATGATGATCTTGCCCTTGCCGGGCATGGTCACCGTCTCAATCCCCAGGATATCTCCACCGAACTCGGTCCATGCCAGCCCCATGGCCAGACCGATCTCATCCTTCTCTTCCACCCGACCATATCGGAACTTGGTGATGCCCAGGTACTCCTGGATGAGCTCCTCGGTCAGTTCGATCCTGGTTTCCCTACCTTTGCGAACGACTTCCTTGGCCACCTTCCGGCAAACCGACGCGATCTCACGCTCAAGATTTCTCACACCCGCCTCCTTGGTGTAGTGGCGGATGATGAACAGCAGAATCTCGTCCGGAAAGACCACATTGTCAACGCTCAGACCATTGGCTTTGCACTGCTTGGTGACCAGGAAGTCCCTGGCAATGCACACCTTGTCATACTCCGTATAGCCGGCGATCTGGATGACCTCCATGCGGTCTCTCAAGGGCGGTGGAATGGCATGGAGATTGTTGGCCGTGGTGATGAAGAAGACTTCCGAGAGATCGTAATCCAGGTCAAGATAGTGGTCGTTGAATCCGCTGTTCTGCTCGGGATCGAGCACCTCAAGCAGGGCAGAGGAAGGATCCCCCCGGAAGTCCATGCTCAGCTTGTCGATTTCGTCCAGGCAGAAGACCGGGTTGTTGCTCTTGGCCTTCTTGAGGCTCTGAATGATCTTTCCCGGCAAAGCTCCGATGTAGGTTCGGCGGTGGCCGCGGATCTCGGCTTCATCTCGAACCCCACCCAGAGACAGCCTGATGAAATTGCGGTTCATGGACCGGGCAATGGATTTGGCCAGGGAGGTTTTCCCCACACCCGGAGGCCCGACGAAGCACAGGATGGGCCCCTTGATCTTCTTGACCAGCGCCTGCACCGCCAGGTATTCCAGAATTCGCTCCTTGGGCTTTTCCAGGGCGTAATGGTCTTCATCCAGGATGCGGGCGGCCTCATCGATGTTGAGCTTGTCTTTGGTCTTGTCAAACCAGGGAAGCGACAGGATCCAGTCGATGTAGTTCCGAACAACCGTCGCCTCGGCACTCATGGGCGACATGAACTTGAGCTTCTTGAACTCGGCGCGCACTTTTGTGGCAGCCTCCTGGGAGAGCTTCTTCCGCTTGATGCGCTTCTCGAGCTCCTCGAGCTCAGTCTTGAAGTCGTCCTTCTCGCCCATTTCCTTCTGGATCGCGCGCATCTGCTCGTTGAGATAGTACTCACGCTGAGTCTTCTCCATCTGCTTTTTGACGCGACCCTTGATGCGCTCTTCGGTCTGAGTGATATCGATCTCAGCACGGATATGCCCGAAAAGCTTCTCGAGGCGCTGAGAGACATTGGTCATCTCCAACAGCTTCTGCTTCACCTCGATGCTGAACGGCATGTACGAGGCTACGGTATCCGCCAGCTTCGATGGATTCTGGATAACCGATACCGACTCCAGAACTTCCTGGGTGATCTTCTTGTTGTGCTTGGAATAGGCTTCGAACACCGTGTGAATGCTGCGCCTGAGCGCCTCGATGGTCGTGTTTTCGTCCACCGACTCCTCGAGGACTTCAAGCTGCACCATGAAATGGTCCGGATTCGGAATGAAATGCTGGATCTTGCAGCGGTGATCGCCTTCCACCAGAACCTTCACCGTTCCATCAGGCAGTCTGAGAATCTGAAGGATGTTGGCGACCGTACCCACCCGGTAGATGTCCGCTTCGCTGGGCGTGTCGGTCTTGGCGTTGGTCTGGGCGGCCAGAAAGATCCTCTTGTCGGCACCGGTGGCCTTCTCCAGGGCATTCACCGATTTGTCGCGCCCCACAAACAGCGGCACAACCATGGACGGGAAGACGACGATATCCCTCAAAGGCAAAAGTGGCATCACAAGAGACCCAGCGACGTTTTGCTGGTCGTCCTTATTGCGTGTCAGTTTGAACATGATTCACTCACCCTTACACTCTCGCTGGAAGGCACTCACAACCATCGGACTTCAGGATTGTTGCGGCGACTCAAAGGTCCCTGTTTCTGCAGGCCGCCCCGGCAGGCCAGCCGCATGGCTCGACCCGCCCGAAACAACCTGATCGTCTACGCCGACTCCTGGCTCTGGTTTCTGTAAAGAATCAATGGCACCGCCTGTTTCAGAATGACATCCTCATTGATGATGCATTCCTGTATCTCGGGATGCGAGGGGAGATCATACATGATGTCGAGCATGATGTTCTCCATGATGGAGCGCAATCCTCTCGCCCCCGACTTTCTCCTCAACGCTTCCTTGGATATGCCGCGCAGACTTCCCTCTGTGAACCGCAGCCTCACATCCTCGAGCTCGAAAAGCTTCTTGTACTGCTTGACGAGAGCGTTTTTGGGCTCCGTGAGAATGCTCACCAGTTCGTCTTCTGTGAGCTCGCTCAGGGTCGCCAGCACGGGAAGTCGCCCCACGAACTCCGGAATCATGCCGAACCTGATGAGATCTTCGGGCTGAACCTTACCGAGGATCTCCCCGACGTTCCTGTCATGTTTGCTGCGAATCTCCGCACCGAACCCCAGACCTTTGACTCCCACCCGCGACTGGATGATGGTCTCGAGGTAGTTGAAAGCACCTCCGCATATGAACAGGATGTTCGTCGTGTCGATTTTGATGAATTCCTGCTGCGGGTGTTTCCGCCCTCCCTTGGGGGGGACATTGGCCACCGTGCCCTCGAGAATCTTCAGAAGCGCCTGCTGGACGCCCTCACCCGACACATCCCGCGTGATGGATGGGCTGTCCGATTTCTTGGCGATCTTATCGATTTCATCGATGTAGACGATTCCCCGCGACGCCTTCTCGATGTCGTAGTCAGCGGCCTGAATGAGGCTCACCAGAATATTCTCGACATCTTCACCCACATACCCCGCTTCGGTCAGAGTGGTCGCATCCGCTATCGTGAAAGGAACATTGAGGATTCTGGCAAGCGTCTGCGCGAGCAGCGTTTTGCCCGAACCCGTCGGTCCGATCATGAGGATGTTGCTCTTCTGGAGCTCAACGTCGTTCTTGTCCAGCTTCAGCTCGATGCGCTTGTAATGGTTGTGGACCGCCACCGAAAGCACCTTCTTGGCGCGCTCCTGACCGATCACGTACTGATCGAGGATGGTTTTGATCTCCACTGGCTTGGGTATCGACGTGGCTCGTGCCGCCTCCTCCCTTTCATACTCCTCGGCGATGATGTCGTTGCAAAGCTCGACACACTCATCACAGATGTACACCGTTGGGCCAGCTATGAGCTTCTTGACTTCGTCCTGGCCCTTCCCGCAAAAGGAACATCTGAGCTCCCCGCTCCGATCGTCTCGCTTCCTCGCCATTCGAACCCTCCTCATCTATCCAGACAGCACCCTCGACGCGGGATCTTGCTGCAGCAGTCCATAACGCAAACAAAATATTCAAGCGATTTTATTATAAACACGGGGCTCCTAATTAGCTACTTCAAATTGACTCCTGAAGTCCCGCCGCCCGGTACTCCAGACAGCTTGCCCGGCGGCCGTGCGCGAGACCATGATTCCGTTAATCGGACGAAATCGCAGACGCCTGTAGGCTTGAGATCCACCTCCAGCAAAAAGCACATCTCATGCCAGCGCGAGTCCGATTTCTGCAACACACGCCCACCGTCCCATGGCCAAAAGCCCCCACGGAAACCAGGCATGGATCGAGGCGGCATTCCGACCGCCCGGGAGGCCGATCAGCAAGCGTGAAAGCCATGGGAACACTTCAGAACGGAAAAGGCAAGTGCTTACGATTCGCAGAGGATTCCACAAAGACTCAGCCAAGAGGGGGAAGAAAGGTGTTACAGGGAATCGAGGCATGCAGGGGCATAGGTCTGGCTGGGGAAGGAGCGGCGAAATCCGCAAGCCCCGAACCGGCTCCGGCCGCCCCCCCTTCCCGTGGCGAACGAGCTAGGTGACCGTCAGCTTCTGGCCCTGAGGCGCCACGAGCCGTCTGGCGATCACTTCATCCACCAAACCATATTCCTTGGCCTGCTCTCCGGACATGAAGAAATCGCGGTCGGTGTCTCGCTGGATCTGTTCGTAAGTTTTCCCGGTGTGATCAATGAGAATCCCATTCAGCTCCTCCCGCAGCCGGAGGATCTCCCGTGCCTGGATGTCCACATCCGTGGCCTGCCCCTGGAATCCACCCATGGGCTGATGCAGCATGATGCGGACGTGGGGCAGAGCGTACCGCTTCCCCTTCACTCCGGCAGCGAGCAGCACCGCAGCCATACTGGCCGCCTGGCCCATGCAGAGGGTCGAAACATCGGGCTTGATGTACTGCATCGTGTCGTAAATGGCCAGCCCTGCAGTCACCAAACCACCGGGGGAATTAATATAAAAGTAAATATCCTTGTCCGGATCCTCGGACTCCAGGAACAGCATCTGCGCGATGATCACATTGGCTACGTCATCCGTCACAGCCGTTCCCAAAAAGATGATCCGATCTCTCAACAGCCGTGAATAAATGTCGAAAGCCCGCTCTCCGCGGCTGCTCTGCTCAATGACGATAGGAATGAGCGACATCCGTCTACTCCTTTTCTGTTGATACCGCGGCCTCAGCGATTGCATCGGCTTCGGGAGGTGAATCGGATACGACTGAATGTTCTTCGATGAGACTGAGCACCTTGTCCTTGATCTTGGATTCTTTGGCCTGTTCAATCAACGGACTGTCGGCATAGTCCCGCTTGACTTCATCCAGGGGCATGCGGGCCATGCGCGCCATCCCCTGGTACACCTCATCCACTTCCTCGTCCGTGAGCGTCAAACCTTCCTGCTCCGCAATGCGGTTCAGGATCAGGCCGAGACGCACATTCTTTTCGGCCTGGGGGCGATACTCCGCCCGAATCTCAGGGGTGTCGAGGGCGCTGGGATCAATCTTGAGCCCCTGGCTCTGGAACTGGTACTGGAAGGTGCGGAGCTGCTGCTCCACTTCCTTCTCGATGACCTTGGGCGGGATCTCGAACCGCATTCTCTCCAGAAGTTGATCGGCAATCTGCCGGCGCACTTCGCCCGAGCCCTGATCATCCATCCGCCGCTGCAGCTGCCGGGATATCTCGCTCCTGAGCGCATCCAGCGTCTCGAAATCTCCCACGGTTTGAGCAAACTCGTCGTTCAGGTCCGGAACGGTCTTTTCCTTCACCTCTCGAATCGTGATCTCGTAGTGGATCCGTTGAGGGGAGGCCGGGTTGACGCCTTCCGCTTCGGGCTGATCGAGGACAAAAGTCAGACTGTCTCCCGAAAAGTGCCCGACCAGATGCTCGTCAAAGTCCGGATGGATTTTGTTCTTTCCCACTTCCACCATCTGCTCGCTGGGCTCGATTTTTTCCGTGTCCGCCCCTTCAGGCCACCATCGGTATTGGATGACCGCGATATCGCCATAGCGAGCTCCTCGCTCCAGCTCGATGGTCTTCAGCTCGGCATGCTCCTCTCGGAGCCTTTCGAGCTCAGTCTGCAGCATTTCATCGGTGACTGCGGCCTCCTTGCGGTGGATGGGGAGCCCCTTGTAGTCGGCGAGATCAAAAGGCGGGCAGACTTCCACGATGGCGGCGTACACCAGCGCCCCGTTCTCATCGAATTTGCTTTCATCCACCTCGGCTTCGACAAGCGGCTTGATATCCCATTCTCGCAGAGCCTGTGGGAAGGACTCCTCGATGAATTGGGATGTGACCTCCTGCTCGATCGATTTGCCGTAATAGGATTTGAGGATATTGCGGGGGACCTTGCCAGGCCTGAAGCCTTTGATGCGCACCTGACTGGAGAGATCCCGATAGCGCTTGTCGATGGCCTGCTGCACCTTCTTGGCAGGGATCTCAATGTGGAGCCTTTTCTGGCTCGGGCTCAAATCTTCTACGGAGACGTTCAATTCCACTTCTTCAGACCTTCCTTTCAACATGGGGAAAAGCAAAACCATGAGGCCGTCGCAATGGGAGCCGACCGCTGGTGCGAGAGGGGGGAGTTGAACCCCCACGGTTGCCCGCTGGATCCTAAGTCCAGTGCGTCTGCCAGTTCCGCCACTCTCGCAGCAAAGCTCAGCGAAATCCGTAAACTTTTTTCTAAAATCACTTTTTACCGTTCAAGTCAAGGCGATTGTGGCACGATCTCTCGCCGGACTCTCACAACGGATCGTCGAACCGGCAAACCAGGTCCGCCATGTCATCCTCGGCCGTGAGCTTCACCTTGTAGGGCAACGTCTTGAAAAGACTGATCATGGGCTTGTTGTGGAGGGATGTGTAAGCCACCAGGCCTTCGATGCCATTATCTTTGGCCACTTCGGCCAGTTTGTGGAGGATGAGCCTGGACAACCCTTTGCGTTTCCATTCCTTGGTCACCGAGAACGCCACCTCGGCCAGATTCCTGCGCGCGTCCAGCACGTAGCCGCCCACCGCAATGATCTTTCCAAACCCCAGCTCACCGATCATGGCCACGATGGTCATCTCTTTCGTGTAATCGATCTGGAACATGGACGCCACGTCGTCCCGGATGAAGCTCGCCTTTTTGTGGAAGAAGCGCGACAGGATGTCGTTCTTATCGAGGTTGTAGAAATGCTCCTGCAATCTGCGCTCATCCACGGGCTTGGCGGGCCGGATGGTGATCGTCTGGTCGTCGATCTTGACCGACTCCTCGTATTTCAACGGATAGACGGCCTGAATGGACTCCTTCAGGGTTCTGTCCTTGCCGATGAGCCCCAATTCCTTGGCGCGGAAGAACAGCTCGTCGCGGAAATCGGGGTGAGCCAGGCTGATCATGGCCATGGCACGCTCCTGCAGGCTCTTGCCGAAAAGGTTCACCACGCCGTACTCGCTCACCACGTAATAAACATCGCTCCGGGGAACCACAACCGCCTTGTCCTCGAGGGTGGGCACGATGCGGCTCACGGTGCCCTCCCGCGCCGTCGAGACAATCATCAGCACCGATTTCCCGCCGGGGGACAGGGCGGCGCCCCTCACGAAATCCAGAACCCCCGTCACGCCGGAGAAATGATTGTGCGGCATGGCGTCCACTGCCACCTGCCCGGTGAGATCCATGACCGTTGCCACATTGAGCGACACCATTTTGTGATGGGATGCGATGACCACCGGGTTGTTCACGTAGTCCGACGGATGGAACTCGATGGCCGGATTGTCATGCAGGTATTCGTAAAGGTTCGTGGTCCCGATGGCACTGCTGGCCACGAGCTTGCCCTCGTTCACCCCTTTCCTGCGGTTGGTGATCACCCCCCTCGAAATGAGACCCAGCAAACCGTCAGTGAGGAATTCCGTGTGGACTCCCAGGTCGTTTTTGTCCTCCATGGCCAGCAAGGTCGCCTGAGGTGTCGCCCCCAGCCCCAGCTGGAAGGTCGAGCCGTCCTCGATGAGCTTGGCCACATATCTGCCGATCATCTTGCCCGCCTCGAGCTCCACCACCTCCCCCACCGTCAGGAGATCCTCTTCGTGCTCCACCACCACATCCACGTCGTCCACATGGATGAAGGATCTTCCCAACACACGAGGCATCCTGGGATTCACCTGAGCGATCACCAGGTCCGCCGAGAGGGCCGCCGAAAGCGTCACGTCCACCGATATCCCGAGGCTCATCCAGCCAAAATCGTCGGGGGGCGAGACCTGAATCAGAGCCACATGGACGGGGATCTGACGGCTCATGAACAGGCGGGGGATGGCGGAGAGGTTAATGGGGGTGAAAAAACGGCGATTCCTGGAAAGCGCCCGGGGAATGCCCGATCCCGAGTAAAACGATCGGATGGTGAAGGCATTGCTCGACTTCTCGGACGCCATGAGCGTCAGGGGAGCCGTCTCGAGGCTCAGGAGCCGAACCACTTCGATATCGGTGAAATTCCCGGACTGAGCAGCCAGTTCCTGGACCAGGTGCTGGGGCTCGCCGCAAGAGGTTCCGATGAAGACTCGCTGGCCGGGATGGATGCGGCCGATGGCTTCCTTGGCCGATCGCCGCTTCTGCACATAGTCATCGGGCCAATACTTCTGGATCATGATTCCGCTCCTCGCGTGAGAATCCGCTTGCCACTGTCCCTGTTCAATGCCGGAAGCTGAGTGCACGGGTCGATTCAACGGGAGTGATGTTAGAGGAAACCAATCAATGTTTCAAATTGTTTAACACATCGCATTCGGTCCCTGATTTCGACGGCATGAGCCCCTGATTGACCGCTCCTCAGAATGAGTACTCCATTTCGAGACGACGGTAGCGGGGAATCAAGAGCTTCCCTGCATCCTGTCACGGTCTTGTCCATCCACCAATTTAGTTTTTGATTTATTCAATAAATTTGATATTAACAAAAATTGCTTGGGACTTGGGAGGTACGCGCTGAAGCAGCTTTTAGGCACTGAATCTCCCCCCCTGATGGCTCCCGCAAAGGCCCGGGCCCTCTTCGGAAGCTCAAGCAGACGATGTCCGGGCACACGGGGGTTCCGTCGGGAACGGGACCGCGACGGCACTGCACGTTTCACACAGCACCTCAATGCTGCAAATCACGAGGGAGGATCTTCATGGATTTCGAATTGACCGAAGAACAACGCATGATCAAAGAAACGGTGTACAAGTGGTCCGTTCAGGAGCTGGGGCCCCTTCAGGAGAAGATCGACGAAGAAGACTGGTTTCCTCCCGACTTTTTCGAGAAATGTGCGGACATCGGCATTCTCGGCATCACCATGGACGAGAAGTACGGCGGGCTCGGAGGCGACGTTCTCATGCAGGCCCTGGCCATCGAAGAAATGAGCCGAATCTGCCCGGCGCTGGCCATGAGCTACGCAGCCCACTCCAACCTGTGCGCCAACAATATCCATAAAAACGCCAGCGAAGCCCTCAAGGAGAAATACCTGCCCCCCCTCATTCGAGGCGAGAAGATCGGCGCCCTCGGCCTGACCGAGCCCAACGCCGGATCCGACGCCATGAGCCTGCGAACCCGGGCGGTCAAAAAGGGCGACAAATATATTTTAAACGGCACCAAGATCTTCATCACCAACGGTCCCGTGGCGGATACCCTGCTGGTCTACGCCAAGACGGAGCCGGACCTGGGGGCCAAGGGAATCAGCGCCTTCATCGTGGAAAAGGAGTTCCCCGGGTTCAGCGTGTCGAGGAAGCTCAAGAAGGTCGGCATGCGCGGCTCCCCGACGGCGGAGCTGGTCTTCGACAACTGCGAGGTGCCGGCCGAGAACCTCGTGGGCCAGGAAAACTTGGGCGTCCACGTCATGACCAGCGGCCTCGACATCGAGCGCATCGTGCTGGCGGCCGGCTCTGTGGGCATGGCTCAGCAGGCCCTCGACTATTCCATCAAGTACTCCGTCGAGCGTGAGCAGTTCGGGAAGCCCATCGCCACCTTCCAGATGATCCAGCAGAAGCTGGCGGACATGTACGCCCGGACCGAAGCTGCCCGCCTCCTGGTGTATCGGGCGGCCACAGTCGCCCAGGGCGCCAAGCGCGGTGGAAAGGGAACCGAGCTGACCCGCCAGGCGGCCGCAGCCATTCTGTTTGCCGGGGAGATTGCGACCTGGGTTTGCGACCAGGGCATCCAGATCCATGGTGGATATGGCTACTGCCTGGAGTTCCCGGTCCAGAAGCTCTGGCGCGACGCCAAGCTCTACGAGATCGGAGCGGGAACGAGCGAGGTTCGCCGCATGATCATCGCCAGGGAATTGACCCGGGAGGAATTCGCCAGGAAGGCCCAACGATAGCAGGCAGGAGGGGGCATGGAAACACCGCTGGTTTTGGAAGAACGGCAAGATCAGGTAGCCATCCTGACCCTGAATCGTCCCGACATCATGAACTCATTTAATTTCGGGATGCTGCGGGCGCTGAAGGAGCGTGTCGAAGCCATTCATTTCGACACGGACGTCCGTGTCGTCATCATCACGGGCGCCGGCAAAGCTTTCTGCGCCGGAGCCGACCTCAAGGAGCGGGCGACGCTCAACGAGCAGCAGGTTCGGGAGTTCATCTACACCATTCGAAATCTCTTCACGTTCATCGAGAACATGAACAAACCGGTCATCGCCGGGGTGAACGGCATCGCCCTGGGCGGCGGGACGGAGCTGGCGCTGGCGTGCGACCTGCGCATCGTCTCCACCGCCGCCTCGATGGGGCTCACAGAAACACGGCTGGCCATCATCCCCGGCGCCGGCGGCACGCAGCGTCTGCCTCGGCTGGTGGGGAGGGGCAAGGCCAAGGAGCTCATCTTCACCGGCAGGCGGGTGGATGCCGATGAGGCCCTCCAGATCGGTCTGGCCAACAAGAGCTGCCCGCCCCAGGCGCTGCTGGACGAATGCCGGGCCATGGCGGCCATGATCTGCGAAACGGGCCCCATAGCCATCCAACAGGCCAAATATGCCATCAACTACGGCCTGGAAACCGACATCGGCACTGGCCTGGCCATCGAGTCCAACGCCTACTGGACGCTGATCCCCACCGAAGATCGACTGGAGGGGCTGGCTGCTTTTCGTGAGAAGAGAAAACCCGTTTACAAGGGGAAGTGAAGCAAGGTTCCATACTGACAGCTAACAGCTGAAGGCCAATCGCTCTGACCAGGTAGAAGACAAGGGGATGCGACATGACTGATGCGAGGATGGAGAATCGGGCTTTCTGGGAAAACGAAGAGCTCAAGCTGGATGGACAGGCTTACGACGCCATGTGGCCCGGCGGGGAAGCGGCGGTCAACCGGCTGGCCAAGCAGGGAAAGCAGCCCGCGCGGGAGCTGATCCGCAAGCTCGTCGATCCCGACACCGAGCTCTTCGAACTGAGTCGCCTGGCCGGATTCGGCATGTTCTACCCGGAAGTGGAGGATGTGCCCTGCGGGGGCATCATCACGGGAATCGGCAGGATCCATGGAAATTGGACCATGATCGTGGCCAGCGACAGCCGCGTCAAAGCCGGGACGTACTTCCCCATCACCCTGAAGAAGCACATGCGGGCGCAGGCCATCGCGGAACGATGCGGCCTCAACTGCGTCTACATCGCGGACTCCGGCGGAGCGTACCTCCCCATGCAGGCCGATGTGTTTCCGGATGATCAGCACTTCGGGTCCATGTTCTACAACATGGCCCGCATGTCGGCCATGGGGCTGAAGCAGATCACCCTCAGCACGGGGGGCAACACGGCCGGCGGGGCGTACATTGTCTTCATGGCCTGCCAGTCCATCATGATCGACAAGATGTCCTACTCCTTTCTGGGAGGTCCACCTCTGGTGAAGGCTGCCACGGGCGAGGTGATTTCGGCGGAGGACCTGGGCGGGGCAAGGGTGCACACCCAGATCTCCGGCGGCGCCGACCATTTCTGCCCCAACCAGGACGAGGCGGTCGCCAAGGTTCGCGAGATCCTGTCCCTGGAGCGCCCCCAGAAGATGCATTCGCACCGCTACGCCGAGGTGCCCCCGCGGGTGCCGGTCGAGTCCATTTATGAGATGCTCCCGGCCAAGATCCATCAGGGCATCAACACCCGGAGCTTCCTGGAAGCCATCGCCGACGACAGTCATTTCATCGAATACAAGAGTCAGTACGCTCCCGGCCGGGGGGACAACATCGTAGCGGGCAAGCTGCGCATCAAGGGGATTCCCGTCGGGATCATCGCCTCCAACGCCCTGGGGATCATCTTCGCCGAGGCCGCCCGCAAGGCCACGGAATGGATCATCCGCTGCTCTCAGGAGAAGGTGCCCCTGCTCTTCGTTCAGAGCTCCCCGGGATACATGGTGGGCTCTGAGTCCGAGCACATGGGCATCGGCAAATACGGGGCCGACATGGTGCGCTCGGTTTCGTGCGCCCAGGTCCCGCGGATCCAGCTGGTCATCGGCCCCGACAACGGAGCCGCCAATTACGGCATGTGCGGCCGGGCTTATCGGCCCCACTTCCTCTTTCACACCATGCGGTCGCGGACTTCGGTCATGAGTGGTCGGTCGGCGGCTGAAGTGCTGCTCAGCATCGAGGAGCGCAAGCGGACGGGACAGGGGAATCCCATGAGCGAAGGCGAAAAGCAGGCCTTCCGCCAGCAGATGATGGATAAGTACGACGGTGAGGCTCACCCGTTCTACTGCGCGGCGCGACTGCTGAGCGATCGGGTCCTCAAATTCCGCGAGATCCGCGACTGGCTGGCCATGGCCTTTGAAGTGAGCCTGCTGAAGCCCATCGGGGATCCGGCATTCGGCAACCTGAGGTTCTAGGGAGCGGAAATCAGAAATCGAAAGTAGGAAAGGGAAACGCTCAGGGAAGCCAGTATTTTGATGAAAACTCAGAAACACCGGATATAGAAAGGAATCGTACCATGGCCAACAAGACCGAATATGATTACTGGAAAATCTTCCCGAAAATGCCGAGGAAGGTCACCATCGGCGATATCACGATCCGAGACGGCTTTCAGCACCTCGAGAAGTTCGTTTCCACCAACGCGAAGATCTTCTACGGCCAGGAGTTGATTCTGGCCGGCTGTCGCGAGCTGGAAGTGACGAACCTGGGGGCTATCGCGACCACGCCGCAGTTCGTCGACGCCGACGAGGTCATGCAGGCCATGCGCAGCGACGAGTTCAGGAAGCGCGCCGCCAAGAAGGGCATCGACATTGACAGGGATGTAACGCTCACCTGCGTGTCCATCCGTGAGACGGCCGTTGACCGCGCCATCGCGATGAAGCAGAAGGGTTACGGACCCGACCGCATCCTCATGATGGTCTCCACCGATGAGGAGCATCATTTCGCCAATTCGGGTACGACGCTTCCCGACTACTGGAAGGAGGCCGAGCGTTGCATCAAGAAGGCCCGCGACGTGGGCATCAAGATGTGCGGCACCGTGAGCACCATCTGGGGAAGCCCCATCAGCGGCGCCACGAAGCTCGAGGACGCCGTCGAGTTCACCAGGCGCTGGCTTGAAATCGGGGCCCACGACATCGAGCACGCGGACCACGACGGTTCGGCCAACGCCGCCGATGTGTACCGCTACTTCTCCATGATCCTGGATGCCATGCCGAATCCCGAGGCGCACCTCTGCCACCTGCACGAAACGAAGCGCATTGCCTCCTCGTCCATTCTGGCGGCCCTTCAGGCGGGCATCTGCCGTTTTGAATCGACCCTGGGCGGCCTTGGCGGCCAGCCTGCGAACTTCCTCGACGACTGTCCCATCAAGGGCACCGGTGAGTATTACTATGACGATCCCCGCTACGTCGGCCTGATCTGCACGGAAGACCTGCTCGTTCAGATCGATGAGCTGGGAATCGAGCACGGCTACGACGTGGACCGCATCCTGTGGCTCGGCCGGAAGATGGAGAAGACCGCCGGCATGCGGCTTCGCTCGGAAGCGATCGTCAACGGCCGGACGCTGAAAGAGGGGCACATGAAGTTCGCCCGTCCGGGCCTTGGCAAGAGGAAAGAAAAGCTGGGCGAGAAAGCGGGCGCCAAGCTTCCCGAAGGCTGGGGCGGGAAGGCGGCTCTGCCCGATAAATACGGTCCTGAGGATCCGATCTGGAAGAAATAGGAGATTGACAGTTGCCGACAGGGGGAGCACGGAGCTCCCCCTGTTTGTTTTTATGTCCACATGCTTATTGCCGGTCTATACGCCTTTCGCGGCCTCCGCCAACGATCTTCACAAGCTCATCAACTCGGGAACTTCCCTGGACGAACAGCCGAAAATGTGCGAGAAGTACATCCCGATGGCAATCGGCACGGGCAGCCGCACAACCTCGTGTGGATGGTCTCGGTACGACAATGAGATTTCTCACGTAGGGTGGGCAATAGCGGCAGCGTTGCCCACCCAGAAGTGCGGCTTAGCCCTCCGGTGGTCAAGGTCATCAAGATTGGACGCATGAGCGCGGGGCGAATCAGGGGGAGGCGGCTCCGTGCGGTATGCGCCCATTTGTGAAGGATTCCCAAGACGCTGACGGGAAGACAGTCGCTTCAAGAATCTCCCCGGCGCCGGCGTTACTGAGAATCTGGCCTGCGTCCGGGGTCCTTTCCGTCCAACCCCGCCTCCTGGAAACGGCGCCCATGGAATACGGTCTGCGGCATTACGAGGCGGTACAACGCCTGTTCTGGTTTTCACTCTTCCTGCTCTGCCTGATTCTGGCCTATCCGACGGCCAAGAGCTACCAGGCACAGTTCGCATCGCTCAAGCCCGTCGCTTCCACCCAGCAGTCAGATGCCTACAAATCGGCGGATTTCTGGAAGCAGGCGCAGTGGCTGAGCACGAAGTCCGTGGTCAACTTCGCCATCCTCTACCTCATCAGCACCGAAGTCCTCTTTCTGGCCGCCCGCTTCATCTGGCTTTTCCTCCAGTTCATCGGCACTTTCATCGTCAAGCACGTGCTGACCACAACCCTGTCGAGCACCTCGAGCCAGTCGAAGATGTTGGTGGCGAGCTCCCCGGCGGCGATTGAAAAGCTTTTCCCTTCGGATGAGCTTTACCGGAAGGCGAACCGGTTTCCCTTCTCTCTGATTTTGCACCCGTTTCAGCGGCTTCGCCTCATGCTTCAGAACCCTCAGAGCACCCTTCCCGCCGAGCAGCTCATGGAAAAGGAGCGCAGGGTGTCCGAATCGGACTGGCAGATTCTTTCGGCATCCTGGGGCCCGTTCCGATGGGTCCTTTGGCCCTTGCCTTTTCTGGCGCTCTTTCAGTCCAGCTGGATGTTTTACGGGCGGCTTCAGCCCCTCGTGAACGGCCATCAGGATTTTCAGGCGTACATCCTGCCCTTGACCGGGAGCTTTGTCCCCCTGGTTCAGATCGCGGTCCTGACGGTCCTGCTGAACATCGCAGCCGGGCTGCTCAAAAGGATCGACAACGTCTACCTGGCGACGGTGGACGGGCTGCTCTACGATCAATTCCTGTCCCGACTGCCGCTTCAGAGCGGCGACACGCTCATCCTGCTCGAGGCCATGCAGCGCCATTTTCAGGAGCTGAGGGTGGTCTTGCGGAGATTCGAGAAATCTGCGGGGGAGTCGAAAGACCCGGAGGATTCTTCCATTTGAAGAGAGGGGGAAAAGACCTCCCACTGGATTCGGTGGTCCGGCATGTGATGCAGGACCACCCCGCTTTCAAGGCCAATCCCCTCGGGGACTGGCAGGACGTGGTGGGGGCCGATGCCGCCAGGGCTTCTCAGCCCGTATCCCTGCGAAAAGGCGTGCTGGTGATTGTGACGGAGGATCCCGTATGGAGGCATCATCTGGAACTGCACAAGACCGCGCTGATGGATTTCCTCAACGCCAGGTGTTCCGAGCCCATCGTCCACAAGATCGTGATCCGCATCGGGGACCTTCCCGAGACCGCCCCCGTACTGAACCCCGAGCACAAGAAGCTCGATAAGATCCGCCCACAGAAGCACAAACCGCAGAAGCCCAGGAAGGGAAAAACCCGCCCCCTGACGCCGGAAGAGAAGGCATTCCTGAAGACCATCCCCGACCCCGAGCTCCGGGCCATGGGCACACGCCTGCTCAAGCACACCCGCCTCGATGAGTCTTGAGCGCCAAGCAGAACAGCATTTTGAGTGAACGTTGATCATCGGCATACGATTCCGCGCTCTGTCCCTTCATACCGGATTTGAATGAAATCCTCGAGGCAACAAGCGGTTTTTTATTTCAAGCCCCACGCAAATATACCGAGGTTAGAAACGCGCGGCACTTTCGGGGAAACTCCGCCCGGGCAGGGGCCATCAAGACCCTGGGGGCAACCGGGCGGCGAAGGGGATTGCTTCATGACCGAGCCCACAAGACTTGGGTCCATTGTTCTGCAACTATAGATAATGAAATCATTGTCAGGAGATTCGAGTGCCATGATCAAGCCGAAGTCCACCGGTTACATCTGCATATTGATGCTTGGAGTCGCCCTAATGGCTTATCACGTGGAGGCTGACGAGCGGAAAGCAGTCTATGTCGGGTCCGAAACCTGCCAAGGCTGCCATGATGCCCAGTATGCCAACTTCTCTGCGAATTCCAAGAAAGCTCAATCCTACGAGCATATCCGGAAGATGCAGAAGAAACTGGAGCCGACCGAAATGCAGGGGTGCTTCAAGTGCCACACCACCGGATTCGAGGAGCCGGGGGGATTCAGGTCAGCCGAGGAGACCCCAGGCATGAAGAATCCCGGCTGCGAAGTGTGCCATGGTCCCGGAAGTCTCCATGCCGAAAGTGGAGATCCGGTCGATCTCACCGTCAAAGTCTCTTTGCAGACATGCGCGAAGTGCCACAACAACGATAGAGTGGCGACATTTCGCTTCAAGCCGATGCTTTTCGCGGGCGCCCACTGATGGCGGCCATTCGAGGAGAGAGCTAGATGGAGATCTCAGGGAAAATCAGAGGAATCGCGCGATTCCAGGACAAATTGTGGGTTCGGGTAGTCGGCATCATGACCCTGATCCTCCTCGCGGTCATAGGCTCCATTGTGGGCCTGAACATTCACTCACAGAATTCATCCATCCAGAGAGAGAGCCGCAGGAACAGCAATATGCTCATGGCGGCTATCGAGGGCAGCACCTTTGATGCCCTGGCGGCAGGGCGCAACAATGACGTGGTCCTCCAGCTGGGACATCTCAAGGAGAAGGTTCCGTCCCTGGAAGTGAACATTTTTGATTTCAAAGGGAGCATTTCGTTCACAACCATGTCCGAAGCGACCGGAAAGGAGCTCAGCGGTTTTCTCCACAACGCCTCCGCACCCGGCGCCGTAGTCCGCATGCTGCAGGACGGCCAAGAGCTAGAGGAGATCTTCGAGGAGCAAATCAACGGGACCTCTTATGTCAGCGTCTTCAAACCTATTCTGAATGAAAAACAGTGCCACCACTGTCACGGCGGCTCCCGAAAAGTGCTGGGCGGTCTGCACGTGAGAGCCTCCACCGACGAGGCCGTTCAATCGGGTCGCATGGCCCGCAATGAAAGCCTTCTGATTGCCGGCATCGGATGTGTGGCCTTTATTTTGGCCGTATACTTCCTCTTCCAGCGCATGGTCAACCGGCCGATAAATGCATTGCTCGTTCTGACCGGCCATATGCGCCAGGGTGACCTCAGTCATTCCGTCGATGTGCGCGGGCGGACCGAGATCAGTCACATGACTGCACGCATGAACATGGTTAACGAAAACCTGCGTGAGATGATCAAAGAGATCATCTCAGCCTCGAGTCTGCTGTCCTCCTCGGCAAGCCAGCAGGCGGCGGCCCTGGAGGAGACCAGCGCTTCACTCGAAGAGATGTCGTCCATGACGAACAGAAATGCGGGTGATGCCGACTCGGCGGATCATCTCATGAGCTCCGCCAGGCAGGTGACGTCCAGCGCCGGCCAGACCATGTCCGAGCTCACCGAATCCATGGCGCACATCACGGAGGTCAGTGAAGAGGCATCAAAGATCATCAAGACCATCGACGAAATCGCCTTTCAGACCAACCTACTGGCGCTCAACGCCGCAGTGGAGGCTGCCAGGGCAGGGAGTGCCGGAGCCGGATTTGCCGTTGTGGCCGATGAAGTGCGCTCCCTTGCCATACGTGCCGCCGAAGCCGCCAAGACCACGTCCGACCTGATTTCCACCACGGCCAGAAGCGTGAATGAAGGATCAGAGCTGGTCTCGCAGACAGCCAAGGCCTTTTCGGAGGTCGAGAGCACGATTTCCCAAACGGCCGAGCTGGTTGGGGCCATTGCCGCGGCCACCAAGGAGCAGGCTCTCGGTATTGAGCAGATCAACAGAGCCGTTGTGGAGATGGATAGGGCAACCCAGCATTATGCGGCAACCGCGGAGGAATTGGCCGCTTCGGCGGGGCAGTTCAAGGTGGGCGCTCATTCAGTGTCCGTGCCTCGGGAAAGCCGAGGGAATGACCCTGTCGAAAATGGACGTTCGACTCTCGAGCTTACCAGGGCGCCTGCCACCGATGGATTTCGTTCGCTTCGACGTTTTTCAGACCTCCGGGCGGACAAGGAGAGCTGCAGCCTGCCAGTCCGTCACTCCTGATGGTCCGGCGGCATTCCATGGCCGTATTCAGTGCCTCCATTCTCCGCCATTTCTGATGAAACCATCCCGCGAAGCGACTCGATAATCCTCAGGGCGAGCTCCCTCGAAATCCCGGGAACCTGCTGGATGGCCTCGGCATCGGCCGACCGAAGGCTGTCGATACTCGGGAAATGCTGCAAAAGGAGCTGCCGCCGTTTGGCTCCCACACCCGGAATCGTGTCCAGGACCGAGCTCACCAAATCTGCCCGGTGGAGGCTCTGATAGTAGGAGATGGCGAACCGGTGGGTCTCGTCCCGGAGGCGCTGCAGCAGGTGGAGGATGTCGGGGAACCGCGACAGAAAGAGAGGATTCTTGCGGCCCGGGATGTAAATCTTCTCGTAGAGTCCACGTCCCGCCTCGCCCCGGTCGGCCTCCCGCTCCTTGGCAATGGAGATGAGGGGCACCAGGTGGTCGACCTGCTCTGCCTTCAACACGTGAAAGATGGTGTTGAGCTGCCCTTTTCCGCCGTCCAGCATGATCAGGTCGAGGCTCCTGAAGAATTCGGGATCGTTCCTCACCAGGCGGCGCACCACCTCGCTCATCATGGCCGGGTCGTCGGGCTCGCTCGTCTCTTCGATACGGTAGTGACGGTAGGACTCCTTGTCCGGCTTCCCCCCCGTGAAGACCACCAGCCCCCCCACGGCGTGCTGGCCCTGGATGTTCGAGATGTCGATACAGGCCATCCGGTTCGGCAGCCGGGGAAGCTTCAGGATGCGCTGCAGACTCTGCAGGAGGGCTTCGTCACGCTCATGCCGCCTGCGACGGCTCGCCTGGCGCTCCTTGGCGTTCTTGCGGGCCAGATCGAGGAGATGCCTGCGGTCACCCCTTTTGGCAGGCCAGAGGTGAACGCGCCTCCCCTTGAGCTCCCAAAGCCGCTCCTCCAGGATGGCCTCGGACTCCAGGTCGAGCGGCAGCACCACCTCGTCGGGAATGGTCCTGCCTTCCTTGTAGTACTGCTGAATGAATGACGTCACCAGGTCGTCCAGGCTCCCCTGAACGGACGAGAGATCGAAGCTGCGCTGTCCGACGAGCACACCGTTGCGCACGAAGAGAACGGCGATTTCGGTGGTGTCGCCGTCCTGGTATATCCCGATCACGTCCTGGTTCAGCGCTTTGTCGGAGACGACGGTCTGCTTTTCGAGCATGGAGCGCAGGGTCCGGATGCGATCCCGGTAGAAAGCGGCCCGCTCGAACTCGAGGCCGGCGGCAGCGTCCACCATGCGATTCTGGAGCTCCCGCTCCAGCACATCGTTTTTGCCTTGCAGGAAAAGAACCAGCTCCTCGACCACTTTGGCGTACTCCTCCCGGCTCACCTTGCCGGCGCACGCACCGAGACAGCGGCCCAGCGTGTGGTTGAGGCACGGGCGCTCCCGGGGCACGAGCTTTTTGCCCTTGCAGAGTCTGAGCGGGAAGAGCTGGTTCAGGAGCCGCAGGTTTTCACGCACGGCATAGCCCGACGGGTAGGGGCCGAAATAGAGGGCGCCGTCCCGCTGGTAGCGCCTAACCATGTCCAGGCGAGGGAAGGGTTCGCGGGGATCGATCCGGAGAGAAGGGTAGGTCTTGTCGTCCCGGAGCAACACGTTGTAGCGGGGCCGGTGCTTCTTGATGAGGCTGGATTCGAGGAGCAGCGCCTCCTTTTCGGTGGAGGTGACCACGTACTCCAGATCCGAGGCCCGGCCCAGGAGTGCCCGGGTTTTGATGTTGGGATCGCCGGCACTCTTGAAATAACTGCCTATACGTTTCTTGAGATCCCTGGCCTTCCCCACGTACAAGATGGTCCGGTCGGCATCCCGAAACAGGTAAACCCCGGGCAGGTGCGGAAACGAAGTGGTCCGGTCCTGAAGGGATGCGCCTTCTGTGCGGGAATCCGCCCCGGAGGAGGACTTTGTCCGGTCTGCAGACATGAGCTGTTCTTGATCCGCCATGGCGCTCTTGCATCAAGGGGTGAGAGACATGCCGTCGTCACAAAACCTTCATAGTCCAAGCATTCTCACCCATTCACGGAGGTAGATCAACTGCCTCTCTGCTCTCAGAGATCACAGGGCTGGGGTGCAAGGTGTAAAGGGGCATCGGCCTCGCTTGCTCAACCGGTCTGGGGTGCCTCGAAGCGGCATGAGCAGCTGCTGCCCATCCACCTGCCGATGGTTTGTGACTGTGGCGGAATCACACCGAGGAAATCGATGGACAGCCTCATGCGATTCTGGTATAGATTTCGATCACCCAAACGGGACGTGGCTCAGCCTGGTAGAGCGCTGCGTTCGGGACGCAGAGGCCGCTGGTTCGAATCCAGTCGTCCCGACCAATCTGGTCAATGATTTCAGCCGGTCAGGTGTTGACCGGCTGAATCTTTTTTGGCTGCCTTTGGAAAGGAATGGGGTCACACCTACACACTTGACAATGTGAAATGTGTAGGTGTGACCCCGCGAATATGAACTTATCCCTGCAGTATCTTGCGAACCGTTTCGGACAGTTCCCTCACCGAGAAGGGTTTGGGGACGAAGTGTATACCCTCGTCCAGCACGCCGCGGTGGGCGATCACGTCGGCAGTGTAGCCGGACATGAAGAGGCATTTCATGCCCGGCTTGATGTGGGTAAGACGTTCGGCCAGGTCCCGACCATGCATCTCGGGCATGACCACGTCGGTGATCAACAAATGGATATGCCCATCTTGCACCTCGGCCAATTGGATCGCTTCCGAAGGTTTGCTGGACGTCAGGACTTTGTAGCCCAACCGCTGGAGTATCGTTTTGCCCAAGTTCAGAATGTTTTCCTCATCTTCGACAATCAACACCGTTTCCGTTCCCTCCAGCGGATGGTCGCTCAGGGGTTTCGGCATGATCTCAATTTCGCTGCCTTCATGCCTGGGCAAATAGATGTTGAAGGTCGCTCCAGATCCCAGTTCACTCTGTACGTCAATGAAGCCCCCATTCTGTCTCACGATCCCGTAGACCGTTGCAAGCCCGAGCCCGGTGCCCTTGCCCAGTTCCTTGGTGGTGAAGAACGGCTCGAAAATGCTTCCGATAGTCTCTCGGCTCATACCGGAACCGTTGTCGCTGACTCTCAAAAGGACGTAGTCGCCAGGCGCTGCCCCGGCATGCGATGGTAAGAGGGGAACATCCAGGCTGGTATTTTCAGCTTTCAAGCTGATTTGGCCAAAACCCGAAATGGCGTCGCGGCCATTCACAACCAGGTTGACAACAATCTGGTCGATTTGAGCGGGGTCCATTTTCACATTCCACAGAGCCCTTCCGCCCGTCCATTGCAGCTCGATGTTCTCGCCGACAATCCGCCGAAGCATGTTCAGCATTCCCGAGATGGTCTCATTGAGGTTCAGCACCTGTAGTCTGATGGTCTGCTTTCGGGCAAAAGCCAGGAGTTGGCGAGTGAGGTCTGCAGACTGCTGTGCGGCCTTCTCGATTTCCTGCAACCATGGATAAACAGGGCTAACCGGGTCAGTCTCGGAAAGCGCGAGAGACGTGTAGCCGAAAATCGCCTGTATTTTGTTGTTGAAATCGTGGGCCACCCCTCCGGCCAATCGCCCCACCGACTCCATCTTGTTCGCCTGCTGGAGCTGTTCTTCGGCCCTGATCCGCTCCTGTTCAAGCTCCTTGAGCCTGGTTATGTCCATGGCAATCTGCAGCTTCACCATGCGGCCGTCCACCCAACGTATGGCCCGATCATGATTGATGTACCATTTCCCTGTGACCGGGTTCCTGGTCTCCCAGACACAGACACTTGCCGGGTTGCCCTTGGTGTCCAGCAATTGGTCATTGGTGCAGTGGGCACATGGGGCGCTTTCCCCCCGGAACGCCTCATAGCAGGACTTGCCGGTCAGATCCGCGCCAAAGTCGTCGATCATGTGCTTGTTCATGAATAGAATCTCATGGGTGTCCATAGGAGCCACGTAGACAGTGGAGTCTATTCCGTCGAGTATGGTCAGGAGAGTCTGGTGGGATCTTTTGAGCTCCTCCTCTGCCCGCTTGCGTTCGGTGATGTCGATTAAGGCACCCACAATGGCTACAGTTCTTCCTCCTTGCACGACTGGGCTCTCGTTCACCTCCACCCAGATCTCACGACCTTTTTTGCCTTTCAGCTGAAGTTCAAAGGGGGGCTGGCGCTCTCCCGTGTCTATTGCCCTCTGGGTCTGCTCGAATCCTTGCTGATTGATCGGGTTGTCAGAAATAAACTCCGTCCACCTGATCAGCGCTTCTTCCGGCTCACATTCAAAAAAGTCCCTCGTCCTTGGACTCATGTACGTGAGAATATGATCGGGCGTATGGGAGTAGAAGAGGTTGGTGCTGTGCTCGACGATGGTACGGAGCTTTTGCTCACTATCTTCCAGGCGCTCTTTCGAGACCGTCGTTTCCGCCAGGTGAGCTACCATCTCTTTGAAATCACTTATCAAATCTCCGATCTCGCCAGACATGGAAGATTTCAGGTCCACGTCCATTTTCCCCTGATTGACTGCCCGAGTTGCCTCCTTGAGCTGACAAATACCTCTGGAAAAATAGGCCCCAAGCCAGTAAGCCATCATCGACACAAGGATAATGCTCGCCCCCATCAAGCCCAGTCCGTGCTCTATGGAAGACACGATCAAGCTGTCGACGGTGTTTCTGAGGTGCAGGGTTGTGTCTCCAAACACGGCTTTGGCCGCAATGATGGGCTGTGTAAACTCGTCGAAGTAAGTGGTTGCGGCTACACTCAGCGGAATTTCGTCTGCGGTTCTCTCTCTGAGCGGCACAATGTACATGAACTTTTCGCGTAACGTTCCGTCTGCTTCCTGCCACTGATAGTGGCCGCCGGAGAGCGCACCCCCGAGACTGGCCTCCATAATAACCCAGAAATCCGGCAACTTACTTGCCAGTGTGTGGAGATCCAGGTTCTCTATATCAGGATTCTTGTGAAAGCGATTGATCGCTGTATTCGACTCCTGGATGGCCGTATACCCCGTTTCACCCACGGGCTGGATGGCAATCTCCCGGAAGTTGAAATCGTTCTGCAGGTCGTTCAAGGTCTTTTCCGGGTGGGCTTGAAGGTAGAGGTCCAGTTGAAGGGCAACGTCGATGGTCTTCTGGCGAAAGTGGTTCTCAGCCATCCTTTGCAGCAGCACTTCACCACCCTGGATCAGCCGCTCTTCTCCCTGTGCAAGGGCATTGCTCACCTCGGCAGTGAGGCGATTTCCAAACACTTTCAGCATCAGCCCAAAGATCACTATCGGGATCAGCCCCGCCAAAATGATCATGATGATCAATCTGGTGCCGAACTTCCTGGGCACAATCTTCGAGACCAGCATTAGTTCCTCCCCGCACCCGCCTGGTACAATAGAAATGGCTGTTTTTCCACAACGCGAATTCCATTACTTACCGCAACCGGTCGAATGGATGCAGCGGAGAGCGGCATCCCGTCAGTGAGGGTTATTGCTGATGAGGAATGTTGAGATCACGTTATCGCTCGCGCTGCACTCTCGCTTCGTGGTGATGACGATGAAAAGACACTCTGCCGGTTACGGGTCCGAGATACATACCCTTTTGCAGTTTTCGAGCCAACAAAAAAGAGTTCTTTCGTCGGCTACGCGACGCAAAAACTCTTTTTCGTTAGACCTCAACCACCGCCGAGCGGCTGTTGAGCACGTTCCGGTGAAATCTTTTGAACGGAGCGTATACAAGGCAAGGATGCTCAGGGACGCCAGCGCAGGGCGCGCAGGGCGGCGTTGTTGGCCCTTCCTCCCTGGAGGAAGCATTGCCAGAAGGTGTCGAGGTCCGTGATGGAAGCCGTGTCGGGTTTGGGGTCCCCGGCGCGGCTGATGAGCGCCACGACGAGGTGCACTTTGGAAGGACCCGGATCCTCGGGCCGCGGACCGTCCCATTCGATCTTGGGAGCGAACTTCCAGCCCTTTTCAGGGACGTCGGTCACCGTGACTTTAGCTCCCACCTGCTGCCAGGTCAGGGGCTGATGCAGCGTGTCGTACGGCACGCGATAGAGCTCAACCTCGGCGGTGAGCTTCACGTTCTTGCGGTTGTGAACCCGCACGTACATGAAGTTCTTTTTGCCCCCGACAAGGGTGTCTTCCACGCGCAGGTCTGCGAGGTCCTTGAGCTCCTCATCTGGATTGACCACCTCGTCTTCACTGGGGATGATATCGGGGCTGCGGCCGCCCCAGGCCGTGGCTCCGGGGTCACCGGAGTCGTCGGCGCCGTCCCGGACGAAGACCTGCGGTGAAAAGGGCTGGACACTGACCAGCCGCAAAGCCGCACGACGATCTGCAACGAGGCTGGGAGCAGCGGCGGGATCAACGGTGAGGGTCGGCACGGGATTCTTGAGATCGTCGGCCGCCTGGGTGCAGAGCGCCAGCAGGGCAACCTGGGCCGGTGCGTCAGCAGGCGGCGTCCACTCGAATCGAAGCACTTCGGGCTGCCCCGGTGCCAGCCGGCGTGTCGTTCTCTGGGGTGCCGCTCGATGCCACGGCCCGGCAGCCGGAGGATCGCCGTCCGGAAAAGTATCCCAGAAATTGGCCTGCAAAGGCGGGGACACGCCGGGCGAAAAGGCATAATAGAGGTTCACCTTGGCATCATTCACGACCGGCCGACTACCGGTCTGGTGGATCTGCACATAAACGAGATTGCGCTCGCCGGCGACGGCGGCATCATTGATGAGGTCTTCGTCGAACTCCACGCCGTCCATGGTCTCCTCGAAGAAGGAGAACGGCGGCGCATCCACGCGGATGTCGAAGGCCTGGTCGAATCGAAGGGGCGGCATCGGTGTCTGCCGCGGGTCCCGGGTGAACGGTGCAGGCCGGATGCGACCGTCATCGATGGGAGTGTCACGGATCAGCAGGCGCACATCCGGCAGGCCGTCGAGATCGCATTCCCAGACGCCCCTGCCGTGTGTCCCGCAACGGATGGCGGCACGCTGGGTGATGGCCGGCGCTGTGCCGAGCATCTCGGTGACCGTGTCCAGGTCGTAGATGAGCGTGAGAGGGAGTCCCAGGTTGAACGTGCGCCAGACGGGCGCCGGGGACGCCGGTGGGGGAGGAGGCGGCGCAGGGGGAGGAGGTGGCGGTGGCGCAGGCATGGGCGGCGGTACGGCATTGCGGATGACATAAACACCGGCCAGGGTGCCCACATAGAGAGTGACGGGCGCGCCCGGAGCCGGAGCGGCGCTGCGGGGATCGAACACCAGGCTGGTGATGGGGGAAGGGTTGAGGTCGTCGTTGGGACCCGCCGAAGTGGGACCCGGCGGCACTCCCGCAGGCGCAGAGCGGCCCGAGATCTCTTCCCAGGTGAGGCCGTTGTCCCCGGTGAGGTAAACCCTCCCGGGGCTGCGCGCCACGGCAACGGCGACGATCCGGGCATCGGCCGGATGCACGGCCACCCTGGAGATCCAACGATTGCCGATGCCGGGCAGGGCAATGGGGTTCCAGCTGGCACCTCCATCGCCGGTTCGGAAAAGCTGGCCTCGTGAAGTCCCGGCCCACCAGATCTGGTTGGTCGCGTCCGAAGGTGAGTAGGCAAGCGCGGAAACCTCCTCGTTGGCGGCAAGACCGGCAAGTCCGGCGGCATTGAAAGTGGTGCCGTCGGTGGAGACGTAGGCGTCCCCAATGCGGCCGACCAGCAAATGGTTGGCGACGGTGGGGTGATGCTCGATGATGCCGACGAAAGGCCCCTGATGCGCGAAGTTCGCCATGAGGCGCTGGGGGTTCGACCAGAGTTTGGGAATTGAGCCCGGGCCGGCGGCAAGATCGGGCAGCCGGTTCATGTATCTCGGATTGGCCGGCAGAGGCGCCGCCGGTGCCTGCAGTTGGAGGTCGCACCGGTTGACACCGCGCTGATCGCTCGAGCTGCCCTGCACCGTGGCGTAGATGCGCTGCGGATTGCCGGACTCGAAAGCCATGGCGCCGCCATCACCGCCGTAGAGATGAAACCAGGTGGGGCCGCCCAAGCCAACCCAGGAGCCGTTGTCCTGAAGTCCCCCTCCCGTGATGAAGGCGAGACCGGGGTTCACCGTGACATCGTAGAACTGGCCGGCCAAAATGCCGTGGCTGCGCTTGCGCCAGGTTGCGCCAAGGTCGGGGCTCATGGAAATGCCGCCGTCGTTGCCAACCCAGATTTTGCGCGGGTTGAGCCCGTCGAAGAGAAATGCGTGCTGGTCGGCGTGCTGGGCCCGATCACCCAGGTCGTATTGAGTCCATTCGATGACCTTCGTCCAGCTGCCCCCGGAGTCGGTGCTCCGGAACAGCTCCACGCTTCCCGTGAAGACGATTTCGGGCCGTTCGGGGTGAACCTCGAGGACGAGATCGTAGTTGGCCTGTTTTCCATCGTCGTCGGTGCGGGTGGAGGTCTTCACCCAATGATCACCCTTGTCGACACTGCGAAAGACATCCGAAGCGCTGCGATCCGGCAGGCCGAACACCGCATAGAGCCTGCTGGGCTGGCTGCGGCAGACGGCGATCTTGATCCTGTTGAAGGTGGCCACATCGATGCCGTCGGAGAGGTGCGTCCAGGCCTGTCCGCCTGCCGGGACGGCGTAATCGGCTGTGGCGCGGTTGAAGGTGGCACGGAAGATCCCAACGCTGTGCAAGGCGACATAGACGGTGTAGGTGGCAGCGCTTGCCGGATCGCTCCCGAAATCAACGGCAATGTCCGTGGCGTTCTGCGCCGCAGCAGCCGGTGCTGTGGCGGCATCGATCACGTCCTGCCGAAATTCCACCGCGCCGGCTTCACGACGCCAGAGCCCCCGGTGGCAGGCAATCCAGCATCGTTCCGGGTCCACCGGGTCGACCACGATGCGCTCATAACGACGGGCATTGATCTGCGGATTCAGGGGCGGGGGACCGGCGGGTGCGTCGGGCGGGTCGATCTGTTGGAAGGTGGCACCGCCGTCGGTGGATCGATAGAGCCCGAGACCCGGGAAGTGATACTCGGTTCCGTCGACCCGGAGCGGAGGCTCACCGGTGCCCACGTAAAGGATGCGCCGGTTGCCGGGTGCGATGGCAACGGCGCCGATGGGTGGAGCCTGGCGGACTGCATTGGGTGGATTGGGCGGGCGGAAATCGTCCAGAGGGTGCCAGGTGTCCCCACTGTCGTCGGTCCGCCAGAGACCGCCGAAAGCACTGCCTGCGTAAAGGGTGTTGGCATTTTCGGGATCCTGGGCGAGCACCCGAATGCGTCCGCCGACATTTCGCGGTCCGAGGGGCACCCACGGCTGCACGGCTCCGTCCTCTCGGGCCGGCAGTGCGGCATGATTGATGGCATCGTCGAGGACGCCCCTGAAGACCGTGCGGTCGATACTGCCGAGCACCTCGGCGTTATGATCCTCGCGGCCCTCGGGATTGTCGACCCTCCGGCCGTCGTATTCGAGTGGCATTGGGTCACTCCGTTGTGAAAAACCAGCTCTCGAAGATGCCGCCCGGGACCGGGAGCGTTTCCCACCGCGCCAGCGCCGTTTGAGCCGATGAGAATGCGCGCCCATCCTCGTCGCCGAGGACGCCGCAGTGGACGCGAATGATGACCCGGCCGCCGGCCACGAACATCCGGGTGACAACGGCATCATCGTCCACAAGCTCCCACGCGAGGCTTCGCAGGTCGTAGCTCAGTTTGCCATGCAGGGTCATGACCTGTCTCGGTGCACTCTGGGCGGTCGCGGAAGCGGCGCCGGCCGGCTCGAACCAAACCTGGACGGTTTGTGGAGCCGTCTCACGCACCAAAGGATGGAAAGGCTTTGAAAACGCCATTTTGAGCCCGTGCAGGAGCCTCACCGCTTCAGCAGCGCGGATGCGCCCCTCGTGAGGCCATCCGATGTCGGCGATGAAGCCCCATTTCTCGTCGATGCCGCGACCGGGGGACCCTTGCGGTCCTTGAACCCCTTGCAGGCCCTGGGGACCCGGCACCCCCGGCTGCCCCTGAGCTCCCGGCTGTCCCTGCAGCCCCTGAGGGCCGCGTTCGCCGGGGGGCCCCTGGATGCCTTGGGGACCACGCTCCCCTGGAGAACCCTGAATGCCCTGCGGGCCGCGCTCACCCGGCGCTCCGGGAGCCCCCGGCGGTCCCTCGGGCCCCCGTTCGCCCGGGATCCCTGCAGGTCCAGCGACGCCCGTCTCCCCTTGCAGACCTCGAGGCCCCTCGGGGCCGGGAGCACCAGTAGGACCATCCTGGCCGGGCGGCCCTGGAGTCCCTGGAGCTCCCTGCGGTCCAGGCGGACCGGGAAGCCCCCGGGGCCCCTCCG
>Ga0105106_10000224_pt1 | contig 39536 bp, 32 predicted proteins | sample PPLLaktember2015_5_FD_79109 | JGI IMG/M metagenome (GOLD analysis project Ga0105106, IMG submission 79109) | Freshwater sediment microbial communities from Prairie Pothole Lake near Jamestown, North Dakota, USA - PPLs Lake P8 Core (1) Depth... | ecosystem: Environmental > Aquatic > Freshwater >... | reverse complement strand
TCCGCTGGACGATGACTTCGGCATGTCGCAATGCAAGGGCTGCGAGAAACTCGCTCGGAGCGGCGTTGCAGATGGTCGTGTAGTCCTTGAAGGCCGCAAGCTCCCTGAAGAGTCGATCGTTGCGGGTCGCGAGCCATCCGATTCGCAGTCCCGCGAGTCCGTATGTCTTCGACATCACGCCGAGCGAAACGGCGCGGTCACTCAAGTCGGCGAAACCGGGCAGACGATTGGACGGATCAAGCTCCAACCCCCTGTAGACTTCATCGGAGAAGATTGTGAAGCCATGTTTCTCGGACAGGGAGGACAGATCGCGGACGAATTCCGGCGCGGGCAGGAATCCGGTCGGATTATGTGGGAAGTTGACGACCACCACCTTCGTCCTGGAGGTGAGCGCGGACTTCAGGGCTTCAAGATCCATCTCCCACGCGCGCTCTGGGTCGCCTCGCCATTCTGTGATCTCGGCACCGATGCTGTGCGCGACTTCGCCGAGAGACTGGTAGTAGGGCGCATGTACGATGATGTGATCACCCGCGCTGAGAGCCACGTTCATGAAGTTGAAGATCGCTTCCTCAGCGCCTGAATGGACGAGCACCTGATCAGGTGAGACTGTTTCGTACAACCCGGCGATGGTTCGACGAAGCTCTGGGTCGCCTAAAGACGGCGTGTAGCCGAGCCAGAGCGACTCGAAGCGCTCCGCCGCTCCGGCCTCAAGAGCCAGAAGATCCTGCAGCCGCATGCTTTCGCAGTCTGAGGAGCACATGAGATAGGGAGCAGAGAATTCGTACTTCGCAAAGTAGCGTTCGAGCTTGAAGGGACGGAGTTTCACCCCACGATTCTCCTATCAGAAATTGCGTAATGATAACCGGTTTATCCGGTGCATTATTTTGTTATTACAACTTTAATTTCTTGTGAATTTGTTATGGAAAATTAATCTGTCCCCCCTTTTCCCCATGCTTTTCCCTTTAAACTTCTAGCAGTTACTGTGGCCCGACCCCAAACCCGTTGAATTTTTTTTTAAAACATAAAATTATCTCGGGTTAACGTACAAAGTGTGGATGCTATGCCCGATGCTTCCAAGGCTATCGAATGTTATGGCGGTTGTCTGACCGATCCCTTCGTTTCCTATCGAAGACCGTGCTTCCATACCAATCCAAGGGCCGACCGGTTGGCGATATAATCCGACAGTCATATCAACTGGCACAAATGTCCAGTTGAGAATATCAAGTTCTGCGCTGATTCCGTTGGCAGAATCTATCATCAGAATAAGCGCTTCAAGACCGTCTATTTCATGACCTTCTATTAACGGAATTCTTGGTCTTGTCCATACTATGGCTGGTCCCATACTATCGTAAGCCCCTTTCACAAAACGCCATTCCAAGGCCTCACCGTATGGGAAATAATTCACACCCGGAAAAAATTTCTGAATCTGCGAGCTCGGAAGTCGTGGAGTTTTAAATCCGTCTGATACGGGCCGGGTTATCCCGCTTTGGGATCTGATGCGCCAGGCATGAGCGATTAAAACTGTCTTTCCTTCCGATATGTATTGGCCTTTGAGAAGTTCGATTTTTTTACCGGGACGGACTTTTTCGATTTTGATTTCACATGTTTTTACCGGAACGCCGCTTAAGAACTCGATTGTTACCCTGGCAATTTTCAAATCATCTGGTGACGGAAATGTTCGCAATGCGTTTGTTAACAATGCGGAAGGGGGGCCTCCGTGTTGCAATTCCATTGACCAAGGGCCGATTACAGCTTCGGTCGGCTCATATATTCTGTCACCGATTTGCCGGAAGAATGAGGTGGGAAGAATCGTATTGGCCATAAAGTTTCTTTCTGTTCATTATTTTACGTTTCCCATAACCCCAAAAGGGCCTATCAGACCTAAATTTTCAAAAATTTTTAGAGTTGTTTCGTGGGGTGGTGAAAATCAGTTTAAATGACTTAATCCCATTTTTGTTCCGCAACTTTATAACCATTTGAATTTGCATAATTTAGATCATCATCGGAATAAAAACAGGATTAAAGTTTTTGGGCTAAATCATAGGGATTTTCACCATCCCAGTTGTTTCGTGATCAGGCCGCTGCCAATCATGATCAAGACGGCCTGTATACCATTTCTGAGCAAGTCCCTGACATTTTTGGATAGACATTGAATAGCCTTCGGTCAGATTCCGTCGTGATAGCCAGACACCAAGATGTTCCTTCGAACCTGAAAAAGGGGACGTCAATGGACGTCCCCCCTTTCGATAGACTTCTCTGGACCCAAACAGGCGGGATCGCACCCGGTAGGTACGCGGGGATCCTTCCTTCGAAAATCTTCAGCCTTCGAATTCTTCGTTTAACACGATCCGGTCGCTGAAACGTTTCCACGGGCCGCGGCGCTCCCGGGCGTAGGCACGAAGACGCCTCCACCACTGCTCGCCGAAAAGGACTCGATGGACGGAATAGTCGCGTTTGTCGATTATTCCGTCCACCTCGATCTGCTGGATGCCGAAATCGTTGTAGTTTGGCCCGAGCATGAGGCACGCGGCGATGACGTCGATGGAATGTTGTTTCACCAGGTTTTTCGAATAAAGTTTGGAGAGGGCTGCCACTTTCGAGTCGTAGCGAAGCGATTTTGCGATGGCGACGGTCTGATCCACCGACAACCTGTTCAACTGCATGGGGGCGCCGTAGTCTTTTCTTTCCACTTTGAAAGGAGAAGTGTTTCCAACGACCAAAATATCCATGTCGTTCGGAAGCTTCTCGACTTGAACGCCCGCAAGCCAGCGTGCCAGCGAACCGAAAAGCAGGACCGTTTTCGGGTAATACTCCGCTACGTCCTCGGCCAACTGATGCAGAGCGTCTTCGAAACTCCGGATTCTCTCCTTCGTATCCTTCTCCGAAAATTCCGATTCCTCGTTCAATTTTGCCTCGCTTTTTTCACTACCGGAGAAGTTTTGCCGGAAGGGAAATCCCCAACCTCGTCAGTCAAAATCAACCCATAACACTGCAGGACTATTTTTTCTTCCCAAAGCTCATTCCCTGCTTTACATATTCATCTTCGGTGATGATGCCGTCATCGTCAGCATCCCAGAACTTACAGTTTTTCTCCGCCATCGCCGGATCATTGTAGCCCGCTTTGCATTCTGATACGGAAAGCTTGCCGTCCTTGTTTTTATCCGCCTCTGACAGGATCAGTCTATACGCACTCCTGATCCTCTCGTCAGACGGCCCGGCAGAGTGACTGGTAAAGACGGTACTGATTATGACGATGAACACAAGGGAAAAGATTCCAATACTTTTCATTCTCGTTCCTCCTTTCACCAGAAACTGTTGATCGAATATAGATAGCTTAGACCCTAACGAATAGGTTAAGCGGCCCCGCTGGCACGGCATTGCAGAATGAGCGCCGCGCTGTCTGCGGGCTCCGCTTTTGAACCTCTTATTAGGTGGTAGTGGCCTTGGGATTGGAGCCATACAAATTATCGCCAGGTACACTGTCTTGTACAAAGAAAATGAGTAAGACGATGGCGCCAATTAGAGGAATTATTCCGACCAGCAGCCACCAACCACTACGACCGGTATCGTGAAGCCGACGTACGCCAACAGCCAATGACGGTATGAGAATGGCTAAAGAATAAAGACCGCTCAGCAACCCTATGCCCGCTTCTTCGCTGAAGGTGCCTGTAATGCCGTCAATGAATGACAGGCCGATAAAGGTAAGAATATAAAATAGAAAGAAGTACCAATACTCAGCACGTTGAGCACGGCCTGAAAAGGTTGCATATTTTTTTAGAGCCACAAGAAACCAATTCATATTTATCCTTTTAGATATCGCCTCAAATAACTCGATTACAGGTGAGGCTTTACTGCAAACTAACGGATCAGCATTCAACGGCCGGCCGGGCACCGAGCCGCGTTGGAATCACAAAGACCGTTAGGCCCGGCCGGTCCGTTGCAGTGCGTGGTTATCCGGCCGGATCGCCGCGATCAGCAGCATAAATGGTCGAACGTCAATAGGGTGACTTCTCGGCCTTGGTCAGCTTGTCGCTCACGTCGCCCCAAAGATTGATATCATCCGGCTTCAGCATCATCACAGGTGCGCCGGTGTCGAAGTTCAGTTTCGACAAGTCGATCCACACCACATTCGGACTGGTAGTCAGTTCGAAGTAGTAGAGTCGCTTTGTGAGGTTGGTGACCGTGCGATACTCGGTGTTGTAAATGCCGAAACCCTTGTACGGCGCACCAAACGGCACAGACGCGTTCCGCGCGATCGCCAGCATGTTGGCGACGGCTTCACGCTCGTTCGCGGGTTCCGGGAGCATCGCACCGAAGTAGGCGGTGCGCACGAAGCGGTCGGTCGCCTTCACGTTGCCGGGCACGCTCACATCACTGCTCGGTTTGGAGAAATCATACCGGCTCAGTAGCGCAAGCTGCTGGTCGTAAGGCGGGTCGTTGGTCATGATCTGATATTGTTTGCCGTGGTGAATGACGCGCTTGCCGCCGACGTATTCGATGATCGCCGAGTCGCCAGATGCGTCTTCGATGGCGACATGAACAGTGGACTTGTGCCCGCGCGCTTCGACCATCACTGGCTGAATCTCATCCAGAAGTTTCACGGCTTCTTCCACCGTCGCGGCCTGGTCCAGCAGGTACTGCAACCAGAACCCACCGTGCACTCCGGGCTTGCTCGGATCGCGCTGGCCGTAGTCGGCAGCGTTGAGAAACAGCAGGTGTCCGGCCAGCCCTTTCTCATTGATCCCGTCGGCCGCGCCCAGACCGTACACCGTCGTGACAAGGCTGCCGTACTTGGAAGTCCACTTCGCCGGGTTGTCCTTGACGACCGCCACACCGCCGAGCATCCCTCCGTCGCGTTGCATTCCGCGAGGGAAGACCGTCAGCACGGGCTCCGTCGATTCCGGCCAGTCCATCGTCCGCGCGGCGAACACGCCGAGCTTGTTGGTCGTCAGATACCGCGTGCAGGCGTCCACAGGCGACGCCGCCACCGCAGCGAGAATCAAAGCAAGCAGGCATTTAGTGGTGAACCTCATTCGATAGCTCCTTTGGCAGCAATTCCGTTCCGGATAACCATTGATTATCAGGCATTTCCGCCCTGATATTGTGATATTGTCGGTTTTTTAAGGCGATTTCGCCTTGAGTTTAAATTCAGCGCTTTCGATCTCATGCTTGAAATAATAACGTAACGGATGAAATTGGAAATTGCTGGAGAACATTTAATCAACGTAGCGTTATAGTAATGATTTTAGGTGACTAAATCGTTTTTACCATACTTGGGAAAATGGATTCGTGTCAATTAAAAAGACACCCCGGCTTCTCGCCGCAGTTCAAGATGTGATGCGCCTTCACCACTGTTCGGTCCATACCGAGAGCGCCTGTTGCGACTGGATCAAGCGATACGTGCTTCACCACCACCAGGGGTCACGTGACGATTTCAAGGGGGGTGAAGGAAAGATTGCCAAATTTCTCACCCATTCTTACCGCGGAAGGTCACGGTGTCGCTCCTTCGACTCAGTGGCAACCGGTGACGAGGGCGGGCAGCCGGGTACGGGGTTGAAATTCCGCTTTTTTTCCCTATTTCTTTCCCTGTTCATTTGTGATGGTGCTGTAACATGCCGCGACAAGCCTGAACCGATGCGCCCGGCACGCCGTGTCCCAGCACATCCAGGGTAATCGAACGGAGGAATGTTTTCAGGGGCAACACCACCACCGATCGCAATCGATTCCTTGCAACACCACCGTTTCGGCAGCGCTGTCTTTGATTTCCCTGCAGTCTATGTGCTGCGGGCTTTCCAGGTTTCTTGACACCCTCCTGCCTTTCGGTCATAGTTCCGCCAAATTCCTCTTTCCCCGGCCCCGGTAATGATCCGACACTCGCTCAAAAAATGGCTGCAGATGGCGCCGATTCGAATTATCTTGCCGGTGATGCTGACGGTCGTGCTGTTCATCGGCACTATTTTTTTGTTGATCCTGCCGATCCTGGAGGCCCGCATGCTGGATGACCGGCGGGTCCTGCTGCGCGAGTTGAACCAAACCGCCTGGAGTCTGCTGGCCGCCTACCAGGCGAAGGAAGAAGCGGGCGAAATTTCCCGCCGCGACGCACAGACGCTGGCCATCGAAACCCTCCGGGCCCTGCGCTACGGGCCCGAATCTAAAGACTATTTCTGGATCAACGATCTTCAACCGATCTTGATCATGCATCCCTATCGCCCGGATCTGGAGGGCCAGGATGTGTCGGATTTTACCGACCCCAACGGCAAACGCCTGTTTGCCGAGGTCGTTAAAACCGTCCGGCAGAGCGCCGCGGGTTTCGTCGACTACCAGTGGCAGTGGAAAGACGACCCGCAACGCATCGTTTCGAAGATCTCGCATGTAAAAGAGTTCAAACCCTGGGGCTGGGTTGTCGGCACCGGCATTTACGTCGAAGATGTGCGCGCCGAGATCGCCGCCATTACCCGCCGGTTAACCAAGGTCTGCCTGGGCATCCTGGCGGTCATCCTGCTGCTTTCCTGGTATATTATCCGACAGAGCGCCAAGGGGGAGCGGCGGCGGCGTGAAATCCATCTCGCCCTGCGCGAAAGCGAGCACAAATACCGGCTGCTGGCGGAGACCGCCAGCGAGTTTATCATCGCCTTCGACCATGATGGGCGCATCCTCTACGTCAACCGCGCCTGGGTCGCAACCGGCGGCTACTGCCCGGAAGAGACTTCCCAACAATCCATTTTCGAATTGATTCCGGCCGACGCGCATGAAACCTTCAAACAGCGGGTGGGGCAGCTACAGTCCGGGGCCATTCAGCAGTCCCTGTTCGAGACCGAACTGACCACCGCCGCCGGAGCCCAAATACCGGTGGAGGTTACCCTCGTGCTGCTCAACGACGACGATCTGGCCCTGCAGTTTTTTATCACCGCGCGGGATATCACCGAAAAAAAGACGGCCGAAAAGCAGGCCAGAATTCACCATGAGCAGCTGTTTCAGGCCGATAAAATGGCAACTCTCGGCACCCTGGTTTCCGGGGTGGCGCACGAAATCAACAATCCGGTGACATCCATCATGCTCAACGCCACGATTCTGCAGAAAGCCTGGCATGCGGTCCTTCCGATTTTGGATCGCCACCGTCAGGGTGTCGGGGATTTCAAGGTTGGCGGGATGACCTTTTCCGTGTTGCAGGATCGCATGCCCCTTCTTCTGGAAAGCGTCGCCGACGGCGCCAGGCGGGTGAAAGTGATCGTCGAGGACCTGAAAGACTTTTCGCGCCAGAGCCCCCCGCAAATGCACGACCGGATCGACATCAATCTCATCGTAAACAAGGCGATCGGTCTCTTGGGCAATCTGATCAAGCAAAGCACCCGCCGGTTTGAGTCCGATTTCGGCCGCGATATTCCCATTTTCATGGGAAACGCCCAGAAAATCGAACAAGTCTTCATCAACCTGATCGTCAATGCCTGCCAGTCCCTGCCGGACCGGGATCGCGGGGTGCGCATCGCCACGGCATGTGACCAAGTCGAAAACCGCATTGTGATTCAGGTCAGCGACGAGGGCTGCGGCATCCCTGAAGAGTCGCTGCAAAGAATCCGGGACCCGTTTTTTACCACCAAGCGTGAGGCCGGCGGCACCGGCCTGGGTCTGGCGATCGTGGACCGCATTGTGCGGGATCACGGCGGCCAGATCAGCTTTGATTCGACGGTCGGACAGGGCACGACGGCACGGGTGTTATTGCCGCTCGAAAAAATTGAATCCAACCCCCGCGACATCTTATGAATACCCGGCCTATCCCCCCCTACCCCATTCTGATCGTGGATGACGAAGCGGCGATTCTGCTTTCGGTCGACACCATTCTGCAGATGACCGGCCTGAACAACGTCATGACCTGCCAGGACAGCCGCCAGGTCATGAACATCCTGGCAAGCCGCCCGGTCGAGGCCATGCTTCTTGATCTAAACATGCCCCACGTCGACGGCCGGGAGCTTTTGGGCCAGATAAACCAGGCATTCCCCGAAATTCCGGTCATTATAGTGACGGGTGCGGTCGAGATCGAGACTGCGGTTCAGTGCATGAAGTTGGGCGCCTTCGACTACGTGGTCAAGCCGGTGGAAGACGAGCGGCTTATTTCGGCGGTTCATCGGGCCATGGCTTTTCGCGAGCTGAAACGCGAAAATCTGGCCCTAAAACAGCATATCCTGTCGGATGCCCTCGAACAGCCCGAAGCGTTTGCGGACATCGTCACCCGCAACAAAAAAATGCTGGCCATTTTCCAGTATATCGAATCGATCGCCCAGACCTCCCAACCCGTGCTGATACGGGGGGAAACAGGGGTCGGCAAGGAACTCATCGCCCGGGTACTGCACAAACTCAGCGGCCTGAAGGGCAGTTTCGTGGCGGTCAACGTGGCCGGGCTCGACGACAGTGTTTTTTCCGACACCCTCTTCGGGCATGCCAAGGGGGCCTTTACCGGAGCGGAACTAGAGCGCCATGGCCTCATCGAAAAGGCCTCGGGCGGCACCCTGTTTCTCGATGAAATCGGCGACCTCAGCCCAGCCTCCCAGGTCAAACTCCTCCGCCTGCTGCAGGAAAACGAATTCTTTCCGCTGGGGCGCGACGACCCCAAGCGAACGGATGCCAGAATCGTCGCCTCGACCAATGTCGACCTCTGGGAGCAGCAGAAAACCGGCAAATTTCGCAAGGACCTCAATTTCAGGCTGGGAACCCACCGGATCTATCTCCCGCCCCTGCGAGAGCGCCTGGACGATCTGCCGCTGCTGATCGCGCACTTTCTGGAGCAGGCCGCCACGGCGCTGAATAAAAAAATACCGACCCCGCCCGAGGAGCTTGTCCCCCTGCTGAGGAACTACCCGTTTCCCGGTAATGTCCGGGAACTGAAAACGCTGCTGTTCGATGCCGCCAGCCGCCACAAAGACGGCATCCTTGCACTGGACGTGTTCAAGGCTCAAATCCGGCGCTACCGATCCAGGGAGGGACCGGCCGCGGGGGACGAAGAATACAGCACCGCCCCAGGGATAGAGGGGTTGGTCTTTCCGAAAAAACTCCCGACGATCAAACAGGCCGCGGAGCTTCTGGTGGCCGAGGCCATGAAAAGAGCCAGCGGCAATCAGACCATTGCTGCCAGCATGCTCGGCATCACCCAACAGGCGTTGAGCAAACGCTTGAAAAAAACCGAGGAGCACTGAAACCCTACAAAATCGCGCGGCCGGCTGCAAGCCACAACCTTTATTGTGTTAACAACCTGGTTTGTTGTTTCGCATTACCCCCTCAGCAGCCCCACTTGGCGGGCAGAACGGCAAAAATCCACAACCTTAGTTGTTGGCCCCCAAACCCCGCTATCCGCATCAAAAAATTTATTCCATTAAAATCAAGCATGTTACACGCCAATTAAAAGTGGTACCGATCCTGCATGATGGTTTTCCACGCAGTCGTTGAATCCAATTCAATAAGTTCAAATAATTTTGTAAATCTCGTTTATTTTCTGTACGCCCCAGCCCTTGGGGTCATTGAATGGCCCAAGCGACCGACAAGCTGGGGAATTGTTTTTTTGCCGAGGACCGATGAACAGCACCCAATCAGAGGAGGGAAAGATGGAGAAAATCAAGAACCGGGGTTGGAGCGTGGTGACAGCCGGAGTGGGCATCAACCTTGCCCTGGGAATACTCTACACGTGGAGCATTTTTAAGCAGGAAATCAAGGAATCGATCCTCGCCGGCGATGGTCGCTTCAACTGGGATATCGCATCCCTGAACGACCCCTTTGCCGTGTGCTGTCTGATGTTTACCCTGGCGATGCTGGCTGCCGGCCGGCTTCAGGATAAAGTCAACCCCCGTCTGACGGCCATTTTCGGCGGCATTTTGACCGGTGCCGGGCTTCTGGTCACCTCCCTGAGCCCCTATCTGGCCAACTGGATTTTGGGTTTCGGCGTCCTCACCGGCCTCGGTCTCGGATTCGGGTACGCCTCTGCCACCCCGCCGGCCATAAAGTGGTTTCCAGCTTCCAAGACCGGCATGATAGCCGGCCTTGTCGTCGCCGGCTTCGGGTTGGCATCCGTTTATATCGCACCGCTGGCCACCTTTCTGATCGGCAGGTTCGGCCTCAGCAACGCGATGATGATTTTCGGAGGCTCATTTTTGGTCGTGGTTTGCGGGCTGGCCAGCCTGCTGGTCAACCCCCCGCCCGGATTCAAACCGGTGGAGAGCAAACCGAAAACTGAAAACGTCCGCAAGCTGTCACCAAGCGCCAAACCAGAGGATTTTCCCCCCAGCGAGACCATCAAAACCAAGGCTTTCTATAAGCTCTGGGTCATGTTTTGCGTGGGATCCGGGGCCGGTCTGATCATCATCGGCAGTGTGGCGGAGATGGCCAAGCAGAGCCTGGGCAGCATGGCCTGGATCGTGGTCGCCCTGATGGCGATCGGCAACGCCGGCGGGCGGGTTGTTGCGGGCATCGTCTCGGATAAGATCGGTCGCATGCGCACCCTTTGCGTCATGCTCGCCTTCCAGGGGCTGATCATCACGTCCCTGATCTTCATCGGTGAAGGCAGCGCCGTCCTGCTGGTGACGGCCGCCACGCTGATCGGATTCAACTACGGCACGAACCTCTCCCTGTTTCCCTCCGCAACGAAAGATTACTTCGGCCTTAAAAATTTCGGCGCCAATTACGGTCTGGTTTTTTCGGCCTGGGGTATCGGCGGTTTTGTCTTTCCACGGGTTTCCCAGATGATCGTTGCCAAGACCGGTTCCCCCGAGACCGCTTACATCATGGCGGCGTTTCTGCTGTTTCTCAGCGCCGGCATGGCGATTGCCACCCGCGCGCCGCGAAGCCTGCGGGAAAAGGCCACGATCGTCACCGAAATCGAACCCGGGAAGCTCTATCACGGCTATTTCATCTATCAGCCGGGCTACGTTTCGGACGTCGACGATGAAGCCATTGCGGCTGCGGCGGCCAAATCCACGATCGTCTCGCGCCTGTTCAACGGCTCGCGAAGAGCCAGTGCCCAATAGGGCGATCGCGCAAAGGCTTGACGCGCATTTCACCCACCAGTCCGGAAGCCCCGCGCTCGGTTGAACGGGGCTTCCGGACAAGATCGATTTGATGTCATGACCCCCCAATTCCTATCTGAATACATAAACGGCGCAGACCCGCTCGAGAGCCAAAATCTGCTCACGATGCGGTTGAAAGCGCTTAAAATCAACGAGGCGCTCGGCAGCCGTTCGGGAATAGCGGGCGATTGCTGCCGTCTGGCGGAACTCTACCTGCTGAGCGGCGAGTTGGACCTGGCTGAAAAAATGCTCGCGCGGGCCATGGAAATCGAACGCACCCTGGACCCGAATGAACATTTTGCCAGACATTGCGCCGATCTCGGCGCCCTCTATCTGAGCCGCGGCGCGGTGGAAAAAGCGGAAGACTTTTTTAGAAAATCCGCCGGGATCAACAAGGCCCTCGGCAACCAGGCAGGGCTGGTGGAAAATCTCCAAACCCTGGTGTATATCGCCGAACAGTACAAGGATTTGGGAGCGGTCGCAGCCCTTCTGCTGGAAGCGCTGCAAATCGCGCGAAAACTCGGGAACCCCCAAACGATTGCCGATACACTGGGCAGAATCGGGGTAACCGACCTGCGCATGGGGCTGCCCCGGCCGGCGAAGCAGGCGCTGGAGGAGGCGCGCGAATTTTATCTGGCGATCAAAAGCGACTGCGGTATTGCCGACACGCTGGGGCACCTCGGTCTGGCGCATACCCTGCTCGACGATGGGGTGCTTGCAGAGGCGTTTCTGTTGCAGGCCATTGAGCTGAACGAAGACTTGCAGCGCAGGGGCCGCCTGGCGGACAATTGCGGCAACCTGGGGAATCTCTACTGGGGAAGCGGCCACCGGCAGGCAGCCCTGCCCTTCTATCGCCGGGCGCTGGCTCTTTTTATCGAGACCGGCAGCAGCGCAAAGGCGCACAAGACCCGCCGGCTGTTGGACGGGCTGCTCGCCACCTCTGAGCCATAACGTCAGCACGCTGGGTCACGCCTTGGGTGCGCGCAATTTCAGCACTCACGGGGTGATTTGCGCGCCAGCCACTACCGGATCCCCGCCCTCTGCGCGCGCGAAACTTGCCGCAGCGGGCAGCTGCGGTCCCTCCCCTTAAGCCGGCAGCAGATCGTAGAAATACATCATGACGTCCGAGCGGGTGACGATGCCGATCAGTTTACCCTGATCCAGATCCACCACCGGCAGCCGCCCGATATCGTGCTTGACCATTACGCGGGCGGCCTGCAGGGGGCTTTGCTCGGGCGTGATGGTGATCACCTGAGTGTTCATGAAGGCTTTGACCGGGGCCTTGAGCTGCTGGGCCTTGCGCACCTTGCGAAAATCCCGCCGCGAAATAACCCCCTGAATCTCGCCGCTGTCCACCACCGGCAAGCCCGTACAGCCCTTGCGGCGCAAAATCCCCGCCACCGCCGTCATCGGCGTGTCGGAGGTCACCGAGAAGACCGGGAAGGACATCAGATCGCCCACCTGCACCGAGGTCTGACGGTTGCCGGCCAGCAGGTCGCGCAGCATTTTTTCGACGGTCTTGGGGTTGACCCCTTTCAGCATGGCCGAGCCGGCCCGTGGGTGGCCGCCCCCGCCCAGGCTGCGCATCAGGCCGTCCACGGGCAGATCGTCCACCTGGCTGCGGCCGATCACCATGCAGCGCTGCCCGTCGGCGGTGTGGAAGATACCGAAGGCGGCGTCCACATTCAGGATTTCGCGGTACATCTGGACCACCACCGCCAGCCCGTCCACATGCCCGTCGACCTTCACCCGGGCGATGCTCACCTGAAACCCGCTGATCCGCTGGCGGCAGGCCGAGCGCAGCATCTCGAAGAGCACGTTTTTTTGTTTTTCGCCGTAAGCCGGGCGCAGAAAGGTCCCCAGGATATTGAGATCGGCCTTTTGCTCCAACAGAAAGGCGGCCGCCCGGGCGTCTGCAGGGGTTGTGGCCGGAAAGCTGAGGTTGCCGGTGTCTTCGTACAGGCCGATAAGAAAAAGGGTCGCCTGAATGGGGGACAAGTCTTTGCCAAGGCGCCGGATCTCGTCCACCAGCAGGGTTATGGAGGCGCCGGTCCGTTCCACGCAGCGCCAGCCGGCTTGAATATCCCCCTCGTCCGCGTGGTGGTCCCACAGCGTGATCGCGACATCGCGCCGCTGCGCCAGGGGCGCTAGGCCGTCCAGGCGGCTCCAACGGTTGGTATCCACCACCACCAGAGCGGTAACCGCGGCGAGGTTCACCTCGGCGGGGGTCAGGGTCGGAAAGAGGTCCTTGTGGATCGAGAGAAATGCCCGCACGTTGGGGTTCACCAGGCGGGGCAGGACCGCCACGGCTCCCGGATAAACCAGGGTGGCCGCAATCACCGAGGCCAGAGCGTCGAAATCGGTGGCCTTGTGAGTGCTGACGATCTGCATGCGCTTTCGCCCCAAGCGGGTCTGCAGGGCGGACCCGTGAAAAAGGACGCGGGGGGAAGGCTTCCGGTCGGATCAGTTCTCCGCCCGGGCGCTCCCGGTTTCCGTGTTTTGGCGGTCGGCCGCGCCGCCGTCGTCCGGCTCCGGCCAGGTGACCCGGGGGGTGGCCGCCGCCGCGCCGCCGCGGTCTTCGAGTTGCAGCAGCCCTCGACCCTGCTGGCCGAACTCCAGCTGCAGACGGTGTTTTTCGACTTCCGTGCGGCTTTCGATGCTTTTGCGGGCCAGCAGATACCGCAGGTAAACGATCCACAGCACCAGCCCGGCCAGGAAGGCCGCCATTGAAATAAAGACCCATTTGAAACGCACCAGCATGTCGATTCCCACCCGCCCCACGTGGGCGATCAGGTTGGGGATGACCCAGTAGGCGAAAACGGCCAGAAAAATCAGAAAACCGATGGTAAAGATGTTGAAGCGGCTCGCCCGCCCAAGGGCCTTTTCAAAGCCGCTCTGTTCCTCATCCACGGCCTGCGGGGCAGACGCGGCCCGGGCGGTTTCGCCGTAGAAGAGCGCTGCGCAGGCGCGCAGCACAAAGGCCAGCAGCAGCACCACGCCCACCGGAAGCCCGACGGCGGCGACAAACCAGGCGCGGAAAGGAAACGGCACGTCTTGGGACGCCAGCCGGACCTCATAATTCTGAAAGGGGCCAAAGGTTTTTTCGAAATAATAGCGGTTGAAGTCGCTCAGGTTGTTGCCGTCGGCTTCGTGAATGACGTTGCCCTTGGCATCGATCACCTGCAGCCACGACTTGCGGCCCGACTTCATGGCGGCCACAGCGAAAATCTCCAGTTCGATCAAAAATAGGGCGACGGCCAAGATGATGATTAGCTTCTTGTTTTCTCGAAGCAAAGATGCCATATTTCTTGGTTCATTCATCAAAAAACCTCACGCTTCAACAAAGTATCGATCGGCGCTGCCGCTATTTTTTAACACAAGCGGGGGCGGTTGTACAAGGCGCGCGCCGTCGAAATCTGCCGCGCACCCGCCGGCGCAACCCGATTCGGGAGAGGAAAAGCAAAATATGCAGGAAATTCGTCAAAAGGCCAGGGAGCGCATGAAGGGTTTCTGCCGGGTGTGCCCCATTTGTGACGGCCGCGCCTGTGCCGGGGAGGTGCCCGGGATGGGGGGGCTCGGCACCGGGGCCGCCTTTCAGGCCAACGTCAAGGCCCTGGCGGCCTGGCGCTTCAATATGCGGCTGATCCACGACGCCGCCGAGCCCGACACCCGAACCGAACTGCTGGGCCGCCCGCTTTCGATGCCGGTCCTGGCCGCGCCCATCGGCGGGGTTTCGTTCAACATGGGCGGCAAGGTCTCCGAAGCCGATTACGTCCGGGCGGTGTTGGCCGGGTGCCACGCCGAAGGCCTGCTCGGCTGCAGCGGCGACGGGATTCCGCCTTTCATCCACGAAACCGGTTTCAGCGTCATCCGGCAGCTGGGCGGTGCCGGCATTCCTTTTGTCAAACCCTGGGAAGACGTCGAGCTTTTTGAAAAACTGGAAAAGGCGGCCGACACCGGGGCCACCATCGTCGGCATGGACATCGACGCCGCCGGGCTCCTGACCCTCAAGCTGATGGGCCGCCCGGTATCGCCCAAGTCCCCGGCCAAGCTCGCCCGGATCATCGAACGCACCCCGCTGAAGTTCATCCTCAAGGGGATCATGACCCCCGATGACGCCCGCCTGGCCGTGGACGTCGGCGCAGATGCGATCGTGGTCTCCAACCACGGCGGACGGGTGCTGGACCACACCCCGGGCGTGGCCGAGGTCCTCGCCGATGTAGCCGGGGCCGTCCGCGGTCAGATTGCGGTCCTGGCCGACGGCGGGGTCCGCTCGGGGGCGGATGTTCTCAAAATGCTCGCCCTGGGCGCCGACGTCGTGATGATCGGCCGCCCGTTTTCAGTGGCCGCGATAGGGGGGCTGCAGGAGGGTGTGCAGGCCTACATCGCCAAGATCCGCTCGGAGCTCTGCCAGGCCATGGTCCTGACCGGCTGCGCGACCCTGGCCGCGGTGGACCGTTCGATTCTCTTTGAAAAACAGGAGCCGCGCTCATGACCAAGGTGATTATTTCAGTTCTCGGCAAAGACCGCCCCGGCATCGTGGCGGCCGTCTCAAAGGTATTGTTCGAGTGCGACTGCAACATCGAAAATGTCAGCCAGACGATCCTGCAAACGGAATTTGCCGGGATTTTTATCGCCGCCATCCCGGCGGGGGTGACCCCCGAAGGGTTGCGCGAGGGGCTGGCAGCGCGCCTTGAAGCCTTCAAAATGTATGTTCAGGTCAAGCCCCTGGCCGCCAACGGCAGCCCCGCGCCGCCGCCGGCGGCCGAGCCGTTTGTGATCACCACCATCGGGCCGGACGCCAAAGGCCTGGTGGCGCGCATCACCGCGGTGATCGCCGGCTACCAGGTCAACGTCACCAACCTGCTGGCGGTCTTCAAGGGCGGCAACGAGCCGGGCGACAACATCATGATCTACGAGGTCGACGTGCCCACCGACATCGATCAGCAGGCCTTCCGCAGAGACCTCCAGAATCAGGCCACCGCCCTGGGGCTGCGTCTGACGATCCAGCACCGCAATATTTTCAGCGCCATGAACCGCATCTGACGTCGACCGCCGGCCGCGGCGGCGCATCGCCAAACCCTCACCAGCAGAAGGCAGCCATGTTAAGCTACCAGGAAATCATCTCGACCCTCGAGATGCTCAAGAACGAGCATCTCGACGTCCGCACCGTCACCCTCGGCATCAACCTCTTTGATTGCGCCAGCCACGATCTCGGCATGCTCAAAACCCGCATCCGCGACAAGATCGGCCGCATCGCGGAGACCCTCGTGCCGGTCTGCGACCAGGTCGGCGACAAATACGGCATCCCGATCGTCAACAAACGCATCGCGGTCAGCCCGATCGCCGTGGTCTGCGCCCCCCTGGGACCCGACGGGATGCTGGAAATCGCCCGCACCCTGGACGAATGCGCCCGCTCGATGAACGTGGATTTCATCGGCGGCTTTTCGGCCCTGGTGGAAAAGGGCATCGCCGCCGGCGACCGCGCGCTGATCGCCGCGATTCCCGAGGCCCTGACCGAAACCGAGCGCGTCTGTGCATCGGTCAACGTGGCCTCCACCAAAGCCGGCATCAACATGGATGCGGTCCTCCTGATGGGCCGGGCCATCAAGACGGCCGCCGAGCGCACCGCCGAGCGCGACGGCCTGGCCTGCGCCAAGCTCTGCGTGTTTGCCAACATTCCCCAGGACGTGCCCTTCATGGCAGGAGCCTACCTCGGCATAGGCGAGCCCGACTCCGTAATCAACGTGGGGGTCAGCGGGCCGGGGGTGGTCAGAAAAGCCGTGGACCGCGCCCTCGCCGCCCACCCCGACCTGGACCTGGGCCAGCTCTCGGACCTCATCAAGCGTACCGCCTGCAAGGTCACCCGCGTGGGGGAACTCATCGGCCGCGAGGTGGCCGAGCTCCTCAAGATCCGCTTCGGGGTGGTGGATCTCTCACTGGCCCCGACCCCCAACGTGGGCGACAGCGTGGGGGAGATTTTCCAGAGCCTGGGGCTGCTGGCCATCGGCGTTCCCGGCACCACCGCCGCCCTGGCGCTGCTCAACGACGCGGTCAAAAAGGGCGGCGCCTTTGCCAGCTCGCACGTGGGTGGGCTGAGCGGCGCCTTCATCCCGGTCAGCGAAGACCTCAACATCTCGGATGCGGTCGCCGCGGGCCACTTGTCGCTTGAAAAACTGGAGGCCATCACCAGCGTCTGCTCGGTGGGCCTCGACATGGTGGCGCTGCCCGGGGATACCTCGGCCGAAACCCTGTCGGCCATCATCGCCGACGAGATGGCCATCGGGGTCATCAACAAAAAGACCACCGCGACCCGCCTGATCCCGGTTCCCGGCAAGAAGGCCGGCGACCGGGCCTACTTCGGCGGGCTGCTGGGCGAGTCGGTGATCATGGCGGTCAACAACGGCGCAGGCCCCAATCTGTTCATCCGCCACGGCGGCCTGATCCCCGCGCCGATTCAGAGCCTCACCAACTGACGGTCGGCAGCAAGCTCCCGGAGGGCCCATGGAAATCCAGATCATCACCACCGGCGGCACGATCGACAAGCTCTATTTCGACGCCCAAAGCGAGTTTCAGATCGGTGATCCCCAGGTCATCGAGGTGCTGCGCGAGGCCCACGTCACCATCCCCTACACGGTCCAGCAGCTGATGCGCAAGGACAGCCTGGATCTGACCGACGCGGACCGCCGCCTGATCCGGGACACGATCGCGGCCGCCCCCCACCGGCATTTCGTCGTGACCCATGGCACCGACACGATGCTCGCTACGGCGCAGGCGCTGCACGTGCTCCGCGACAGGGTGATCGTCCTCACCGGCGCCATGCAGCCGGCGCGATTCCGCTTCACCGATGCGGTTTTCAACATCGGCTGCGCCGTGATGGCGGTGCAGCTGCTGCCCCCGGGGGTTTACGTGGCGATGAACGGCCGCATTTTCGACCCTCGCACAGCCGTCAAAAACCGCGCGCAGAACCGCTTCGAGACACCGGCCTGAAGAAAACCGCGCCGCAGGCCGGCTGGTGCTTGGGGAGCGCGCGCCATGCAAGGCACAAAAAAACCCGCTGATCCCCTTGCAGGGGGAGCGGGTTTGACCAAAACGCCGCGGGCCGGCAGCGGTCTACTTGACGGTCACCACCGGACAGTTGGCTTCCATGATCACATAGCGGGCATTGGAGCCGAAAACCAGCTTGCCGACATTGGAGCGGCGCTTGACGCCGACGATGATTTCATCGATTTCGTTTTCGTTGGCGAACTGAATCAGGTCCTCCCCGGGGCTCAGCCCGCGGATCAAGAGGTGGGTTTCACAGGGGATGTTGTCCTTTTCCAAAAAGCTCTTGGCATATTCCAAATCGCGCTCGGCCTGGTCAATCTTGGGCAGCTGGTCTTCGTTGCCTCTCTCCAGCGAAGAAATCACAAAAACCTTGGCTTCAAAGGCCTTGGCATGCTTCTTGGCCAATGCGAGCGCGTCTTTGGCTGCATTCGATCCGTCATAGCCTACCATAATTCGCATGTCATGCTCCTATCATCGCCCGCTGGCGGCCATCGCCCCGTGGGTCCGGCGGTAGCCCTCGGACCCAAACCGCCAATCGTGAGGGCAGCAAATTTAATGGGTGTTTTCGTCCGCTCTTTTACACCAGGTCCGACAAAAGATCAATGCTTATCCGGCCGTTTTCGACCGTTTGCCGCAGGCAAAACCGGGCGCAGCGGTCCCTTTCGATCTTGCTAAGCCCCACCGAAGAGCATTTCACGCGGCCGGGCGAACACCGCCGCACGGTCCTGCCGTAAACCGGGGCCGCAATGGTGGGTCGGACCCAACCCTCTGACGGCATCTCGCCTGGCCCCTTCAAATTAAAATTCCCGCCCGCCCACGAACACCCGGGCAATACGGATCGCCGCGATTTGATCGGTCGGAACCGCGAAGGGGTCGCGCTCCAGGACCACCAGGTCGGCCAGCTTGCCCGGCGCCAGGGATCCCTTTTGCGCCTCCTCGAAGGCGCTCCAGGCCGCCGTGGCGGTGAACATTTCCAGCGCCGCATGGAGCGAAATGCGCTCTTCGCGGTTGGGGTGCAGGACCGCCGCCTGGACGCCGGCAAGGGGACCGTAAGGCGTCACCGGGCTGTCGGAACCGCCGCAGACCGGGATGCCGTGGTCGCGCAGGGTCCGGTAGGGATGCAAGCGCCGAAGCCGGGTCGTCCCCAGCAGGGGGGCATAGCCCTGCATGCCCTCGCCGCCGATGAAGGCCGGGATAAAAGCGGGCTGCATGGACGCCATGATGCCGGCGGCGGCCATGCGCGCGATCTGGTTGAATGTGGGCAGCTCGAGGTGTTCGATGCGGTGGCGGTGGTCTGAACGCGGATGGGCGCGCAGCGCCTTTTCCATCGCTGCCAGGACCTGCTCGATGGCGCGCTCCGATTCACAGTGGACCGCGATCTGCAGCCCTTCGCGGTGGGCCGCGAGCACAAAGCGGTCCATGACCTCCTGGCTGTATGTCAGGGCGCCGTAATTGCCGGGCTCGTCGGCGTAGGGCTCGAAAAGCGCGGCGGTGTGCGTCTCGAAAGCGCCGTCGGCGCAAATGCAGCCGCCGACCCGCGGCAGCCCCAGCCGGCGGACCTCCCCCAGATCCATGTTTTGGTTGTAGCACACGACGCGCACCGGGAGCCGCTCCTGGTGGGTCAGAATTATTTGGGTCTCCCCCGGCCCGAGGTGCCCGCCGTCAAGGGCGTGCAGGGTGGTGATGCCTTTTTCAAGGGCCATGCGGCCCGCCACTCCCATGGCCGCCACCTTGACCTCCTCGGGGATCAGTCCGGCCATGACCGGATGCACGTGGGTCAGGATCCCCGGGGCGCGTACAACGCCGGTGGGCCGACCGCCTTCGCGGTCAACGCCCTGCAGATGGTCGGGGAGCTGCAGCAATTCGATGCCGCGGGTATTGAACGCGCACGTGTGGGCGGTGGTATGCAATACGAAAACCGGCCGATCGGGACACGCGCGGTCGAGCTCCTGCCGGGTGGGCATGCGTTTTTCGCGCAGACGCCGCTCGTTGAGGCGGCCGGCGCGCACCCAGGCCCCCGGCGGCGCCTCCCGGCTGCCGGCGGCCACCCGCTCCAGAACCTCATCCAGCGAGGCGGCGTCATTTAGGGCAATCGCGGTTGCCAGCAGGCCGGTCAGCATCAGGTGCTGATGGGTGTCGATAAACCCGGGCAGAACGGTCCGGTTTTGAAGATCCAGCACCGGCCAGCCCTGCTGGATGAGGTCCGCCACGGCCTCCCGGGCGCCTACGCGGAGGATGCGCCCGCCCTCGATCGCGAGCGCCTCGGCGCGGGCCTGTTCGGCCGCCATGGTGACCACATTGGCGCCGGTGAGGATCAGTCGGTGGGTCATGCAAGGCTCCTTGAGGTATCGACGGGGCGGCGGTTTTTTGGGGAGGGTATGCGGGCGGGTTTGCAGCCGGGCGCCCCGTCACCCGGAGCTGGCCTGAAAACACCCCACTCCCTTTTGGCCGGCATCGTCCTGGAAGACCTGCAGATAACACCCCGCGGTGACCTCCGGCACGTGGATGACGTGCACAACCCCCTCGTATGGCGCCAGCTCCGGGGCCAGCGATTTCAGCCGGTTGGGGGCCCGGTGCAGAAACGGTTCATTGAAAACCGTGCCCTGCTGGTCCGGAAAAATGGCGATCGAAAGGATTCCGGCCTCCACCAGATCGTTGAAGAAATGGGTGCCGTAGGACACCTCCGGCGTACCGCCGTCCTCCGCGAACGCGACCTCGCCCAGCACCAGGGTGTGGTTGATGTCACCGTAGCCCACGCGCACCCCGAGGGTGATGTCGTTGCTGCCCCAGCGCCCCGGACCGAAAAGGGCGAAGCGCTTGTCCTGCAAAAGGTGGTTGAGGCGGCTGACCGCCCGGCCGATGGCGAGCTTCTCCGAATGGCTGGCAAGTTGAGCGTAGGCCTTGGGATCGACGTAGACGATATACTCTATATTGGCGGCAAGCCCGCTGTACATGACCCGGTCGTTGGTGAAGAGCACCCGGTCCGGCGGAAGATCCTGGGGCAGTGCCACCACGCCCATTTCCTTGTGCAGCGCCAGCGACCGGCACTGGACGATGTACAGCAGCCCGCCCTCCCAGACGAATTCGACATCCACGGGGCGGCCGTAGGCCTCCTGGAGCTTGCGCAAAACCTTGCGCATCAGGGGGCAGAACTCCGTTTTGGCCAGGAGATTGTCGAAGGTCAGGCACGCCCGCTGCGGGGGTATCGCCTGCCCCCTGAACATCGGGGCCGCCAAGTGCCCCTCCTGGTCGACCGAAACCGCGAAAAAAAGATCCGGGTGAGTGACCTCCCTGGCCAGCTGTTGAAAGGGAACCGATTGCAGCCGGCCGGTTTTAAGGTTGAGGACATCCACGATTTTCTGGGAGTACTTGAGGATCTGGGACGCCTCCACCTCGGGCCGCAGCTGGGGGTGACTGAGATGCACCATGCGGGGGTACCCGCCCCCCACCCGGTCGACCGCCTGGGTGGCCAATCCGTGCACCAGCCGGATCATCCCGTCCTCCTTGCGAATCCGCGGTGACCAGCTGTAGGCGCCGAAGGAGAAGGCCACGCCGGCGGCAAACGGAAAAAAATAATCCCCAAAGCGGCGGCCCACCACCTTCTGCACCAGGACGCTCATCTTTTCGTCGAAATCCAGCAGGTTGTTGTCCCGGCGGTAGATGATCGGTGCAGGATTGTAGGTGCTCATGTGGACATGCTTGAGGCCCCAGATGAATTCCTTCAGACGCGTCTCGAGGTCGCCCTGATTGGCGATAAAGAACGAATCGTACTTGCCCGAAAAGGCGTAGCCGAAGTTGTCCTCCAGCAGACTGGAGGAACGCAGGATCAGGGGATGCTCGCCGACCTTCTGGAGCAGCTCGCGAAAGTCGGCGACCACATCGGGGGAAAACTGGGCGTTTTGAAAAAGAGCTGCGATCTGCTGGCAGCCCTCTTCGAGTTCTTCGCGGGATTTGTATTTCTGGGTGTGGAACTGGTAAAGTTCGTTGGAGTCGATGAAGTCGCTGAAATTGCCCGTATTGATGTAATAGCTCTCGGGGATCCGGACAAGCTTTTCGATCTCCGGGTCGCTTTGGGTGAGTTTGGGAACGAGAATCTTGTAGGCCAGAAACATCCCCGCCGACTTGCCGCCGATTTTACCGGGCCGGCGCCGGTTCCAGATGATGCGATCCGCCAGTTCCCCAATATCCCGGATGGTGATGTGGTGCTTGGCGATGCCGATAAAGGGCAGCTGGTTGGAGATGAAATGGTTGACCAGGGCGACCCGCACCCCCTCGGCCTCGCTGGGCGAGATGTAGAGATCGCCCATGGGGATTTCGCAGAATTCCTTGAGCGCCTTTTTGATTTTGCGGGTCGTCGTGCCCTCCATGTTGACGACCTTGTTGAGGTTTTGAAACCGGTCCTGCTTGCGGGCGAGGTTGATGTAGTCTTCAATTTCCTGCTCGTTGAACGCCTGGGCAAAGGCCGTACAGATCAGCAGATCGGTGTATTCCCGGATGTTGGCCTCGGTGGGTTCAAAGCCTTCGGCGGCGAGCCGGGCACAGGCCTCCTGCCGCAGGCCTTCGGGGGCCGCGATCCCCTTGGCCGCAAGGGCCTTGAGAAAGATCTCGCGCAGGGTCTCGACCAGATCGGGATAGCGCATGATCCTGCGCAGCAACCGGTAGACCGGCAACATGCTGATGGGTTCGGCGGGCACGATCGGGTTCTCTCCCCCTTTAGCGGGCGGCGGCCGGCCGCCGCCGCGATTTACGCCACTTGCCTCCGCGCCGGCGCGCGGCCTCACACCCAGCCGCGCAACTTGCAGGCTTCGGCCACGCGGGCGACCGACACCAGGTAGGCGGCCTTGCGCATGTTGACCTGCTCGCGCTGGTGCATCTCGAAGACCCCCCTGAAGGCCTGGGTCATCTGCTCGTCCAGACGGGTCTGGACTTCCTTCAGCGTCCAGTAAAAGTTGTAGGCGTTCTGGACCTGCTCGAAATACGAAACGGTGACCCCGCCGGCATTCGCCAAAAAGTCGGGGATGACCGCGATGCCCTTTTCCTCGAGGATCTGATCCGCTTCCGGGGTGCTCGGCCCGTTTGCCAGCTCCAGGCAGAGCTTGCATCTGAGCCTGTCCGCATTTTTTTCCGTAATCACATTTTCCAGCGCCGCAGGCACCAGCACGGTGGCCTCGACCGCGAAAAGCTCCTCGTTGGTGAGCGCATCGCCATCCCCAAAGCCGGCCACCCCCCCATGCATCGCCACGTGATCCACCAGCTTTTGCGCCTCCAGGCCCTTGGGGTTGTAAACCCCGCCGGTTTCATCGGCGGCGGCGATGATTTTCAGCCCCAGGATCGATTCGGCCAGAAGCGCACCATACTTGCCCACATTGCCAAGCCCCTGGATCGCCATGGTGGCGCCGTTCAGATCGATGTTGAAGGCCTTGGCGGCCTCCCGCAGGACATAGACCCCGCCTCGGCCGGTGGCATCCTCCCGCCCGGGCGAGCCGCCCAGCGGCAGCGGCTTGCCGGTGATGACCCCGGGCTGTTTTGCCCCCGTGAGGGTTTCATACTCGTCCAGCATCCAGGCCATGATCTGGGGGGTGGTGTAGACATCGGGCGCCGGCACGTCCCGGGCGCTGCCCAGCACCCGCACCACGGCCCGCATGTATGCCCGCGCCAGGCGTTCCTTCTCCGCCATCGAAAGCGCCTTGGGGTTGCAGATCACCCCGCCCTTGCCGCCGCCCAGGGGCAGGTCCACCACCGCGGTTTTCCAGGTCATCCAGGTCGCCAGGGCGCGGACGGTGTCGAGGGTCTCGTCCGGATGCCAGCGCAGGCCGCCCTTGGCCGGTCCGCGGGCCGTGTTGTGAGCCACCCTGAAACCGTGAAAAATCCGGGTCGACCCGTCATCCATTTTGACCGGCATGGTCACCTTCAGCTCCTGCATCGGCCAGCGCAGCAGCTCATGGGTGGCTGCATCCAGGCCAAGCTTCGCGGCGGCGCTGTCGAGCTGCTGCTGGGCGTTGCTGAAAGGGTTCAGAGATTCGCTCATGGTAGGGTGCTCCTTGTCGGTTGGGGTGAGGATCACCTGCGTCCACCGGTTGCGACGCGTTCAAAAAAAGATCGGTCTTGGCATCAACGGTCCGATACCGCCGGGCCTCACCCTCCAAAAATCGGTTGAAAGATGCGGACCCGTGCCCCATCATGCAACGGGGCGTCGCCCGTGACCAGCCGGCCATCGACGGAAATAAACCCCAGACGGACTTGCCCGAGCCCCAGGCGGGCGAGAAGGGCTTGCACCCCGTCGCCCTCCCGGAGCACAATCATCAGGCCGTTTTCAGCGTCATAGGCCGCCACGCGCTTGTGCAGGGTCCCGTAAAGCGTGACCCGGACCAGAATCTCGCCCATCACCGGCAATCAGAAATCAAAGGTCTGGTCCATCTGCTCGGCGCTCACCACCACGACCTTGTTGTGGGGCGGCAGCGGTTCGGTGTAGAACATTTTCGGCAGACGGTCGTCCTCGCGGGTGAAGCCGGCCCTGCGGTTGAAATCCCGCTCGGCCGTGAGCACCCGGCGGCCCAGGCCCCGCCAGTCGGCCTTGGTGAACGGCTGACCGAGCTTGGCGCTGATCATCGTCAGAAAATGATCGAATCCCCCCTTGGCGGCCAGACCGGATTGGGCGAAATCACAGAGGCCCATGGTGTCGACCGCAGCCATGTGGATCTGGGTGTCGCGCGAGGCTTCCACCTGCCCCTCGGCCGAAAAGCGGTCCAGGGTGCCGCCGAAGGCCTCCAGGTTCTTGTCGACGACCCATCCGGCGGTGTGGTCGCCGCCCATCGGGCTGGTGGCGTAGGTGACCGCCATGCCCTGCAGGGCACGCGGGTCGTAGGCCGCCATGCTCTGGTTTTTCATGACGGGAACACGCTGGTGGTTGAAGTGCTTGCCGACCGCCGCCGGGCCGCTGCCGAGCACTTTGCCGAACTCGGTCCCCCGGCCGATCTCCGCGACCATCGCGATCGCGCTCGGGGCGTCGCCGAAAGGCCGGTAGCCGGCATCCATGGCCACACCGATGGCCACACCGGTGCTGATGGTGTCCAGCCCGATGTCGTCGCAGAGGAAATCCAGCCGGGCGATGGCGTCGAGCTCGTCGTTGCCGATCATGGCCCCCATGGACCAGATGGTCTCGTATTCCAGCGAGGAGGTCACGTAACCGCCGTCTTGGTCCACGTATTCGTTGGAACAGTTGATGATGCAGTTGGCGCAGCCCTTGTGGGTGGTCTTGCCGCCCCGGGCTTTGATGGTACTGGCCAGGGTTTCGCCGCTGATCTTGTCGGCGCCCGCAAACTGGCCCTGGGTGGCGTTGCAGGTGGGCAGGGCACCGGCCTCGTTGATGGGGCCCACCAGCGCGGCCGTTCCCAACTCCGGCAGGATCTCACCGCTGAACTGATCGGCCTTGACCGCCTGGGCGTAAGCCTTGGCGGAGGCCTTGAAGGCCTCGGGATCCACCAGGGTATCCGGGTTTTTACCGCCCTGGTCCACCACCAGCGCCTTGAGTCCCTTGGAGCCCATCACCGCCCCCAACCCGCCGCGGCCGGCGGCGCGACAGGGGCGCCCGTCAAAATCCGAGGTTTGGATGGAGGCGATCGCCATCTGGAACTCGCCGGCGGGTCCGATACAGGTCACGCTGTTTTTCTCCCCGTAGACCGCCTTGAGTTCCTTTACCAGACCGTAGGTGCGCATACCCTTGTAAGCGGCGGCGTCGATCAACTGCGCTTTTGCGGCCGCGTCGATCTTCAGCAGGTAGCACTCCCCGGCCGGGGCCTGGCCTTCAACGACCACTGCCGTGATTCCCAACCTGGCCAGATCGGCGGCCACCGTCCCGCCCACGTTGCTCTCCTTGATGCCGCCGGTCAGCGGGCTTTTGGCGCCCACCGAAAGCCGGCTGGTATTGATCAGCGTGGTCCCGCTGAGATATCCGGGGGCGAATATCAACCTGTTTTCCGGCCCCAGGGGGTCGCAGGTGGCCGGCACCTCAACGTTGATCAGGGTGGAGGTCAGTCCACGGCCGCCCAGACCGGCGTATTCGGCCGGCAGCGCCTCTTCGGCGATCGTTTTGGTGGTCATGTCAACTCGAATAACCTTCATCACGGCCTCCTTTATGGGGCAAAGGGGTTGAAAAGGGAAAAGTGGCTATGGTGTTTTTCAGGCGATGCTTTTGAAGGTGTCCTCCAACCGGTTGAGCACCTCATCCAGGATTTTGTAAGGTATGTTCAAGGCCGGTTCAATCCGGATGTTCTTGGCATTCGTCAGGGTCCCGGCGGTGATGACCTTGCGGCTGAAAAGCCCTGAAGCCACCTGGTAACCGGTTTGGTCGGTGGGAAATTCCATCCCGATCAACAGCCCCTTGCCGCGCACCTGTTGCAGGATGTGGGGGTAGCGCTCCTGCAGTTCCCGGAGCTTTACCAGCACGTACGCGCCCTTTTCGGCCGCCTGGCGCGGCAAGTCCTCCTCCAGCATGACTTCGATGTGGGCCAGGGCCGCGGCGCACGCCAGCGGGTTGCCGCCGGTGGTGGTGGTGTGCATGAACGGGTTGGGCTCCAGGCAAGCCCAGATCTTGGGCGTCGAGAGAAAGGCCGACATCGGCACCACACCGCCGCCCATGGCTTTCCCGAGGCACATGATGTCCGGCGCGACGTCCCAGTGGTCCACCCCGAAAATCTTGCCCGTGCGCCCCAGACCGGTCTGCACCTCGTCGGCGATCAGCAGAACCGCGTAGTGGTCGCAGATCTCACGCAGCCGCGGCCAGAAATCGTCGGGCGGCACGATCGCGCCGGCTTCGCCCTGAATCGGCTCGGCCACCACGGCGGCGATGTCGTCGCCCACCGCCTTGGCAGCCGCCAGCTGCTGTTCAACGGCATCGGCATCACCGAACGGCACATGCCGCACGCCACCCAACAAGGGCAGCAGGGGGGCGCGAAAAACAGACTTGCCCATCAGCGACAGCGCCCCGAGGGTTTTGCCGTGAAACCCCTTGAGCATCGCAATGAAGCCGTTTTTACCGGTGTGAAGCTTGGCCAGCTTCATGGCGCCTTCGACCGCCTCGGTGCCGCTGTTGGCAAAAAAGCCATACTGAATATCCCCCGGAGTCAGAAAGGCCAGCACTTTGGCAAGGTGCGCACGCAGGGGATCGAGCATCTCCTGGCTGTACTGGGGGCTGCGGTCCAACTGGGCCTTGACGGCGGCGACAATCTTGGGGTGCCGGATGCCGGGCGAATAAATGCCATAGCCGCCCAGGATATCGATGTACTCACGGCCGAGGATGTCCCGCAGGATCGAGCCTTCGCAGACCCATTCGGTCACCGCGAAATCATTGGCCTCCGTCACCGATTTGCGGTATTCAAGAAACCCCTTGTTGATGTGGTTGGCAAAGTTTTCGCGCGTTTCCCGGGCAATCCGCTGGCAGTCCTCCCGACAGAGGTTCTCGCAGAGGGTGGTGATGATGTCCACCATGCGGTGGGCTTCCTGCAGCGCGTAGCAGGTGTCTCGCGCCATTTTTTCCTCCTCGTGTGGGTTCCTCCAGGCGTTCCGGTGGTGCAGCGCCCAGGAAAACCGACATCTCCGGCCACTGGTCGACATTCGCCGCCGCGTGGGTCTGACTGGGTCAGCCTCACCGGCGTGAAAACGAAAAATAGAACTTTAATTCAAATAATTTTCTATTTTTCGAAAAAAATATTATATCATTTTTCGAATGTCAACACCCTCTTGGTGGCACCCTGCCATGCGGCCGATAAGGCCTTACCCGCAGGACTTGAAAAGGAAAAATCCGAGGGCGCGGGACAGGAACGAGAAGCCCGCGAGGAGGATCGCATGCCGCGATCGATTGATAAAATCGATTCTAAAATTATCTGTCTGCTGCAGAAAGACGGCCGCATGGCCAATACGGAAATCGCCAAGCGGGTGGGCATCACCGAGGCGACCGTCAGAAACCGCATCAACCGCCTGATCGAGGATGACATCATCCAGATCGTGGCGGTCAGCGACCCGTTCAAGCTCGGATTCGAAATCACGGGCAACATCAAGATCACCATTCGCTTTGAAAAGGCCGATCACGTCATCAGCGAACTCAAAAAGCTCGATGCGCTGTGGTATATTTCCCTGACGACCGGGATTTCCGACCTCGATGTCGAGTTCCACGCCAAGTCGATGCAGGATCTCAGGGTCCTGATCTACGACAAGATCAACAAGATCGACGGGGTGGTCCGCACCGATACGGCTTTCCACCTGGAACTCATCAAAAACCGCCTCGACTGGGGAACGGCCCTCGAAGACGGCGACTGATGGCCCGTCCTCCGGGTGCTCTGCCGACGCCTCAATCGGTTTCGGGCGGACGGCCCTCCGGGCTCCAACCGCGCAGGCGATAGTAGTCTTGAACCAGGCGGTCCAACTCCTCGGCCGTGATCCCGTCGCCGGAGGTGAGCTTGTCGGTCACCAGCCGCCGGGGCAGACGGTCGTCGGCCGCAGTCAGTCCCTCCCGCAGGTTGAAGCGCCGGGTGTTGTTGGTGACCCGGGCGGCCACGGCCTTCAGGCCATCCTGGTCCAGGTGAAGGCCGGTGGTCAGCGCGATTGCTTCGGAGAGGGCCTCCCAGAGGTAAAAATCACGGTAGAAGCGGCAGAGAATCAGGCAGTCAAACAGGGTGCAGCGGTCTTCAAAATCCAGAAACAGTTCGGCCTTGCCGCTGATCTGGCCAGGCGGGATGACGCCCGTCAACTCCGGTTTGTAGAACGTGCTGCGCAGGTGACAGGCCCCGCGGTCGCTGACGGCATAGGCCAGTCCCATGCCTTTGAGAACCCGGGGGTCGTATCCGGCCGGCTCCATCCCCTTGACGTGCACGGCCAGGTCCTCCAGGCCCAGCTCCTCGCTGGCCGACTTGATCCCCTCGGCCAGCAGGCCGCCGAGCCCCTCGCGCTTGACCATTTTGCGCACCAGCTCCGCCACCGTCTCCGGATCCCCGTAGTTCAAATCATCTGAAATCCGCCCGCGTCGGGAAGCTTCGATCGCAAAGGCCGCCAAGTTGCCGGCCGAAATGGTGTCCACGCCCAGCCGGTCGCAGAGGTCATTGAGATAGGCGATCTCATCGATGCGGTCGATCAGGCAAAGCCCGCCGAAGGAATAGATCGTTTCGTACTCCGGGCCCTCCAGCCGCAAACCCCGGTGACGCCCCTCCCGGACTTCGATGTGCTTGCCGCAGGCCATAAAGCAGGTGCGGCAGGCCTTGGGGCTGACCTTGAGCTGGGCCTGCATGCTGTCGGCATTGATTTTTTCAAACTGCGCGAAGCGCCCCTCGGACCAGTAGCGGGTGGGAAAGGCGCCGGCCTTGTTGAGAATGTTGACCATCATGGGGGTGCCGAGCGTGCGGTAGGCCTGGGTGGCCGCATGGTCCTTGAGCCGCGCCAGCATATCCCGGGCATGCTGCTTGAGTGCCGCGGGTTCCGCAACGGGCCGGCGGCGGCTGCCGTGAAAGGCGACGGCCTTGAGGTTTTTGGACCCGAAGACGGCCCCCATGCCGCCGCGCCCGGCCACGCGCCAGCCGTCGTTCTTGACCACCGCGATGCGCACGCGGTTCTCACCGGCCGGGCCGATCACCATGATGCCCGGCTTTTCGGCCGCCGCGCGCTTGCGGATCTCGGCCTCGGTGTCAAAGGTGTCGCGCCCCCAGAGATCGGCGGCATCGTGAAACCTCACGGCCAGATCGGAAATTTCGAGCCACAGCGGCCGGTCGGCGGCACCGGCGATGACGATGGCGTCATAGCCCGTGCGGCTCATGGGGATCGCCAGGCTGCCGCCCGAATAGGACTCGGCATACAGCCCGGTCAGCGGCGATTTGGAAAAAATGCCGTGCCGACACGACCCGTAGAGCGGGGTGTCGGAGGCCGGCCCCAGCGCCAGCACGATATGGTTTTCCGGGGCAAAGGGATCCACCCCGGCGGGGTTCTTCGCGAGCAGGAGGTGGGTGGCAAGCCCCTTGCCACCCAGATAGCGGCTCAGCACCGCCTCATCCAGGGCCTCCTCCCGGCTTGAACGGCTTGTCAGGTCAACCAGCAAGATGCGCTGAAAAAATCCCTTCATGGCGGTGTCTCCTGTCCTTTACCGGCCCGACTCAGGCCTTCTCGATTTCGTGCAGCGCCTCCTCCAGAATCGCCAAACCGCGCTCCAGCTGGTCATCGGTGATCACAAAGGGCATCAGGGTCCGGATGACGTTGCTGAAGTTGCCGCACGAAAGCAGCACCAGCCCCTTGTCATAGCAGCGCTGCACCAGTTTCTTGGCCTCGTCGGTGGCGGGCTTTTTGGTTTCGCGGTCCTTGACCAGTTCGAGGGCCAGCATGGGCCCCTTGCCGCGCACATCACCGATAATTTCGTGCCTTTGCTGCAGGTCGCTGAAGCGGGCCTGGAGGATGTCCCCGAGACGCCGGGCACGTTCCAGCAGCCCGTCCGCGAGCAGGATTTCCAGTACGGCCAGCGCCGCCCGGCAGGAAATCGGGTTGCCGGCATAAGTGCCGCCAAGCCCACCGACATGCGGCGCGTTGATGATTTCCTGGCGACCGATGACCGCGCTCAAGGGCATCCCGGCTGCAAGGCTCTTGGCGCAGGTGATCAGGTCCGGCGCAACCCCCCAGTGCTCGATGGCAAAAAACTTGCCAGTCCGGCCGGCGCCGGACTGCACCTCGTCAGCGATCAGGGCGATATCGTATTTCTGACAGATTTTCTGCAGCTTGGTGAAGTATTCGGGCGGCGGGGTGATAAACCCGCCCTCGCCCTGAATCGGCTCGACGATCAGAGCTGCGGTGCTTTCGGCGGCGACGTTGCTGATGAAGAAATCCTCGAGATAGTCGGCGCAGGCCACCTCGCAGGCGGGGTACTTGAGACCGAACGGACAGCGGTAGCAATAGGCGAAGGGCATGCGGTAGACTTCGGGTGCAAACGGCCCGAACCCCAGTTTGTAAGGTTTGACCTTGCTGGTCAGGGTCATGGTCAGCAGGGTCCGGCCGTGAAAGGCGTTTTCAAAGGCGATTACGGCTGGCCGCTGCTTGGCATAGCGCGCGGCCTTGACCGCGTTTTCAACCGCCTCGGCCCCACTGTTGGCGAACATCGTCATTTTGGGAAAGTCACCCGGTGCGAGTCCGTCGAGCCGGCTGGCCAACTCCACATAGGGGTCGTACATGACCACGTGAAAGCAGGTGTGAATGTACTTTTCGGCCTGATCCTTGATGGCGGCCACCACCTTGGGATGACAATGGCCTACGTTGAGCACACCGATCCCACCGGCGAAATCGATCAACTCACGGCCGTTGACATCGATCATAATCGCCCCCCTGGCCTCTCGGATGAAGGCGGGGGTAATGTTGAAGGGGCCTTGCGGGACGTGCTGCTTGCGCTTTTGCAACAGATCGTCTTGGGGGGTTGACATCTCGGATCCTCCTTGTGCGGGTAAAAACAAGGGTTAATTGGAAAGGGCGGTTTCGTAAAGCGCCCGAATGGCGAGGCCGCATCCAGGGGTCGCGGCAGCCTGGGTCAGCCGCGGGCCATTTGCCGGGGCGCCGCAGGGTCGTGCTTTCGATAAGGACATTCTGAATCCGAGCTTTCCGGGTTTTGATGGGCTTCGGCCGACGCCAAAAGCAGGGCGCGCTGGGGGTGACACTCCTAAGACACTTAAAACAAGGATCGTGCCAGCTCGCCGCACCGTCGCCGCTGTCGTCGAAAGACCTGCAAACCACATGATATTGCACTCTTTCTATACAGATTATGAATTTTACGAGGCGCCGTTCTCGGCAAGAACGGGCAGCCGGCAGGACACTGAAAATGCGCTGTTGCATATAAGATGCCGTTATGCATATATGGCAGATGATGGTCTCCCGCACCCCCCTCTAAGGACACCGCATGCCAACCGATCTCCATTCCCGCCTGCCCCGGTCAGATCTCAAAGGCGCCGGCGGCCTTGACTGGAAAACCTTCAGCCGTGAGCTCCTCAACGCCACCCGCCATGCGGTCTTCGTGGTTGAGCCGGGCGGCACGGTGGTCATCTCCAACCGTGTTGTCCAGCGCAGCCTGGGACTTTTTCCGGGAACCCTGGTTTCAGCCACCCTGCCCGACTTCTGGCCCGAGATCACCCACAGCCTGAGCACCCAGACCTATCGCCGCGACATTCCGGTCTCCCACAACGACGCCGCGCTGCTGGCGGAAATCAGCCCCATCCGCTGGAAGTCGGGGGTTATCGGCGTCCTCTGCGCCCTGGAGGATGTGAGCAATCTTCATAAGGTCACCCGCCAGATGGTCACCTTCCAGGAGCTGAACCGCGAGCTGGACACCATTATCGACTCCAGTCACGACGGCTTGTGGATCTGCGACGGCAATGCCCGGGTGGTGCGCATCAACCCCGCCTCGGCACGGATCAATCAGGTCCGCGCCGAAGAGGTGCTCGGCCGCAATATGCGGGACCTGGTCACGGAAGGCTTCATCAACCAATCGGTCACCCTGCGGGTCCTGGAAACCCGCCGCCAGGTCAATTTGCTGCAGCAAACCCGCGAGGGACGAAAGCTGATGCTGACCGGCAACCCGGTTTTCGACCAGGACGAGCGCCTGATCCGGGTCGTGGTCAATGAGCGCGACGTCACCGAAATCGACAGCCTGCAGCGCGAGCTGGAGAACCAGGAAGCGATCAAAAACCAGTTTCGCCACCAGATATTGGAGATGCAGCTGGCGGAGGTCGAAGCAAACCGGATCATTGCCCGCAGCCCCTGCTTCCTGAACGTTCTCAAACAGGCCCTCAAGGTCAGCAGCGTCGAATCGACGGTCCTGATCCAGGGCGAATCCGGCAGCGGCAAAGGCGTGATCGCGGACCTGATCCACAAGTATTCCAACCGCAGCGACCACCCCATGATCAAGATCAACTGCGGCGCGATCCCCGAAACCCTGGTGGAGTCGGAACTCTTCGGTTATGACAGCGGGGCGTTTACCGGCGCCCGCCGCCAGGGTAAAGCGGGGTATTTCGAGGTTGCCGACGGCGGCATTCTCTTTCTGGATGAAATTGCCGAACTGCCGCTCTCTTCCCAGGTCAAACTGCTGGATTTTTTAGAAGACGGCTGTATCAGCCGGGTCGGTTCAACCGCCAAACGCCGGCTCAACGTCCGCATTCTGGCGGCGACCAACCAGGACCTGAAGGCCATGGTGGCCGCCAAACGCTTCCGCGCCGACCTTTATTTCAGGCTGCATGTGATCCCCCTCACCGTGCCGCCCCTCAGAGAGCGCCGGGAATGCCTGCTGGCCTTGATCCGGCACTTCAGCGCACATTTCGCCCGCAAGCTGGCGGACGCCCCCCCGCCGCGGCTCTCCCAGGCGGCCATCGAGCGTCTCTTGGCCTACGGCTACCCCGGCAATGTCCGCGAATTGATGAACATCTGCGAACGCCTGGTGGTGCTGGCCGAGGGCAGCCGCATCGAGGCCGAGGATTTGCCGTCAAGCCTCACCGCCGCCGCCTGCGACCCCACAACCGACAGCAGCCGCTGGACGGAAGGCCAAGGCCTGCAAGAGATCCTTGAAAACGTTGAGCGCGAGGTCCTCGAAAAAGCCCGCATGCGCTTCGGCAAACAGGCGGCGATTGCCGAAGCGCTCCACATCAACCAGTCAACGGTGGCCCGCAAGCTTCAAAAATACGGGTTGCAGGCGGAGCGGACCGCCAGCCAACACCCCCGCGCTGGCTGTGAAAATCGCGAGCCCCGCCGCTGATATGCAGGCATGCATATCGGCGGGCGTCGGGATCCGAAAAATCTCCAGAATGGCAGCCCGGTCGGCCTTGCTTACCGTTCAGATCCATTTTGCAGCTCCCGATCACCCGCCCCATCCAAAATATTTTGTTTAATTTTCAATCACTTTGAAATATCATGCACAATCGGTTTTTTATAATGGCACCACAGTTGCTATGAACACCCCTACCCACCCGATGGACTGCCGACGTGCCCCCACGGCGGCACGTGAGTTTACCCAAGGACTGAGCGGTCACCCACAAATGATCACCCCCCAAAATCACAGAAGGAGGCATTCATGACAAAACGGTTTATTATCGGTTTTCTGGCGTTGGCGGTTCTGGTGAGCCCGGTATGGGCTCAAAGCGAACGGGATTTCTTCAAGATCGGCGTCATCACGTCGCTTTCCGGGGACCTGGCCACCGGCGGCAACGTCACCAAGCGCGGTTATGACCTGTGGGCCCAGGCTGTCAACGAGGCCGGCGGGATCGAAATCAAGGGGAAAAAATACCCGGTCAAGCTGTTTTATGCCGACGCCCAGTCCGAACCGTCCCAGGGGGCTTCCGCGGCTGAACGCCTCGCCACCCAGGAAAAGGTCGACATGGTGCTGGGGCCCTATTCATCCGGAGTCACCCTGGCGGTCGCACCGGTGCTCGAAAAGTACAAGATTCCGATGATAACGGGTTCGGCCGAGTCCCCCATGATCTGGAAACAAAAATTTTTCTACACCTTCGGCACCATTCCACCGGTCAACTTCACCGGCGCCACCCCCATCGAGACCCTCAAGAGTCTTGACCCGGCCCCCGAGACAGCCGTTATCTTAGGGTCCAACGACACCTTTTCCAAGGCCACCGCCGAAGCGTTCAACACGGCGGCCGAAGCAGCCGGCATCAAGGTTCGCAAATTCAACATCGTGCCCTCCGGCCAGGACCTCACACCGTTCATGTCCGCCATCAAGGTACTGCGCCCCGATCTGGTGGCCTTCGGCGGCCATGACGAAGAGTTGATCAACCTGGTGAAATCCCTGCGGCAGATCGATTACACGCCCAAGGCGCTGCTGATGCACTATGGGGTGACCGAACCGGCCTTCGTCGAAGCCCTCGGCAAATATGCCGAAGGTGTGCTCGGCGCTTCGGTCTGGACGGAAACGGTCCACACCCAGAGTGACCTTCTCTGGAAAGACGCCGCCACCTATGCCCAGGCCGCCGAGAAAATGTTCGGCGTCCCGGCCGACTACACCCAGGCCGGCTCATCCACCGCCGGCATCGCTTTTCAGGCCGCCCTGCAGGTTGTCGGCGCCGCTCCGCCTCTCAGTGAAAGCGATCGCGAAGCCCTGGTCAAAGCCCTCGAGACGCTGGACATCCAGACCTTTTACGGCCGGCTGAAATTCGCCGAAGAAGGCGATTACTACCACGCCAACATCGGTCTCAGGCCCCTTACGGTCCAAATCCAGAACGGTGAGACCGTCATCGTCGGTCCCGAGGCAGACGCCCAGGCAAAACTGCAGTTCCCCATGGTCCCCTGGCAAGAGCGCTAAGCGGCCCGTTGATGCCCCGCCAGCCTCCGGCAGCCGTGGCTCTTCGCCCGGCTGCCGGCCCAACCGAGCATTGACGCGCCGGGCGGCCGCGCTTGATTGCAGCGACCGTCCGGCCTCATATCCAGCGGGAGACACGCCATGTTTCTTTTACTGCCGCAGGCGCTGGTAGACGGATTTCTCATCGGCGGCATCTACGTGACGATCGCCATCGGATTTTCACTGGCCTACGGTGTGATGCACATCATCGATTTCGCCGTCGGCGAATGGATCATGCTGGGCGCCTTTCTCGGCTTTTACCTCACCAGATGGCTGCAGATCGAACCGCTGCTGTTTCTGCCGCTGGTCTTCATCGTTTTCGCGGCCATCGGCTATCTTTTCCAGCCGGTGATCCACCGGGTGTTGAGCGGCAAAAAGGGAAACCCGCTTCTGATGGCGCTCGTTTTTACCTTCGGCCTGGCGCTGATGATCAAAGGGCTGGGTCTCACGGTCTTCGGATTTTACAGCCACTCCATCCCCTCGGCCCTTTCGGCCGGTTCCTTTTCCCTGGAAATCGGATCCCTCTTCGTCACCGTTCCCGTGATCCGTCTTACGGGCCTGATCTATGCCCTGGCCATCACCCTGGCGCTTCACTACCTGTTGAAAAAAACCGATTTCGGTCTGGCGGTCCGGGCCCTCTCCCAGAACAAGGACGCCGCGGGCCTGATGGGCATCAATGCCAAGCGCACCAGTTCATATGTATACGGCATCTATGTCGGTATCAGCGCCATGTCCGGGGTGCTGATCGGCTGCATCTTCTCCATCAGCGCCCAGATGGGCTCTCAGTACACCGTCTTTTCTTTTTTCGTCGTGGTCCTGGCCGGTATGGGGTACCTCTCCGGGGTGCCCTGGGCCGCATTTCTGCTGGGGGTGGTGCAGTCCTTTTTCCTGATCTACTTCAACCCGGGCTGGACCCTGCTGGCGGTCTTCGGAATTCTGTATGCCGTGCTGTTGGTGTCACCTAAAGGACTTTTCGGGAAAGGAGTTTGACGATGCGCTGGCGCAATTTGCTCTGGATCGGCATATCGATAGCGGGCCTGCTGCTGCTGCCGAAATTCTTTCCCGACCCGTTTTTTCTGCGGATCGTAACCGAGGTTTTCATGTGGGTCGGGCTGGCCATCACCTGGGACGTCATGGCCGGCTACACCGGTTATCTCAATTTCGGGCACGGCGCCTTTTTCGGCATCGGCGCCTACGTAACCGCCATCCTGATGATGCGCTCGGGCTGGCCTTTCGCCACCACCCTGCCGGTGGCCGGGCTGGTGGCCGGGGCAGCGGCCCTGATCGCCGGCCTGCCCACCCTGCGCCTCAAAGGGGCCTATTTTGCCATCGCCACGTGGGCCCTGGCCCTGGCGGTGCAGCAGATGGCGCTGGTGCTCGACATCACCGGCGGACCGGACGGAATGCGGCTGCCGCCCTTTTTACACCCGCAGTTCTTCTTCTACCTGATGTTCGCCCTGGTGGCCGCCACCTTTGCGCTGCTCTGGTTTCTGCTGGAAAAGGCTCCATTTGGCCTCAAGGTCAAAGCCATTCGCGAGGATGAGCTGGGCGCCATGGCCCTGGGGATCAACCCCACCACCATCAAGATGCAGGCCTTTATCCTTTCGGCGATTCCCGCCGGGGTTCTGGGCGGAATCTACGCCTACTGGATCACCTTTATCGATCCGGCCTCGGTATTGGCGGACATCATCACCGACCAGGCCATGGTGATGGCGGTCTTCGGCGGGCTTGGGACCCTGATCGGCCCGCTGATCGGCGCCGTCCTGATCTTCGCCTTCAAGACCTATTTTTGGGCCTATCTGGCCGACTATCAGGTGCTCTACCTGATCATCCTGGGGGGGGTCATCGCCCTCACGGTGGTGTTTCTGCCCAACGGGCTATGGGGGACCATTACCGGCTACACGGGTGGCCGTCGCATCCTGCGAAAGGCCTTGAGGGTCCGTCAGCCGGCCGAGCGGCCCCAAGGCAGCGGAGAAAAAGAGACATGACCAAGCCGCTTCTCAGTGTTGAAGACCTGACCAAAACATTTGGCGGCCTGCATGCCGTCGAGGAGGTCTCTTTCCAGATCCAGCAGGGGGAAATCATCGGCCTGATCGGCCCCAACGGTGCGGGCAAAACCACTATTTTTAACCTGATCAGCGGCTACCATCCCCCCACGCGCGGGCGGATCGCCTTCAACGGCCGGGACATCACCGGCCGCCGCCCTTACGAACTGGCCCGTCTGGGCATCGGACGGACCTTCCAGGTGGTCAAACCCTTCCCCGGGCTGACGGTACTTGAAAATGTCGTCATCGCCGCCTTTGCGCGGCACCCCAAACGGGCCGATGCCGAACGGCATGCCTGGCAGATTCTGGAAAGCACCGGTCTGGCCGACCGGGCCGGCCTTTCGGCCGCGAGCCTGACCCTGGCGGGTCGCAAGCGGCTCGAAATCAGCAAGGCCCTGGCGCTGGAACCGCAGCTGTTGCTGCTGGATGAAGTGGTGGCGGGGCTGAACCCCACCGAGGCCGACCAGACCATCAAACTGATCCTGCAGCTGCGCGACAGCGGCATCAGCATCCTGGTCGTGGAACACATCATGCGGGTGATCATGAACATCAGCGACAGCATCCTGGTTCTGAACTTCGGCCGCAAGATCGCCATGGGGAAACCTGCGGAAGTGACCCGAAACCCCGAGGTGGTCAAGGCCTACCTGGGAGAGGAGGCGGCATGCAAGCCCTAACCGTTGAAGAGCTGTCGGTGTTCTACGGCGACACCCAGGCCCTCTGGAACGTTTCCTTCAGCGTTCAATCCGGGCAGCTGGTGGCCCTGCTGGGGGCCAACGGCGCCGGCAAGACCACCACCCTCAAGGCCATCTGCGGCCTGTTGACAGCCGCCTCCGGCAAGATCACCTACGAGGGCCGCACCACCAGCGAGCTGCTGGTGCATGAAACCGCCAACCTGGGCATTACCCTGGTGCCCGAAGGCCGGCAGCTCTTTCCCAAGATGAACGTCGAGGAAAACCTCATCGTCGGCTCCTATCTCAAACGCGCCAAGGAAAATCGCTACCGCAACCTCGAGCGGGTTTACACCCTTTTCCCCCGGCTGGCCGAGCGACGCAACCAGGCTGCGGAAACCCTTTCGGGCGGCGAGCAGCAGATGGTCGCCATCGGCCGGGGGCTGATGCAAAACCCGCGGTTGATCATGTTCGACGAACCCAGCCTGGGCCTGGCGCCCATCCTGGTTCAGGAAATGTTCGCCGTCATTCAGGAGCTCCACGGCCAGGGGCTGACTATCTTCCTGGTGGAGCAGAACGTCAAACAGACCCTCAAGATCGCCGATTACTGCTACGTGATCGAAAACGGCCGCATCGTCCAGGAGGGCACCGGCCGTGAGATGGAAGAAAACCCGAGGGTGCGGGAGGCCTATTTGGGGTTTTGACCGCCGGCGGGCAGCGCTGGTGACGGCGACTTCAGGGCGCCGATGACCGCCCGCATGAAGGCCGGCAGGTCCTCAGGGGTTCGGCTGGTGACAAGATTGCCGTCCACCACGACCTCCCGATCCACCCAGCGCGCACCGGCATGCACCAGATCGTCCCTGATTGAGAAAAACGAGGTCAGGGTGCGTCCCGCGACGATTTCAGCCGAGGCCAGCATCCACCCGGCGTGGCAAATAGCCGCCACCAGTTTGCCCGCTGCGGCGCAGGTCTTGACCAGCCCAACCATCGCCGCGTGCCGCCGCATGATGTCGGGCGCATAGCCACCGGGAATGATCACGCCGTCGTATTCCGCCGCCGCGACGTTTTCGGCCGCGGTGTCCACTGTCACCGGCAAACCGTTTTTACTGGTGTAGACCCGGGCACTCCCCGAGCCCACGACCGTCACCCCGGCACCGGCCTCCTTGAGGCGGTAATACGGGTACCAGAACTCAAACTCGTTGTACAGCTGCTCGACCAGAATCAGGACTTTTTTGCCTGCAAGCTCCATTGGGAGTTCCTCCTTGCGCGAAAGTCGTCACTCTACCATGGCTCAACCCTCCCACGGGGTTGGCCACCCGGTCAAGCGGTTTTTTTGTCGGTAAAGCAAACGGAGCCCTATCTTCCGCTCGGACTCACCGCC